>Ga0208081_1000058_pt1 | contig 24420 bp, 20 predicted proteins | sample NGESurshal092012_6_FD_184479 | JGI IMG/M metagenome (GOLD analysis project Ga0208081, IMG submission 184479) | Arctic peat soil microbial communities from Barrow, Alaska - NGEE Surface sample 415-1 shallow-092012 (SPAdes) | ecosystem: Environmental > Terrestrial > Soil > Wetlands > Peat ...
AACTAATTTTTTTGGGAGTTCATTTTTCTGATTCTTAACAGTAGTTACTAGGCCCTTGTTTCCAAATAATCCGACTCCCAGAACTCCAATTGAAGTATTTCTAAGAAACCGTCTGCGGTTTAGTTTCTTATTCATTATGGTTAGGTTTTGCTGTTAATTACAGCAAGTTACGAGCTGGGAAAGTAAAAGTCAAATAAAAGGAGCTTTTTCACGAAAATCAATTGTTATCGCTTTGCCATTTTTGTAAACATAAACCATAAATCCACTTCCGCCAATATTACCAGCCGCAGGCCAGGTTGCAGACAATGCAAAATCCGTCCTTCTTTGACCACTTCAAAATCCGGTCAGATTACACTTAACACACATAACTAAACAAAAAGCAAATAACTCCGGATTTTGGTGGTTAATTTAATTCGACCACAAGTGGCCAAGACCGCTGGCTTTCCCAGTTAAAACGCCAGCAGTGACCTCGGTCTTAACCAGAATCCCGATAATTCATAAGTTGTGCAGAAATACTGGAAATAAGGGGATCAAAAGAAAAATCATGTTTTTCTGCTTTTAATGTTTATTAATTTGGTTTTTATTGTTTTTATCCAATCTCTTACATGCCATTGTTGGTGTCGTATTCTCCTATATTTCTTTGAGAAGCGGATACCAATAAAAAGCATTAAAAGTAATATAACTATGGCAGTTATCATAAAGTGCAAATTTTGTTATTGCAGTGAGACCAGTAAATGTACATGAAATCTTTCAAATAAAAGATTTACCAAAGAATGAAATTGCCTTTTTCAAAGAGGCAATAAAACGTCCTGAATTTAAAGAAGGATATTCAATAGTATATTGTAAAAAGTGTAAAAGGGATTCTATTGTATCAACTGTTCCGCTAGAGTTGAAAAAATAATTGTCTTTCTCTTAATCAAGTTGTAAATTTGAAATAGTGAGATACTTAGAATATTAGACATGCTATAACAGAACTTAAAATCCCACTTATCAAAATAGTTTAAATAAATTATTATGATTGATTTTATATCAAATAATTACGAATAAAATACAAGAAAGTTCATTATTAGAAAAGTCCAAAGGGAATGATGTAATAATTGATATTGATCCAACTACAATCAAAAAGGAAATAAGCAATGCTCATGCATTTCAACAAGATGATATTGGAAATAATTATATAGGAATTAAAATAAGATGGAATTTAGAGCTTTATTCTATACATAAGGGTAATGGTCAAATTTATAGCATTAGTTTTTACCCAATTAAACAAACAGGTCCAATAATTACAGTTGAAGCTGATATAGAAAAATATCCATTTTTAAAATTCGCAAAAATGGATACCTTGTTTGAGGTTGAAGGAAAGATAATAACTTGTTCTTCGTTCTCTATTAATATTGAATCTAGCTTTATTAAACCTGTCCAAGTTATTAATTTAACTGAATCTGAATAAAGATAATGCTATATATGTCCCTCGTACTGTCCCCTAAAAAATCAAAAACCCCCTAATCGGTTGAATTAGAGGGTTTTTTGTTTGTGATCTGTGGGCCCAGCTGGCATCGAACCAGCGACCCCCTGATTATGAGTCAGGTGCTCTAACCATCTGAGCTATGGGCCCCTCCGTAAAAACGGACTGCAATATTATATATTTACAACTAATTATGCAAGGACCGGACGAAAAGTTTCCTCATTACTTTTCTTTCCTGAGATACGACATGAGTACATTTACGGCCTCATCCATATCATGACCAAAGGCAAGGATCCCAGCCCTGTCACCTGCCATTACAATAATTCTCTTTTCAATAACATCCGAGTCGCTGAATAACCTGAAAATATCCTTTGCCAGTCCCGTTGTGCCATAATCCATCGCAGGGTTGGTGGTCGGGACTTTATAGATCAGCTCATTCCAGAGATCAATGCTGTGAACATGAATAACAGCATTTGCTCCAGGGTCGGCCAGGTAAATTGCCGCATGGGTAAGCGATTCCGATGATGCTTTCAGCGGACCTACGCATTGAACAGCATTATCGTCAATGTTAAAGGAATTGACCTTTACATAATGACCCGGTTCAAGTTCGGGGATTTCGCCGGTAGCAGAACCTGTGATGACAAACTGGTTACCCCCAATGATGCGCATGCTGATGTTTCCAAAAGCAACGCCGTTTTCATACGCCCCGATCAGGTCCATGTTATAAAGTACCTCCCGCCAGTAATTGATTATTTCATACTGTTCATCTGAGATGACCGGACCCGACTGGTTCCAGTGGCAATTGAATTTTACTACCCCTTCCATTTTAAATTAATTTATCTGAAAACATTTCTTTAATATCTTTCTCAAAAGGAGAACAAATACCCCTCTCCGTTATTAATCCGGTAATATATTTTGCCGGGGTGACATCAAACCCGAAGTTGGCAGCCGGGCTCTTTTCCGGGCAAATGCGGACGCTTGTCATCCTGCCTCCCGATATTCCTGAAACGGTCGTTACCTCTTCTGGATCCCGTTCTTCTACCGGGATCTCCTTTACGCCATTGCTTATTTCAAAGTCGAATGATGATGAAGGGAACGCAGAATAAAAAGGTATTTTATTGTCGCGGGCAGCAAGAGCCTTCAGGTATGTTCCTATTTTATTGGCGACATCGCCGCTCCTTGTAGCCCTGTCACATCCCACAATAACAAGGTCAACCATTCCATGCTGCATAAGATGCCCTCCGGCATTATCAGTAATAAGTGTATATGGTACACTTGCATTTTCCAGCTCCCAGGCAGTGAGCCTGGCTCCCTGGTTCCGGGGCCTTGTCTCATCAACCCAGACATGAACCGGAATACCTGCATCATGTGCAAAGTAAACTGAAGACAAAACAGTCCCGTAATCAATGCACGCGAGCCAGCCGGCATTACAATGAGTAAGGATATTTACCGTAGCGCCCTTCTTTCTATTGCTGACCGCTTTAATAAGAGGTAAACCGTAATTCCCTATCCGGCGGCAGTTTTCCTTTTCAATTTCACATATTTTAAGGGCAGCTTTTAAAGCCTTTTCCTGCAACGATTTTCCCTTTCCTTTGAGATTGTCCAAAGTATAGTTTACAGCCCAGGCAAGATTAACGGCAGTAGGCCTGCATGAAATAAGATGCCTGGCTGAATTTTCAATATGAGGAAGCGGATCAGTGTATCTGACTGAATCCAGCACTGCAAGGTAAACCCCGAAGGCACCGGCAGCGCCGATAAGCGGAGCACCTCTCACCGTCATATCTTTGATTGAATTATAGATGTCGTCGACGGAACATAATCTTTTGATCTCAAAAATAAATGGCAGCTTTTGCTGATCAATTACGTTGACGACCATCGGATTTTTTTCATCAACCCAGATGCTCTGATAATTTTTACCATCAACAAGCATTAGTCCGGCCCTTCTGAAAATGGAATTTAGTTAAAATCAAAAGTACAAAAATTAAGGAGATTAATTCTTGAAAATGAACGGCTGAATGATTGCTTAAAAAGTTAAGCAGACATCGATTCGAATTGTCGACCGGATTATTCGAAAATTTTGAATTGAAATTTTAATATAATAACTTTGCGTCCTGGAATATGTAGTATCGCAAATACTGATTATATGATTAATAAAGAAGAATTTAGAAAGAAAATAATCATAACGGCAGGACAGATTTTCAGTCATTATGGCTTTAAAAAAACCACAATGGATGAAATTGCAAAAGCCCTTAAAATGGGTAAAAGTTCTATTTATTACTATTTCCAGAGCAAGGAAGAGATATTTGAAGCAGTTCTATTGTACGAAGCCAATATCCTTAGAAATGAGCTGACTACAACAATCAAATCGGTTGAATCGCCTGTCGAAAAGATGAGAAATTATGTTTTTGTCAGGATGAAAGCGTTCGAAAAACTTTCAAATTATTACAATGCAATTTTTGACAAGAACCTCGATCATTTTAATTTTGTTGAGAACATACGTTCAAAATATGACAGGGAAGAGCTGGCAATACTGAGGCTCATTTTATATCACGGGGCCAGGAAGAAGGTCTTCAACGTAGTCAACAGCGAATACACGGCCCTGGCGGTTCAGACTACACTTAAAGGACTGGAAGTTCCTCTCTTCTGGAAGAAAAAAGAAGACAAAATTGAATTAAGGCTGAATGCTGTCCTTGATATCCTTTTTAACGGGATACTGGTAAAATAATTCACTGCTTTATTACTGCCCTTCTTTTAATAATAAGGCTTGCTATCAGTCCAAGAATGCCAACCAAAATAAAAGGGAGACTTAGCAATTGTCCCATATTAAGTCCAATATCAGATTTCAGGACTTTTTCAAATGCAACCTGATCCTCTTTCAGGAATTCAATAAAAAAGCGGGCAATAAAAATAAGTATAACGGCAAGGCTTAAAAGACTACCCTCTATCTGTTTCCCCTTCTTTTTCCAATATATGCCAAAGAGCAGGAAAAAGATAAATAAGTAAGCTAGTGCCTCATATATCTGTGTAGGATGTTTTGGCGCTGTTTCCCCGTTTCGAAGGAATACAAAGCCCCAGGGAACAGTTGTTTCAACACCGTAAATTTCCGAATTCATAAGATTTCCCATCCTGATGAAAAAGCCCGATAATGCCACAACTATAGCGATTCGATCGAGAGTCCAGAAGTACCCTTTCTTTTCTTTATAGGCAAAAATTCCCACAGCTATTAAAATTCCTATTGCTGCTCCATGGCTTGCAAGTCCGCCGTGCCAGATCTTGAGTATTTCAACAGGATGGGAGAGATAGTAACCCGGCTCATAAAAAAGGCAATGCCCCAGCCTGGCTCCTATAATGGTCCCGAGCGCCATATAGATTGTAAGTTTATCAAGAAGCGCCTCGCTGAGATTTTCATTTTTAAAGATCCTCAGCATTATAATATATCCGAAAAGAAAAGATGATGCGAATAATAAGCCATACCATCTCACTGCAAAAGAGCCTATCCGGAAAATCTCGGGATTAACATCCCATGGAATAACAAGTAAATGCATACAAATCGGTTTCTTATAATCGCCAAAGGTAAAAAATATATTATTAGAAGTTGTTAAAACTGCTGAAGAGAAAAGCGCTTTTAACTCTATTGCAGAAATTCATTAAAAAATGATGTAAGTTTGTAAATCACTAATGAAATAAGACTGATGTCAAGGAGTCTGTATAAGCATAAAATTCCCGGAATAATTCTCCTTATAATTATTGCGGGTTGTGCTAAAGTCAGCGCTCCTTCCGGCGGACCCAGGGACAGGGTACCGCCAGTGGTAATAAAAAGCGTTCCGGTAAGCGGAGCCAAGAATTTTAGGGGCGACGAAGTGACGATAACTTTCAACGAATTTGTAACCCTTGATAAAATCAATGAGAAATTCATGGCCTCTCCCCCTATGAAAAAAAAGCCAAAGATATTTCTTCGGGGCAAAAGCGTTATCGTTCAGTATGAAGATGCTCTTAGCGACAGCACGACATACACTTTTAATTTCCAGGATGCGATCCGCGACCTCAATGAAAATAATGTTCTGAACAATTACCAGTTTGTTTTTTCGACAGGGCCGGTCATTGATTCCCTTTCGGTTACCGGGAATGTTTATACTGCCCTAAAACTTAACCCACCTGAAGAAACGCTGGTCCTCCTGTATAATGAGCTTTACGATTCAGCAGCAGTAAAGCATCTTCCCGCATATATTTCAAGAGTTAACAAAAACGGATATTTTCGCATTGATAATGTCAAAGCAGGTAAATACAGGCTTTATGCCCTGAAGGATGCCGACAACAGTAAAAATTTCAATTTGCCCGATGAGCAGTTTGCATTTTTGAATGACACTCTTGAGGTCAATTCGTTAAAAAATTATCTGCCGGTCATTAAGGATACATTAAAAACAAAAATCCCTTCCGATAAAACTGCCGACACTATTATTATGAAGGGAGAATATAAACTTATACTTTTTCAGCCTGCCAAAACCGCACATTATCTTACATCTTCTTCCAGAAGCCAGCCCTACAAGCTGGAATATTCCCTTTCCCTGCCTCCCGATTCAGCAGGCTTCAGTTTTTCAATCCCGCGAACACAGCCGGGCTCATATTATATTGAAAGAAGCAGGAATAATGATTCAATACTGGTATGGCTTACAGACAGTTCACTTTATGCGCAGAATGAAATCACAACACTTGTCAGGTATCCTTTTACTGATTCTACAAAGAATGTCATTCAGAAACAGGATTCAATACACATGCGATTCATGACGCCCAAATCAATCAGGTCAAGAATAAAAAAGCCGCCATTTTCAGTTACTTCCAGCTTATTCACCGGATCTCTCAGACCCGGGCAACAGATCATTATGCAATCGCGGACCCCGTTAGGCACCCCCGACACATCAAAAATCAGACTCTATGAGGGAAGCGGAACAACAAGGGTGAAAATCCCCTTCACGTTTTTGCCAGACACGGCCAATTCTTGCAAAATGCTCATGATAACACGTCTGGTACAGGGAAAGAATTATACATTCATTGCTGATTCTGGTGCATTTCGCAATATATATGGCGACGTCTCTGATTCCTCAGGTTACAAGACGACAGTAAGGAATAACGAGACATTCGGCAAGCTTACAATCAACGTTAAAAACTATGAAGGCGCCCGGATAATACAACTTTTAACCAGAGAAGAGAAGCTTGTAAGGGAAACCAAAATGACGAAAGACGGGAAGGTTGAATTTCCATATCTTGACCAGGGGAAATACCGGCTCAGGGTTATTTATGATCTTAACGGCGATGGTAAATGGACTACGGGCGATTTTAATAAAGGCCTTCAGCCCGAACCGGCATCATATTACTTTCAGGAAATAAATATGAAAGAGAATTGGTACGATACCGAGGACTGGGATATTGGAGAACAGAATGTCAAAAAACTTAAAACCACGACTTCAAAAAGTCAGGACAGGTAATAAAATATTAATAACTTTGAAGGGCCCCTTATAATCATGCTGCTGACAGGCAAAAAGCAAATTGCAAGGAGCTAAATAAAAACACTCTCCGGGAAGATCCGGTCATATGATAAAAACTAAAAAACTGATGAATATGAAGAAAGTAGTAGCAGGAGTTGACATTGGCGGAACCAATACAGTATTTGGTCTTGTAGATAAGACTGGCAAGGTGCTGGCCGAAGGCAGGCTTAAGACAACTGATTATCCAAAGATCAATGATTTTGTCCAGGCGCTGACCACCGCAATCAAGAAATTATTATCATCCAAAAAAGATTTTACTCTTATTGGTATCGGAATAGGTGCTCCTGATGCAAATTATCACCGGGGCACTATTGAACATGCTCCCAACCTTGCATGGAAAGGGATCGTTCCTCTTGCCGCCCTGATTAAAAGTAAGATAAAAGTGCCTGTGGTCGTTACAAATGATGCCAATGCGGCTGCCATGGGTGAAATGATTTTTGGCGGCGCAAAGGGAATGAAGGATTTTATTGTTCTCACACTTGGCACAGGACTGGGCAGCGGAATAGTTATTGACGGGAAAATGGTTTACGGACATACCGGCTTTGCAGGCGAGCTTGGACACATGACCGTAGTTAAGGATGGAAGAGACTGCGGTTGTGGCAGAAAAGGATGTCTTGAAGCATATGCTTCTGCAACGGGACTTGTACGGACGACAATTGAACTTATGAGCGAAATGAGGGAAGAGAGCCCTCTGCGTGAGATACCTCCGTCAAAACTTACTTCAAAGAAAATTGCCGAAGCTGCAGCAAAAAAAGACCCGATAGCTGTTAAGGCAATGAACGATACAGCCGAAATACTTGGATTCGGGATTATCAATTCTATTGTATTTTCAAGTCCTGAGGCTATATTCCTGTTCGGCGGACTGGCACAGGCAGGAGAATTGCTATTTGCTCCGGTCAGAAAGTATCTTGCAAAAAACAATTATGTTCTCTTTAAAAATACTGTAAAGATCCTTCCTTCGGGCATATCAGAAAGCAATGCCGCTATGATGGGATCTGCTGCTCTTATCTGGAACGAAATATCTGACTAGTGTTTAAAAATGCTGAATACATCTGATTGTTAATATTATTTGCATTTGGTTCGTTAAGTTCAGAAGTAAAACAAAATGAACGATGAAGACTCTGAAGGTCAATAAATTAAAATTTACCGATTCCTGTCCGGGATTGAATGATATTTCAGAAAAGCTTGATAAGCTGAAAGGGAAACAGTATATTGAAGAAATAAACTGGGATGATTTTAATTATAAGCCTGATGTGAAGTTTTCCATAGGGTACACCGATTATGAAATACTTCTTAAGTACTATATAACCGAAAAACATTTCAAGGCAGAAAAAACCAGATCAAACCAGATGGTGTGTGAAGATTCCTGCGTTGAGTTTTTTGTTTCGCCGGCCGATGACGGCATTTATTACAACTTGGAATTCAACGGTATCGGCACCTGTCTTCTTGGCGCGGGAACAGCCAGGGAGAACAGCACAAAAGCTGATCCTGAAATTATTTCAGGCATAAGGAGGAAGACATCCCTGGGGAATAATCCAATCAGTGAAAGGGAGGGAGAAATTTCCTGGACAATTACAATTGCCATTCCGCTGAATGTCTTTTTTCGTCACAAAATAAAGAAACTGGATGGGAGTACTTTCAGAGCAAATTTTTACAAATGCGGAGACATGCTTGCTGTTCCTCATTATGTAACATGGAACCCTGTAGGAACTTCAAAACCGGATTTTCATCAACCTGATTTTTTTGGAGTGCTGAATTTTCAATAATGATTTAGAAATTATTATTAATAATCATGACAACAAAGTTCAATAAAGTAGCATTGTCGATCAATGCTCATCCCGATGACGCTGAATCATGGAATGCCGGAGCGCTTAAGCTCCTTAAGGACAAGGGGTATAAAATAGTCATTGCAACATTGACGTGGGGCGATCTGGGGGGTTGCGGCACCGGCATGGAAGAGACGGCAAAAATCCGGTTTAAAGAAGCAAAAAGAGCCGCGGCTGTTCTCGATGCCGAGTATTATGCCCTTGGCGGAACCGACGGGTTTCTTTTCGACACAAAAGCAATAAGGCTGAAAACCATCTCGCTGATCAGAAAAGTGAAAGCCGGGATTATCTTTACTCACCATCCGAACGATTATCATCCGGATCACAGGGCAGCATCAAACATAGTTGAGGCCGCAGCAATGGTCTCCTCACTTGATCCTGTACCGGTAAAGGAAAAGCCGTTGAAAGTGACTCCGCTGCTTTATTATTCATCCCCCTTCACGCTTTTCGATCCTCTCGGAACAGAAATAGCCCCGCCACATTTTTATGTGGATATCTCATCGGTCATTGAGACTAAAATTGAAATGCTGTCACAACATAAATCCCAGATTAAACTTATGAAGCACATGCATAAAATTGACGATTTTTTTGGTTATATTCTTGAAGGTAACCGGAATTATGGTACCATGGCGGGTGTTGATTATGCTGAAGTTTACTGGCAGCATCTTGGCGGCGGGTTTCAGAAAGAACCCCAGGTTCAGGAAGATCTTTCAGAGTACTTAACAGAAAAAAAATAACATCATAAACAGGCAGGTTGAATTCTCTCACCGCCTCTTTTTATTTAATTTGTAAATGGTATATTTACACAACTAAACAATTTTTCATAACAGGATGGCTAAAAAAGAACTTGCTGTTGGTATTGATCTTGGGGGCACAAATACGGTATTTGGTTTTGTTGACAGGGAAGGAAATATCCTTGCAGAGGGCAAGTTAAAAACAATGCAATATGACGAAATAGAAGTCTTTGTTGCAGCGCTTTATGAAAAAATAATGATTGCCAGTCAGAAGATCGGTAACAGTTGTGAGCTCAAAGGATTTGGAATCGGAGCCCCAATGGGGAATATCAATAAAGGTACAATTGAACATGCTGCCGGCCTGCCATGGAAAGGGATTGTTCCCCTTGCAGATATATTCCACACGCATACCGATCTTCCTGTTATTGTGACAAATGATGCCAATGCAGCTGCTGTAGGAGAAATGGTTTATGGCGGGGCCAGGGGAATGAAAAACTTTGTTGTGATAACCCTGGGCACGGGCCTGGGCAGTGGCTTCGTAATTGACGGGAAGCTTGTTTATGGGCACGATGGTTTTGCCGGCGAAATTGGGCATACAGCCATCAGGCCCGGACCTTCAAACCGCGACTGCGGATGCGGACGTAAAGGGTGTCTTGAAACTTATGTTTCTGCAACAGGACTTAAAAGATCTCTCCTGAAAATAATGGCCGACTCCATTCAGCCGAGCGAGCTGAGGAAATATAGTTTCGATGAACTCGATGCTGAGATTATCCATGATGCGGCAAAACGTGGTGACAGCCTGGCAATCAGGGCGTTTAAACATACAGGACAAATGCTTGGGTTCAAGCTTGCCGATGTTGTTGCCCACACCAATCCAGAGGCTATTTTCCTTTTCGGCGGACTTGCGCTTGCCAAGGACCTTATTTTTGAACCGGCAAAAGAATATATGGAAGAGAACCTTCTTAGTATTTACAAGGGGAAAGTTAAGCTTCTTGAATCACAGCTTAGCACACAGAATGCAGCTGTTCTTGGAGCAAGCTCCCTCATCTGGACGGAGATTGAAAGATGATGCGAAATTTAATATCTGAAGAAATGGCAAATTTCCCTACGGTCCTCAATCATATCCTCGGGATAGTTTTTATCATTATTATTTTTGCCCTTGCCTACGCATACCTGAAACCACACCAGCTTCATAAACGAAGACTGGTCTCAACACTTCTTCTTAAAGTCAGTTACCTGTTATATTTGCTTGTTCTTCTTATTATAGTGTACCTCTCGGCGCTTGTCAGGGGTGGACTTGAGAAGGTCTTTTTCGGCATAGAATTTTTTGCTTTCCTGATCGTGCTCTTTGTGCCGAACATCGGGATATTTGCTCGCAAACTGGGTCAATTCAGCAAGAAGAGAGAGAGCTACAACTATTTCTTCACCGTAGTCAATATCCTCTCGGTGATTGCAATCCTCGTGATGTTTTTTGTGTAAAGAACGCACATGAGGTCTTCCGGAGCATAAAAAGAGGTCCTTTTACCGATTCTAATTGGTTTCCAAATTGTAACTTTGTTTCATAATTTAAAAAGAGACCTATGATCAGCGAACGCTTAATCGGTTATATCGAGCAGAGTATAAGACAAAACTGGGACATAGAAGCTTTGTCGAATTACAAGGAAAAGGGGTACTCCTACAAGGAGATTGCATCAAGGATCCTCAAAATCCACTTGTTTTATAAAGAGGCTGGCATTCATGAAGGCGATAAAATAGGCCTCGTGGGACGGAACTCGGCTCACTGGTGTATGATATATCTTGCCACAGTGACTTATGGCGCAGTCATTGTGCCTATTCTTCCTGATTTTAAGCCCGAAGACCTGGCAAATCTTATCAGTCATTCTGATTCAAAAATATTATTCGTCGACGACAAGATCTTTGAATCACTTGATGCCACAAAGCTTCCTGAAATAACCGGAGTTTTTTCTCTCGAGGATTTTTCGATGATCACCGCCGGGAATACAATGGTTAAGGAGGCATTTACATCCCTTGAAGAAAAGTTTGCAAAAGCGTATCCTGAAATACGAAAAGAAGACATAAAATTTTCAGACATTGCGAACGACAAGCTTGCTGTTATAAGCTATACAGGAGGCACAACCGGTTTTTCAAAAGGGGTAATGATATCTCATAATAGTCTTGCTGCCAATGTAAGGTATGCACAGAATAATATGCCTCTTGAATCCGGAGATCCAGTGGTATCATTTTTGCCACTGGCACACACCTATGGATGCGCGTTTGAATTTCTTTTCCCGTTTACTTTCGGTTGTCATATAACCATACTCACAAAAACACCATCTCCCCAGATTTTGATTCAGGCATTCAAGGAGATCAGACCAAGACTTATTCTTTCCGTGCCTCTTGTAATTGAAAAGATCTACAAAAAACAGCTGCTGCCGGTCATCAACAAACCGCTTATGAAAATACTGCTTGTAATTCCAGGCATAAACAGGTTGCTGTTCAATAAGATCTGCAAAACACTTACCGACACATTCGGTGGAAGATTCAAGGAGATCGTTATTGGTGGCGCCGCCTTTAATCCTGAAGCCGAGAAATTTTTTAAAAAAATCGGATTAAGGTTTTCTGTTGGTTATGGAATGACTGAATGCGGTCCATTGATAAGCTATGCCTCATGGGATACAACAAAACTGGGTGCGTCAGGACGCGCTGTTGATACCCTGGAAGTTACAATAGATTCTGCCGATCCTCAGAAACAGTTAGGCGAAATAATCCTCAGGGGCGATAATGTTATGTTAGGCTATTACAAAAACGAAAAAGCCACAAAGGAAATAATTGATGACAAAGGCTGGATGCACACTGGCGATCTTGGCATCATTGACAAAGAAGGTAATATTTTCATTAAGGGAAGAAGCAAAACCATGATCCTGGGTCCGTCAGGGAAGAATATATTCCCGGATGAGATCGAAGCGATTATTAACAACATGGATTATATTGCTGAATCGCTTGTCATTGCTGAAGACAATAAGCTTATCGGTCTGATATTCCCCGATTATGAAATGATGAAAAGGGACAATATATCAGAAGAGCAGCTGATTACCATTCTTGATGAAGCGAAGAAGAAAGTTAACGAAAAGATACCCGAATTTATGGCTGTGAGCAAGTTCAGGATACACCCTGAAGAGTTTGCAAAAACACCAAAGAGGAGCATTAAACGATTCATATATACTAAGGAATGACCCCCCATCCCCCCTCCCGATAAATCAGGATTTCATGCCGGGGGGCTAATGGACCACTTGATCAGGAGAACTGATCATTTAAAACTGATAAGAAGGTAATACTACTTTAATATGAAGTTGTATGCGGTAATAGTTGCCGGAGGACACGGCAAAAGGATGGGATCTGAACTTCCGAAGCAATATCTGGAGCTTGCAGGAAAACCAGTCCTGATGCGCACTCTCGAACGATTCAAGGCATTCGATGAATCGATTGAACTCATAACCGTACTTCCTGAGAACCAGCTCCGGTTCTGGGCAGAGCTGCAGAAGAAATATTCTTTCGACATTCCCCATACAATCGTAAAAGGAGGCAAGGCACGCTTTTATTCTGTAAGGAACGGGCTCAATTTTGTTGATGTTCCCGGACTTGTGGCAATACACGACGGGGTGAGGCCATTTGTAAGCATAGATACTATAAAGCGCTGTTTTCAGATGGCGGAAAAGCTCGGAAATGCCGTGCCTGTAATCTCACCTACTGAATCTATGAGATTGCTGACTGAAACAGGAAGCAGACCTGTAAACAGACTGAATTTAAAAATAGTTCAGACTCCCCAGGTGTTCAATGCCGAAATCATAAAAAAAGCCTACAGGCAGGATTATCTTCCGGAATTTACCGACGATGCTTCTGTCCTTGAAAAGACAGGTGTTAAGATCAACCTTATTGAAGGGAACAGAGAAAACATCAAGATAACGACACCGGAAGACCTTGTAATATCATCAGCTCTTCTTCCCGGAATACTGTAAAGAGGAACGTGGCAGACACCAGCTCTCTTTGTCACAGTTCTTTTATAATGACACTCCTTTATTTGTATCTTGCGGGATATTTCTAAAATAAAACAGATGAAACCAAGAACGATAATATTCATTATGCTTATGCTGGTTCTGGCAGGATGCGCAGAGTTGATGAACGTCCTGCAATCGGCCGGTTCGCTTCCTCTTACCGAAAGCGAAGTGATCAGCGGACTTAAAGAGGCTTTGACACTGGGAGCAAAGAATGCTGCCACAAAACTGGCAACTGAAAACGGATACTTTGGCGATGCTGCCATAAAGATCCTTCTTCCCGATGAGGCAAAGACAATTGTAGACAATATCTCTAAAATTCCAGGCGGCGATAAGCTTGTACAGAATGCAATACTCAGCATCAACAGGGCAGCTGAAGATGCAGCAAAGGATGTTGCCCCCATATTCGTGAACAGTATTACACAGATGTCAATAAAGGACGCTTTCAATATCCTTAATGGATCCGACAATGCCGCCACCCAGTATCTGAAAAGCACCACATACACTGACCTGTATAATTTATACAAACCGAAAATCCAGGCGTCAACTGAAAAGAAACTGATCGGTAATATCTCCACAAAGGAGTCCTGGAACACGCTCACTTCAAAGTGGAATTCAATAGCCAATTCGATAGCAGGCAAAATAGCAAACCTGAAACCGGTAAATACCGACCTTGATGACTACCTTACAAATAAAGCGCTTGGAGGCATGTTCACAAAAGTTGAGGGCGAAGAGCTTAAAATAAGAAAGGACGTGAATGCACGGGTAACCTCAACCCTCCAGAGAGTCTTTGGAAGCCTCGATAGCAAAACTTCCACCAATTGATCATCGCGGATGATTGAAAAAACAATTCTGAATATAAAGGGCCTCGAGGTACGGGTCACCGACCATGCAAATGAAGACATTCTCGGCATTCTTAATCATACTGTCCAGGGATCGGAAGGAGGATTAAGGTTTTCCCTTCAGAATATTGCCCCAAGGATAGAGGCTTACGGCAACAAAATAAGATTTGTCTCACTATATAAGCAGAACAGGATAACAGGGACCGTTGGCGCCTGTTTCCGGATGTCGGGAGAAGGTGCTCTCCGATATCCTTCAACTTATATAAGGTACCTGGCTTTCCTGTCGACATACCAGACAAGCCTGAACTGGAGAAAACGGGAAAAAGCTGTCATTAAGCCGGAATCTGACTTCTCATTCAAGCAGAGAACCCTTGAAATATTCAGCAGACCCCATATTCTTGAGCTTCCCGATGTTTTTGAGGAAGACAAGCATATTATGTATGCTTTTCTTGAAAGCATGAATGAAAGATCAAAGAATCTGGTTAACCAGGCAGGATATGAATATATAAGATCCTTTCTTACAGTAGCTTTCAGCCGCTTTTCACCAAAAGCCGATCCCCGTGTATCAAAACTTTCCGACACGGAGAAACCGGGAATGAAAGAACTTCTTGTCGATTATTATAAGGATTACTCATTATTTACACCGGAAAATGCTTTTTACGGAGATCGTTACTATGTCCTCAGGGAGGGAGGCGAGATCATTGCCGGTGTCTGTACTATTCCATCTGCATATAAAGTTTATGATATCCCGGGAATATGGGGCTGGGTGATGATGAAAATGTTGCCAGGCTTCCCGTATTTAAGACGACTTTTCCGCCCGGGAGAATTTCGTTACCTTGTTTTGGATGCTATTTATTGCAAAAAAGGGAGGGAAAGATTACTCGCCAATCTTTTTGAATCGGCATGTGCGGCAGAAGGGTTTAATACAGGGCTTACATGGATTGACGACAGGAGCTATCTCTTCGACAAAATGCGAACAGGCGTAAAAATGGGAGCGCTTAACAGGATGTTAAATGCGAAACCAGGATTGGTATATACCAAATTCATCAACATGACGCAGGAGGATAAAGACAGGTTTTATGATGCTCCGGCATATATTTCAGGGTTTGACTTCTCATAAAATATTTTACCGGTAAAAAATCCGGCTATCATAATATATTTTTGCATCATGAATCATTTTAGGGGTTTTCCCCGGAATAAAATCTTCTTAAAATGGTCTATTAAACATAAATAGATTCTAAAATAGTCTGTGTAATATGAAAAGAACATTAATTATTACCGGAATTGTCGCAACGGTCATTATAATAGCGCTGGTTGTCTTCAATAAGCTGGTATCAAAAAAGGATAAGGTGAGCATTTACGTTGAGGTAAGCAAAGGCCTTTTTGAAGTGACTGTTACAAATTCAGGGGAACTTCTGGCTGAAAAATCGCTTGAAATCAAAGGGCCAGAAATAGCCCAGACATCCAACCAGGGCGGTGAAGGCGGCGGGAATCGTGGCGGTGGTGGAATGGGACGTGGCGGGAACATGCACGCAGCTGATTTCAAGATACAGGACATTATTCCCGAAGGGACATTTGTCAGGCAGGGAGATTATATCGCACAGCTCGACAGAACAACTTATGACAACACCCTGAAGGATGAGATGACAAACCTTGAGAACTACCAATCGAAACTGGAGATGAAGGTGCTGGATACAGCAGTTACTCTTTCCAGCCTCAGGGATGACATGAAAAACCAGAAGTACGTGGTAGAAGAGGCCCAGATAACCCTCGAGCAGTCGAAATATGAACCCCCGGCCACAATCCGGCAGGCTGAAATAAGTCTTGACAAGGCAAAAAGAAGTCTTGAGCAGTTGATAAAAAACTATGATCTGAGAAAAGCCCAGTCGCTGACAGACATAAAGCAGCAGAAAATGCAGTATACAAATGAAGTTACGCTTGTAAAGAACCTGCAGGAGTTCCTGGTAAAATTCACTATAACAGCTCCTTCTTCCGGGATCGTAATTTATAAGACAGACTGGGGAGGGACAAAAAGGAAATCAGGCTCTTCAATAAACGCATTTGACCGTGTTGTGGCAACACTCCCCGACCTAACGACGATGATATCAAAATTATATGTCAGTGAAATTGAAGTAAATAGAGTCAAGCTGGGACAGAAAGTCAGTGTTACAATCGATGCCATGCCGGGGAAATCGCTAACCGGTTCGGTTTTCACAATTGCAAATATTGGTGAGGTACTGCCAAATTCTGATGCAAAGATGTTCGAAGTGCAGGTCAAGATAGACGGAACAGATAATCAGCTGCGGCCAGCAATGACAACCTGGAATAAGATAATTATCAAATCATTTAATGATGCCGTTTATATTCCCACTGAATGTGTTCAAACAGGAGAAGACAGCATCCCTTATGTATTCAGGAAGAACCACACCAGGCAGATAGTAATACTTGGCGACATGAATGAAAAGAATATTATTGTAAAAGCGGGGCTGGACCCCGGTACCCAGATATATCTAGTTCCGCCGGCCGAGCCTGCAAAATTCAAGATGGTCGGGAAGGATCTTATTGCCGACATACACAAATAATAGGGATAGAGTAATCTACGCAGAAAAAACTCCGGCAGATGATGCCGGAGTTTTTTGTGGGTTGTACTGGATTCGAACCGGTGACCCCTACCCTGTCAAGGTAATGCTCTAAACCAACTGAGCTAACAACCCCTCTGAGCCACAAAAATAACAAAATCTATTAATCTATTTCATGTCTTTTCCGAAGAGAGTCCATTTCTGTGATGGCATGTCACGCAGGTAGTTTTTCTGCCAGCTGAACTGCGGGTGTGCTTCAAGGAATTTCGCTGCGTAGAAAGGCTCGCCCCATGGACGCCCCATTATTGCCCATAATTTCATTTCAGCAGCAAGGGTGCCATCAGTAGCTTTCGCCTGTATAGCGCCGGTAGGGTAAAAAGGTGCCCAGTCGAAGGAAGTACACCCTGCCTCATCTTCGTCATTATGGCCGCAGAGAGACAGAGAGATTGCTTTATCCAGTTTTTTTCTGTTGTTTTCTCATAAAACATCGACATGATATTGCGGAGATCAATTATTTCATTAGCGAGAAGGTAACCGTGCTGGTATCCGATTTCAGCCGGAGCTCCCTCAAGGTGAATATATATCCAGCCATTCTTTTCTGACCTGGAGGCTGGAGAAAGGATTTTTCCCTTTGCACGGGTTTCTTTTCTGTTAGTTGACGTATTGCAGCTGATCAGAAGAGAAAGGGCTACAAGAATGGAGATATTAACTAATTTTTTCATGATCAGGAGGGAAATGGTTGAAGATGCAAATCAGGAAAAATTTAACCACGAAAGACACAAAGGGTTCCACAATTCTTCGTATTCCTTTGTGCTCATCCTTTGTGTCCTTAGTGGTCAAAAAAACTAAATATTAAAAATATATTGATTTATTTAATGTTTAAAACCCGCATAAAATGGGCAAGACAATAAATAACGACTACATACATAGTCAATTATATTAAAAAATATTTGCATGACTATAAAAATAGTCATAGCTTTGTATCAGGATTGATAAAAACGACAAAAGGCAACCGGTTACCTGTAAAAGGTTCATAAGACAGAATGCTATCTTATGTCTGTACAAGTAACCCATAAAGCCCTAACACCTTAATGCCATAATACCTTAATACCATATATATTATGCAGCTGACAAAAGCAGAAGAACAGGTGATGCAGATTCTCTGGGAAATGAAAGAGGGACTGGTAAAGGATATACGTAACAGATTCGATGAACCAATACCGGCAAGGAATACTATCTCAACGGTAGTAAGAGTCCTTGAGAAGAAAGGTTTCGTAGCACATAAAGCCTACAGTAACATACACATTTATTATCCTTTGGTTACAAAAGGCGAATACTCGAAGAAACAGCTATTCGGACTCATGGAAAGCTATTTCGACAATTCCTTCCCTGCAATGGCATCTTTCTTTGCAAAGGAAAAGGATCTCTCGGTCAAGGAGCTTGATGAACTTCTTGATGATACCAGGAAAGAACTGAAACGCAATAAAAAGAAAAAGTAATGGAAGCATTTGCAGCTTATCTTATGAAATCGGCGATATGGCTCACCGGCTTCGCCATTATATATTTCCTCTTTTTAAGGAATGAAAGGTACTTCATGCTGAAGAGGATTTACCTGATTTCAGGTATTCTAATCTCTTTTATCTTTCCTCTGATCTCCTTTCATTACCAGGTTGAGATGCCAGTTCCGGCCATCAGTCAGGCTGCCTTTTCGGGTGTATCAGTAAGTGCCATCCAAGTGCAGCATCAGGATATTGCAGGAAAGCCTTTTGACTATCGGCTTATACTGCTTTCCCTCTACCTGACGGGAATGATTCTTCTTCTGTTCAGGGCTGTAGGGCATTTCAGAAGCTTATTCAAAACTATAAACAAGGCTGATATCAATAAACAGGGACCTGCAAAGCTAATCAGAGCATCGCAATTCCCGGCCTCGTTCTCATTCTTCAATTATGTTTTTATCAATCCTTCAGTAAGCGAGAATGAAGCGGAGGAGATAATGAACCACGAAATCGTGCACGTACGGCAGAAACACTGGTTCGATCTTCTTCTTGTTGAGATCCTTCGATTGATCCAGTGGATAAATCCGTTTGCCTGGATTTATACCGGCTTTATCAGGCTGAACCACGAATACCTTGCCGACCAGGTGGCGCTGCAGCGCACTGCCAGCCCGGCAAACTACAGGGCTGCACTTATGAACCAGCTCTTTGAATCGCCGGTTATCAGCCTTTCGAATTCATTTAATTATTCACTAAACAAAAAGAGATTCGACATGATGAAAAAAATAATAACCTCACCCTACAGGAAATTAAAAGTTTTGCTGGTGTTGCCTGTTTTTGCAATTGTCTTTTATGCATTTGCGACACCGGAGTATCATTACCAGGCACAGCCTGTAAATCCAACCAGTCAAACGGCATTTTCAACTATTGAAATTCCGCCTCCAATCCGGGCTTTGAAGGAAGAAAAGAACATTGCGATTGAAAAAGGTGTGACTCAGGATACGTCAAAATATTCAATTAAAATCGAAAAAACCTTGATTGGCAACCCCTTGGTTGTCATAAACGGAGTCCCCAGTGACAGGGAAACATTAAAATGGATTGATCCTAAGGCGATCGAATCTGTCAGTGTTCTGAAAGATAAGTCTGCAACCGCTTTATATGGAGACAACGCTAAAAATGGCGTTATTCTGGTCAGGACAAAAAATGGAGATGCAGTCAGAGGCACTGTTGTTCTGGAAGACGGAAAACCGCTACAGGGCGCTTATATAGGTGGAACCGGAACCTTAGGTAATGCATATGGGATGATATCAGATGCTGACGGACGGTTTACTGTAATCTCCGTACAACATGACGCAACTCTGCTAATTTCCTGTAAAGGTTATTTAGGACAAAAACTTAAACCATCCTTTACCTCTGAAATGAAAATCGTAATGGTAAAAGACCCTGAATTCAAATCACCGGTAATTCAGCAGGAAAAGCCGCAAAAGGCCATTTTTGTCGATGGCGTTTTCACTGACAAGTCTTTTCCCCAGATTAACAAAGATCTTGGCCATAAATGGGGAATAGTAAAATCCTTTTCTGCAAAGGAAGGTCTTGAAAAGTATGGCGAGCAAGGCAAGAACGGGGGATATGATATTATTACCCGTGAGAAAGCTATCGAAATGGGACTTAAACCGCCATATCCAAGAATAAACCCTGAAGATTCTCCGACTTTCCAGGGAGAGGGACATGCGTCATTTAATGACTGGCTGATCAAACAGATAAAATATCCGGAGGATGCAGTTTCAAGAGGAGTTTCAGGAAAAGTAACGGCCAGTTTTATCGTGAATCCTGACGGAACACTTTCTACTCCGGCGATCATGTTTTCTCCTGACAAATCTTTGGGAGATGCAGTGGTTAAAGCAATAGCTTCTTCTCCACAATGGGAACCTCCAAAGAATCCGGAATCCACTGACCCTTTCAAAGCATCAGTTTCCATTAAATTCGAACTTCCTGACAAAATCTATGTTCCTGAAGAACCATTTGTCGTGGTTGAAGAGATGCCGATGTTTCCGGGAGGCGATGTAGCGCTTCTCAAATACATCGCTGAAAACACCCGTTATCCGGAGTATGCAAAAGCAAATAGGATTACGGGTAGAGTGATTGTCAGGTTTGTCGTCGGCAAAGAAGGGAAAGCACAGGAAACGACCGTTCTCAAGGGAGTTGATCCTTCGCTTGATGCGGAAGCAATCAGGGTGGTAAGCTCTTTTCCTGATTTTAAGCCTGGTTACCAGGGTGGCAAACCGGTTCCTGTTTATTATATGGTACCGGTTACATTTTCACTGGCTAAAGACACGGTTAAAACCAATCCGTAATCTTCATACGATTATATATTCGGGATTTTTCAGGTGCGGATTATTGGTCCGCACCTTTTTATTTTATTGGTCGGGTTCTACGGGAGTGGAACCGCGGAGCGGTTCCACCTTTTGAATCGTATCTCTGATTAGCAATGATGGAACATCTCCGATGTTCCGGGATTTTATTTCAATTCTATACCTCAGAGCGGTTCCATCAATGATAGAAAGCAGAAATGGGGTCAGATGAGAACCCTGGAAGGGTTCCATTATTTATTCTTCCTCTTTTCCAGCTGTTCTCAGAAACGCAGCCCTTACAGACGGAGGACATGGAGAATCGATTCCCTTCACTGCTTTCCAGATAACTTCGTTAAACTGCGCGTCATTAACCTTATCCTCTGCCGTAAAATCAAATGTCTCGCTCATCTGCTGCCATTTGTTCTCGGCTGTATTCCTTTCATTCAGATCTACCAGGGATGGCCTGGCATTGAATACAGGATGATCGGATACATTATTCAGGCTCCTCCAGAGAGGCATAGCCGCTGCATCATACTGCGTCATTGGCGGGAGGCCAAGGATAAGCTCCATTGTACGAAGGAGTCCGGTGGTGGTATAGGCCGTATGGTCGACAAATCCTTTTTTAACATAACCGCCTGCAAGATATGCAGTGCTGCGATGGGCATCAACATGATCGGGACCGTTCTGTGCATCATCCTCGACTACCAGCACGAGGCTGTTATTCCATATCGAACTATGGCTGAGGTAATCGACAAACATCCCCACTGCAAGATCATTGTCGGCAACCTGGGCAAATGGAGAAGGCCTTCCCTTGCTTAAGCCCTGGGTATGATCGTTGATGAACCTGATTGTATTCAGCTGTGGTACCGCATTGATTGCCAGTAACGAATCAAAATCACGCTTCCACTGACTAAATCTGATGGTATCCCGCACCATTTGATCCCATGGAGTGAAGTATGGACAATAATGATTTTTTAATACCGGGATGTTGGGCTTCCCATTATCGGCCATGAACTCGCCGTAGGTACGGTAGCTAACGCCGTTTCTCTGACACATATCCCACAGAAAGCCGTTTTTATTGTTTGCGATCTCCCTGCTTCCTTCGGCAGAGTATAATCCGCCCCGCCCGCCATAGCTTGTGGGCCAGGTCTTCTCCAGGTAGTCAGTTGCATAGCCTCCCATCGACCAGTTATGGCCGTCGGCGCTTACTTCACCATTAACATAAAAATTGTCGAGCAGTACAAATTCCCTGGCAATTGCATGTTCATTGGGAGTTATATTTTCACCAAACAAACAAAGATCAGGATCGCCGTTCCCCTGCTTCATGTCGCCCAGAACCTGATCGTAAGTCCTGTTCTCCTTGATTACATAAAAGATATGCCTTATGGGAGAGGGATCACCAACTTTCTGAGGAACTGGGTTTCCGGCAGCACAATCGGAAAGCATCTCTTTGTCCTTAACATAAGGGGTGTTTTTATATACCGCCTGCGAATAGGTCCCAAGCTGCTTATCGTCGGGAGTTTTAATTATTCCAAGGGTACCTATGAAGAGTCCTCCTATATACTGCTCTTTTATCTTAACATCCCTTCCGCCTTTCTCGTAGGTAACCTCTGAACTTCTCCTCATTGGGTTTGGTCCGTACGGATTTGCCATTGAAGTGAGACCCTTCCCATTGCTGACAAGTATCAAATCCTTAGCAACTCTGACACATGTAGGATACCATGCTGCAGGAATGAATCCCTTGCCTTTACTTGATCCCGGCACAGAAACATCAAAAACTGCAAGGCAGTTATTATCGGCATTAGCAATGTAGAGTGTCTTTTCATCAGAGCTCAAAGCCACACCGTTTGTCGTTGACCCGCTGGGAGAACCCGGGTAAAGAGCTGAATTGAGGGACTCAACAACCTTCATTTGCCTTGTGTCGATCACTGAAACGCTATTGTCGTTTGCATTTGCAACAAATAGAAACTGACCGTTTTTGGTTATGCACATGTCATTCGGATTATCACCGACAGTAATTGTTCCGGTGATCATCTGCGAATCGGTATTGAACACGACAACCTTATCACATCCCCAGCAAGTGATATAAAGAGTTTTATGATCGGGTGAAAGGATGCAGGTGTAGCCTTCTCCTCCAAGGGGAGTTGATGATAAGGTTCTTTTGGATTCGGTATCAATTATATAAAGAGCATTATTCTCATTTGTGACGGCATAGAGCCTTCGCTTTGCATCGTCAACTGCGATACCGGCAACCGAGATCTTCACGGGCCAAGGCTTCCCCAATTTGAAGGTATCGGCCGGAGAGAGATGATCTTTCTTCACGGCATACTTTATTATCACATTATCATTTCCTCCGGAGGCATAGAGATATTTCCCGTCTTCTGAAAAGACGAGCCCAACCCACGATTTTCCAATAGGAATGGAATCGATCACAAGACCGTGTTTAATATTTATTAGTTCTATAGACTGGTCGCTTTCTCCGTTGTTAGTTACGGCTGCCAGTTTTTTATCGGGTGAAACTGCAATGTTGAGAGGAAGATCACCGACAGGTACCATTTTACCGACAGGTGTCAGAGACCAGCCGTTTGGCAGGGTGGAGCGCTTAGCTTCAATTTCAGAAAGAGTCTGCGCCTTGAGAGGCAACGCAAGTACGATCAGAAGTAAAGCACTTAATGCAAATCGGTTTTTTGCAAAGTTGAAGAGGTTCATATCTGTAAATTGATTATTAATTATCTCTTTTTTAAATCTTCAGGGGTTAGCGTGATAAGATGGCCAACCGGCTTCCCGTCCCTGTATGCAATGACTCGCAGGGTGACAGGCCCACCCGCTGGAATTTCAAAAGGTTTTGTGTATTCAGGAGAGAAATTATCCGGCATCTGGTCGTTGATTGTGTAATAAATTTTGAGTCCTGGTGCCTCAGTGCTCATTTCCGCTAATATTTTTCCATCGGTTTTTTTTGTCGAAATTAACGGGTCATATATTGCTTTTGAGTAATTTATTCCTGCAATGTCATTCCTTGAGAACTGTTTTTCTACCCTCTGGATAAAACCGGACCAGCTTTTCTTTTCGTCCGGGGTCCAGAAATCTTCTGCCAAAGCCCAGCCTCTGGGCCATGTCATATATTCTGCATGCCGGAACCCAGGTATCTGTTCAGTCCACAGATTCCCTTGTCCACCGAGGACGTATTTTGCATCGACGCCTTCCGGAACAGGATTGAAGCTATAGCATTTCTGAAGCCTCAGTCCGGCATAAATAGGTGGTTCAATTGTTTCTTCGCCCTGCTGGTAGTCGAGATACGCAAATGCTGTCGGAGACATAACAACATAGTGGCCAAGCTTTGCAGCTTCTACGCCGCCCTGAATGCCTCTCCAGCTCATGACAGTTGCATCGGGTGAGATACTTTCCTCGAGGATCTCATCCCACCCGATAAGCTTTTTTCCTTTTGACTGTAGTATTTTTTCGATACGGTTCACAAAGTATCCCTGGAGCTGTTCAACCTTGCTTATCTTAAGCTTTTTCATCAGGGCCTGGCATC
>Ga0208081_1000060_pt1 | contig 24391 bp, 20 predicted proteins | sample NGESurshal092012_6_FD_184479 | JGI IMG/M metagenome (GOLD analysis project Ga0208081, IMG submission 184479) | Arctic peat soil microbial communities from Barrow, Alaska - NGEE Surface sample 415-1 shallow-092012 (SPAdes) | ecosystem: Environmental > Terrestrial > Soil > Wetlands > Peat ...
TTCGCTGGTACACGAGGAAGGAGGTGGTCCAACGTTGAAGACGTACAGGACTCGTGAGGTGGCTGGCCGCTAGGCCGCCGATCCCCACCGTCGGACCAAACATCCGCCCCACACAGGGTTTGGATAACGCCCGAAGCACGACAGCCGCGGAAGTTTCCTTCCAGGTCGTCGGGGCGGCGGTCAGGCGAAATCCGGACAGTCATCCGGCCCCCGGGCTGCCGAAATTCGTCCAGTCGGCCCGCGCGGAACCCTCGTTCCGAGCGGAGCAGCCCGGGGGTTGTCCGTGTTCAGTGCCGTTCAGTGCCGTTCAGTGCCGTTCAGTGCCGTTCAGTGCGATCGACCTGCTGATCCTCGGCGGTCACGGGTTCACGACCAGGCAGCGGGACGTGGCCGACGGCGTTGATGCCGGATGGACGTCGGTCAGATACCGCGTTCGACCGGCAGCACCCCACGCTCAACGGCGCGGACCAACGTCGCATGGTCGGCTTCGGTCTGGTCGGCGTACAGCCGGGCGAACCGGGCGAGCGCGCGGTCGAGCTTGTCCGACGAGCCCACGTAGCCTGCGATCATCGACGCCCCACTCGTTCTCGCGTGGCCCTTGGCCAGCAGATGCCCGACGACGCCGGCGTAGTCGGCGAGGGCCGACCCATCGATCGCATCAAGGGCGACGGTGCCCTTCATGTTCCGGAACTGGCGCACGTAGTACTGGCGACCATCCGCACTGGTCCAACCCAGCAGCGGATCGCTCACCGTCTGCAGCGCCTGCTGGTACTCGACAACCCGCTGGCCCTGGTGGGCGTGCCATGCCGAGTCGCCGTGAACGTACTTGGCCAGCACCGACCGCCTGGCCTGTTTGAGCTGCAGGAAGACCACATCGTCTGGGCTGCTGCCCTCCAGCAGGGCGACGTAGGCGCGGAGCCCTACACTCCCGACTCCGACGACCTTATGCGCGATGTCGACCAGCGTGTAGCCGCCCAGGGCTCGCCGCCAGTGCGGGGCCAGTGTGCCCAGGTATTCGTCCAACGCGGTGGCCAGCATGTCGGCGTCCGCGTCGCTCACACGGGTGATCAACGGCGGTTCTTCGACGATTCGCCGCCGGCCCTGGTGCTCCTCGGTGAATCGCGGCAGCGCACGGTCGCTGGTGCGGCTGCGAGCGCGCCGGGCGGCGCGTTCGATCTCCGCGCGCAACGATGCGTGCGAGGTGGTCTCCGTCAGCCGATCGACGTCCAGTCGTTGATAGGACCGGGCCAGCAGCGGCTGCTCGGACAGCTCGCGGACTTCCGTCCGGTAGGCTGCGACACATTCGAGAACGGCTGCTTCGCAATCGGTCTCGGTAGCACCGTTCTGCCGGCCGGCGACCCAGATGCTGGCCACCAGCCTGCGCAGGTCCCATTCCCAGCCACCGGGGTGAGCCTCGTCGAAGTCGTTGAGATCGATCACCAGATCCCGCTCCGGCGAGGCGTAGAAGCCGAAGTTGCCCAGATGCGAATCGCCGCAGATGATCGGCGTGATCCCGGTCGCGGGAAGGTGGGCAACGTCTTCGGCCATGACGATCGCAGTGCCGCGGAGGAAGCCGTAGGGGCTGGCGGTCATCCGGCCGACGCGGAGCGGGATCAGCCAGTCCAGCCGACCCTCGTGCGACTCCATGATCTGCTGAACCGGATCGGGTCGACCGATCGGTGCCACCCAGTCGCTCAACGATGAACGTGAAACTCGTTGTCGCAGTTCCCGTCCCATCCGATAGCGATCTTCTCGGGCGGTCGGCCGGCGGCGCAAGGAACCGAACGCATCGCTGTCGGCTGTCGCGAGGACGACGTGCCCGGCCGGTGCCGTAGATTCGGTCACTTCAGAACGCTCTGTGCGACTGGTCGCCAATTTGTGACTGCCACGCCTTCGGCCGATGTGCCGCCCCCGGCGATCGCGCGGTCCAACACAATGCGACCACTGACTGCGACCATTCGGCTGACCCTTCTCGTGCGGGGAACGCGGTCCGCACATTAGCGGTCGGAGGATGCGACCGCGAACCAGGCGCCAGCGCCACCGTCGTGGCGGCAGCTCAGAATGGCGGTTCGTCCGGGTCGACGGGCCGCACATCGGGCCGCACATCGGGCCGCACATCGGGGGGCGCGTCGGGGGGCGCGTCGCAGAGAGGGCCATGGTGTCGGTCGGCGAACCGCTCGGCTCGGGGGGCTCTGACGAGGTCACGAACCTGCTCGATACGGCCGCGGACGGTGGTGACCAGGACCTTCAGCGCGGCGGTGTCGGGGAACGGGCCGCCGAATTCGGCGTCACGCCAATCCGCGCGAAGACCCTCGTCATCGATCTGGGGGGCGTTCCTGTCGTCGGGTAGGTGCGCTGACGGCACCTCGGTGGGTACGAGGAGTTCGCCAGGCAGGGTGAGGGTCCGCGGTGGGTCGGTGTACCGGTGCCCGGTCGGGCTGGACCAGATCTGGGTGTGATCGGGCCCGCGAGAACTGGACCAGCCGGTGTGGTGCTTGAGCCAATGATGGGCGCGGCACAACGGATCCAGGTTGGCCGGGTCTGTGCGCCCGCCATCGTCGGGATGAGGGTGGTCGAATGGATCGCGATGATCGAGATCGCAGCGCCACGCCGGCTGCCGGCAGGACGGGAACCTACAGGTCGTTGCCAGTGTGGTGGTGATATCCCGGGTCGCCTGAGAGGGCCGATAGGTACGGGAACCTGTGCCGGTGATGCTGCCGCTGGCCGGGTCGAGCAACACCGTGGTGACCGTGGCAGCGGACCTGGCGATCATGAGTGCCGTTTCCGCGGTGATAGCACCGTATCCCTCGAGGTGGCCGGGGAGGCGATCAAGTCCGGCGAGGGTGGACGCCGACAGCGTGACGGTCAGGTGCGGTCGGCGACCCTGCCTGGCGGCGCGTCGCGTTGACCGTCGCTGTTGCCGGTTCCCGGTTGTGCTGGCCGGCAGCGTGTCTGGTTGGTGGCCGCCACAGATCGCACACTGCAGGCGTTGTGCCGCAGGAGGTGTCGCTGCCTCGCTCGAGTGGGAGGCCGTGTCGGAAGCTGAGGTGCGGGAAGTACCCGTCTCGCCGACGACGGGGGAGTCTGGGCTTGGTGTGCTGGGAGTGTCGTCGTTGTCGTCGTTGTCGTCGTTGTCGTCGTCGTCGCTGTTGTCGCCGTTGTCGCCGTTGTCGTCGTCGTCGTTGTTTTCGTCGCCGTTGTCGTTGTTTTCGTCGCCGTTGTCGCCGTTGTCGTTGTTTTCGTCGCCGTTGTCGTCGCTGTTGTCGTCGCTGTTGTCGTTGTTGTCGTCGCCGTTGTCGTCGCTGTCGTCGCAGCTGTCGTCGGCGGCGGCGGCGGCCGACGCCGGGTCGGGAACAGGATTCGACGCGCACGAGGGAGAGGTGCGCGCGTCATTCGTATCCGCCTCGAGTTGATCCTCGGGCTTCGAGATGCCTTGCGTTGAAACCTGTTCGCCGCAACCCTCCGGGTGATCGAGGAGGTCGGTGAGATCGACATATCCGTGGGTGAGGAGTTGATCGGCGATGTCGTGCCAAGCGTCGACGCGTCGCGCTGCCACCGGTCGATCGTCGTCGGCGCCTGTTCGATCCGCGAGTAGATCAGCGAGGGTGAAGATCGACATGGCGGCATCAGCGGGCGCATTCGCCCTGACGGACGCCATGCCGTCGGGCAGCGAACGCAGCACCAGTTCCCGATCGCGCTTTGCCTTGCGCTCCCGGTTCTCCGCAGCGTGCGGGTCCGCCGCAATCACCGCGCGGTCGAGCAGGCTGCGAAGGTTGCCTGCGGAGCGGTCTTCGGCGATCGGCAGGATCCGATCTTGGACCGCTTCGCGCAGAGACGGGCTGAGCGGAGCGGTCCGTTCGGCAATCAACCACGCCCGGCCGCGATCGATCCGACCAGCTGCCAATGCATTCACTGTCGCCGGCAAACCGTCACAGAGCTCCTGGGCCTTGCGGACCCGCGAACCGGCGGTGATCGGCGAGATCTGCAACGCCGCAGCAACTTCGGCGGCGGCCAGCGATGCAGCTCGCTCTTGCACCAGCGTTTCCACGGTGTCCAGGTCGATCTCGCCGTCTGGACGTCGGCCCTGACCGCCTTTGTCCATCAGTTCAGCGACAAGTTCGGAGACATCGCCGGCCCGTCCCGGCCGGGCGAACTCGGTGAGCAGTCCCATCTGCCTGGCTGCCAGGAGGGACAGCGCCTTCTCCGAAGCGACGATCGCGTCGACCAATGCCGCGCCGGACAGCGTGCTCGGGTCAACCTGCGCGACCGCGCCGAGCGACTCGGGACAGCCAGCTCCCGCAGCGAGCTCCGACCACGAGTGCGAGTGCGAGTGCGAGTACGACGGTGGCGCATCGCCCGCAGCCTGCCTCCCCTCGGCTCGGCTGAAACCGTCATCCCTCCCACTCACCGAGCCCGCCCCCAGCCCTTTGATCGAATACCGCCAACTGTGGATACCCGTTCGATTCTAGTACTTGGAACTGGGATAATGCAAGCCCCAGGTTGACTCGTGGAAACCCGCGAGTAGAGGGGTTCGGCGACTCACCACGGAATGCGCGCGTTGAGCGCGCCTGAAGGGCCTGCACTCGGCATGAGTCGCGGCCCAGCTCCATGTGATCACGGCCTCCATGCTCGTCCGGCGCTGATCGGGCCGCCGATGAGGCGGCAGTAACAAGCCTCAGGGATCAGCCGCAGGGTCAAGCCGCAGGTTTCAGCCGCAGGGTCAAGCCGCAGGGAGACTCGATCGGCCAGCGTCGATGGTCCGTGCGCGCAGGTGAGGCCGCTTCCCCTTGCGCCCGAAGAGCAGAGCACTTCGACGGGTTCTGCGGCGGCACTGCCGAATGAGTGTCGAATGCGGGTCGCAAGCTCCCATCGACCGCTGCAGCCCGCCGACTCCCGCGGCCCAGGATCGGTGTGCTCGCGCGGACGGCACTTCATCGTCGGGCACCAGCGGGCGGATCCGCGATTTCTCTGCTGTGCCGAGCATGCCGTGTGGACTCGGCCGACCCGACCGGTGCGGCACCGCAGCGGCAGGCGACGGACTCCGACGGCGGCAAGTCACCATCCAGCACGCCTTCGTGAAGGCGCTGACGGGGAGCGAAATGTCCGCTCTGGTCACCCAGAATCTGGATTCACCCCACTTCTGTGCCCGCCATCGGATCGGGTGGAATCACGATCGGGCGCACCCCGGGTGGCAGCGCTCCGTGACGCTCCTGGTACGCACGGAGGTATCCGGCGACCGCGGTGGGCAGGGTGGGAAAGAGCAGGTCTGCGCCGATCCGGTCCACCAGTCCCGCCTTGCGCAGATCGACCAGTAGATCCTGCTTCACCCTGGCCATCGCAAAGGTGATACCGACGTCGTTCAATTCCTGCCGCAGCGAGTCGAGCGAGTCCGCCGCGGTGATGTCGATCTCCACGTTGGCCTCGGCATTCAAGATGAACCATTCGACCTGGTCGGCCGTGCGGCCCAGCGCATCCAACGCGCGCCGCCGGAAATCCTCTGCGTTGGCGAAACACAACAGTGAGTCATAGCGGTAGACAACGAGGCCGGGCAGTTGCCTGGCGGCGGGGTAGTCGTCAACGTCATGCATGCCCGCGACGCCCGGCACATAGCCGAGGATCCCGTCGTGCGGGCGGGCGAGCCGGCGTAGCAGATCAACGATCGACAACCCGACCGCGACGAGCACTCCGTAGAGCACGCCGAATCCAAGGACAGCCACAGTGGTCAGGATCGTCAGCAGCAACTCGCTGCGGCGGAACCGCGCGATCCGCCGCAGCTCTCCGACCTCGATCAACCGCACCGCGGCATAGATGACCAGCGCACCCAGCGCGGCCTTGGGAAATCCGGCCAACAGCGGGCCGGCCACCACCAGGGTGGTCAGCACCACGACCAGAGTCACCAGGGAGTACAGCTGGGTCTTGCTGCCAACGGCGTCGCCCAGCGCGGTACGGCTGCCGCTGGAACTCACCGGGAAACCCCGGAGCAGCCCGGCGGAGATGTTCGCGCCACCCAGCGCGAACCACTCCTGGTTGGCATCCACCTGCTGACCGTGCCGGGCGCCGAACGCCCGCGCGGTGAGCACGTTGTCGGTGTAGCCGACGATCGCCACGCCCAACGCCGGGAACAGCAGATCGACGATGTCGGCTTCGGAGACACGCGGCAGCTGGGGAACCGGCAATCCGACGGGAACGGCGCCCACCACCGCGACGCCCTGGTCCTGCAGGGAGAACACCGCGACCACGACGGCCCCCAGCACCACCACGATGAGCGGCCCCGGTGCCAGCGGCAGCAACCATTGCAGCAGGAACAGCAAGGTCAGCAAGCCGGCCGCGAGCAACAAGGTGGGCCAGTGAACCTCGCCGAGGTTGCTCAGCCACGACCCGACCTCTGGCAGGAACCCGTCGCCCTCGACGGGCACGCCGCTGATCTTGCCGAGCTGGCTGACGATCATGATGACCGCAACGCCGGCCATGTAACCGACGAGGACGGGTTTGGACAGCAGGTCGGCCAGGAAGCCCAGCCGGGCCAGACCTCCCAGCACACAGATGAGACCGACCATGACAGCCAGGGCGGCGGCGAGGGTCGCATACCGCACCGGATCGCCCGCAGCCAACGGCAGCAACACCACCGCCGTCATCAGCGCGGTGGTGGACTCGGGGCCGACCGAGAGCTGACGCGACGAGCCCAGCAGGGCGTAGACCGCAAGCGGCCCGAGGATGGCCCACAGGCCGGTGACCGGAGGAAGCCCGGCCACTTCGGCGTACGCCATCACCTGGGGCACCAGATAGGCGGCGACGGTGATCCCGGCCAGCAGGTCTCCGCGCAGCCAGCCGCGCTGGTAGCCCCGGAACTGCGCGACACCAGGTAGCACGGAACGCCGCTTGGCGGAACGCGCGCGAGTCACCGGATCACCGTGCCGATCCGCACTGCGCACCGCAACATCTAGCCGGCGAACCGGCGCCGGAACAGGTTTGCATTCCGCGAACGCGATAGGCCAAGGTGGGCCCGTACGCGATCTCACTGGCTGTGTGCCGGCTGAGCGCAGCATTAGCGCAAGAGCCTCGTTCTTGTACCCCGAATGGGTGAACTTTGTGACGACTTAGTGCTGCCGATCGATTGGCGGAACCGTCACTGAGACACGCCGAGCTATCTGCGAAAACGGCGAAATCCCGCAGCGAATGGATGATCGTTATCAATCCGTTATGTCGCTTTTAGACCGGTGGACTTCTCAACTTGGCTTTGTATGGTCACCTCGGTCGCGGTTTCCCGCGGCTTGACCTGCAGACACCTCCGGGCCAACCGCGCCGAGCGCTGTCCGATCCGGCTCCGGAGAAACTAACGACAGAAAGGCCAGGACAGCGACGGGGAACCCAACTCCGGCAGTCATGCGCTGCCTTGGGGTGAATCCGGCCTGATCGCCGGACGGGCTATCCCCATAACCCATTCGCACTCCGACATTCGCGGACATCCGTGGGCATTCCTGGACATCTCTTGCCTCGAATCCGCCCAGCGGCTCAAGCAGCCGCGCACCGTCGGCCCAGCGATGGGTGAGCCCGAACCCGACAGCTCACCTCGTAGGCGCAGCCAGGGGACAAGTACATGATTCGTCGTCACACCGGCCGTCATCGTGAGATCTCACGCGCACGCGTCTGGGCATACCGGGGCGCAACAGTCGGCGTCGTCGCCGGCGCCGCCGCCCTCGGGCTCGCCGGCAGCGCTTCTGCCGCACCCGACTCGACCTGGGATTCCGTCGCGCAGTGCGAGAGCAGCGGTAACTGGGCCATCAACACCGGGAACGGCTACTACGGTGGCCTGCAGTTCACCGAGTCGACCTGGAACGCCTACGGCGGCCAGCAGTACGCCTCGCGGGCCGACCTGGCCACCAGGGAAGAGCAGATCGCCGTCGCCGAGCAGACCCTCGGCGGCCAGGGCTGGGGCGCCTGGGCCTGCGCCTACGCCGGTGGCGGCGAGGGCTCGACGTCACGCAGTGTCACCGCGGATTCGTCCTCGAGCGATTCGTCCTCGAGCGATTCGTCCTCGAGCAGTTCTTCGAGCGACTCGTCGTCGAGCGACCAGTCTTCGGCCAGCGACGACCGGCAGGCCTCGCGCAGCCGTTCCTGGGACGAGACCGACTCCAGCAGCAGCTCCGCTGACGAGACCAGCACCGACAGCACTGACTGGAGCAGCACCGACTCTCGCAGCACCGACTCCAGCAGCACCGACGCCGCTCCGGCCAGCGCCGCTGACGGCAGCTACACCGTGGTGTCCGGCGACACGCTCTCCGAGATCGCCGCTGCGCAGGGAGTTGCCGGTGGCTGGGAGGCCCTGTGTGCGGCCAACTCGGACATCATCGCCGACGCCGACCTGATCTACCCGGGCCAGGTCATCCGCCTGGGCTGAGCAAGCGCCAGCGTCCTTTGATTGGGGCGCCGCATCGCTGGAGCCACAGCGGAGCGGCGCCCCGTCTGTCATTTCCCGTTGGCCGTGTCCCCGGCCGGGTTGACCGCCGCCGGATACCATCCACCCATGCTCTTCCGCCGCGCCACGGCTGTGGGGGTGGCCGCGGTGCTGGTGGTGCTGGCCGGTTGCACCTCCGGGTCATCGGACCCGTCTCCCTCGACAACCGCGCCACCGAACCCGACCGAACTGCTGACCGCGTCCGCGAAGGCCATGTCCGCGGTCACCAGCGCGCACTTCACCCTCACCGTGGACGGCGAGTTGCCCGATCTCACCGTGCAGAAGGCCGAGGGCGACCTGACCGCCGCCGGAGACGCGCAGGGCACCGGGACCATCAAGCAGTTCGGCCAGCTCATCGAGGTCGACTTCGTGCTGGCCGACGACAAGTTGTACCTCAAGGGTCCGACCGGCGGCTTCGCGCAGATCCCCGCCGCGCTGGCCGGCCAGGTGTACGACCCTTCGGTCATTCTCAATCCCGACAAGGGCATCTCCGCGGTGCTGTCCAGCGTCACCGGCGCGACCCTGGTCAGCAGCGACGACACCACCGCCGTCGTCTCCGGGACCGTGCCGAAGGGCGTCGTCACCTCCCTGGTCCCCGGCCTCAACTCCGACGTCAAGGGCACCTTCACCATCGAGCAACCGTCGGCGGAGCTGACGTCGGCGCGGTTCGAGCTGAACGGCGCTGATGGCAAACCGGCGACGGTGGATGTGCAACTGTCGGCACTGAACGAGGCCGTGACGATCAGCCCGCCCTCCTGACGGCGCGCGGCGGAGTGACGGGCGTGGGTGCGTGGTGAGCGACCCACCGCGGCAGCGGCGGCTGGCCATCGGTGCCGCCGGGGCGGCGGTGCTGCTGGCGGCGCTGGACGCCTATGTGGTGGTCGGGCTGCTCGTGGACATGGTGCGGGACCTGGGCATCCCGGTGAACCGTTTGCAGCGCGCGACCCCGATCGTCACCGGTTACCTGCTCGGCTACGTCGCCGGGATGCCGCTGCTGGCGCAGCTCTCGGACCGTTTCGGTCGGCGAGTGGTATTGCAGGGATGCCTGGTCGCGTTCGCGATCGGCTCTGCGGTGACGGCACTCGCGGCCGGCCTGCCGCTGCTGGTCGGTGGACGGGTGCTGCAGGGCGTGGCCGGCGGTGCCCTGTTGCCCGTGACCATGGCGCTGGTCGCCGACCTGTGGACCGAGCACCGGCGGTCGACCGCGTTGGGCGTGGTCGGGGCCGCGCAGGAACTGGGCAGCGTACTGGGCACGCTGTACGGGGTGGCCGTCGCGGCCGCCTTCGGCGCCTCGGAGTTCTTCTCCGGAATTCAGCCGGAGAGTTGGCGTTGGGTGTTCTGGATCAATCTGCCGCTGACGGTGGGAGCCATGTTCATCGTCCGGCTCACCGTGCCGGGCGGCCGGCCGGCGCACCCGACTGTCGCTGTCGACCTGGTCGGCGCCGCGCTGCTGGCGCTGGCGCTCGGCCTACTGGTGGTGGCACTGTACAACCCCGACCCCGAGACCAGCGTGCTGCCGCCGTGGGGACCGGCCACGCTCGCTGCCGCGGCGCTGGTCGTCATCGGATTCCTGTTGTGGGAGAGACACTCCCGGACCCGGCTGTTCGATCCCGCGGACGTGCGGATGGGGCCGTTCCTGGCCACCCTTGGCGTCAGCTTTGCCACCGGCGCCGCCCTGCTGGTGACGTTGGTCGACGTCGAATTGTTCGCGCAGACACTGCTCGCGATGGACTCGGCCGCGGCTGCTGCGGTGCTCAGCCGATTCCTGATCGCGCTGCCTCTCGGCGCAGTCGCGGGCGGTTGGCTCGCCTCCCGAGTGGGGGAGCGCTGGGTGGCAGTGACCGGGTTGGTGCTGGCCGCCGTCGGCTACCTGCTCATCTCCCGGTGGCCGCTGGACGTGCTGTCCGCCGAGCACCCGCTCGGCCTGCCGGTGCTGGACACCGACCTGGTGATCGCCGGGTTCGGGCTCGGCCTGGTGATCGCGCCGGTGTCGTCTGCTGTGCTGCGGGTGGTCCCGTCGGCCAGGCACGCGATCGCCTCGGCCGCGGTGGTGATCGCAAGAATGACGGGAATGCTGGTCGGGGTCGCCGCACTCACCGCGTGGGGATTGCACCGGTTCAGCGAACTGACCGCCGACCTGATGACTCCGCTGCCGATCGGCGTCCCTGAGGAGGAATTCACCCGGCAGATCGAGCAGTATCGGCACTCGTTGTCGCTGGCGCTGCTCACCCAGTACCGGGAGATCTTCCTGATCACCGCGGTGATCTGTGCCGCGGCCGCGGTGCTGGCGGTGGCGCTACCCCGTTTGCAGCCGCGCAGGACGCGCGCAGAACCCGCCTCCAAGGGCTAGCACTACCTGGTCAGCGGTTGGACCACAACGGTTCCACCAGTTGCCACGCAGGATGTCGCCGCTCCACGGGCTAACGATCCCGGTCAGCGGTTGGACCACATGGTTTTACCAGTTGCCATGCGGGATGTCGCCGCTCCACGGGCTAGCGATGCCGGTCAGCGGTTGGACCACAATGGTTCCACCAGTTGCCATTCCGCATCCCAGCGGGCCCGGTTGCGCGCGTTCAGGCTGGTTCGGACCAGCCCGTACAGCGAGGCCAGCACGAGCCCCACCCCGAGCCACCCACCGAGTCCGACGATGATCGCTCGTGCGGCCGCGTCGGTCACGTTCAGCGGCGCTTCTGTGACCGCGCCCGAGCGGTCCAACCAGATCGAGACATGCTCCCCGGCCTGCTGTCCCGCGCTGACCGGGACCAATCCGGTCTGCACGGTCCCGTTCCTGTCCAGCCATGTCGCGTTCGCCGCCACAGGGCCGTTCAGCGGAACCCCGTGCGAGCTGAGCTGCGGAAGCGGCGCGTCGACGAGCATTTCGGCAGACACCTTGATGCGCGCGGCGTTCTCCTGCGCGGCGGTCGCCGAGCCGCTCGCCCAGATCATCGATCCGGCGATCGCGGCGACCGGAAAGGCGAGGATCCACAGCCCGATCAGGGCGAGTGCCAGCGCCGCACGCTTTCGATCGCAGGACCGCGCCATCGGATTGCGCCAGACGGCGAACATCAACGAACGGGGGCGTTCCCAGTCGTCGGGTGGGCGTCGAGCCGAGCGCATTCTTCCTCACGTTCCTCTGGTGGGGTCGGCGATGACAGGGTCAGACCAGGACATTGGGCCGGACGACGACCACCGGGCACTGGCTGTGCATGATCAGAGCGTGGCTGGTGGATCCCAGCAACATGCCCTTGAACCCGCCGCGACCACGGCTGCCGACCACGATCAGTTCGGACGACTCGCCGTAGCCGAGCAACGCCGGTGTGGGACGGCCGTGCACCACGGTCTGTTCGACGACGACATCCGGGTACTTCTCGTGCCAACCGGCCAGCCTCTCGGACAACAGCGCGCGCTCCTGCGTGTCGATCTCGGCCGGGTCGATCAGGATCGGGTGCTCCGGGAAAGCGGCGTCGACCACTGCGTCGTTCCAGGAATGCACGGCAACAAGCTTGGTCCGCCGCAACGCCGCGGCCTCGAAGGCGAAGGCGACGGCCGCCTCACTGGTGGGCGACCCGTCCACCCCGACCACCACCGGACCATTGCGAAACGCCCGCTGATGGGGATGGATCACGGCGACCGGCGCGGTATTCGTCGACGCGATGGCCATCGCGACGGAGCCAAGCACCAGACCGGTCAGCCGTCCGCTGCCGCGGGATCCGACCACGGTCAGCCTGGCCTGCTCGGACTGCGCCTGCAGGGCCGCGACCGGGTCGCCCTGGATCAGCCGGGTGTCGATCGACAGCGAAGGGTTCGACTGTTGCAGGGTTGCCGCGGTGTCCTGCAACAGTTCCTCGCCCGCGGCGCGTAACGCGGTCTGCGCGTCGTGCGACATCGGGTTGTAGCCGGGGAAGGCCCGGGAAGGCAAGGTGTAGGCGTGCACCAAGCGCAGTACGGCGTGCCGGCGGGCGGCTTCTTCGGCGGCCCAGCCGTAAGCGGTGTACGACGACGACGAGGTGTCGATCCCGACGACAACGAGATCGCTTCGGCTGCTGGTCTTTTCGTGTCCACTGTGGTGCGCCGGCGCGGTTTCACCACCGACGATCGGCGGCAGCCGTCCATCGGCCGACGCCGCCGTGGCGGCCGGAACGACGGTGCGAACCGGGCCGGATTGGACGGGCAGCTCGCCGTGGGATTGTTCGTGGTGGGGCGGCTCGGGCATCCGGTCCGCATGCTCCAGGGCCACCAGGTACCGCTGCAGGGCCGCATCGTGACGGGACGCGGGTGCGGTGCTGTCGATGACGGTCCTGCGCGCTTCCATGGCTGCGCGTTGACTTTCGTTGCTGGTCATCGTCCGCCCCTCTCCTGAAGACCATGTGCCTGACATCACCTTCCCGCCCGACCGCGCAAGCAACCAGGGCCGAAGGACCCAGCACCGTGGGCCAATGTCCTGCGCGGGCGATCAGGACCTGCGGGTCAGGACGTGCGGGTCAGGACGTGCGGGTCAGGAGCAGAGCAGAACCGCGGCGCCGTTGACCCGGTCGGCAGCGAGGTCGGCCAGCGCCCGGTCCGCCTCCGCAAGGGGATAGGGCGAGGTGGTGACGTCCAGGTGGTGACGGCCCGCGAGCGCGAGGAAATCCCGTCCGTCGAGGCGAGTATTGGCCGTCACGCTCCGCAGTTCGCGCTCGTAGAACAGCTCATTCTCGTAGTTCAGCACGGGCACATCGGACAGATGGATCCCGGCGATCGCGAGGATCCCGCCACGGTCCAGGGCGCGCAGCGCAACCGGCACCAGGTCACCGACGGGCGCGAAGAGGATGGCCGCGTCCAGTGGTTCCGGCGGCGCGTCATACGCCCCGGCCACGGAATCGACGCCGAGATCCAGCGCCAGCCGACGGGCGTCGGCGGACCTGGTGAGGACGTGTACTCGTGCGCCGAATTCGGCGAGCGCGACCTGGGCTGTCAGGTGGGCGCTCGCGCCGAACCCGTAGATGCCAAGCCGTCCGCCACGATCCAATCCACTGCGCCGCAGCGCACGGAAGCCGATGATCCCCGCGCACAACAACGGCGCGAGCTCGGCATCGGAATACCCCTGCGGCAACCGGTAGGCGAATGCGGACGGCACCGTGGTGTATTCGGCATACCCGCCGTCGGCGTCCCAGCCCGTGTACCGGGAGTCCGGGCACAGATTCTCCGCGCCCCGCCGGCAGTAGCGGCAGACCCCGCAGGTGTGCCGCAACCAGGCAACGCCGACCCGGTCGCCGACCGCGTAGTCATTGACGCCGGACCCGAGATCGACTACCCGGCCGACGATCTCGTGTCCCGGGGTGACCCCCGGGCGGTGCACGGGCAGGTCGCCCTCGGTGACGTGCAGGTCTGTCCGGCAGACCGCGCACACCGTCACCTTGACCAAGAGGTCCGTCGGACCGGGGGTCGGGACAGCTCGCTCGGACAGGGCCAGCGGATGGGTGTCGATGGGTCCTGGCTGCCGCACGGACCAGGCCTGCATCGTGCTAGGGATCCGGCTGGCGGACGACGCGGTGACGCTCACAGTTGTCATTCTCGCGCGTGTCCGGTGCAGGGGGCAGGTGACCTGTCATTCTCGCGCGTGTCCGGTGCAGGGGGCAGGTGACCAAAGCCCCTGCCGCCGGGGACCTCCGGCAGATCCTGCGTCGGGTCGCCTGCACCTACCGTGAAGACGCCACGGTGACCATAGACTACAGAGCAGAATCACGAAAGGCCTGTCATGCGCGCTCGGGAGATCATGACCAAGTCGGTGCTGACGGTGCAGCCGACCGCTACCGTCGGCAAGGCGTCGGAGATGCTCACCTATCGCGGTTTCAGCGCACTTCCGGTGGTTGATGAGAACGGCGCGCTGGTCGGCATCGTCACCGAAGCGGACCTGATCCGCAACCGGTTCCCCCAGCATTCCGGCGACCCGGCAGCCGCCGGCCTGAGCCCGGCGCGCACGGTCGCCGAGGTGATGACCGCCCCGGCCGTCGCGGTCAGCCACGACGAGGACCTGTCGGTGCTGGCCAGGGTGATGCTCGGCGAGCACCGCCGCTGCGTGCCGGTCGTCGACGGGACGAGGCTGGTCGGTGTGGTGACCCGCCGTGACATGGTCCGGGTGCTGTCGCGGACCGACGCAGAGATTGCCGTCGACGTCCGCAAGAACCTGCAGGTGCTCGGCGGTCAGGCGCGCTGGTCGGTTCAGGTCACCGACGGCGAGGTGATCGTCCGCGACCTGTTCGACCGGGCATCGGATCGCCCGGTGGCGCAGGTCCTCGCCGAGGCCGTTCCCGGGGTGATCAGGGCGGAGGTCATGTCACCCGACCCCAGGGTCACCGCGTAGCTGCCGCGGTTCGCCGCGGTCCCTACCATGGGCGGGTGGAAACCTGGTGGATCCTGCTCATCGCGGCCGTCATCGCTCTGGTCATCGTGCTGGCCTGGTCCGCCAGGAAGCGAAGGTCGTACGTCGACCCGACCCAGGTCACCATCGACGCCTCGCTCGCCGGGAAGGTGACCGGCCTGTACCAGCAGGGCAAGAAGGTGGAGGCAGTGAAGCTGCTCCGCGAGCAGACCGGGCTGTCGCTCGCCGATGCGGTCACCATCGTCGAGAAGATCGCGAGCCGGTCCAAGTCTGGTTCGAACTCGGGCTCGAAGACCGCGGTGAAGCGGGAGCGTCCGCCGAGAACTGACACGGCGCCGTCCACCTCGCCGGTCGACCTGGACACCGAGTTGGAGGTCCGGTCGCTGGTCGCCGACGGCGACAAGATCACCGCGATCACGTTGGTGAGGGCTCGGACGGGGTGGGACCTGTCCGCGGCCAAGGACTACGTCGAGAGTCTGTGACAGGCGGGATGCTCACGCCGCCAACAGCTCTGGCGCCGGCCGATCGGCGTGCAGCAGTTCGGTGACGATCGAGCGGACAACGTCCGCGTGCCGGGTGATCGACCGGTGTCCCGCGTCAGCCGGCCGGAGCGTGATCACCTGGGAATCATCGGATTCGGGGATCGCCGAATCGGCCGGAACCACCCGGTCGGAGCCGCCGTGCAGCATCACCCAACGCGGTCCGGCGCTGAGCGCGGCCCGGCCCAGTTCGTTGAGGAAGTCCGATCCCGGCCGCATCTGGCGCGCGGACGGTCCGAGCCCGAAGCGGGCCACCCAGGTACCGCCATGCGGAGTGGCGATAGTGACGGCAGTGCCGGTCGAGCCGGCCAGGCCGCGGCGTTGCACAGCCTCACGGACAACCAGCCCGCCCAGGCTGTGCCCGATCAAATGGACCTTGCCGGCTCCGGTCGCCTGCAGCGCACGCCGCGATTCGTCCACCAACCTGTCGGCGATCTCGCGCACATCGGAGGTGACGGCGTTGTAGCACAACGAGATCAGGCAGTTGAACCCCGCCGCGGTGAGCGCCGCCCGGAGTGGCGCCCACACCCGTTCAGTGCCGCAGTAGCCGTGCACGAACAGCACCGGCGCGAGTCCCCGCTCGCCATGTCCCCAATAGCGGATGGACCTGGTCGATCCGGTCGACCCGGTCGATCGACCGGACCACCAATGTTGAGCGCGCACGGAAAACCTCCTGATGGGTTGGCTGATGTGCCCGAAACCGCTGGGCTGCAAGATCTCTCGAGAATTGCGCGGATTCTCGGGGGACCGATGACGGGTGCTGGCCCATCATGCCGATCAATACGGAGGCGGGCGGAATTCGGTTCGCTGGTGCTGCAGGTCCTTCTCGGCTGCCGGCTTCTCGTCCCGGACGTCTCGTGCTGGCTTGTGTGAACTTGGACGCCCGACCCGGCGGCAGGTTGTGAGCGCGGACACAGCCATTCGGTGATATCGGCTCGAGTGACCGGCGGTCAGCGCAGTGCGCGGTCCAGGAATCCGGTCACCCGTTGCTCCCAGCCGGCGGGATCGGTCGCCAGACCACCGGTATGGCCGGCGCCGGCCACGTCCCAGATCTGCACGGTGCCGGGCGACCCGCCCTGGATGAACCCGGCCGCCTGGGTCTCGTCGGGAACCGTCCCGGCGGTGATCAACAGCACCGGACGCGGCGCGGCCAAGCGCGCTGACTCCCGCAGCGCGGCCGGCGGCGGGGCGTCGGTCAGCACGTCCGTCGCGACGGTCAGCAGCTGATCCAGTCCGTACTGCAACTCACCCCGCAGCCCGTACGCTACGGACAGAAATTCCTTGTCCGTCGCGAGCTCCCGCGCGGGTATCGACCGCAGCGACGAAATCACCGCCCAGCCGCCGCACCACAGCAGAACAGTGCCGCTGAGCACGCAGACGAGACCGGTGGCCGTCATCGACGTGAACCCGAGCTTTGAGGCATACGGGATGGCAATGCCGGCGCCGACGGCGATGCCGACAAGGCCGAGCAGGAACGCCACGGCGCCGAGAACAGCAACCGCCCACCGTCGATGGGTGGGCATGTCCGGTCCCCAACGGGTTCGCGTCAGCGCCCCCGTGCCGGGTGGTGGCCATTGCGTATTGCTCGCGTCCCGGCCGGCGCTCCGTCGTACACGTCCAGCACCTCGCGCACGGTCCGCCGCGGTGTGGCCAGCGGTTCGCGATCCGTGATCGGGAAGCCGACCCGGAGGATCATCTGGGGGTGCACGGTCCCGCCGAGCACCGCGTCACGCACCAGCCGGCGGGTCCGGTCCACCTCCAGCGGCTGCGTCAGCGGGCAGCTCGCCAACCCGAATCCCGTTGCGGTCAAAAGGATCGTGCCGGTTGCCTCGCCCGTCAAGAGCCACGAGTAGACATCGTCTGTCGCGGTGCCCAACACGATCAACGTGCCGACATCGCCCTCGGTGGAGTCGGTTCCGCCGATCGAATTCTGCGCCGGCATTTCCGGGTGCGCGAAATGGCGGAGCCGCACGCCGTCGTAACCCGCGTCGGGCGGCACGCTCCTGGCCGGAACCCCGTCGTCGGACCCGAAATGCTGGCCGCTCCAGGCCTGAACCTCGTTCCGGTAGCCGATGTCAATGGATTCGATGTCATCGGCTTCGGCAACGGCCAGCGCCAGTTCGTGGCGGGAATGCGGATCGGTGACGAAACGCACCGTCATTCCGTACGCAGCGGTGTTCCGGCTGATCTGGGTGACGGCGAACGGCGGAAGTGGGGACGCTCGGTAGGGCCGCCGGTCGGACCGCCTGCGGTTGATCTGCGCGGCGAGCACCACGGCGTCGGCAGAAGGCTCGGTCGCTTCGAGTTCGATCGCGGCGAGATGCCGCAGATCCGAGCGGTCCGGCAACCGATGGATCGTGCACGTCCAGCCCAGCGCGGCCAGCGCCACCCGCAGATGATGCAACGCCGCACCGCAGCTGATGATCAACTCGCGGCCCTCGGGGTCCGTCGCCTCGAGATTTCGCGACTGGTCGGCGTACAGATGGATCGAGCGCTCGCCGATCCGCCACCGCCAGGGTTGGGAGTTGTGCAGCGAGGGTGCGCGAACCGCCATCTCCAGAGCGGCATGGATCGTGCCGTGCTCGGGGAATACATCCTTCATGACCGCTCGCCACCTCGCACACCTCTGCCACCTCAGCGGACCTCCGCTGAACCCCATCGTCGGCCGGACGAGGATCACCTCACAGGGCCGAACGACCCCCCGCCCCGGGCATCATGCCCCGGAGTACTTTCTTGCTCACGGCACCCACGTCGATCAGAGGAGCCCACGGTGACAATCGGAAACGACGGCAGCGACGAGAGCGGCAGCGCCTTCGCCGATGCCGACCCAGCTGACGTCGCTGAGCAGCAGCAGAGCGTCGATCCGGACGCCGGGAACGACGTCATCGATGACGACGCAGTGGAAATCGCAGTCGAGGCCGAGCCGGCCGACGTGCTCGAACAGCGGCAGTCCGTCGGTGGCGAGGAGGACTACCCCCGCGGCTGACCCACGAAAATCGAGGACCCTGATAGGGACCTTTGGCCCTGATCATCGTCGTGCGCGCCCGAGTAAGGGTGGTAGCGGGGATGCCCGGCTCATCGCTGTCGGGTTTCGGTGACCGCGAGGGGGATGGACCACCATGGTTCGCGACAGGGCGACATTGATCCGCGAGTTGATCGAGCCGTTGCGGGTGAAACCCGGAACGAAAGTCAACCTTGCCAAGGATTTCGACCCAGGGTACAAGGCGAGCTTCCTGCGCAAGAAAGACGGCGTCGAATGGCTGAAAGCCGGCGTCAGTCTGCTCGCGGAATACCAGGACAAGTTGGCCGCGCAGGACACCTGGGGGATGCTGGTCTGCCTGCAGGCGCTGGATGCCGCGGGAAAGGACGGCACCATCCGGCACGTGATGAGCGGGGTCAATCCGCAGGGCGTGCACGTGTCCAGCTTCAAGGTCCCGTCCTCGGAGGAACTGGACCACGACTATCTCTGGCGATATGCGCAGCGGTTGCCGGCCCGCGGCGATATCGGGATCTTCAATCGTTCCCACTACGAGGAAGTGCTGGTGGTCCGGGTCCATCCCGCGGTCCTCGATGGGCAGAAACTACCGCCAGGCACCAAGGGCAAGGACATCTGGGCCCGGCGGTACGAGGAGATCAACAACTGGGAGAAGTTCCTCGCCGACAACGGGTTCAAGGTCGTCAAGCTGTTCCTCAACCTGTCCAAGGAGGAGCAACGGATCCGGTTCCTCAAGCGCGTCGACCTCCCGGAGAAGAACTGGAAACTGTCGCCGAACGACGCGAAGGAGCGGGCGTTCTGGGACGACTACCAGGTCGCGTTCTCGGAAATGCTGACGCACACCAGCACACAATGGGCTCCCTGGTATGTGATCCCGGCCGATCGGAAATGGTTCGCCCGGATCTGTGTGTCCGGCATTCTCGCGCACACGCTGATGGACATCGACCCGAAGTATCCGGTGGTTGACGCCGCCAAGCTGAAGGATTTGGCGGAAGTCAAGGCACTACTGGAGGCGGAGGCGCCGAAGGGGGCGTCGCCGGATCCCTTCGAGGACGAGTTGGTGGCTTCTCGGGGGAAGGACACGGGCCGATGACCATCAGCGCACAGCCCCGTCCGGCGGCAGCGGCAACCGAGTGGTACGGGTTGTCCGCGGACGCGGTCGAAACAACCCTGCACGTCGACCCGACCGCCGGGTTGAGCGCGGAACAGGCCGCGCAACTGCTGGCGAAGAACGGGCCGAATGCGCTGCCCGAGGAGAAACCGAAGCCGGAATGGCAGCGATTCCTGAATGAATACCGCACCTTCATGCAGATCATCCTGGTGGCCGCCGGGGTGGTGTCACTGCTGATCGCGGAATGGAACACCGCTGCGCTGCTGTTCATCCTGACGGTGGTGAATGCGGTGATCGGCCTGCGCGAGGAGGGCAAGGCCGAGAGCGCGATGAACGCGCTCAAGTCGATGATGAAGACTACCGCGAGGGTCCGCCGGGGCGGCGTCGAAGCCGCGATCCCGGCCGATCAGGTGGTCGTCGGCGACATCGTGCTGCTGACCGCGGGGGATCAGGTACCGGCCGACGGCAGGATCGTGCAGGCCAACGCCCTGCAGATCGACGAATCCGCACTCACCGGGGAGAGCACGCCGGCCGGCAAGGGCGCCGATGCACTCGGCAAACACGATCTGGCCGCGGGCGACCAGACGAACATGGCGTTCATGAACACGCCGGTGACGCACGGCAGCGGCGTGATGGTGGTGACCGGCACCGGCGCCGACACCCAGGTCGGCAGGATCTCCGGGCTCCTGAAGGCAACCGACACCGAGCAGACCCCGCTCACCCGTCAACTGACCAGGATGACGCAGTGGATCGCGCTGGCCGCGCTGGTCACGATGATCATCATGTTCGCCCTGGGCCTGTGGCGGGGCGAGTCCGGCCGGGCGTTGTTCGTCACCGCGATAGCGCTGGCGATCGCGGCGATCCCGGAGGCGCTGCCCACCGTCGTCCAGGTGATCCTGTCGCTGGGCGCGGTGGGGCTGGCCAAACGGAACGCGATCGTCAAGAACCTTTCTGCCGTCGAGACTCTCGGCTCCACGTCGGCCATCAACTCGGACAAGACCGGCACCCTGACGATGAATCAGATGACCGTCGTCGAGGTCCTGGACCCGACGGATCGGTACACGATCACCGGGAGGGGGTACGGCCTGCTGGGCAGGGTGCAGCACACCGTCGGCGCGTCGGCGTCCATTGAGGACGCGATCCTCCCGTTCCTGATCGCCGGCGACGCGAAGCTCGTCGACGGCAAGGTGGTCGGCGACCCGACCGAGGGCGCTCTGCTGGTGCTGGGGGCCAAGGCGGGCGTCAACACCGAGTCGACACGCGAGCTGTTCCCGCGGCTGGCGACGCTGCCGTTCGACCCGACTTACAAGCTGATGGCGACGTTCAACAGCACCACCGACAGCTCCGGCAACGCGGTGGTGCGCTGCTACGTCAAGGGTGCCGCACCCGCGGTGGTCGGGCGCGCCACGAAGGCACTCTCCGGCGGGCAGGAAGTACCGCTGGACGCCGCGTTGAAGGCGAAGGGGGAGGCCGGCGTCGAACGGATGGAGGGTGAAGGCCTGCGGGTGATGGCCGCCGCCTACCGCGATCTGGACCCGGCAACCTTCTCAGCCGACGGCGATCTGCTCGGCTACGTCAGCGATCTCGTGCTGACCAGCCTGGTCGGCATGATCGATCCGCCGCGGGAGGAATCGCACGCCGCGGTGACCAACGCGCAGGCCGCGCACATCCGGGTGCGGATGATCACTGGCGACGACGTCATCACCGGTGCGGCGATCGCCAAGAAACTCGGTATTCCCGGCGAGGCGATTCTCGGCGCCGACTTCGCGGCATTGCCCGAGGCGGAACGGTTGTCGCGGATCGACACCATCGGTGTGGTCGGTCGGGTGGCGCCCGAACACAAGGCGCTGCTCGTCGAAACCCTCCGCAAGAAGGGCGATGTCGTCGCCATGACCGGTGACGGCGTGAACGATGCGCCGGCGATCAAGGCCGCGGACATCGGTATCGCCATGGGCACCGGTACCGAGGTTGCCAAGAACGCCGGCCGGATGATCCTCTCGGACGACAATTTCGCCACGATCGTGTTCGCCGTCGAGCAGGGCCGAAAGCTCTACGACAACCTGATGAAGTACGTGCGGTTCATCCTGGTCACCCTGGTCGCGTTCGTGCTGACCTTCCTGGGCGCCACCATCTTCAACATCGCTGCGGGACAACCGTTCACGCCAGGTCAGATCCTCTGGATCAACTTCCTCATCGACATGCCGCTGGGCATCGCGCTCGGCTTCGACCTGGAGACGCCCGGGCTGATGAAACGCCGGCCGCGGCCCCGGGACAAGGGCATCGTGGACATCTGGATCATCGTGATGTCCTTGCTGACCGGTTGTTTCATGGCGGTGTGCCTGCTGGCGCTGATCCAGTTCGGCACCGTGCACGAGAACAGCGCCGTGGTGGGCGCCACCCTGGCCATCACCGCGTTCGCGTTCTTCCGCATCGTCTGCACGTACGAGAGCCGGAGCATGCGGGGCACGGTCTTCGATGCCTCGACCTTCGACTGCCGGCAGATCAACCTCATCTCCCTCGGGGAGTTGGTGCTGGCCTTCCTGGTGACCCAATTCAACGTGCTACAGCACGTGCTGGGCACGACCGCGCTGAGCGGCGGGCAATGGCTGCTGGCCATCGCCCCGGCCGTCGCGCTGTTCCTGCTCTGGGAGACCGGGAAGTGCATCGTGCGGTTCCGGGCTCGGCATGGTTCAGATGTCGTCGCGACGGGTGAGCCGGCCGCGCGGGTCGGGTAGGTCGGGTCGAGATCGCCGTCGAGTCGCCACTTTCGGTCCCTTCCGGGCGAAATAGGGAACCGAAAGTGGCGACTCGGTTGAGGGGGTGCCGTCAGTGACCAATGGCCAATTCGACACCGGCTGTCAGGGCGGCAGCAATCAGGTTGCTGTCCAGGGTCGCGAGCGGCGCGCCGATTCGTTCCGCGAGAAGGAGGTAAGCGGCGTCGTAGGCCGTCAACCGATGGCGCCGTCCGGCTGCCATCAGTGCGGCCACATTGGTGAGCGACTGATCGATGCGGATTGGCAACTGCATGAGCAGGTCAAGAAATCGAGTGGCCTGGGCTTCTGTGATGCGACCGCGCCGTTCGGCAATCAACAGCACATTGGCGACTTCGAGCTGCCAGAGCGCCGGAACGAACGCTTCCTGGTCCCTGAGCCGATCGAGCACTCCATCGGTCAGCGGAGTCGCCTCGTCGTCGAAGCACCATGCCATCGTCACCGACACGTCGATGACGATGGGCATCAGTGCCGACCCTCCTCGATCATTCTTCGAACCGAATGTCGGCCCAGTCGAACTCCAGAACGCGCGCTGTGCAGCGCAGCGATGATCTCATCAGGGTTTGCCGAGGTTTGCGTCACCGGAACCAAGCGAGCGACTTCCCGACCGTGCTTGGTGATGGTGATCGTTTCGCCGCGCTCAACCTGCGCGAGCAGGCGCGGCAAGTGGGTCTTGGCATCGTAGGCGCCAACTGAGGTCATGGGTTCAGACTAGTCGGCAACTGGTCGGAACTGTAATTGATCAACCGGTTGCCAGCGCCCCGGCGGCCAGGCCACCTTCGCGATGGGGTCAGCCTCAGCTCGGGCTCTGATGCCGCGCAACATCTTCTGGCTCATCACGAAGCCGACAGTGGCAATGGGCTCGACCATCAATGGTGCCCAACGGTTGTCGTAGAGTATCGCACCGCACCACCAGTCGGGTCGTGCGGTGCGCCACCACCCAACACCCGCGCCCGGTCCGGTTCCGCGATCGCGATATCCCACGGCACCTGGGGTGGATCCGCACCTGGTCGCCGGCCATGACCTGCTGCCACTCGGGGACGATGCGGTCGACACTGTGGATATCGCAGTGGGCGGCGGCGTTTCCAGGAAGTCGTAGCTGTGCAGGCCGCCGCGACCCTGACCCATTTGTTTGCCAGCCACGGCCACACCTCGCCAACGGGGGTCAATGGTGATGGCGCGGGTTGGAACGAGACCGGCGTCCGGCAGGAGATCGTCCCGGCACGACCACCGAGGCCACGCGCGCGATGGATTCGAGGATGTCGCAGTCCCGCACGAACACGATGTCGTCCGGGGGCCGATGATCTCCTGACGGTCGCTACCGCCAGCCCACTGAGCGCCGCTTTTGAGTTCTCGGCGCCAACATATGTCGGCGCCGAGTCCAACAAACCGGCGCCCAGTGAAGGGTCCACGGCCAGGGTGGCGGGATCGACCGCAGCGCTGGCACGGTGGGGTGGCTGCGGAGCCGCGCCGCGGCGACGAGCACCAATGTCGCGAATTGGCTCCCGGACAGTTGGCGGCGAGGCGACCGCGAGTGCCGCGGCGGGGATCGGCGCGGTCGATGGGTCGATGGGTCGATGCCCACCCACGATTTCCGGCACGGACCGCCGCCGAGCTCCCTTCGGCGTTGATGGGTAGAGGATTACCTCATGGTGCGTGTGCAGATCTCCCTCACGCCCGAAGAGCGGCGAGTGCTCGATGCTGTATCGGCACGCACCGGTCGTTCGATTGCTGCCCTATCCGGGACGCGGTGCAGGCGGTCTATGGAACCGGCCGATCGAGTGATGACGATCTCGCTGACATGCGTCGGGCATTCGGCTCAGGAAGCACCGAGATTTGGACGGCGCGGAGTGGGTGGACCAGCTGCGGTCCGGGTCTCGTCGGCCAGCCACGTGACGGTTCTGGTCGAAACGTCGGTGGTGATCGACTATCTCCGCGGCGACGTGCGGGCCGCGGTGGTTCTCGAACGGGGCCGCGAGGCTGCGCCCTTGCACGCCGGCGAAATCACCCAACTGGAGGTCGGCGCCGGAATGCGGCTGCAGCGGTCGGATCTGGGTGGTGCTTGGTGTCAGGTCGTGACGCGGAGCGCGTCGGAGATGGCCTTGGCGCCGCCGTGGCCGGGCTGGCCGCCGTCGACGGGGATTTCCGCGACGGTGATG
>Ga0208081_1000061_pt1 | contig 24390 bp, 18 predicted proteins | sample NGESurshal092012_6_FD_184479 | JGI IMG/M metagenome (GOLD analysis project Ga0208081, IMG submission 184479) | Arctic peat soil microbial communities from Barrow, Alaska - NGEE Surface sample 415-1 shallow-092012 (SPAdes) | ecosystem: Environmental > Terrestrial > Soil > Wetlands > Peat ...
CACCGCCAACAGGACTTGCTTGAGCCGTGTGCGGTGAAAGTCGCACGCACGGCTCTGAGGGGGCGGCGGCACAGAAATGTGCCGCCGCTACCCGACCAGAAAGACCACGCGAAATACCTTGTCGACTTGTCGAACAACGCGGCGCGCATTACCTGCTCACCGTCAAAGGTAGCCAGCCCACCCTAGTGGTTTCAGCCTTTGTTGAGTTTGACCGAACATGATCGACATCTGGAATGGGGGCGCACGTCTTGACGACACTCTCTGACCGACCACCCATCGGTGTGGCCACGGCACCGCAGCCGTGGTCATCGCAGCCGACAAAGTTCCTGGTTCAACGCGACAGTGCGCCGCGCCGTGACCAGCGACAGATTGCTCTCACGTTCCCACCCAGCTACAGCGCCGCTAAGTTCGGCCTGATGAATTTCGCAGTCGGAAAGCTCAACCAGCTCCTACGGCTCGAACGTTGTTGGGACGGCCTTGGTGCAACGCAGGTTGCCGAAACTGCCGCTGGCTCTGCGATTCGTTGGCTCGACCTGCTCGCCGAGGAAGACACCTTCTCGCCCAGATCTTTCCGTTGTCGAACGGCGGCGTGCAGGTTGAGTTGAGTGGTTGGCGGGGGGTGAATCGCTGGAGATTGAGATCGGACCGCAGGGCGATGTGGGCATCCTCGGACTGGACGCGGCGGGAAACGTATTGGTGGAGGGGGACTATCCGGATCCGCATGGCTCGTCCGAATTGATCATGGCCGCCCGGAAACATCTCAGTTCCCTCTCCGGAGCAGTTCGGGCCGCTGGCAGCTCCAGGACGTAAGTGGACGACGCACCGCCTGACTCCGAAGACGACTCCAGCATCTCGGACGACGAGATCCTCTACCGTCGGATCGCGCCCTACGGATCGGGGGATCTCGTCGCTGTTGATGCGATCACCGGGCACCGCCGCCCTAGCAGCGGTGCCTTCAAGTCGGACAACGACGGCATCTCGGCCTATCTCGACGGCGTCCTCTCCGAAGTTGCTCTGGGTCCGCAAGATCTCGTCGTGCGCCGCAGAACGCAGGTCGTTGCATTCCGAGCCGCTGTACCTCGGCAGTTGTCCCTCGGTGTCGTTCGTGACGCATGACCGACCGGCACCGACGACGATAACCACCCGAGAAACGCCGCGCACGCCACGATAGTCGGGTCTTGGCCTCAATGGAAAAGAACGACGCCGCACGCAGAAAGCACTTGCTCAGTCCTGCACCTGGGTCATCGATCCCGGAGCACCCAACAGCGATCCATGATCGCGGGCTGCCGGATGCCGCATCGACCAACCGAGCACACCAAACCACCAGCATCAGCGAATCGCAGCACCGTTTCACCGGAGCGTCACACCTGGCAGGTCCCCCTTTGGCCGGGTCGACCATACGGCACGACTACAGGTCGCGATCAGTTCCCGTCCTCGAGCAACTCGAGGGCGTGCGCCAGGTCGGCCGGGTACGGGCTGGTGAACTCCACCCACCGGCCGTCCTCGGGATGCGCGAAGGCCAGGCTCCGGGCGTGCAGCCACTGCCGGGTCAAGCCAAGCCGCTTGGCCAGGGTCGGGTCCGCGCCGTAGGTGAGGTCGCCCACGCAGGGGTGCCGGGTGGCCGAGAAGTGCACCCGGATCTGATGGGTGCGGCCGGTCTCCAGGTGGACCTCGAGCAAGCTGGCCGCCCGGAAGGCTTCCAGGGTTTCGTAGTGGGTCACGCTGTCCCGGCCGCCCTCCACCACTGCGAACTTCCAGTCCGAGGTCGGGTGCCTGCCGATGGGCGCGTCGATGGTGCCGGTGCTGGGGTCGGGATGACCCTGGACCAGTGCGTGGTAGATCTTCTCCACCGTCCGGTCCCGGAAGGCGTCCTTGAGCACCGAGTAGGCGCGCTCGCTCAGCGCGACCACCATCACGCCGGTGGTGCCCACGTCCAGCCGGTGCACGATGCCCTGCCGCTCGGCGGCGCCGGAGGTCGCGACCCCGATGCCGAAGCCGGCCAGCGCGCCGAGCACGGTCGGGCCGGTCCATCCCGGGCTGGGATGCGCGGCCACGCCGACCGGCTTGTCGATCACCACGATGTCGGCGTCCCGGTACAGCACGGTCAGCCCGTCGACGTTCTCGGGGACCAGGGCCGACGGCCGTTCGGGTTCGGGCAGGGTGATCTCCAGCCAGCTGTCCGCGGTCAGCCGTTCCGACCGGGCCACCGAGACGCCGTCGACCAGCACATCGCCGGAGTCGATCAGGGTGGCCACGGTCGTCCGGCTGATGCCGAGCAGCCTGGCCAGCCCGGCGTCCAGCCGCATGCCGGCCAACCCGTCCGGGACGATCAGCCGCCGGACGTCAGCCACGATCCGTGCCCACCTGGGGTGTCCCTGATGATGGAGCAGCAGCGTCCTTCTTGCGGTCCTTCGTGCGGGTGCCGTCGAAGTCGATACCGAGCAGCGCGGTGACGACCAGGCTGATGCCGCCGATGGTGATGGCCGAATCCGCGACGTTGAACACCGGGAAGTACTGCGCGTTCGGCCCGAAAACGGAGACGAAATCCACCACGTGGCCCTGCAGGAAGCCGGGGGACCGGAAGATCCGGTCGATCAGGTTGCCGCACGCGCCACCCAGCACCAGGCCGAGCGACACGGCCCACGCCGTCGACCGCAATCTCGGCGCCATCCGGATGATGACCACCACCACGCCGATGGCCACCAGCGCCAGCAACCAGGTCATCCCGGTGGCCATCGAGAACGCGGCGCCAGGGTTGCGGATCAGTGAGAAATAGACCAGCCCGCCCAGGATGCGCGGGGACTCACCCGGGGTCAGCAGCGCCACGGCGATGATCTTGGTGATCAGATCGAGCGCGACCACCGACAGCGCGATGACGGCAAGCAGCGCCACCCGACGGGGGTGCTCTGGCGCCTGCGACTCCACCGAAGGGGCGGTTGCCGGGGTGGCGTCCGGAGCCTCCGGTGAGGGGTCGGGTTCGTTGTCGGGGCGGTCGGTCACCGTCCCAGTGTCGCAAACCCGGCGAACGGTTCCGACCGAATCACTCGACGGACTCGCGGTCCCCACGCTCACCGAACCAGCCGGCGAGCGCGCCGCCCCTGCTGACAGCCCGCAACCTGCGCTCCGTCCTGGACCGCACCCGTTCCGGTGCCACGACCAGCAACTGGTCGCCGGACTGCAGGCGGACGGTCGGAACGACGGGCACCGGCTCGCCGTCACGGATCAGCAAGGCGATCACCGACGGCGCCGGCAGGCGCAACTGGGAGATGTACACACCGTGCATCCGCGAGCCCTGCGGGATCGTGACCTGCAGCACGTGGGCGTTCATCTCGTCCAGCGGCGCGGCCTCGACCTGCACTTCTTCCGCCTGCCCCACCTGGATGACTCCGAGCTTTCGCGCCACCCAGGGCAACGTCGTGCCCTGCACCAGGGTGTAGATGACGACCACCACCACGATCACATCGACCAGGTAGTCGGAGTTCGCATCGCCCCGAGTGACCAGCGGGATCATCGCCAGCACGATGGGCACCGCGCCTCGCAACCCGGACCAGGACAGGAAAGCCTGTTCGCGCCAGGGCAACCGGAACGGCAAGGCGGCCGCGACGACCGATGCGGGCCGGGCCACCACCAGCACGATCAACCCGATCACGATGCCAGGCACCAGCGCGTTGGGTAGCTCGCGAGGATCCACGTACAGGCCGAGCATGACGAACAACCCGATCTGAGCCATCCAGCCGAACCCCTCGGCGAAGGACAGCGTTGACGCCCGGTGCGGCAACCGCGAATTGCCCAGGATGACGGCCGTCACGTAGGTGGCCAGGAAACCGGACGCGTGCGCGAAGGAACCGACGGCGTAGGCCCCGCCGATGAAGGCCACGGTGGCCAGCGGGTACAGACCCGCAGCGGGCAGCGCTTCGCGGCGCAGCAACCATGCCCCTCCTATCCCGATGGCCGCACCGATCACCGCCCCGGCCAGCAGTTCCCAGACAACCAGCAACGGGTCGAGCCAGGTGATCGGATCGGTGCCGGCCAGGATCACCACGGCGATCACCACCGGCGCGTCGTTCAGCCCGGATTCCAGTTCGAGCGCGGCGCCCAGCCGGGCTTTGACCCCGACGCCGCGCAGCACCGAGAACACCGCGGCGGCGTCGGTACTGGACAGCACGGCGCCCCAGAGCAGCGATGTCCGCCAGTCGTAGCCCATCACCAGGTGCACGCCGACCCCGGCGACCGCGATGGACACCACCACGGACACGGTCGCCAGCGAGATGCCCAACCCCAGCGCGGGGCGGACGTTCTCCCAGCGGGTGGTCAGGCCGCCCTCGGCCAGGATGAACACCAACGCCGCCAGTCCGAGCTGCTCGGCCAACATGGTGTTGTCGAACGGGATACCGACGACGCCGTTGCCCAGGATCAACCCGATACCCAGATACAGCAGCAGCGACGGCATGCCCAGCCGCCGGGACAGCCGGACCGCGACCAGAGCCAGCAGCAACACGACGGAGATCAACCCGAAGGCGCGCTGGACGGTCTCCTGGTCCATCTAGTTCAGCGCCGTAATGCCGGCGCCAGGCCCAGCGCGGTCAGCACGTCGATGGTCGCCTTCGACCGGTTGAACGTGTAGAAGTGCAGGCACGGCGCGCCTTCGGCGAGGAGCTGCTCGCTCATCCGCACCGCGTGCTCCATGCCCACCTGCCGGCCGGCGGCCGGGTCGTCCTGCACCGCTTCCAGTTCCGCGGCCAGGTCCGCCGGGATCCGTTGCCCGGACAGCTGATGGATCCGCATCAGCCGCTGATAGGAAATGATCGGCATGATCCCCGGCAGCAGGGGAACATCTGCGCCGGCCCTGACCATCCGGTCCCGCAGCGCGACGTAGTCCCCGGCCGAGAACAGCATCTGGGTGATCGCGTAATCGGCGCCCGCCCTGATCTTGTCCACCAGGTACCGGGTGTCGGTCTGGACGTCGGGCGAGCGCGGATGCATATCGGGGTACGCGGCAACGCCGACCGAGAAGTCGCCGAGCGACTTGGCCAGCATCACCAGTTCGCTCGCGTACTCGAATCCCTCGGGGTGGGCCACCCATTCCCCCAACGGATCCGACCCTGGCGGGTCCCCGCGGAGCGCGAGAATGTTGCAGACGCCGACCGCGGCGTACGAGCCGATGACCTGCCGCAGTTCGGCCACCGAGTGCCCCACCGCGGTGAGGTGGGCGACCGGCAAGAGAGTGGTTTCCGCGGCGATGCGTTCGGTGATCCTGATGGTGCGCTCACGATGGGACCCGCCCGCGCCGTAGGTCACCGAGACGAACGCCGGACGCAGCGGCTCCAGCCGGCGGACGGCGGTCCACAACAGGTCCTCGTCCGGGTCGGTGCCCGGCGGGAAGAACTCCACCGAGAAATGTGGGCCGGGCGCGGAAAGTCGGTCGCGGACGGTCACCATGCGCGGGAGCCTATCCGCCGGGGGTCACAACCCGGTCACCCGGCCGCGAGGCACACTGACCGGGTGGACCCCGACCGCCTGCACGCCGTGATCATCGAGGAGATCGCCAATCGCCGGGCGGAGGTGGTCGCGATCGACGACCGACTGGCCAGCCTGACGGACCGGGTGATCGACTTCGTCAGCAATGGCGGAAAGCGGATCAGACCGGAATTCCTCTGGTGTGGATGGCTCGCTGCGGGAGGCCGGCCGGGGCCGTCCGATGACCTCCCCGATGGCCTTCCAGATCGCCGGCACGACGACACACCGGTGCTGCAGGTCGCCGCCGCACTGGAGTTGATCCAGGCCTGCGCGCTGATCCACGACGACGTGATCGACCGCTCCGAACGGCGTCGCGGGGCCCCGTCCACCCACCGCGCGGTCGCCAAGGAACACGCCGACGCCGGCCTGTCGGGCGATTCGGAGCATTACGGGCTGTCCGCGGCGGTGCTGCTCGGTGATCTGGCGCTGGCCTGGGCCGACGACCTGTACACCGCAGGCGCGCACGCCCTGGACGCGGTGGGCCGCTCGCAGCCGGTCTGGCGGGCCATGCGCACCGAGGTGCTGGCCGGGCAGTTGCTGGATCTGGCCACCGCGGCGCGGACCGCCGCCGCACCGGCGGAGCAGGCGGCAGATGCCATGCGCGTCAACAGGTTCAAGACCGCCGCCTACACCGTGGAGCGACCGCTGCACCTGGGCGCAGCGCTCGCCGGAGCCGGCGCCACGACGATCGGGGCCTTGCGCACCTACGGCGCGGACATCGGCGTGGCCTTCCAGCTGCGCGACGACCTGCTCGGGGTGTACGGCGACCCGGCGGTGACCGGCAAGCCGGCCGGCGACGATCTGCTGGAGGGCAAGCGGACGCTGCTGCTGGCCACCGCCCGAGCGGCGCTCCGGTCGGATCCGGACCTACTGGCGGAGCTGGACGCCGGCATCGGCAATCCCCGCGCCCCGGTGCAGCGGCTGGCGAGCATCATCGCCGCCACCGGAGCCCCGCAGCAGATGGAACGCCGGATCGACGAATTGGTCGCCTCCGGGCTGAACGCGTTGGACACCCTGGAAGAGGACGGCCGGCCCGCGGTGGCAGCGCCGGCCAGGGCCCGGCTGACCGAACTGGCCGGGATCGTCACCGACCGCCGACGCTGACGCGACCCCGCCGTGCTCTCTTTCTCGGCGCTCTCAGTACCCGGCGGCCTGCGCCCGGCGGTGCACCTCCCGGCCACGGTTCTCCCGCAGGGCGTCGATCGGGCTGCCCGGCAGCGAATCCTCCGGGGTGAACAACCAGTCGATGATCTCCTCGTCGCGGTAGCCGCCGTCGGTCAGCAGCGTGATGGTGCCGGGCAGCCCCTTGACGACCAGCCCGTCATCGACGAACTCGGCGGGCACCCGGAGCACCCCGTCGGTGCGCACCGCGATCAGCTGGCGCTCGCGGATCAGCTGGTGGACCTTGGTGACCACGATCCCGAGACGGATGGCGATCTCGGGGACCGGAATGTAGGTCGGCGCGAGCGGTGAAGGTGAAGGGGACACGCGCCCAGCGTGCCATCCCCGCTCGTCGATGCCACCGTACGGACCCTGCCGCAACTTAGACTCGACGGTCGTGGACACCTTTTCCGGCCTGCCGAGCGGCACCATGCTCGACGGCCGGTACCGCCTCGGCGGGCTGATCGCCCGCGGCGGGATGTCCATGGTCTACCGGGGAGTTGATACCAGGCTCGACCGTCCGGTGGCGATCAAGGTGATGAGCCCCTACTACGTCACCGACCCCGCCTTCCTCAGCCGGTTCGAGCGGGAGGCGCGGCTCGCCGCGGGGCTCGGGCATCCCGGCGTCGTCGCGGTGTACGACTACGGCCGGGACGGCGACCTGGTCTTCCTGGTGATGGAACTGGTCGACGGCGGCACGTTGCGCGACCTGCTGCGGGAGCGCGGATCGCTGTCCGTGCCGGTCGCGATATCGATCATGGAGCCGCTGCTGGCCGCGCTGGGCGCCGCGCACGCCGCCGGTCTGGTGCACCGCGACGTCAAGCCGGAAAACGTGCTGATCTCGTCCAAGGGCGCTGTCAAGATCGCCGACTTCGGCCTGGTCCGCGCGGTGACCTCGCAGACGATGGCCACCGGTGACGTCATCCTGGGCACCGTCGCCTACCTGTCTCCCGAGCAGGTGTCCACCGGTGCGGCCGACCCGCGCTCCGATGTCTACGCCGCCGGCATCGTCGCCTTCGAGATGCTCACCGGCCGGCCTCCCTACGGCGGGGACAACCCCATGTCGGTGGCCTACCAGCATGTCCACAACGACGTTCCACGGCCGTCCGACTCCGCACCAGGGACTCCGGAGGCGCTGGACGACCTGGTGGTCGCTGCCACCCGCCGGGATCCGGGGGCCCGTCCCCGCGACGCATCGGCCTTCCTGTCTGCGCTGGTCGGCATCCGCGCCAGGATGGGCCTGCGCCGGGTACCGATTCCGGCGCCCCACCGGCGACCGCCCCGACCGGTCATCCCGCCGCCTCCGGCCGACGACGGCACCCGCGGGTACCCGTTGCCCGCCGCCGTTGGCGCGGAGGCAATGGGTCCGCGAGGAACGAGAATGCTGGCGGCCGGTGGGCCTGCCACCGCGGCCGCGCCGCCGGGGCCGCCCCCTTCACCGGCGCCGGTGGTCGCCGGGACCGCACCAGCCCCCGCCCTGCCCGCGGGCGGCCCTCGCCCGCCCGAGCAGGTCCCGGCGCGGGCACACGCCGCGGCATTGCGCCGCCGGCGCCGGACCCGCTGGCTGATCGCGATCCTGATCGTGGTGCTGCTCGCCGTGAGCGCCGCCGCGAGCGGCTGGTGGCTGGCCGGCCGGTGGTCGGCGACCCCGGCTCTGGTCGGCATGACGCAGTCCGCCGCCGAGGCCGCCGCCCGGGACGCGGGACTGGTCCCCCAGGTGCGCACCGAACACGACGACCAGGTGCCGACCGGGCAGGTGACCGGCAGCGACCCGGCCGCAGGCACCCGGCAACTCCGCGGCTCCACCGTCGACGTACTGGTGTCGATCGGGCATCCCGCCGTGCCGTCGATCGCCCCCGGCACCGGGCCGGAGACGGCGGAAGCCGCGCTCACCGCCGCCGATCTCAAGGCCGTCCGCGGACCGAAACCGGTGTTCGACGACAGCGTTCCGGTGGGCGCGGTGGTCCGCACCGACCCTGCCGCCGGAACATCGCTGACCGTGGACAGTCCCGTCACCCTGGTGCTGTCCGCGGGACCGGCACCAGTCCAGGTTCCCGATGTCGTCGGCAAGTCCGCCCAGGACGCCGAGACTCGCCTGGCTGCAGCCGGTTTCGCCATCGGGGCGCGCGCCGAAGCATTCGACCCCAACGCCGATGCCGGGGTGGTGCTGTCCACCGATCCGGCCGCCGGCGTTGATGCACCGCGCGGGTCCGCGGTGTCCGTGCGGGTCTCGAATGCGCTGACCGTGCCCGACGTGCGCGGACGGCCGACGGCCGAGGCCCGGAAGTCCTTGCAGGAAGCGGGTTTCACCGTCACGGTCGGTGACCCGGCGTTCGACGCCGACATCGATGACGGTGACATCCTGCGCACCGACCCCGGCCCCGGCGCCAGGGTCGATCCGGCTGACGCCGGCATCTTCCTGGTGCCGTCCAATTCCGTCCCGGTGCCGGACCTGACCGACGGCACCGTTCGGCAGGCGGCACAGGAATTGGCAACGCTCGGCCTGCAGGTGAGCGTGACCGCGGTGTTCGGTGGCGACGACGCATCGGTATGGAACCAGAGCCCCGGAGCCGGCGGGCGGATCGAGCCGGGGGGCACGGTGTCGGTCACCGCATTCCCGTGATCCGCCATTGGTTGGGCACTGCCGGTGCCTCGGGACGCACCTTGGCGCGACCGGTTCCTGGCCCTCGGTGGACGGCGGCCGTGACAGGGCGGGGATAGTCTGAGCTGGCCAGCATGCCGCCCATGGTCGGCTGCGCTCGATGCCCATCGTGTCCCGCGTCCTGGTTCGCCTCAGCACCCGATAAGGCTCAGCCGACCATGTCACAGCTCCCGGCCCGCGCGGCGGGCCGTGCTGATGAGTGATCCACTGGCGTTGCGTGCTGCGCAGGAAGCGATCCTGGCATCCGGAACGACGTTGGCCAGGCCCGGCGGCCTGTGCGGACCCTGCGTCGAACTGCTACCGGTGACCGGCGCCGCCGTCTGCACCCTCAGCGGGCCGATCAACAACGAAACCGTCTGCGCCAGTGACGATGTCGCGTTCCGCATCGACGAACTGCAGTTCGACCTGGGCGAAGGTCCGTGCTGGGAGGCGTTCGCGTCACGCCGCCCCGTACTGGTTCCCGATCTTCGGGACGGACGGCCGGTCACCCCGTGGCCGGTATTCAACACCGCGGTCCGGGAAACCTCCGCCGCCGCGCTGTTCGCCTTCCCCCTCTATGTCGGAGGGACCGGCATCGGGGCCCTTGACTTGTATCGCAGCACCGCTGGCCCGCTAGACGAGGAGGCGCTGCGTGATGCGCGGATCCTCGCCGACACGGTGGCCATCGAAGTGATGCGCCGGATCCTGGCTGCGATCGCCCGGGAGGAGGCCGAATGGATCGATCCGCCGCCCGACCCCGACCCGACTCCCGCGAGGGATCCCTGGCAGGAATCACCCCGGAGCCGGCGGGAAATCCACCAGGCGACCGGAATGATCATGGATCAGCTCGACCTCACCGTCGGAGCGGCTCTGGCGCGGCTGCGTGCACACGCGTTCGCCACCGACAGCTCGGTCGCCGATGTCGCCCACGAAGTCGTCAACCGGACGCTGCGATTCCCGAGCGACTCGCTGTGACGGGCGGCGGCGGCCGGGAGCGAGGCTACGGTGAGGTGGTGAACAGCCCGGCCCGGGAAACGCGGCTTGCCCAGGCCTTCGTCATCCTGGCGGACACCCTGGTGGCGGGCTACGACCTGGTCGAGCTGATGCACTACCTGGTGGATACCACCGTGGAGCTGCTCGATGCCGCCGACGCCGGGCTGCTGCTCGACGACGGACGGGGGCGCTTGGACGTTTTGGCCTCCACCAGCGAACGGACCGATCTGCTGGAGGTGCTGCAAGTACGCACCGGCCGCGGACCGTGCTGGGACTGCTTCAACTCCGGGCAGCCCGGGTCCATCCCCGATCTGGCATTGGAGGCCGAGCGATGGCCGGAGTTCGCACCGCTGGCCATGCAGCAGGGATTCCGCTCGGTGCACGCCGTTCCGCTGCGGTTGCGTCACCAGACGATCGGCGCGCTGAACATGTTCCGGACGGAGACCGGCGAACTGGCCGAACAGGATCGACTCACCGCCCAGGCGCTCGCCGATGTCGCGACCATCGGAGTGCTGCAGGAGCGCGCGGTACGGGACGGTGCCGGCGTCGACGAGCGGCTGCAGTTCGCACTCAACAGCCGGGTCGTGATCGAACAGGCCAAGGGCGTGCTGGCCCAGCACGGTGAGCTTGACATGGATCAGGCGTTCGTGATGCTGCGCGGGTACGCCCGGCGCAACAACCTGCCCCTCACCCAGGTGGGCCAGTCCGTCATCGATCGCGAGTTGCGCCCTGCCGCCATGCTGGCCGAGGTCCGGTCAGTCCGGCGACAGGGTGGTGGCGATTCGGGTTAACAGACTCGCGGGTGGACCGGCGTGGCGGCATCGGCGGCATTCGCGGCCGCCGGCGCGGACGATGATTCCGGCAGGGTCGAGTCCAGCTGGGGACCCGCCCCGGCACGCGCCGACAGGGTGAGGGTCCCGCGATAGGTGGTCAGGATCGAGCCATCGGCGCGCGGGGTGTCGCGCATCGTGAGAAGTCCCCCGACGCCCTTGAAGGCGCCGGTGCCGCCGGTCACCGGGTGGACGCATCCGCCCGCCAGTTCGGCCTTGGTGATTGGATCGAATTTGATCCAGGCCGCGTACTTGAACGAAATACTCCCGGCCGGATCGTTCCTGCAGGAATGATCGCCGCTCCTGTCCAGGCAGCCGTTGAATTTCTCCGTTCCGGTCTCGAAATACCAGGGTGACGAAACGTGGTATGCGGTCACGGTGGTGGCCCAGCCCCCCACCAGGCCCGCGTGCCCGGCGTCGGGTTGCATCCGGTAAAGACCCGGCGAATCGGCGACCGGTATTTGGATTCCTTGCACCCGATAGCTTCTGGCAGCGCCGCCGGCGCCCTCCGCGGACGGGATCAGACCGACACAGACCGTCGTACAGGCGATAGCGAGGGCGGCGACGACGGCGGTTCTGCGCACCAGGGACATGGCATCCTCCTTCAGGGTCGGGGTGCTCGCGATGATGTCGACGAGCATTTCCTGCGCGGCCGGCTGATCGGCAACGCTGCACCGCACCACTGGCGGTTGGCTGGACAACCGCTGGACGCCACACTGCAGCGGTGAGGGGCAGCACAATCGGAGTCACGCCGTGGGGAGCACCACCGGTGGGGGTCAGCTATGCCGTCCTCGGGCCGCTCGAGGCGACTGTCGACGGCCGGCCGGCCCGGCTCGGCGGGCCGCGCGCCCGCGCCGTCCTGGCCATGCTGCTGCTGCGAGCGGGCCAGGTTGTTCCGGCACGCGTGCTCGTCGACGCGGTGTGGGGTGAACGCCCTCCGGTCAGCTCCGGGAATCTGCTGCAGGGCTACATCTCCGACCTGCGCAAGGAACTCGGCCGGGAGTCGATCCGGACGACCGACCCCGGCTACCGGCTGCACGTCCCGGCGGACGCGTTCGACCTGCGCCGCTTCGAGAAACTGGCGGCCGACGGCAGCGCGGCACTGACCCGAGGCGGAATCGACGAGGCGCTCAATCGGCTGAGTGGCGCACTGTCGCTGTGGCGCGGTCCGGCACTGGCCGACGTTGTCGCCGACAATGCGGTCGCCGACGGCGTCGTCGCGGCCTGCGCGGCGCGACTGGAGGACATGCGGCTGGCCGTCCAGGAGCGGCACGCGGAAGCGTTGCTGGCGGCCGGCGACGCGCGGCAGGCCGCGGCCGACCTGACCCACCTCGTCGAGGCCCACCCGCTGCGCGAGGAACCGCGGGCGTTGCTGATGCTGGCCCTGTACCGCTGCGGACGGCAGGCGGAGGCGCTCGAGGTGTTCAGGCACGGTCGGCACACCCTCGTCAGCGAACTCGGGATCGAACCGGGCGCCGCGCTCAGGGAACTGGAGGCCGCCATCCTCCGTCAGGACACCGCGCTGTCGGCGGCTGCGCCACGAGTGTCTGCCGCCGCACCTCGTGCCGTTCAGGACCCGGCCGGCTCCCGCACCCGCACGGTGCTGATCGGCGCCCTGGACTCCCGGGCACTACCGGACCTCACGGCGGTCGCCCGGCGGCTGTTGCAGGGTACGGACCAGCACGAGTTGATCATCGCCAGCACCGTGCGGGACGTCGCCGCGCTGCACCCTTGCATCCTGATCCTCGAGGAGTGCCGGACGGCGCTCGGCCGGGCCGGGGTGACCACCCGCACCGCCGCCTTCACCTCGCTGACGCCCGGAGCAGACCTGGCTCGGCTGGCTGCCGAGCAGAACGCGGAACTGCTGCTGATCGACGCACCGGACGGCTTGCTCGAGGATGCCCGGCTGACCACCCTGCTGGACAGCGCGCCGTGCGACGTCGCCGTCCTTGTCCCGGGCGAACAGCGCGACGGTCCCGTCGTCGTCGCCTTCGCCGGCGGTGAGAACGATTGGGCCGCAGTCGAACTCGGGGCCTGGTTCAGCCGCCCGACAGGTGACCGGCTGATCCTGATGGGTGCGCTCACCGGCGCCGACGGACGCGACGCGAGCCGGATGCTGGCCAACGCCTCGCTCGCAGTGCAGCGCGCGCTCGGCGTCTGGGCCGAGCCGTTGCTGGTGGAGCCGGACCCACCCGCGCTGGTCGCGGCGGCACGCGATGCCCAACTGGTGGTGGTCGGGCTGACCGAGAGATGGCGTCATGAAGGGGTCGGTCGGACGAGAACCGCGCTGGCGACGGCCGGCGGACGCCCCACAATGCTGGTGCGTCGGGGTCTGCGGCCCGGCGGTCTTGCCGCCCGCGATCCCGCCACCAGGTTCACCTGGACGGTCGCCGGTGCCGGATGACTGCCACCGAAGTCCACGAGAGGCGTGCGGCTCAGCGCGCCCACGGCGCCGCGATGCCGGGGCCGCAGGGCTGCTCGCCGGACCGCGGTTCATAGCCGGCCGGCAGTGCTCCGCCGAATGTCTGGTCGACGGCGGGCACCGCGCGAATGATCGACTCGGTGCCGCCCGGCCCCAACCGGGCAAGCGCCGTCGACACGATGACCGCGCGATTCGCATCCACCCGCACCCTGCCACCCACCAGGTCGGCGTCGATGGAGCCGAGCGCCTCCCGCAGAGCGGCACCCCCCACCCCGGCCGTCGCTTCCAAGGCCAACATGACGGCCTCGGCCGCGTCGTGGACCTGGACGACGTAGGCGGACATCGCGCCGGTGACCGGGGCGCTGGGGAAGTACCGGGCCATCGCCGCTCGATAACGCTCGCCGGCGTCCGGCGCATCGGGGGCGGGCACGACAGTGACCACCCCGCTGAGGCTTTCCGGTACAGCGTGCAGGTAGTCGGCATCGGCCGAAACGCCGGGGCCCAGCACCAACGATGTTGACGGCGATGCCGGGTCGGCGGCAAAGCCGGCCAGCGTTTCGGCGGGCGGGCCGAAGGGTGTGGAGAACAGGGCGAGTCCGTCGGCGCCGGTCGCGGTGGGTGGTTGCAGGTCCACCGACATCGGATACTGGGTCACCCGGCCACCGAGTGCGCAGAATTCCGCCAGGAAGGCGGCCGCGCCGCCCCACCCCGATTCGTCGTTCTCCGCGACCACCACCGCGTTCCGCCAGCCGAGATCGCGGAACGCGAACGTGCCCAGCCCGGCGACCTGTTGGGAGATGTCGGGAGCGAAGCGGAAGAGGTTCGGCGCTGTGTCGCCCAGCGTCACCTCCCGAGGGCCGCTGGTGGAGACCACAAAGGTGGTGTCCTGGTACTTGCGCGCGAGTTCACGCAGGATCAGCCCGTCCCCCGCCCAGGTGCCGCCGATCACGACATCCACCTGGTGGTCCTCGATCAGCACTCGGGTCTGCTCGATGAGCGTGCTGTATTCGCCGCCCTCGGTGCAGCCGGCCACCAGTTCGACGGGTCGGCCGGCGATCGTCGTGGGCGTCACGCCGTCGCTGGGCCGTTGGCCGTTCAACGCCGCGCCGCGTTCGAGCAGCGGGATCTCCGCGCCGGCCAGCCCCGCGTCCCGCAGGTTACGGAAGAACCCCACACATTCGGCCAGCACACCGATCCGCACCGGCATCGACGCCGGGGACGTGCACCCCTGCAAGGTCGTGATCAGCAGCGTCACCGAGACCGTCAGCGCCGCACCGCGACCATGCAAGCGCCGAGATCGGTTATTGGACATAGGTTGTCACCCATACTCCGGCCTGATCGACGGCCAGTTCGTGCGGGGACCCACCGATGTCGACGGTTTCCACCACCTGACGGCGGGCGGGATCGAGGCGGGAGACGGTGCCGTCGATCGCGTTGGCCACCCAGACCGCGCCGGCGCCGACGGCGACACCGGCCGCGCCGCGACCGACCGGAATGGCCGCGAGGACCGCGTCGTCGGTGGGATCGACCGGTACCACGGTGTCACCCAACGGGTCGGTGATCCAGACAAGGCCCTCGCCCACGGCGATCGACCGGGGCGGGAACGGCAGGTCGATGCTCGCCTGGGTCTGGCCGGTGATGGCATCCAGCCTCCAGAGCCGGCGGTCCATGGCATCGCCGAGCACCCACACCGAGCCCGCCCCGACCGCGAGTTCGCGGAGCTGCACCCGATTGCTGTTCGCGGTGAGCGGGCTGGAGAACGGCACCAGCACCCGGGCGACCTCGGTCATCGGCCCGCTGCCCGTGCTCAGTCGCTGGACGAACGGGCAACCGGCTACCCAGATGACGGAGTCCTGTGATCCCACCGCACACGCCAACATGGTGACGGCGTCCTTCCGCATCCCGGTGCGGGAATCGTGCCGCGAGACGTTGCCCGAGAACAGGCCCGGCCCGTCGGAGGCGACGTAGATGTCGTCGCCGACCACGGCCAGGTCCCTGGGTTCACCGGGCGACGAGATGCGCTGCAGCGCTTGGTCTTCCGGGTCATACCGCCAGAGCACGCCCTCGCGGAAGTCGGCCATCCAGACCCCGCCGGGGCCAGCGGCCACCGCACCGGGGTAACCGGGCACCGGTATCCGCCCGGTGACCTGATCGGTCGCCGGGTCGATGCGCGCCAGCGTCCCGGTCGGCTCGGCCGGGACGGGCTCAGCGCGCCACGGCGCCATCACGACGATCACGGCGGCAGCCGCCAGGACGGCCGCCAGGAGTGCCAGCAGCAGGCGCCGACGCCGGCGGTTCGCAGGCACCTCGACGCCGAGGGCCCGTCGAACGTCGTCGACCAGTTGCGCGCAGCTCAGCTGTCGCTGCCCGGGGTCCTTGGCCAGGCCGCGGGCGAGCACTTCGTCCACCGCGAGCGGCAGGTCCGCCCGCAGCAGGTGCGCGGCCGGCGGATCCTCCTCGAGGTGGGCGAACAGCGTGGCGACGTCCGTCGTGCGGCGGAAAGGAACCTCGCCGCAGAGCATCTCGAAGATCACGCAGGCCAGCGAGTACAGGTCGGCACGGCCGTCGAGCTGGTCACCGCGGATCTGTTCCGGGGCCACGTAGTCCACCGTTCCGGCCAGCGAGACCTCGGCGGACACACGACGGTCCGCCACGGTGCGGCTGAGGCCGAAATCCGTGAGGTAACAGTGACCCCGGTGGTCGACCAGCACATTCGAGGGTTTGACGTCACGGTGCACCAGACCCTGCTCATGGGCGGCGTCGAGGGCTGCGGCGATCTGACCGGCGATGTCGACGACCCGCCCTACCACCATCGGGCCGCGGCCAAGTTCCGCGCCGAGGTCGGTGCCGGCGACGAACCGCATGGCGATGTAGACATGCCCGTCCAACTCCCCGGCGTCGTAGACCGGGACCACATTGGGATGGTCAAGGCTCGCGGCCAGCCTGGATTCGCGTATCAGGCTGCCCCGGAGCTCCAGGTCGGCGGCGTAGGTATCGGAGAGCACCTTGATTGCCACATCGCGGTCCAACCGGCCGTCGTGGGCTCGGTAGACCTCGCCGGTCCCGCCCCTTCCGGCCAGCTCGACCACGCGATAGCCGGCCAGCAGCGACCCCGGCTCGACTCGGCCCTCGACCGTCATGCGTGGTCACCCTACTCGGACACTGATTCCCAAATCGGGCAGGAAATCCGGCCATCCAGGGCGCGATTCCCGTGCCACCGGTGAATACTCGACGGAATCCGCCGGTACCGCGCTGCGGTGCGACGGCGGCCTCATCCGGAGTCTGTGATCCGCCGCTTGACCAGCGGCGCCTTGGGTAAAGGTGGAGAGAGGGTTTCTTCGAAGTCCAGCTGGAGAGAGGGTGACATGAGAGCAGCCGTGCTGCAACAACTGTCGGGCCGTCGTGGGCCTTTCGTCTCGGTGAGCATGGACGTCTCGCGGAACGCGGAATCGTCCGCCCGCGAGACGGAATTGCGCTGGCACGGCCATCAGCGCGAACTCCTGCGGCGCCAGGCGCCACAGACGATGGTCGACCTGGCCGGCCCGGCGGTGCTGGCGCCGACCGGGCGCGCCGGTGGGGTCGGACGGCTGGTCGTCGTCGACCCGGATGGGATCGCGCTCGATGTGGTGCTCCCCCAGCCGCCGGCCCGCGAGGAGGTGGTGTTCGGCCCAGCACCACACCTGCTGCCGGTCTTCCGCGCACTGCGCGATCGAAGTTCCTACCTGCTGGCCGAAGTTGACCGCACCGGCGCCGACGTCGCGATAGTGGACGCCTTCGGTGCCACCGAGCAGGGCATGCAAGTGCACGGCAGCCATGACGTCGTGCACCGCGTGCCGGGCGGTCAGACGTCCCAGCGGCGCATCCAGGCCCGGGCGGAGGACTCCTGGGAACGAAACGCGGCGGAGATCGCCGGCGCGCTGGACGGCCTGGTTTCCCGCCATGATCCCGGCGTCGTCTTCCTGGCCGGCGATCCGGTCACCGTCGCTGACCTGCTCGGTGCGGCGGCGCGGCGGCTGGCCGAGCTGGCGGTCGTGCTCCGATCGGGCGGTCGGGCGGATGGCGCGTCCACCGCCGCCAGGGATCAGGAAATGCGGGCGTCACTGGCCGATCGTCAACGGGCAGTGCGACAGGGCCTGCTGGATCGATTCGGCGCCGCCGAAGGACGCCAGCAGGACGCCCTGCAAGGTTTCGACGACGTGTTGAACGCCGTCCGTCGCGCGCAAGTCGAGGAACTGTTCCTGCACGACGACCCGTCCTCCACCAGGACTGTCTGGGCCGGCGACGAGCCTCTGCAGCTGGCCGCCAACCGCTCCGAGGTGGTCGCGATGGGAATCGGCGAGCCGGTGCAGGGCAGGGCCGATGCGGCCCTGCCCTGGGCGCTGGTGCACAGCGACGCCGGCATCACCCTGCTGGATCCGGAAGACGCGGATCTGGCGGACGGGGTGGGTGCGCTGCTGCGTTGGTCCGATCGGTCCACGCCGCACGACGGCGTGCCGAGCATGCCGGGCCATGGCCTACATGCCAGCTCCCACCACCGCTGACCTGGGTAGACAACGGGAACGTGAAGATCACCCAGGGCCATCCGCCCGGATCTGTGGGCCTTTGGCCTCTAACCCGATTCCCTCGCTGCGAACGAAGGTGAGGTGAGGCAACGACTGTTGTGGCGCCCGCGAGAGGATCGACCATGGCTGTTCACCCGACTCACCAGAGCACTGAGCCGTCTACGACGCCGGCAGTCGGTGGCCGCGCCGATGTCATCGTGGTGGGGCTCGACGCCTCCGCGTGGTCGCGGGCCGCCGCCGACTGGGCCGCGGCCGAGGCAGTTCTCCGGCACGCGGGTCTGGTACTGGTGCACGCGTACGCCGTCACCGACCCGGCCGTCTACGCCGGAGCGATCCCCGCACTGGGCTATCCCGGGTACCTTCCCGACCCCGAGGGCTTGGATAAGGAGCTACACGACGAGGGTGAGCGGCTGCTGGCCGGCGTGGCGGACAGCCTGGGTCGAGCGCATCCGGCGTTGCGGGTGACGACCCTGCTGGTCCAGGACGACGCCATCAGCGCCATCCGCCGCGAATCGGAGCATGCCCTGCTGACCGTGGTCGGATCACACGGCTCGGGCCGGGTTGCCAGCGTCTTCCTCGGCTCCGTGGCGCTGTCCGTCTCCACTCACAACCCGGCTCCGGTCGCGGTCATCCATCCCGACCACCACATCGGCGGGCCGGGGCCGGTGGTGGTCGGCGTGGACAACTCGCCGAACAGCGAGCCGGCCGTCGCCTTCGCCTTCGACGCGGCCTCGGTGCACGAAGCCGAACTGGTCGCGGTGCACACCTTCACCGACACGGTGGCCGACGGCGGCTCCCAGGAGGAACACGCCATGCTGTCCGAGCAGCTGGCGGGCTGGCGCGAGAAGTACCCCGAGGTCACGGTCCGGCATGTCGTCGTTCATGGCCGGCCGGCGCCGATCCTGTTGGAGCACACCCACGATGCCCAGCTGATCGTCGTCGGGTCCCGGGGTCGTCACGGGCTGGCCAGTTTCGTGCTGGGGTCCACCAGCCGGGCGTTGATCGCGCACAGCGAATGCCCGGTGGTCGTCGTTCGGCCCAATATGACTGGCTGACAGCGTCGCCCTGGGTGTCGACCCGGGTTCAGACGGGTGGTTCGACGATAGTCACTGTTGCCGGCATTCGCGGCCTCGCCTCGTGACGCGACGTACCGCTCCAACGCGGCCCGCAACGGCGCGGCATCGGGGTTGCTCAAATCGATCTGGTACGAAGAGTCGTCCAGTTTGACGGTGACCGACCCGAAACTCGTGGGGCTCGATGGTCAACGGCGCCATGCGGCAAGTGAGTCAAACCTCGGGGAAGGCAGCCGCGTTCCGGGTGTCAGCAGTCCCGACGCCCCCCGGACGCCCTACCCCGTGACCGCAATTCTGTGGTTCTGGCACCAGATCTTCGGTCGGGTCCTCGATCCCGCCAGCGGTATCGCTTGCGCGCTCGCCGTCGCGTTTGCAGTCGTTGCAGCGTTCACGGTCGGGGCCTTGTTTCGGGCCGCGGGTCGGCCGGTCAGATCAAGTGCACGGGGCGCCACCGACCGCCGCGGTGCCATCCTGCGCGTCCGAGGGATTCCTGGCTTCCGCGGCAGCCCAGGTCGGCGCGACCGCGAGCCGGCACGGGCGGAGTCACCGAAACCGCGGCGGCATCGGCCGCGGACAGCAGCATGTCGGTGACCCTGCGCTTACCCCGGCGCAACGATCGCGCCTGTTCGCGGGCGACGACGTTGCCCTCGCGGTAGAGCACCGCCCAGATCTGTCCGTCGAGGTCGCGCTCGACCTGGCCGACGTAGGCGGTGAACTCCGTCTGCTGGGTCATTGCTGCCATCCCCCATCACTGATCTGAATTCTTGCTCCCCGAACGAAGGTGGTTGCTGCCACCAACGGCCTAACAACCATTGTTGCTGGCAACTCAGAGCGATGCCAGGTCTCCTTCGGCTACCGCTCTCCGGGCTTCGTCACTGGGCGTATGGGTATTGACACTTTCGTGAAGAAGTGACCTATCGGTGGTGAGCGAACGCCGCGATCACCGCGGCGGATCAGCAGCACCCAGCCTCACAACCCGCACATCCGTAGCGCATGCGCTAGCCGGTTCATGTCGTCATCGCATTGGGTTCGGGGTCGATCGCCGGCGCTCTCGATCGCCGGGTGGCGGTGCAGCGGTGAGCGCGGACCGGGTGTTGTTCGACGAGCGGGGTCCGCACGGTCGCCGTCGCATCCGGGTCCTGACCGTGCTGTCCACCGTGGGTGATCGCTGAGGTCATTGCCGTTGCGGTGCAACGGTTCGCCGCGAACGGTCAGTTGACCGCGGAGAGTTGAAAGCCCATCACGCTGCCTTACGTGCAGCAGGTCCTCTGGGACGGCCTGCAGAGCACGCTGCAGATCACCGCGGTGTCAGGTGTTCTCGCGCTGCCGCTCGGCGTCGTCTTTGCGCTGCTGCGGTTGTCGCATCGGCCGGCGATCCGGTGGATTGCGTCCAGCTACATCGAGATCGCCATCCAGGTGTACACCGTCATCTCGCTGATCTCTTTCGTGATCAACCTGCCTGGTGATGTCGATAGTCCGTTCCTGGCGGCTCTTTGCTGCGCTGAGCACCAAACTGAGCCTCTCAGCCGCGCAACATCTCCGCCACCAGGAAGGCCAGTTCCAGGGACTGCTGGGTGTTCAGCCGCGGGTCGCACGCCGTCTCGTAGCGGCCGGACAGGTCCAGGTCGGAGATCTCCTGCGCGCCCCCCAGGCATTCGGTGACGTCCTCGCCGGTCAGCTCCACGTGGATGCCGCCCGGGTGCGTGCCGAGTTCGTGGTGCACCTCGAAGAAGCCCTGCACCTCGTCCACGACGCGGTCGAAATGCCGTGTCTTGTAACCGGTGGAGGCCTCGTGGGTGTTGCCGTGCATGGGGTCGCACTGCCAGATCACCTGGTGCCCTGAGGCCTGGACCTTCTCGATGATCGGCGGCAGCACCTCGCGAACCGCGCCGTTGCCCATCCGGGAGATCAGTGTGAGCCGGCCTGCCTGGCCGTTCGGGTCCAGCAGTTCGACGTATTCCACGGCCTGCTCCGGCGTGGTGGTCGGCCCGATCTTCAGCCCGATCGGGTTGGCCAGCACCTGTGCGAACGCGATGTGTGCCCCGTCCAACTGCCGGGTCCGTTCGCCGATCCAGAGGAAGTGCCCGGACAGGTCGTACAGCCTGGCCTCGTTGTGCCTGGTGTCCAGCCGCAGCATGGCCCGCTCGTAGTCCAGCAGCAGCGCCTCGTGCGAGGCGTAGATCTCCACCTGGTGCAGGGAGTGGGAGTCCACGCCGCAGGCTGCCATGAACCGCATGGCGCGGTCGATCTCGCCGGCCACCCGTTCGTACCGCTCACCCGCCCGCGAGGTCAGCACGAACTCCTGGTTCCACTCGTGAACCTTGGCCAGATCGCCCATCCCGGTGCTGGTCACCGCGCGCACCAGGTTCATCGCCGCCGAGGAGTTCGCGTAGGCGCGCACCATCCGGGACGGGTCGTGCACCCTGGCCTCCGGAGTCGTGGCCAGCGAATTGATGATGTCGCCGCGGTAGGACGGCAGGCCTAGCGAATCGATGGCCGACGATCGCGGTTTGGCATACTGGCCGGCGATCCGGGCGACCTTGACCACCGGCAGCGAGGCGCCGTAGGTGAGCACCACGGCCATCTGCAGCAGCGTTCTGATGTTCCCGCGGATGTGCGGCTCGGTGTTGTCCACGAAGGTCTCGGCGCAATCGCCGCCCTGCAGCAGGAACGCCTCGCCACGGGCCACCGCCGCCAGCTGGTCGGCGAGCTTGTCCACCTCGCCGGGCACGGTGACCGGCGGCACGGCCTCCAGGATGGCCCGCACCGCCAGCACCTGCTCGGGATGCACCCAGTCCGGTTGCTGCGCGGCGGGGAGCGCCAGCGCGTCATCCAGCCGGTCCCGCAGGTCCTGCGGGAGCGGGGGCAGGGTCGGCAGGATGTCCGCCGGAATGTCGACAGTCCAGTTCACGACGACCAGCCTAGAGGGACAGCGATGCCCACCGGCCAGGGTAGAGCCCCGGGAGCACGCCGCCGGCCCCCGAGAACCGACCGGATTCCGGCGGAACGACGCGGGTCAGCTCTTGAGCTGCGTGGTCAACGACCGGAAGAACACCTCGGAGGTCTGCCGGACGAAATTGGCATGCGCGGTCGCCAATGTGGTGGCCCAGTCCACGCCGGTCTTCTTCGCGGCCTCCTCCTCGAGATCGAGCAGGTTCTGCAGCACCTTCTCATAGCCCTCGAGCCACACGAGCCCGTTTTCCTTGGCCTGGCTGGCAACCTGCTCGCTCAACTCCTGGACGCGTTTCGCCGCGGCCTCGATGTCGGCGCTGACATCCGGAATGCTGGTCATCTGTGTGATCCTCTCGGTTGTTCCGACGCGGCGGGCGCCGCGGCGATCCCGTACATTTCCTGCAGTGCCACCGCAATCCCGATGATCCTCGGAAGGTGGCGCGCCGCCGGAAATTTCGCGCGGCACCCGTGGACTGTCGCACCGAATATCAACAAGGATTGCCGTGGTGTGACCGAAACCACAGACCGAAACCCCTATGGCAGACTAGGTTTTCCATGCCCGTCCGACGTCGCACGGAGGGAAACACATCATGAATTCAGCGGTACATTTCAGCCTTGTCGGGGACCGCACGGACCTGGATCGGGTGATCGCGGGGCAGTACCACGATCCGCACCATGTCTTGGGGCCTCACCCGGAACGGGATGGCGACGGACGCGAGCGCGTGGTCATCCGCGGGTGGCGCCCGGACGCGACCGGGATGGTCATCCTGGCCGGCGGCCAACGGATCGAGATGAGCCGCGTGCACCCCGCCGGGGCGTACGCCGGGGTGGTGGATGGTCCGGGCATCCCGGACTACCGTCTGGAGACGACCTATCCCGACGGGGTGGTGGTCGTCCTGGACGATCCCTACCGGTATTGGCCCACGCTGGGCGAACTCGACCTTTATCTGATGGGTGAGGGCCGGCACGAGAGTCTGTGGCACCATCTCGGAGCGCACGTCCGGGTGCATCAGGCCACCCCCGGCACGTCGTTCGCGGTGTGGGCGCCCGGCGCCCGGGCAGTCAGGGTCGTCGGGGACTTCAACGGCTGGGACGGCCGGATCAACCCGATGAGAGTCCTTGGCAGTTCCGGCGTCTGGGAGATCTTCCTGCCCGGCATCGGCCCCGGCGCGCACTACAAGTACGAGGTCGTCACTCAGCAGGGCCACGTGACGCTGCGGGCGGATCCGTTCGCCTTCGCCGCCGAGGTGCCGCCGGCCACCGCGAGCATCGTCACCCAGAGCAACTACGAATGGCAGGACGAACAGTGGTTCGCCCACCGGGAGACGACCGACCTGATGCATTCCCCGGTGTCGATCTACGAGTGCCACCTGGGCTCGTGGCGGTCCACCCAGGACGCCGACGGCGGGTGGCGACCCTTGACGTACCGCGAAGCGGCCGACGCGCTGCCCGAGTACCTGCACGATCTCGGCTTCACCCACATCGAATTCCTGCCGATCGCCCAGCACCCGTTCGCGGGCTCCTGGGGGTACCAGGTGACGGGGTTCTACGCGCCGACATCCGTGCACGGGACACCCGATGACTTCCGTTACCTGGTCGACCAGCTGCACCGGGCAGGTATCGGGGTTCTGGTCGACTGGGTGCCCGGGCACTTCCCCAAGGACGACTGGGCGCTGGCGCATTTCGACGGCACCGCGCTGTACGAGCACGACGACCCCCGACTGGGCGAGCACCAGGAGTGGGGCACCCTGATCTTCAACTACGGGCGCCACGAGGTCAGGAACTTCCTGCTCGCCAACGCGCTGTACTGGATCGAGGAGTTCCACGTCGACGGCCTGCGTGTCGATGCGGTCGCCTCCATGCTCTACCTGGACTACTCGCGCAAGGAAGGCGAGTGGGTCACCAACCGATTCGGCGGCAGGGAAAACCTGGAGGCCGTCGACTTCATCAGGCAAGCCAACGAGTTGGTCTATCGACACCACCCCTCGGTCATGCTCGTCGCCGAGGAGTCAACCTCCTGGCCGGCGGTGTCCCGACCAACTTATCTGGGCGGTCTCGGTTTCGGCTTCAAATGGAACATGGGGTGGATGAACGACACCCTGGTGTACTTCTCCAAGGACCCGATTCATCGCCCGCACCACCATCACGAGCTCACGTTCGCCCTGTTGTATGCGTTCACCGAGAACTTCGTCCTGCCGATGAGTCACGACGAGGTGGCACACGGAAAGGGATCGCTGCT
>Ga0208081_1000063_pt1 | contig 24357 bp, 19 predicted proteins | sample NGESurshal092012_6_FD_184479 | JGI IMG/M metagenome (GOLD analysis project Ga0208081, IMG submission 184479) | Arctic peat soil microbial communities from Barrow, Alaska - NGEE Surface sample 415-1 shallow-092012 (SPAdes) | ecosystem: Environmental > Terrestrial > Soil > Wetlands > Peat ...
TTCCTACTGCTGCAAAACCAACACCATAAATGCCTGTTGAAAAATTATGGAATCCTCCGGCAAAACCGTAAGCAGCAATAATACCTCCAACAATTGTAAGAACCGGAACCCATGTTGAGAACATCCCGACAGCCATACCTTCAATAATTACTGTGGCTGGTCCTTGCTGGGATTGTTTTGCTATACCTTGTGTAGGGCCATATCCGTCTGATGTAAAGTATTCAGTGGCCTGACCGATAATAACACCGGCAACAAGACCTGAAACTGCGGCCCCGAATACACCCCAGGTTATCCAGTTTGCCCAGGCCATAACTGCAAGCACAACAAGAATGAGAGCAGAGCTGCCTCCCGTACCAAGAAGAAGTGCACGAAGAAGAGTCTTTGGAGATGCATCTTCTTTTGTCCTGACCATATAAATACCTGCTATTGAAAGCAATATGCCTATTGCTGAAACCAGCATCGGAGCTATAATGGCTTTTATCTGATAATCACCCTGACCAGCTATTACCGGCAGTGCGGCACCAAGAGCTGCGGTTGAAAGGATTGATCCTGCATATGATTCATATAAGTCTGCACCCATACCGGCTACGTCGCCAACATTGTCACCAACGTTATCTGCAATTGTTGCCGGGTTGCGTGGGTCATCTTCAGGTATGCCGGCTTCAAGTTTGCCAACAAGGTCAGCACCTACGTCAGCTGCTTTTGTAAAGATACCGCCTCCGACACGGGCAAAAAGAGCCTGTGTTGATGCACCCATACCGAAGGTGATCATAGTTGCAGTTATCTCAACAAATGCCTGGTGCTGGTCAATTCCCTTCTGGACAAATGTAAGTCCAAGCCACTGAAGACCATTTGCCATATGCTCGGGTGTGAAAATAGCCTTTGTAAGAAGGAGGAACCAGAGGGCAATATCCAGTAGTCCAAATCCCACAACAACAAGGCCCATAACAGCACCGCTCCTGAGAGCGATCTTTAAGCCTTGATTCAGGGATTTTGAAGAGCCTTCTGCAGTCCTGTTCGATGCCCATGTTGCAGTATTCATTCCCAGGTAACCGCAAAGCCCTGAGAAAAATCCTCCGGTGAGGAAGGCAACCGGAACAAATGGGTTTTGTACACCCATAAAAGCCAGGATGGCCAGCAAAACCGCAAGAACGATGAATACCTTTGTAACTACTGTGTACTGGCTTTTCAGGTAGGCCATTGCGCCTTCCCTGACATACATTGCAATCTCCTGCATTTTTTCTGAACCCGGATCTTGCTTCTTCATACCCTTAAAGAAGATCCAGGCGAACAGTAATGCAGTTAGTGCTGAAATTGGAACAATCCAAAATAAACTACTGATCATGACATCTGTTTTTAATTATAAATTATGTGGTTTTGAAATGTAAATATTTTTGCCGGTACAAAACTAAATTAGTTTTTTATTAATGCAAATGAAAAAATGATATTCTTGGATCAGAATTTTATGAATATTATTATTTGATCTTAATTATAAATAAGAGCGGATCTCACGAAAAGTTGATCCCGGAGATTAAAAACGTGAAGAGATCTTCCTTAAATTTCTCTGAAAAACTCGTAATTAATGTCTTCCAGCTGCTTCATTGAAGGGTATGGATAAAATGCCATTTCATCTTTCGACCCAACATAAAATCCTGTTTCAATGGTCCTGTAAAGGAGAGTACCTGAGAAAATTCTTTGTACGGTCTTCATATGCTTTTCATATTCACCCTTTAATATCTCCAGGCAGTCCCTAAGGTGTCCAACATTTGAATATGGCAGGTGTTCAGCTGACCCGGAAAGCGGATTTGTTGCCAGTTCTCCCAACTTCAGCTCAACAAAGAATAGTTTAGGCAGAACAATCGGTATCGAATTGTCCGTGAGCCTTTTAAGAAAGACTGAAGGGGGCAGGCCACTTGCTACAAGAGGTGTTACCGGACACAGTTCCTGGTACAGGTGAAGGGCCTTCTGAGATTCCTGCGATTTATCATATGGTGCTTTTTTTAATTCCAGCACACATCCATGATCAGTCGTAAGGTAAAGACTCTTCAGCGCTGAGGTTGGAATTGTCTCCAGAACTCTGTAGACAGAAAGATAAACAGAGCTTTTAGGACTGCCATCTTCTTTTGCAACACATCTTTTGTTGAGGCTCTCCAGATCAATGATCTTCTCAATTTGCGATAGATCGACTTCAAAAAAAATTGTTTGGCCTTTGTTTCTTTTCTTAGTCCCGGTCGACAGGTACATGCCAAAACCTTGCGGGGGAAGCATAGAAGCCACAAGTGCTTCTGGCGTGCAGGTTAAATAGATGTATTTACTCATAGGTTTATAGTTTAAATAAACAATGATCTACCCAAAAAAATGATATTACAAAGAACTCAATATATAATCCTTATCAAATTTAAACTTCTTTTTACAACAATTCAAGACTCAGACAGGTTTTCATTCTTAATTTCCAGCACAGTTTCTTAATAAATAACTGTTACTTTATTACATTTGCCCGGGTATTAATCTGAATCCGAATTCAAACTAAAACAAGTCATGAGTAATTTTTTTGATGATAAGATATCCGACAGACTTGGTGGTCTCAACTTCGGGAAATCGACCGTCATTTATAAATTCGAACTTATCAAAAGGGCAAAGGCGGCAGTAAAGCTCGCTCACCCCGATATCAAGCTTATCGATATGGGAGTTGGTGAACCCGACTGGCCGGCAGATGAGATAGTTGTAAAGGTGCTGGCCGAGGAGGCAGGCAAACCTGGCAACAGGTGGTACGCCGATAACGGGATCCCTGAATTCCAGGTTGCTGCAGCAGGTTATCTTGAAAATGTCTACGGACTGAAAGGTATAAACCCCTCTGAGCATATTATTCATGGCATTGGATCCAAACCTGTGCTCGCCATGCTTCCGGTATGTTTTATTAACCCCGGTGATGTCCTTCTTACGACAGTCCCGGGATATCCTGTAACAGCAACATATACAAAGTATCTGGGAGGTGAAGTATATAACCTTCCATTGCTTGAATCAAATTCTTTTCTACCCGACCTTCGATCAGTTCCCAAACCGGTCCTAAATAAGGCAAAGCTCCTTTACCTTAATTATCCAAATAATCCAACCGGAGCAGTTGCAACTAAAGAGTTCTTCAGAGAAGTGGTTGATTTTGCAATGAAAAATAATATTGTGGTTGTTCATGATGCAGCGTACGCCGGTTTGACCTATGACGGTTACAAGCCATTGAGTTTCCTTTCAGTCGAGGGAGCCATGGAAGTAGGTCTTGAAGTCCATTCACTTTCAAAAGCCTTCAATATGACTGGATGGAGGATCGGGTTTGTATGTGGGAACAGCAAGGCGATAAATGCCTATGCCACAGTCAAGGACAATACCGATTCAGGACAGTTCAGGGCTATTCAGAAAGCTGGCATCCAGGCGTTGAAACATCCTGAAATCACTGAACGAACCATAGAAAAATATTCCAGGAGATTCAATCTGCTCGTTGATGCCCTGAATGAGGCAGGTTTCGCGGCAAAGAAACCTAAAGGCTCTTTTTATTGCTATGTGAAGGCGCCTGCAGGCACTGAAGACGGGAAAATATTTAAAACAGCATCTGAATTTTCAGAATTCCTCATCAGGGAATCATTGGTCTCAACTGTACCATGGGATGATGCCGGCAAATATGTCCGGTTTTCTGTCACTTTTGAAGCCGACTCTGTTCAGCAGGAAAAAGAGGTAATAAATGAGATGAAAGCCAGAATGCTGAAGCTGAAGCTGAAATTCTGATCAGTCCTGTTTTAAACACTCAATAAAGGATCACTCAAATGCCAAAAATATCAGCGGTAATCATAGCATTCAATGAGGAGCAATATATTGAAAAATGTCTGGCCTCATTGGAAGATGTTGCTGATGAGATTGTTGTAGTTGATTCCTTTTCGACGGATCGTACGGAAGATATTTGCGGTAAATTCAATGTCAGATTCAGTAAACATAAATTTGAAGGCTACGTGGAACAAAAGAATTATGCTTTATCGCTGGCTGCTTTTCCTTATGTTCTGTCGCTTGATGCTGATGAGGCTCTGAGTGATGAGTTAAAGAAATCTATCCTGAAAATAAAAGACAATTTTATATATGACGGATATATTTTAAATCGTCTTAATAATTACTGTGGAAAGTGGATAAACCATTCCCGATGGTACCCCGACAAACATCTTAGACTTTTTAATCCGACCAAAGGCAAATGGACGGGCCCGAACCCGCACGACAGGTTTAAAATGAATCCGGGCAGCAAAGTAACGAGGCTAAAAGGTGATATCTATCACTGGTATTATGCATCTATGGAGGAGCATTGGGATAAGGTTAACCTGTTCTCAACAATAAGCGCAAATGAATATTTTAAAGCCGGCAGGAAATCGGGGCCGCTTACCGCTCATGTACATATGGGGTGGAGCTTTTTCAGGTCTTATATACTGAATGCAGGATTCCTGGATGGCTATCTTGGCTATACGGGATGTTTAATCACTGCAATGTCAAGTTTTCTCAAGTATTCGAAGCTCAGGAGACTATATAACCAGTCAGAAAAATCAGGAAGAAACAAGAGATGAATTTTGAAGATGATATAAGAAACTCATTGAAAACTCTAAGGGATGGAGGAGTAATTCTATATCCCACTGACACGATATGGGGACTTGGGTGCGATGCAACAAATCAGGCGGCGGTTGAAAAAATCTTCAGGATAAAATCGAGATGTGAAGGCAGGAGCCTGATTGTTCTGGTTGATGGTGATGCCATGCTTGAAAGATATGTAAGGGATATTCCCGAAATAGTTTTTGAGCTCACTTCTGTCTCAGATACCCCGATAACAATCGTTTATCCTGAAGGAAGAAACCTTGCGCCGGGCGTCTGTAACGAGGACGGCTCAATAGGAATAAGGATCTGCAGTGAACCATTCTGCAATGAGCTGATCACCAGATTCCGCAGGCCTTTAATCTCAACTTCAGCGAATATCAGCGGGAAGCCATCCCCGTCAAATTTCGGCGAGATAAAGGATGAGATAATAAAATCTGCCGGTTATGTTGTAAAATACCGGCAGGAAGACAATCGGAAGAATAAACCATCGTCTGTTATTAAAATCGATAAAAACGGAGCCTTTAAAATTATCCGGATGTGATCTAATTCATCGATCTCACATGTCCCGAACCTGAAGCCCTTGCATCAATCTTCGGATTACCATAGTAACTGACATTGCCACTTCCGGAGATACTGGCTTTCAGAGAATCACCGGCCCTGCAGGTACAGTTGCCGCTTCCCGAAACATGTACTTCGAGATGATCAATTTCCATGGATTCACCCTTGTAATTGCCCGATCCACTGATTGAAATGTTCCCTCTGTCGGCTTTACCTGCCGCGTTTATGTAAATATTCCCGGAACCTGAAATACCGCATTCCAGGTTATCTGCCTCCAATTCTGCAGTTGTCAGTCTCCCGCTGCCGCTTACACTAAAATTCAGGTTATCAGCACCTTTTATCGGATCAAGTATTTCAGCATTACCTGATCCGGAGACACCCAGACTATTAAGTTCCGGCATGGTGATATAAACATGCACCTTTTCATTAAAGTTAAAGTTGAAGCGCCAGTTTTCCTGCTTTATTACAAGCCTGTCCCCTGATACTTCAGTAATTACTTCCTTAAGATCGCTCTTATCCCCTTCAATAACCACGCTGAATTCCGGACCGATTTTAATTTTCAGGTCACCTGAAATCCCGAAGTTGACTTTTGTAAACCCTTTTACATCCCTGGTTTCCTTTTCCTGACCTGATGCAATGCTGCTCAGAATGGCAACCACAAACAATAATGATGCTACTTTTTTCATTATGATTTTATTAAGGTTAGAATTAATTTCTAATAAAGACAGCGATTTTTGTGAAATGTTGCATGAAATTTATAAATGAGGCTATCCTATAACCAAATACAATTTAAAATCCTTTTATAATAGAGATTCTTCACTAGCGCTCGGAATTCCGAATGGAGCTCAGCGAAATGAGAAATCCCCAAATAAAAAAACCGTGGTTAATTAATCTCCGTCAATCCTTCCGGGAGATCCATTTCAATAAGTCTTTTCCTCTTATCAACAGATATGATGAGATCCTTGTGAAAGGGGACAAGTAATTCTTTTCCTTCTGCAGTTTTTAATACCAGCAGCATTTGTCCCGGATTTTCAATGATATCATTTACTGTTCCAAGCAATCTGTTTCCGGAGAGAAATACAGAAAAACCGGTGAGGCCTGTGGATTTAAATTCCGGGTGTTTGCCTTTTAGGGCCGAAGTCAGAAATATTTCGCAGCCGATGAACTCAATAATTTTTTCTACTGAATCGTACCCGTTGAATTTCAGTCTGAGGATGTCAGCTCCTGTGCTCTCCGATTCTGAAATAAAAAAAGGAACCGGTTTCCCATCTGTTTCAATGAAAACCGATTCCATTTCAGGTATCTTTTCTATGAAAGCTTCTTCAAGCTTAACTATTATGGTGCCGTCGAAGCCGTGAGCTTTTAAAATACGTCCAAGTAATATGTGGGCATCGTATGCCAACGGATCACTGATCCTTTAAACCACGAATTATTCCTGCGGTTTCTCTTCTGCAGCTGGTTCCTGTGCTTCACCGGCAACAGGTGCTTCAGAAGTCTCAGCGGCAGGAGCCTGCTCTTCAACTACTGCTTCAGCTTTCTCAACTACTGCTTCAGCTTTCTCAGCAACTGCTTCAGCTTTCTCAGCAACTGCTTCAGCTTTCTCAGCAACTGCTTCGGCTTTATCTGCTGCTTCGGCTTTTGCTGCTAAATCTGCCTGTTTCTTGGCAAGCCTGGCGACTCTCACTTCGTTAACCTTTTTCTCTGCAGCCAGTTTACCTACCAGTTCCTCATCCCTCGATTTCTCAAGGCCTGATTTCTTGGATTCAATTTTTTCTTCATTCTGCTTCATCCACTCATCAAAACGTTTCGTGGCTTCAGCTTCATCAAAAGCACCCTTCTTTACACCCTCAAGAAGATGCTTTTTTATAAGAATACCTTTGTAAGACAGGATAGCCCTGCATGTTTCAGTGGGCACTGCGCCATTTTGCAGCCAACCCAGAGCCTTATCGAAATCGAGTTCGATTGTGGCGGGGTTGGTGAGCGGATTATATTTTCCGATCAATTCAATGTATCTGCCATCCCGTGGCGACCTGCTATCTGCTACCACAATGTGGTAATAGGCCAGTTTTTTGCGGCCTTTCCTAGCTAATCTGATTTTAACTGCCATTAATTTTTTACGCTTTTTATTTAACCTGCTTTTTAAATTGTGGGTGCAAAGATAATTAAAAATTGAAAGTAAACAATCTCATTAAAAACAGATTCGGAACAATGTTCGTAAATTCAAAAATGAAAATATTAATTCTTATCCCTTTTTTATCTATTTTTGTGTACCAACCCAAATCGTTTTATCTCCTCGTTCTATGGCCGTTTTTTCTCACTTACACATTCATACTCAATACTCTATATTAGATGGTGCATCGAATATCCCTCACCTGATCGATAAGGTGAAATCACTGGGGATGGAAGCCCTTGCTATAACCGATCACGGCAATATGTTTGGGGTCAAGGAGTTTCATAATATCACCACAAAAAAGGGAATAAAACCGATAATCGGCTGTGAAATTTACGTTGCCAGGAGATCAATGTCCGATACAACAGGAAAAGAGGATCGTTCCGGCGATCACCTGATTCTTCTCGCCAAGAACCTCAAAGGGTATAAAAACCTGATAAAGCTTGTTTCAAATGCCTGGATAAAAGGATTTTACTACAAGCCAAGGATAGATAAAGAATTACTTGCAAAATACAGCGAAGGGTTGATAGGCTCTTCAGCATGCCTCGCAGGAGAGATCCAGGATGAGATCCTGAATGGCACGATTGCCGGGGCTGAGGCTGCATTGAAAAGCTATATTGATATTTTCGGCGAGGATTTTTACCTCGAGGTAATGCGTCACGAAACCACTGATCCTGAAGCTGACAGGAGTGCTTTTCCCCTGCAGCAGAAAGTAATTGAAGTGCTTAAAAAGCTCTCTGTAAAATATAACGTAAAGCTCATTGCGACCAATGATGTGCATTTCATCAATGCTGAGGATGCTGAAGCTCATGATCGACTCATCTGTATAAATACCGCAAAGGATATTGACGATCCCAACAGGCTCAGATATTCAAAGCAGGAGTACGTAAAGACTGAAGAGCAGATGCGGGAGATTTTCAGTGACATTCCTGAAGCCATTGACAATGTAGCCCTGTTGGTTGCAAAAATTGAGAAATATAAGCTCGATCACGATCCGATTATGCCGGAATTTGATCTTCCCGAGGGCTATACTGATAAGGATGAATACCTCAGGTTCCTGACCTATGAGGGGGCAAAAGTCAGGTGGGGTGACCTCACGAAGGAAAGAGCCGAGAGAATCGATTTTGAACTGGATACAATAGCTCAGATGGGTTTCCCAGGGTACTTCCTTATCGTTCAGGATTTCCTTAGTGCCGCCCGGGAAATGGGGGTATCGGTCGGCCCAGGAAGAGGCTCGGCGGCCGGCTCGGCAGTTGCTTTCTGTCTCAGGATAACCGACATTGACCCTATCAAGTACGGGCTCCTCTTCGAAAGATTCCTCAACCTCGACAGGATATCAATGCCCGATATTGACATCGATTTTGACGAGGACGGCAGGGATTCCGTTCTTAGATATGTCGTCAATAAATACGGGCACGACAAGGTGGCGCATATCATAACATTTGGTTCGATGGCTGCAAAAATGGCTATCCGCGATGTTGCAAGGGTCCAGAAACTTCCGCTGCCTGATGCGGACCGGCTCGCCAAGCTTGTTCCTGAAAGACCTGGTATAACTCTCGCTGAAGCCTATGAAGAGGTACCTGAGCTTGCAAAGGAAAGAAACTCATCGAATAAGCTTATCGCTCAGACGCTAAAATATGCTGAAGTCCTTGAAGGCTCGATACGGCAAACCGGCGTTCACGCATGCGGGATCATCATCGGAAAAGATTCCCTTGATAATTACATCCCTCTCTGCACGGCAAAGGATACTGACCTCTATGCCACTCAGTTTGATGGAAGCCACGTCGAGTCGGTCGGGTTGCTCAAAATGGATTTCCTGGGTTTAAAAACACTTTCAATTATCAGGGATGCCGTCGATAATATAAAAAAATCAAAGGGAGTTGAAATTAACATTGAAGAGCTTCCACTTGATGATAAACAAACTTTTGAACTCTTCAGCAACGGCGAAACCACAGGCATCTTCCAGTTCGAATCTACCGGGATGAAAAGATACCTGCGTGACCTTAAACCCAACCGGTTCGAAGATCTGATCGCCATGAATGCCCTTTACCGTCCCGGCCCTATGGAATATATCCCTAAGTTCATCAGGAGAAAACTTGGGCAGGAGAAGATTGATTACCCGATCCCCGTGATGGAAAAATACCTGAATGATTCTTACGGTATAACGGTTTACCAGGAGCAGGTCATGCTTCTCTCGCAGGAGCTTGCCGGGTTTACCAAGGGTGAAGCCGACTCGCTTAGGAAGGCTATGGGTAAGAAAAAGAAATCCATCATGGACGAAATGAAGGTCAAGTTCTTCGAGGGATGCGCCGCCAGGGGTTACAATGAAATAGTTGTGACCAGGATATGGACTGACTGGGAAGCATTTGCCCAGTATGCCTTCAATAAATCACATTCTACCTGCTATGCTCTTGTTGCCTACCAGACTGGCTGGCTTAAAGCCCACTATCCTGCTGAATTTATGGCAGCAGTGCTCAGCCGGAACATTAGTGACATCCGGAAGATCACAAATTTCATGGATGAGACAAGAAGGATGGGAATGGAGGTTCTCGGTCCTGATGTGAATGAGAGTTACCTTAAATTCACAGTAAATAAGGACGGAAATATAAGGTTTGGCCTTGGGGCGATCAAGGGGGTCGGTGAGAGCGCTGTCCTGCAGCTGATTGAAGAGAGGGAAAAAAACGGAGCCTTCAGCGATATTTATAATATGGCCGAAAGGGTTAACCTCAACTCGCTTAATAAGAAGAACCTTGAGGCAATGGCTGTTGCCGGAGCATTCGACGGCTTTGAAGCTGTCTCAAGAGCTCAGTACTTTGCCCCCGACACACGTGGCTCAAGCTTTATTGAAAGCCTTTTACGATACGGGAACAATGCAAAAACTATCAGGCTGTCAAGCTCTCATTCCCTTTTTGGAGAATCGGGCGGGTTTGACCTTATCAAACCTGAACCTGTAGCTTGTCCCGACTGGCCAAAACTTGAAAAGCTAAACCGTGAAAAAGAGGTAATAGGAATATACCTCTCATCGCATCCGCTTGACGATTTCAAGCTCGAGATATCCACTTTTACAACTGCCAATCTCGCCGACCTTCAGAACCTCCGCGATTATCTCGACAGGGAGGTGGTAGTTGCCGGAATGGTGACTGATACAAAAAACGGGATCGGAAAAAACGGAAGACCGTACGGCTCATTCACTCTCCAGGACTATTCAGATTCATTCAGGTTTATAATGTTCGACAAGGATTATATAGAAAACAGCAAATTTATTACTACAGGCTATTATCTTTTAATCAAAGGGAAAGTTCAGAAAAAGAAATACAGGGAAGATGAAATTGAGTTCTCCATAAGAAAGATAAACCTGCTTTCGAGTGTAAAAGACGAGCTCATCAAAAGTGTGACCATAAGAATCAAAACCGAGAATATAGACAGTGAGATGATCAATGAACTGAAAGAGCTAATCCATGAGAACAAAGGTGAAACGGAATTGAAATTCTTGTTCATAGATTCCGATGACAGGCTGTCTCTCCCGATGTTTTCAAGAACATACAGGATAAGGCTCAATAATGAATTTATTTCATGGCTCGACGATCGTCCAGGAATCGAATATAAAGTTAATTAGCTATATTTATGGCCTGAATTTTTATTCAAATTCTAAAATATTTTTAATATGGCATTAGAGGTAAATGACGGGAACTTCGATGAAGTTGTAATCAAATCAGGCAAGCCTGTTGTTGTCGATTTCTGGGCAGAATGGTGCGGACCATGCAGAATGATCGCCCCGATAATTGATGAGATTTCAAATGAGTTTTCCGGCAGGGCTGTCATCGTAAAATGTGATGTCGATAACAGTCCACAGGTTTCTGCTAGGTTTGGCATCAGGAATATTCCTACCGTGCTTTTCTTCAAGGATGGTAAAATTGCTGATAAACAGGTCGGGGCTGTTCCCAAAACCAACTTTGTAAATAAGCTTAATGCTCTTCTGTAAACACTGAATTGTTATATATCGGCCGTGCAGGTAACTGTTACGGCCTTTTTTAAATTTTGTGAGATGAAAGTATGCATTTTTGCCGCTTCCAGCAGCCGTATTGATGAGGATTACCGCACTGCAGCATCTGAATTGGGAATGCTTCTTGCCAAATCAGGCATTGATGTTGTCTATGGTGGCGGAGGGATAGGACTCATGGGTAAGATTGCAGACGCGGTCCTTGAAAACGGTGGAAAGATAACCGGTATAATTCCTTCATTTATGAAGAAGGAAGGATGGGGACACAATGACCTCACAGAGATGATAATCACCTCCGGCATGAGTGAAAGGAAGAATAAAATGTTTGCTCTCTCCGATGCCATTGTTGCCCTTCCCGGAGGAGTCGGCACACTTGAAGAGCTCACCGAAGCCATTACCCTGAAACAGCTCAGCCTGTTTGACGGCCCGATAATAATTCTTAATACTCTCGGTTATTATAATTCTCTTCTTGGTTTTATCGATCATATGATCAGCCAAAACTTCATGCGTTTCGAGCATAAGGGAATATGGGAAGTGGCCGGCACCCCGGAAGAGGTAATTATTGCCCTAAAGAAAAGAGAGAGAGGCAATGAGGAGTGGCGGAAAATAGCAAAGATCTAAAGCTCAGGGATCTTTGTTCCCAGAAACATGATATCATCCACCTGTGGCAGATCTCCTTTCCAGTCGAGGATCTCCTTCATCAGCCTTTCACGCTGTTCATTGATCGGGAGGTTCCATAGCCCAACCAGCAATTTCTTTACATTCCCCGATTTATACTTTTTAGCAGTAGCATATCCAAACTGGTCAGCATACCCGTCAGAGCTCATATAAAGCATGTCGCCTGGCTGAATATTAACCTTCTGATTCTGGAAATTCTTTTTCGATTGAAGTGACGACATTCCGATTGGGAACCTGTCACCTTTATATGTGAACAACTCTCCATTCCTCACCACATATAAAGGGTTATATGCTCCTGCAAATTCGAGTGTGAATTTCTTTCTGTTAAAAGCTATAAGAGTTAGATCCATCCCATCGTTTATGGTCTCCTCTTTCCTGTGCATCAGCGCTTTGACGACTTCTGCATTCAATTGGTCGAGGATTGCCGCAGGTTGTGTTATACCATACTCCCTTACAACTTTATTGAGAGAGTTATGACCTATAATAGACATGAAGGCACCTGGAACGCCATGACCCGTGCAGTCGCAGGCAGCTATGAACTGAACTTCACCGTTATCGTACATCCAGTAAAAATCTCCGCTTACGATATCCTTGGGCATAAAGAGAACAAATGTCTCGTGGAATGTATCTTCCCTTGGCAGCATCGCACGCTGGATACGCTCTGCATACCTGATGCTTGCAGTAATATCCCTGTTTTTTTCTTCAATTTCCATACTCTTCTGGACAACTTCGGCCGTTCTTTCTTCAACCTTTGTTTCAAGTATCTTCTTCTCGCGGATCAGATTTTGTTCCCTTATTTTAATATATGACATTATGGCAATTGCGGCTAGTATAAGGCATAGAGCTATAAACCATGGTGCCTTGTAGAACGGAGGTCTTATAGTAAAGGAATACTCAGTAGGCGTCTCGTTCCAGTAACCATAGCTGTTGCAAGCCTTAACGCTGAATGTATAGTGGCCGGGTAGCAGCGTATAATCTTTCATTGTCTCTTTACCCGGATGTTTCCAGTCACTGTCAAATCCTTTCAGCATCACTTTGAATTTGACCGCATCAGGGTTGACGAGAGATACACTATGATAGTTAAATAATATAGCCTTCTCCTTATAATTAAGCTTCAGGTCTTTTTTCATCGCTACGAGGCTGTAGTTCACCTCCATCCCGCTTATATGCACAACCGGCTTCTTATCAACCGGCGGCATAAGTTTCGGATCGAGCCGGGTAACACCATTCACTGTCCCAAACCAGATATCCCCTTTGCTGTCAGTAACAACGGCATTCTGACGTGTTTCAATTCCGGGGAATCCATTCCTCCTGGTAAACGAGGCAATAGTGCTGTCTGAAAGGTTATACCTGTTAAGTCCAGCGTTTGTCCCGATATAAAGAAAGTTGTCTCCCTGAGGTTGAAGAAGCTTTACATTGTCCGACAATAAGCCATTGATCTCATTCAGCACGGTTACTACAGAATCGTTTTTAAGACCTAGCAAACCGCTTGTAGTTCCAACCCAGATCCGATGATCGGGTGTCTGAGCTATTGTTTGTGGAATATAACCTTCTCCGATTTTCAGAATTTTAAATTTGCCTGTTGAAGAATCAAATTTGGTAAGCCCGGCTTTTTCCTCGGATCCTATCCAGATATTATTTTCCCGGTCACAGTAAAGAGCAGTGATCGAGGTCCCGGCGAGACCATTCTCCTGTGAATAATATGATACCTCACCAGATGCTATATCAAACATCACCAGCCTGTCCTGATTGCCGATCCAGAGCCTCTCCTTTTTATCAATCAGCAGAGCAGTTATGATTCCCCTATGATCAAGATATTTATTGATCTTTGTGTCATAAAAAAATTTCCCCGATTTAATGTCATATCTGAACAAACCGAGACCATGTGTACCTATCCATAAAGTGCCATGTTTATCTGATTTAATAAACGTGATCCTGCTATCGATGGAATTTAAGAACTGAACTTCCTTATCAGCACTGGCCTGAGGATCATAAACTGATATCCCTCCATTTGTGCCGAACCAGTATCTTCCAAGTTCATCCACCTCAACAGCATTAACGCTTTTATCGGGGAGGAATTTATCATCGGACCATGTTACTAAATGATTCCCTTTATATATGCTGATCCCTGTAATATGATCAGCAATAATCATGTTCTTTTCATTGTCCTCTGTTATGCAATGAATGTAGGCTGCCTCAAGTCCGTTCGATTTATTATAAATTTTCAGTTTCTCACCGCTGAAAACAGTTATTCCTCCGCCGTAAGCTCCTACCCAGACATTCCCCAGGTAATCTTCAGTTATATAGGAAATCATATTCCCGGAAAGACCGTCCCGGACATCAAAAACTCTCATTTTCCCGGAATCAATATCATATTTATAGAGCCCTCCGTTATAAGTGCCGTACCAGTAATTCCCTTTTTTGTCCTGGTACATTGAAATTACATTAAAATATTTTGTCAGTCCTTTTGGAAGAAAGGTCTCAAATATATTTTTCGCCGGGTTGAATTTTTTGATACCTGAGGGAGGGGTAATACAAAATAACTCTTTGCTGTTATTAATGTAAATATTTGAAACCTGGTCGCTTAATCCTTCTTTACCGCTGTACTGTCTGCCGGTAAGAACTGTATCACCACGAGCCGGAAAATCAGTCATGAACGCACCATTGCCCATTGTAGTAATCCAAAGCTTACTATCCTTCTGCCTGATGCATGTAACATCACCGCTTATGGTTATTGAATCGTACATGACCTTTTTGAACTTACCATTATCGTAAACTGAGATCCCCCCGTTCAGATGTCCAAACCATATCCTGCCCAGGGAGTCTTCGGCAAGGCTGTATACTCCTCCGCCTGCCATCCCGTTTCTCGCAGAAAAACTATCGAAATTCAATCCGTCAAATCTTGAAACACCGCTTTCGGTTCCGATCCATATCCAGTCATTCCTGTCCTGCATTACAGAATAAACCTTCGATGAGCCTAATCCCTGTTCGACGCCGTATTTCTCAAAGAAGTATGTCTGCGCATTAAGATTAATAAAAGAAAACGCAAAAAATAAAGTCACCAGGATAATACTCCTGATGACTTTAATATTGTCAGACCAGATTCTTATTCTCATCCGAAGATAGTTTTGTCAAGGCTGGATGGAACCCGCATGAGAGATCTTCACCCTGATTTATTTTAACGATCATGCTCGTTTCATCATTCTTACCTGGCGATAAAGAAGAAGGTGCCATCTTCATCCTTCAAACCGGCGATCTTACCAAAGTTTGGTTTTTGCTGGTTGTTGGTGGTGACAGCAGATGATACCTTGGCTACAATTTCTTCAATCGGGATACAGGCATTCGGGTTATTTAACAATGCTGTAGCAAAGGTCCTTGTAAACTGAGAATCATCGACAGCAAGCTCATAACCTGCGGATGAGAAGACCTGTGATGATTTAAACTGGGTTGCCTGCCAGTCGGAGCAGCTCCTCTTCTTCATATTGTCAGATCTCATTGCCTGGTAAAAGCCAGGGCCCGATTCGCAAGCGTCAGTAATAACAAGAGTATGAGTAAGGTAATTAAGGTAGGTTTCCATTGCAGCCCTGAGGGTATTCAGGTTGAAATAAGTAAACTCATCGTCGCGCTTTGCATCGACAGGAATCCAGTAACCTACATCATTAATAAACTTCCCATGGCCTGCGTACCATATAAGAAGTGACTTAACCTGGTTTGCTTTGAGCTGATCCCTGAGCTCAATGGAGAAGAATCTTTCCATTTCCGCCTTGGTCATGTCCTTCTTTTGAATGATGTTCTGCATCTGGTAGTTGCCAAAAGCCCTCATCATAAGATTAATATCCTTAACAGGCCCGTCGAGGGAAGAAAATGAAGTGTAGGCTGAGTTCTCAATGAATACCACCCATGTTTTTCCCATCGGGTTGGTTTCAGAGATGACTGCTCCCGTCCTGTTAAGACGGAATTCTGTTGTCTGGCGATTGCCATAGATATCTTCAGCCTCGACAACTATCTTATCCTTATTGAGGATATCAATATTAGCTGTAAATACCGGATTCATCTCATTCCCGGAATAGCTGCCTGAAACTCCGTCGATAAAAATGGATTTAATCTTGCTTTCATCGGTAACCTTTCCCTGGATGCTAAGTAACGGGGAATTATTATCGATATAAACCTGGCCGTCATCTGATGCGTATGGAGCAACGATCATTATCTTCGGCGGATTTATCTCGGTTCGGGTAAGCGGGAATGTCAATATTTTCTGGTTGTTATAATCATCAGTGGCGACCAGCACAATTTCATTAATGCCGTCGACATTGACGTTTGAAAGAAATTCATATACTCCTTTCTTTTCAGCAATACGTATCGTATCCTTGTTAATGGTAAATGATTTTATCTTGCTGGCATCCTTGATTTTCCCGGATATCACCATGGTTTTGCTGTCTCCCCTCAATTCTATCGAATCATTTACCGGCGCAGGATTTACAACAGTAACAACAGGAGGATCCTGTTCCCTTTTAAGCTCATAAAGCCTGTCCTGGGCTTCCTTCAGCATCTTATGTGCCCTGGGGTCAAACTCAGATAGTACGGTTATCTTTTTATAATCATCCATTGCCTTTTCAAACTCCCTGATATCCTCATATGATTTGGCCCTGGCAAAGAATGCATCCGGGTTATTAGGATTGAGAGAAATATATTTTGTAAAATCATTTATTGCATTGGTATGCTGATTAAAATCCTGGTAACACTGGCCTCTGAACAAATAAAAATCAGGATTATTCGGCTCAATGAGAATATTCTTGGAAATATCATTGATAGCGCTTGGGTAATCAAGATTTTTCTTATAGACTTTACTTCTCATCATATATGCGGCAGTATTCTTGTCGTCATTTTTGATTATCGTATTGCATTGATCAAGAGCACCCTGGGCATCGTCAATTTTAAGCAGAAGTTCCGCAAGCTCCAGCCTTGGTTCCACCAGTTTTTTATCCTTCGAAATGGCTTTGTCCAGCTCCTTTCTTGCAAAAACATCATTATTCAATTTTGTATAAACGATGCCTCTCCAATAATAATTCATGGGGGTATCCTTAATGATCAGGGCAGTATCCGATACCCTGAGGGCCTGGTCATACCGCTCAAGCCCAATGAAAGTTAATACTTTTTCAGAATAAACCGCAGAATTTCTCTTGTCTATACGCGAAGCGCGGTTAAGGAAACCAAGAGCTCGGGTAAAGTCACCTGTCCTGTTGCAGATCGCGCCAAGGCTTATCAGGGCATCCACATTTTTGGGATCAAAAACTATGGCCTTTTCAAAATCAGCCTTAGCTTCATCGTTTTTGAACAATGCTTCATATGCCTTACCTCTTGCATAATAATAATCAGCATTTGAGGGTTCTGCCTGGATGGCGTTTGAGAATTGCACTATTGCATCTCCATATTTTAAATTTTCCACAAACTCACTCCCGGCCTTGTAAAATTTCCTGCCGTTCTGCCCATAAGTGCTTATGGTCAGCAGAGTCATGGATATTGCCAGAAATAATATTCGCTTCTTCATAACATTCGTTCTAAGTTGAAAAACTATTAACTATCAAATTTAAATATATTTATTGAATTTATCAATCGGGTCCACATCCTCTCCTTTTCTTTCGTTCAGAATCACTTTAAGAGTGCTGGAACTGAATTTTGTCACCGAATGAATTTTACCTTTTATACCAGGCGCCCTGATACCTTTCATAAAATTTTTATTTCCGTAAAAAATTCTTGCCTCATCCCATAATCCTGTTGAAATAAAATTATTAAGCACTTGTGCCCCACCTTCAATAATTACCGATTGAATTCCTGCATTATACAGATATTCAGTGACCTGTATTAAAGAATCCCTGTCCTTATCCAATTTCACAATCGTCGAATCAGGTATGTGTGCAGATTCATTATGTGTAAATACAACATTTGTGCCAATTGTTCTGAAAAGAGGCTGACTGTTTCCCAGATCACCTGAACCCGAAAGGACCAGTCTCAGGGGACTTTTCCCGGTCCAGTCCCTCACTGTCAGGTCCGGGTTATCTGAACGTATTGTTCCTGCTCCTGCAAGAATTGATTGTTCGGAAGCTCTCCATTTATGGACAAGAACTCTTTCGGCCTTCCCGATTATCCAGGTTGGCTTTCGCTCGGAATTTTTATCACGTTCAATATCAATAAATCCGTCGGCACTCTGAGCCCATTTCAAAACAATATATGGCCTCCTTTTTTCATGAAATGTAAAAAACCTTCTGTTAAGATAACGGCACTCATCCTCAATAACACCTATAACTACTTCGCATCCAGCACTCTCAAGTTTTTCCTTCCCTTTACCGGATACCTTGTCGCTGGAATCGATTGTGCCAATGACCACCTTCCTGATCCCCACAGAAATAATTAGATCGGAACAAGGGGGCCGCCTTCCCAAATGTGAGCAGGGCTCAAGGTTTACGTACAATGCAGAATCTCTCAGAAGAGCCTTATCTTTTACTGAGATGATGGCATTCTCTTCTGCATGGGGAGCGCCTGCTTTCAGATGGAAACCTTCCCCGATGATCAATCCTTTATGTACAATTACCGATCCCACCATCGGATTAGGGTATGTAAATCCTTCAGCCGAAATTGCAAGTTCGAGGCATCTTCTCATGAATTTTATGTCGTCTTCCGCCAGCATTATTATGAAATAGCTAATTTTGACTTATGGTCGTCAAGATACAAACAATAAAAGATATTAAGCTTTACCTCGGAGAAGAACTCAATGGACTATATCCTGAAACTGAAATAATTGCCTTCACCAATTTAATCAAGACTAAATTCCGGTTCACAAAATTGCAGATGTTTTCATTCCCCGAAAGTCCGATTACCGGGAAGCAGGCCGCTGAAATAGCCAGGATATGCATGGAACTGAAAACAGGGAAACCAATTCAGTATATTATCGGGGAGACAAGCTTTTATAACTGTACCATCAAAGTTAACAGCTCCACCCTGATACCAAGACCTGAAACTGAAGAACTTGTAGACCTGATAATAAAGGAAAACAGGGGATTTAGGGGTTCACTCCTGGATATAGGCACCGGTTCAGGCGCTATTGCAATCGCTCTCGCAGTCAATATGCCAGGCAGTGTCGTTACTGGAACCGATATTTCAGATTCTGCATTAGATATTGCCAGGGAGAATGCAGCTTTGAACAATGCATCAGTTACATTTACCAGGTCGGATATGTTAAACTCCGATATCGTAATTTTACACGGAACTAATATCATTGTGAGCAATCCTCCGTACGTGCGTGAATCTGAAAAAAACCGCATGGAAAAGAATGTTCTTGATTTTGAACCTCATTCAGCGCTTTTTGTCCCTGATGCTGAGCCTCTGAAATTCTATGCGGCAATCCTTGAAATTGCGAATCGTATTCTTGTCATGCATGGGAAGATATATTTTGAGATCAATGAAGCGCTTGGAAAGGAAATGTCTGACATGCTTGCATCTGATGGGTATTCTGAAATCAGGGTTATAAATGATATTAACGGAAAGGAAAGATTTATAACAGGTATTAAAAATGACTGAAGAGACTCTTTACAAGGCATCCCTGTCGAAAGCAATGGCCCTTTGCTCACGGCGTGAATATTGCCCGGAAGATATACGGTTAAAGCTCCAATCGTGGGGCATGGGAGAAAATGATACCGGCAGGGTGATTGAAATTCTGATAAAAGAGAATTTTTTGAATGAGAACCGCTTCGCGGAAGCATTTGTAAAAGATAAATTCAATTATAATAAATGGGGAAAGGTAAAGATAGTGGCTCACCTTAAGATGAAAAAGATACCTTCCGGTATCATCAGGAGCGCTCTTGACTGCATCGATGATGAGATATACAGGAAAACTTTAAGCGATTTAATTGTCTCCCACCGCCGGAGTGTCAAAGCAAAAAACCAATATGATCTGAAAGGGAAGCTGCTCAGGTTTGGTCTCTCAAAAGGATTTGAGAGTAGCTTATTATATGAACTGCTGAATGAAATGTAATGATTTCCATATCCCCTACGGGGAATATGATTATAGCCTGATTAATACACCCTACAATTCCTTAACCGCTACGCGGTAGACTAATCTTACGTACTTACCTTGGTTTTAACCAAAAATCATTGCCCGTAGGGCATATGGAATTGTAGCACCGAAATGATTTTGTAAAATTCTTTACCTCGTAGAGGTTATGGGAATCTGCTCCTTAATTCAGAGCCCTTTGATAATGGCGGCAATAAACGGCATGAATGCAATCAGGAAAATAAGAGAAGATCCAATTATATCAAACATTATCAATTGCTTACGGGTCTCAGGGTGCCTGGTATAAAGGAGGGAAAAAATTATCCTTAAAAGAAATTGCCCGGCAAAGAAAAGAAAAACCCTCATCGCATACCTGTTCCACTGATATGCCTCATCAATCCTTCCCCTGATGATCAATGAAAAACTGTGCGAAAGCCCGCATGAAACGCACGGCTCGCCTGTAATCTTTTCATGAATGCATACAACAGGATAGTTTCCCTTTTCAGGCGAAAAAATGCCGGAGTATGCCATAATCAGCAATATTACTCCGGCAAAGACAATATTAATCACAAGGTAAGGCTCGTTTTTAAGCTTTACCTGCGGGTTCCTATTTCTTAACTTTAAGAGTGTCATGGGCAGAACTATTCCCTTTTTCAAGGTCCTCCAGGGTCTGTTCCTTATTCTTTTTATCAGGTGTGGTGATAATCACTGTATCACCATTGCTTTCAACCTTTATTGAAATATTGGCGTCCTCAATACCCTTGACGACATTATCCTGGACATCATTCACGATATTCTGGATTTTTTCAGGCCATTTATCTGCCCGGTGTGCGATCTTTCCTGCTACAAAGATCTGCGAGAATGATATCATTATTGCAACGATCCCGATTATGAGGCCGGCAAGGGGCACTCCATGAGGCGCATCATCTCTTGAAGCCTGTGAGAGCCCGACAGATGCAAGTACAATGGCAATTATTCCCGGGATGATGGCAATCAGCCCCACACAGGGAATAACTGCAAGCACAAAGGTCAATATAGCTGTTATCAGGGCAGCTATTCCCAGGTTTTGTCCCGAGTTGTTTTTTACTTCTTCCATGATCTTTATTCTATTTGTTATTTTTCATTCCTTGTCAGAATATTTACAATATCCTGTTCTAAAGACGTGGTAGGATTCTCAATGATGCGTCCGGTTTCAATATTATTTTTATAAAAGATGAAGGTAGGGACTCTCTGAATTCCAAGACTTTCATATTCTCCAACCGGCGAGAGCTTTGCATCATCGACCCCGATGAAAGTAACCCTGTCGGCAGGAAGTTTCCAGAGATCTAGAACGTGAAGGAATCTTGGAACTTCCCTTCTGCTGTCAGGGCACCATGTTCCCATAACGATCTTGATCGTAATATTCCCGGTGCCAAGTGCTGTTAATTTATTAACAACCAGTGTGTCAGGATTATAATTATCATAGCCAGTCAGATACCATTCACAGTGAGGTGAGCGGTACAACTGTTCACGCTTAAAATATCCAAGCAACCAGGTAGTCTGGTCGGTGTATTTTAAAGGTGATACCATGACCGATTGCTGTTCCATTACAGGCTTGGTTTCAGTCAGAGGCGTTTTTACTTTACATCCGTAAGTTAAACAGAAAACCGGGATAATTATAACTATTAATTTTTTCATATTAAACTGTTTAAACCCTTTCTTACTCAAATGAATGCAACAATATTTCCAGTATCTGTCTGGCTGCTTTGGATACAGATGTTCCGGGACCAAAAATTGCAGCTACACCAGCATCGTAAAGAAACTGGTAATCATGTGGCGGAATCACTCCTCCTGCAATTACAAGAATATCTTCCCTTCCCAGTCTCTTAAGTTCCGAAATTACCTGGGGAACAAGGGTTTTATGTCCGGCAGCAAGGCTTGAGACTCCTAGCACGTGGACGTCATTTTCGACTGCCTGCCTGGCTGCTTCTTCCGGGGTCTGGAATAAAGGACCGATATCCACATCAAACCCGATGTCGGCATAACCTGTTGAAACGACCTTTGCGCCCCGATCGTGGCCATCCTGACCCATCTTGGCGATCATTATCCTGGGCTGGCGCCCCTCTTTTTCAGCAAACCTGGCAACCAGTGCCTTTGCTTCATTATAATCCTCATCAGACTTATACTCTGAGGAATAAACACCTGATATAGTATGTACCACTGCTTTGTACCTCCCGACAATTTTTTCACATGCATAAGAAATTTCTCCGAGGCTTGCCCGTTTTGCAGCAGCCTCCACAGCCAGTTCGAGCAGGTTGCCCTTACCCGATTTTACACATTCGGTTATCGCGTCCAGGGCAGACTGGCACTCTGCTTCATTACGGTTCCTGTGAAGTATTTCCAGCCTCTTTACCTGAGAATCCCTGACAGCGGTATTATCAACTTCCAGTGTCTCAAGTGTTTCTTCGCTTTCCGGCTGGTATTTGTTTGTTCCGACAATTGTCTGAACGCCTGAATCTATCTTAGCCTGGGCTTTCGCAGCTGCCTCTTCAATTCTCATCTTCGGTATTCCAAGTTCAATGGCTTTTGCCATGCCCCCAAGGCGTTCGATCTCCATTATGTGACCCCATGCCTTATGAGCAATTTCATTGGTTAGTGATTCAACATAATATGATCCGGCCCACGGGTCGACAGCCTTACAGATATCTGTTTCCTCCTGAAGATATTTCTGAGTGTTCCTCGCTATCCTGGCCGAAAAATCGGTTGGCAATGCAAGCGCCTCATCAAGCGCATTTGTGTGAAGACTCTGGGTATGCCCGAGAGCAGCTGCCATTGCTTCGATGCATGTCCTTCCAACATTATTATATGGATCCTGCTCCGTCAGACTCCACCCCGATGTCTGGCAATGGGTCCTGAGAGCCAGCGATTTTGGATTCCTGGGATTAAACCCTTTCACAATCTTTGACCAGAGAAGCCTTGCAGCTCTCATTTTTGCAATTTCCATGAAATGATTCATTCCGATGGCCCAGAAGAATGACAGCCTGGGCGCAAAATTATCAATATCGAGACCTGCCTTGATCCCGGTGCGCAGGTATTCCAGCCCGTCGGCAAGAGTATAGGCCAGTTCAATGTCGCAGGTAGCTCCTGCTTCCTGCATGTGGTAACCCGAAATGCTTATGGAATTGAATTTCGGCATGTTGGCAGTTGTGTAGGCAAAGATATCTGCGATCACTCGCATAGAGAATTCCGGCGGATATATATATGTATTCCTTACCATGAATTCCTTCAGTATATCATTCTGGATCGTTCCGTTAAGTTCCGAAAGCTTTGCCCCCTGCTCGAGAGCTGTAACAATATAAAAAGCCATTATAGGAAGAACAGCGCCATTCATCGTCATCGACACTGACATCTTATTCAGCGGAATCTGGTCGAAAAGTATCTTCATATCAAGAATAGAATCGACTGCGACTCCTGCTTTGCCGACATCTCCCGTTACTCTTTCGTGGTCGGAATCATACCCCCGGTGGGTAGGCAGGTCGAATGCAACAGAGAGACCTTTCTGCCCGGCAGCCAGGTTGCGCCTGTAAAAAGCATTTGAATCCTCTGCAGTCGAGAAGCCGGCATACTGCCTGATAGTCCATGGCTGCAAAACGTACATTCCGGAATATGGTCCGCGCAAAAATGGAGGTATACCAGCCGCATAACACAGATGCTCCATCTCTTCAAGATCACTCGCACCATACACTCCTTTGACACTGATACCTTCTGCTGTAACCCATGATCCGCCGGCTGTTTCAGAACTCTGTTCAGCTTTTTCAGATGAAAGAGATGACAAATCATTATAAGTGTACTCCATACACTTTATTTCAGAAATGTCTCCTCCGGTATCAAAAGATGAAGGGATTACAATTCTTTTTCGGAAAGTATCATCTTTCAGCTTTTCTGCATTTTCATTTATTTTCTCACTGATGGATCCATTGACCAGAAACTTAAGAAATCCACCATTTTTCTCAATTTCAAGGAAGAGCCTCCAGGCGCTGCCTGCAATCAGGTTTGTAAGATTTTCAATATAATAAGACCCTCCTGCCGGGTCGGCAACCTTGTCAAAAAATGATTCTTCCTTAAGTATGAGCTGCTGGTTGCGGGCAATTCTCTCAGAAAACTCGTTAGCCTTCCCTGATATAACGTCAAATGGCTCCACTGTAAGAGAATCAGTCCCTCCGAGAATGGTTGCCATTGCCTCAGTCTGTGTCCTGAGGATATTCATGTGCGGATCTGTCAACGACTTGTTTAACCGGCTTGTCACGC
>Ga0208081_1000065_pt1 | contig 23783 bp, 21 predicted proteins | sample NGESurshal092012_6_FD_184479 | JGI IMG/M metagenome (GOLD analysis project Ga0208081, IMG submission 184479) | Arctic peat soil microbial communities from Barrow, Alaska - NGEE Surface sample 415-1 shallow-092012 (SPAdes) | ecosystem: Environmental > Terrestrial > Soil > Wetlands > Peat ...
TCGCGGCGACCGAGGACGGCATTGCGGTCTTCCTGCACGGTGATGTGAGCCTGTCCGAGCTGGCCCGGTCGGACAGTCTCCATCATCACGGGGACGATCACCACGAGGCGCTGCACCTGTCCGGCCGGACCGCGGCGTTCACCGTTGACCGACTGCTGCCCTGGCCGGCCGGACCCATCGCACTTTCGGCCGGCGTGGGGCGAAAGCCGGCGCCCGAGCCCGAGGGTCCTAGCGCCATCGGCGAGCTCGGTTGGTCCGGGCTGGTCCAGGGCCTGGTTCCCGGTGACGGGATCGTGCTGGACAGCCAGGCCGGCGACGCGACTGCCCTTGGCGGACGGCATCAGACCGGCGCGCCGGCCCCAGGCGCGGCAGGGGACGCTGAGCCGCAATCGGCCGCCTTCGACGCGGGTGCCACGCAGGCCCATCCCGACGCCCGGCCGAGCGCGGACACCGACCCGGTGACGCCCCGGCCCGACGTCCCGGCGGCTTTGGCTGCGCCCGGCCAGGTCCCGCCGATTCCACCGTCCCGACCACAGCCGATTCCACCGTCCCGGCCACCGGCGAACCCACCGACCCCGGTCACGCCCGCTCCCCCGGCCGCTGTGCCACCGCCCGCTGCGCCACGGCCCGCTGCGCCACCTACCGCTGTGCCACCGGCCGCTGTGCCACCGGCCGCTGTGCCACCGGCCGCTGGTCCACCGGTGCCGCACCCACCCGATCCGGGACCTCCCCTCCCGGTCCCGCCCGGCGCCGCCCCGCCGAAGCTGCGGCCTCCTCGGCTTTCCGAACAGATCCACGGATCCCACCGGCACGAGGCTCGCCGACCGCCGCTGCCGGTCGCGGGCGCGAAGGTGGCAGCGCCGCGGCCGGGTGTTCGAGACCAGCCGTCGCACGTGGTCGTCAAGGGCTTCCGCTGCTCCCGCAACCATTTGAACGACCCGCGGGTGTCGTTCTGCTCCGTCTGCGGAATCCGGATGGACCAGCGCACCGGCATCCTCGTCGACGGTCGTCGCCCCCCGCTCGGCCTGCTGGTCCTCGACATCGGCGCCACCTTCGTGCTCGACGACAACTACCTTCTCGGGCGGAACCCGGAGACCGACGAGGCGGTGGTCAGCGGGCGCCTGCGGCCGATCCGGCTCGACGACGACAGCGGCACCCTTTCCCGGGTGCATGCCGAGATCCGTTTGCAGGGTTGGGATGTCGTGCTGATCGACCGCGGATCGGCCAACGGCACCTACGTGGCGGCGGCGAACCAACCCGGCTGGACCCGGCTCTCGCCGCGGGAGACCTTCGTGCTCGCACCCGGCACGCACGTGCGTACGGGTCGGCGGATGTTCACCTTCGAATCGGCGCACGCCCGGGTGTAATTCCCATCCCCTCTGAGCTTCGACCAGAGCTACCGGTGCCGGACGGCCGCGATGCCCTCGCTCGGTGGGCGTTGTTCTTGGTGCAGCGGGTCTCTCGCTCACCCGACGGTTTGCATCGGCACGGCACCGGTGTACTCGCCGGAGCGCACCGGCCCGTCATCACGAAGGCGCGAGCTTGGCCAGCTGCTCGGTGAACTCGGTCTCCCGGTCATCCTGGCCGGCCCGCACGCTGACCACCGTCCCGGAGGCGAGCGCCGGCGCCGGGGTGCCCGACGGCACGACAAGGAGCGCGGCTTCACCGACGTCTCGCACCGGGCGGGCCGAGCCGTCGGCTCCGGAACCCGCGCCATCGCCCCCCGCAGCCGGCCACTCCCCTGCGGACCCGTCCTCCACCAGTCTGATTCCAGCCCAGCCGAGCGTAGCGGCGCCAGCGCGGAGATGATCTTGCGGGAACCCCTGCCGCCGTCGCCGGCCCGCACCAGCAGCGGCCCACGCAGGTGCGCGGCCGCTGCCGAACCCAGTATCAGCGCCGTCCGGCCGCCGACTTCGCCGTCGGCAACGACGGCGACGGAATCGCCGACGCCGACCTGCCTCGTGCCCAGCTGTGTGATGGCGAGGGTGAACCGCCGGTCCACCGCTCCGCCACCGACCGCGGGCTCGGCGTGCAGGGCCAGCCAGCGCTGGTCGACCAGCACCACGTTCGCCTCGACGGCCTCCGCCTGCGCCAGCAGATCCGCCCACGGATCGGAGGTGAAGCGGGTCAGCACTGAGCACGCCGCCCCGCGCGATGTCACCTCGTCGGCAAGGGCTTTGAGCTCGTCCACGGTCGCGGCCATCTGCGCGAGATCCGGCACCAGCGGTGCGCCCACCTCCAGCGACGTGGTCGGGCGGCGTACCAACCGGCTCAGCACCAGCTCGGCCGGCCGTCCGGCGCCGAGCAACGCGGCGCCCACCCCGGCCATCCGGGCGGCCCGCGGCTGGTCATCGACAAGCGCCAGCACCCGGTAGGAATCGATCAGCCCGAGGCTCGCGCGTTCGGCGGCGGCGATGTCCCGCTGCAGCACCCGGTCGGAATACACCCGCTTCAGCAGCGGCCCGGTCATCGCCGTGGTGATCAGGGCCATCAGCACCATCATGGTGAACAGCTCGTCGTCGAGCACCCCGAGCTGCTTCCCGACGTTCAGGATCACCAGCTCGGTGAGCCCGCGGGTGTTCATCAGCACACCGATCGCCGTTGACTGCCGCCGGGGGACCTTCATCACCCGCGCGCCGAGATAGGCACCCACGAACTTCCCGCCGATCGCGACGACGAGGATCAGCGCGAGCTGCCACAGTCCGGAGCCGGTGATCCCGCCGACGTTCGTGCTGAGCCCGGTGACCACGAAGAACAGCGGCAACAGGAGCAGCACACTGACCTGTTCCAGGCGCTCCAGGATCTCCCGGGTCATGTCCGCGGCACCCTGCCGCGGCATGATCGCGCCGAAGATGAACGCACCGAAAATGGCATGGATGCCGATGATCTCGGTGATGTAGGCGGAGACCAGCACCCCGATGAGGACCACGGCCAGGATGTCCGGGGTCAGCCGGCCCGCCCGGGCGTACCAGGTGTTCAGCCTGCGCAACGCGGGCCGGACCAACCCGAACATCGCCGCTGCGAAGACCGCGGTGAGCGCGATGATACGCAGCACATCGAGCGGCCCGTTGCCCGCGACAACGGCGACGACGAAGGCGAGCAACGTCCAGGCGATGATGTCGTCGACCGCGGCACAGGCGAGCGCCAGCACGCCGGTGGACGTGCGGTGCATACCGCGGTCGGTCAGGATCCGGGCCAGCACCGGGAACGCGGTGATCGACATCGCGACGCCCAGGAACAGCGCCAGGGCCAGCGGCGTCACCGGGCCGGTGGCCGTCTCGTCGTGGCTGGGGTACAGCAGCAACGCCAGCCCCGCGCCCAGCGCGAACGGCAGCACCACCGACGACGCGGAAATGGTCCCGGCCAGCTTCTCCCGACCGCGGATCAGCAGCATGTCCAGCTCGAGGCCCACGATGAACATGAACAGCACCAGGCCGAGCTGGGCGAGCACCGACAGGTAGGGCAGCACCTCCGGCGGGAAGAGCCGCTGGTCCAGGTCGCCCGGCAGCAGGCCGAGCAGGCTCGGTCCCAGCGCGATCCCCGCGATGATCTCGCCGACCACGGCCGGCTGACCCACCGCCCGCGCGGCCCGGCCGAATACCCGGGCGACGATCATGATGATCGCGATGTCGATGAAGACCAGCGCAGCGATGTGCATGGTGCTGTCCTGTCTGGTGGAGCCCGGCAGTGCGCCGTTAGGATGAAGCGCGCTGGGCCGAATGGTAACTCTCCGGCGTCATCCCTGTTGCCCGATGCCGGCCCGGTGCTGACCGGGTGTTGACCGGGTGTTGACCCGATGCAGATCAGGAGTCCGCCGTGGTGCTGCAGGACACTCCCGCTCAGGCGTTGCCCCATCTCGCGGACTTCCAGGTCGTCCGGCTGATCGGCGAGGGCAACCACGGCCGCTTCTACCTGGCCCGGCCGCCGGCGCGGCTGGGCATCGCCGACGAGTTCGTCGCGGTGAAGGTCTTCGCCGGCCAGTGCAGTGAGGACGCCTATCGCCGGGGCACCCGTGAGCTGCGGGCTTTCGCCGCGGTCGACTCGCCCTACCTGGCCCGGGTCTTCGACGCCGTGTTGGAGGACAACTTCCTCTACGCCATGGAGTACTTCCCGCTCGGGTCGCTGGCCGCCCCGTCCCGACCGTTGAACCGGGACGAGGTGCTCCGCGCCGTGCAGCATGCGGCGCTGGCCGTCCATGCGTTGCACGAGGCCGGACTGGCCCACGGCGATGTCAAACCCGGCAACGTGATGCTGCACGAGGACGGCGGGAAGCTGTCCGACCTGGGCCTGGCGCGGGTGTTCTCGGCGGGAGCGGCGCTCACCGGGATGGCGGCGGAGACATCGGTCGAGTTCCTGGACCCCGGCCTGCTGCTCGGCGAACCGCCGGCCCGGTCGACGGACATCTGGGCCCTCGGCGCCACTCTGCACCGTGCGCTGTCCGGTGCCGGTCTCTACGGCGAACTCCCCGAGGGCCAGCCGCTGCTGGCCATCAGAAGGGTGCAGTCCAGCCGACCCGAATTACACCCGTCGTTGACCCCGGCGGAGTCGGCGCTGGTGCTGGCCTGTCTCGCTCCGGAAGGCAGCCGTCCGGCGACGGCCGCCGATGTGGCCGACCGGATCGCCGCCGTCCGCACGGGCGCCAGGGGCTGACCAGTTCGGCTCGGCGATCAGGTGGTCCGTTCGGTCTGCCTCCGCCGTTCATTTCGACCTCAGGCGCTCTGAGTCAGACACTGAACAGTCAGAAAGGGGCCGGCGTCCACCACTGGTCGATCAGCTGCGTCGTGGTGTGGTCCTGCCAATGCGCGTACAGCAGGTAATCCACCCTCGCCTTGTCGTTGAACGAGGTGAAGACGTACGGCAACTTGGCCTCGTCGTCGGCCGTCCGGTACAGCGTGCCCTTCTCGACGCCGTCGACCTCCCACGGTTTCGTCACCGCGACGTTGCCGTAGTCCCGCTCGAGGTAGGCCTTCTTGACGTCCTCGCTGGGGAAGTGCATGACCTCGAAATAGACACCCTGGGGATCCGTGCAATTGATGATCGCGTCGACGCCGCTGTTCTCGGTGTCGCTGGTGATCGAGCAGGACGCGTCCGCGTAGCCCTTGTCGCTGGGGGTGGCGGGCAGCAGGTCCGGGAAGTCGTCCACGACGAACGCGGCATTCCCCCACGGGTCGGTGACGGTCACCTTGACCAGCTCACTCGGTGACGACGTCAGGCCCGCGGCGTTCGTCGCGGTGACCGCGTAGTTGTAGGTGCCTGGGGTCAGCTTGGTGTCGCTGTACCGGGTGTTCGTGCCGGTGTACACGACCTCGCTGTTGCGGCTGAGCGTGTAGCCGGTCGCGCCGTTGGACGACGACCAGCTGACGGTCACGTCCCGCCCGTCGGCAGCGGCGGTCAGCCCGCTGGGTGTGGACGGTCCCGCCGGCGGCGACGGATCGGTCGAGCGGGTCAGCACGAACGCCGTCGCGCTGCCCGCCACCACCAGCACGGCCACCAGGCTGACCAGCATCCACTTCAGCGCGGATTTGGACTGCTGCGGGGCCGGCTGCGGACCGGTGTGAATCGACGTCGCCGTGGCCGTCACCGGTACCCCCTGGGGGTAACCGGCGGTCGGGCCGGTGTGGTGGCCGCCACCCGGAGGTGGACCGCCGGGGGGCAGCCCGGCGAACTGAGCGGTGACCGTGTTCGGCCCCGTCGTACCCCCGTACTGTCCGGCCGGAGCGCCCGCGAACTGCCCCGGTCCACTCGGTGGGGGATAGAAACCCCCGGTGCCGCTCGGACCGGCACCGGCCGCGGCGGGCATCTGCGGCGGATGGGCCTCGGTGACGCGGTAGGCGGCTCCACCGAGCGGTGGCACCGTGCCGGTAGGGGTCCAGCCGGCCGGGTACTGGCCGCGCGGCACGCCACCGGATTGATGCGTCTGCTGCCACCCGGCCAGCCGCTCCAGCATGCTGATGATCTCGTCGAGCTCCGCCGGGTGCCGCGAGCCCTCGCGCTCGTAGCCGACTGTCCGGCTCACCTCTTTGTTGCTGACGGTGATCTCCTGAAAGACATCACCGGGCACCACGAATTCCAGCGGAAGCCTCGGCGGCAGGTCGAAGAAGCGCGAGCGCTGCAGCAACTCCTCCAGGGCGATCCGGTTGGTCGCCGACAGGTAGTTGGTCGACACCGGGCCGAGCTCGGCGACCGTGCCCAGCGCCGCGGAGGTCCGGCGCACCGACACCGTGTAGGGCGGCCGGGGGGTGGTCAGCGAGATCGACGCAGCAGCGACCGCGGCTTCATCGGCAGCGTCGGCCGCCGGAGACACCGCGGCATCCGCTGGGGCAGCGATCGAGGAGCCGGCGGCCGGCCCGCCTGCCGATCCGGCGGCACCGGCCCGAGCGGCCGGCGGCGGGGCCGTCTCGGCGCGGGTCGGGTCGGAGGCGGCGGGCGCCGAGGCGGCCAGCGCGGCCCTGGCCGCGAGGCTCAGCTCTCGGCAGGTGGAGTACCGGTCGTCGGGGTTCTTGGCCATCGCCTTGGCCACCACAGCATCGAACCCGGCCGGCAGCCAGGGCATCGCGTCGGTCGGCCGGGGCGGGGGGTTCTTCAGGTGCGCCGTCATGGTGGCGAAGGGTGAGGACTCCGGGAACGGCACGCTGCCCGTCAGCAACTCGTACAACACACAGCCCAGCGCGTAGATGTCGACCCGATGGTCCAGCGGCTTGGCCTCGATCTGTTCCGGTGACGCGTACGCCAGGGTGGCCAGCAAGTTCCCGGTGCCGGTGAGGTGCTGCACCTCGTCGGTCGACTTGGCGATACCGAAGTCGGTGAGCAGCACATGCTCGGGTTCGCTCGGATCATCCGGCGCGGCCAGCAGGATGTTGGCCGGCTTCACGTCGCGGTGCAGCAGCCCTGATCGGTGCGCGAAATCCAGGCCGGAGCCGACTTCGGCGATGATGTGCACCACTCGCGCCGGCGTCATCGACCCGTCGCCGGAGTGCGCGGCGACCGAGGCGTCGGTGCCGGCCACGTACTGCATGGCGATCCATAGCTGGCCGTCGACCGATCCGCGGTCGTAGACGGCGACGATGTTGCGGTGGATCAGGGCCGACGCCAGGTCGGCCTCCCGCTCGAATCGCGTGCGGAAATTCGCGTCCGCGGAGAACGCGGGATTCAGCAGCTTGAGCGCGTCACGGCGCGGTAGCCGTGGATGCTTCGCCAGATAGACCGCACCCATGCCGCCGGTGCCGAGGGTGGATTCGATGGTGTACCCAGCGAACTCGTCACCTGGGGCCAATGCCACCGCCGAACCCCTATCTGAGAGTGCCGATTGATCAACCATAACCATGTGCCGAGTGGGGTGTCACACCTCGTGGCAGGCCGACGGCAAACGCCATCCGAAGGAGTGAAGGACAGCCCGATTCGATACCTCGCGGGCTCGAGAACCGCGGATCGGGATCCGGCGTATCGGATCGGCGATCTGCGGCGTCCATGAAGCAGGGGTTGCGACCGGCCATCGAGGGCGATGTCCGGCCGGGAAACGGGGGAAGAACATGACAATGCTCAATCTTGACGGCGTCCTGGTCATCTACGAGGGCCTGAAGCACCGATTGCGGTGGGAACATCAGCCTGGCTGGATTCCAGCGCTCGAATTGATCGAACGGCCCAGGCCGGAGAGCCGGGTGCTGGGCCACATCTGGCCCAACCGCACCGCTGCGGCGACGATCAGGCGAGAGATCGGTCATGGCCAGAAAGCCGTCGTCGTCCTTGACGGCCAATCGCCCGTGATCGACCTACCCCGCGCCATGGTCCCGCGGATCCCGATAGGCGCCGTCGACTTGACCGGATCCGACGGCGACAGGGCATCGTTGTGCGTCCAGCCGCTGACCTGGCTGGCACCGAAGGACCGCGCCCGCGGGGAGGCCTTCGCCTCCGGCGCGGAGGATCTCTTCGACGAACAGCACCCGCCGTCGTCACCACATGTCGAGGACGACCTGATCGGAACCCGCGAGCCACTGCGTTTCGTCTACTACCGGCGGGCCATGGGCATCGACACGCTCCGCGAGACTATTGCGCGGGTGTTCACTGCCCAGCGCTCTGCGCAGGTGCTTCCGATCGGTCACGGTCATGGCGAAAGGCCCCTGCCCGTCCGCACGCCCGCCCGTAAGGTCGCGTGACGGTCGCAATCGCACGCCGGGACATCGTCAACCAGGCACCGTGCGGGCCGGGAAGCCCGGTTGACGGGTAGCACGGGCACGCGGCAGGTCAGAGCAGGACCGCCGGGCCGATTGGCTCGACCCGCTGCAGCAGCTCGGGATCGTCGTTGGCGACCGCCCCGACCCTCGGCCCGATCGGCCGCAGCTCCAGCCCGGCGACCAGTTCCTCCGAGGGCGGGGTGAGCAGCGGCTCGGGATCGACCTGCGGGTCCAGCCATGCGTCCCATTCACTGGCCGGAAGGATCAGCGGCATCCTGTCGTGGATGTCGCGCATCGGGCCGACCGCATCGCTGGTGATGATGGTCATGGAGACCAACGGGTCACCGTCCGGGGAGCGCCAGTACTCCCAGAGCCCGGCGAACGCCATGACGGATCCGCCGGCCGGGGTCATGAAGTACGGCTGCTTGAGCACCGACTTCCGCATCCGCCCGGACGATCCCGGCACCGACTCCTGAGGGAGCTTCTTCCATTCGTAGTAGCCGCTGGCTGGGATCAGGCAACGGCGGCGGGCCAGCGCGGTCCGGAAGGCGGCCTTGGTGGACAGCGATTCCGCCCTGGCGTTGAACATCCGATTGCCCACCGAGAGGTCCTTGGCCCACGACGGCACCAGACCCCAGCGCATCGGCTCGATCTGCCGCCGGGCGTCCGCCGGCGGAACCCGCGGATCGACCCGGACCACGGGAACGGTGACGGTAGGCGCGATGTTGTACCGCGGCCGCACCGGGTCGCCGCCGTACAACCCGGCCGCTCCCCCGGCCTCGAGGTCGGGCTCGGCGTCGAACGCCCCGTACAGGGACTCCGGTTCCATCGTCAGCGTGTAGCGACCGCACATACCGGCCATGGTGCCATCGGCCACCGACAGGGCCGGCTCGAGCCGGGCGGCCGCACCCGCATGGAGTCGCCCGGTCACGCGCCCGGGGCTACCGTGGGTATATGCGCCACCACCAGGCGTTATAGGAATGTGAGCATCCCTTGGGGGGGAGCCGACCGTGCAGACCATCGTGTGGAAAGAAGAGCCGGACCAGCACGACTACCCGGCCGCCACGTCGTACCTCTCGTTGGTGGCCACACCCGATCTGGTGACGTCGACGGTTGACGACCTCCAGACCGCTCAGCTCGAGCACTTCAAGGCCAAGGACATCCTGCGGGCCTCCGGTCTGGAATTGCTGCCGGCGGACAACCAGCACGTCGCCAAGGACATCGGCGTCGTGAAGGCCGGCAAGCGGTTGTCGCCGGTGCTGCTGGTTCGCGGTGCGCTGGAACGAGGTTTCCCGCTTCAGATCGCGGACGGCTACCACCGGGTGTGCGCGAGTTATCACCTCGGCGAGAACAACGACATCCCGTGCCGGATCGCCGAGCTGCCGAAGCTCGGAGCGGACACGAGCTGAACACGGGGTGAGCCCGCCTCCATGACCCACGCCCCGACGATGCCCGCGGTGGCGGCGATGCGCGATCATGGGCGGGTGAGCCCAGCCAGCACCGGCAGCACCAGCGCCGCGGGAACCCAGTCCGGCCCTCCGTCGGAGACGATCGGCCGGGTCCGCTCTGGCTGGGCGGCGCCGGTCGCCACTCAACCGGTCAGCGCCACCGTCACGATCCCGGGCTCCAAATCCCTCACCAACCGCGCGTTGATCCTGGCCGCCCAGGCAACCGGGCCGTCCAGGCTGATCGGCGCCCTACGCAGCCGCGACACGGAATTGATGGCCGCGGCGTTGCGCGCGCTGGGGACCGTGATCACCCAGAACGTCTCCGGGGACGGCGCCGATTGGCTGGTCGAACCCGCGCCGCTGTCCGGGCCGGCCGTGATCGACTGCGGTCTGGCCGGAACGGTCATGCGATTCCTGCCGGCGCTCGCGGCCACCGCGAAAGGCGAGATCACCTTCGACGGCGACCCGGCCGCCCGCCGCCGGCCGATGTCCATCGTGCTCGACGCGCTCCGCACCCTGGGCGCCTCCATCGACGGCGGTGCCTTGCCGTTCACCCTGCACGGCACCGGCGCGCTACCGGGCGGCACCGTCACCATCGACGCCAGTGCGTCCTCCCAGTTCGTCTCAGGGCTGCTGCTGTCCGGTGCGTCGTTCACCGACGGGGTGCGGGTGGAGCATCGCGGCGGCCCGCTGCCGTCGCTGCCGCACATCCGGATGACCGTCGCGGCGCTCCGGGCCGTCGGCGTTCAGGTGGACGCCGACGAGCCGAACGCCTGGCGCGTCGCGCCGGGGCCCGTCCTGCCGTGGACGGCGGCCATCGAGCCCGATCTGTCCAACGCGACGCCCTTCCTGGCGGCCGCGGCGGTGACCGGCGGGGTCGTCACCGTCCCGCATTGGCCGTCCGCCACCACCCAGGCCGGTGACGCCATCCGCGGGATCCTGACTCAGCTGGGCGCCGCCGTGTCGACCGGTCCGGCGGGCCTGACGGTGCACGGTCCGGCGCAGTTGTCGCCGATCGACGTCGATCTGCACGACGTCGGGGAGTTGACGCCGACCATCGCCGCGATCGCGGCCTTCGCCGGCGGGACCAGCCGGCTCCGCGGTATCGGTCACCTGCGCGGGCACGAGACGGACCGGCTGGCCGCGCTGGTCACCGACATTGCCGCCCTGGGCGGGGATGTCGTGGATGATCAGGACTCGCTGACGATCCGGCCGAGAGCCTTGCACGGCGGTGCGTGGCGCTCGTTCGCCGATCACCGGATGGCCACCGCCGGGGCCATCGTCGGGCTCCGGGTGCCCGGTGTGACGGTGGACGACATCGGCACCACCGCCAAGACGCTGCCCGGCTTCGATCGGATGTGGGCGGCCATGCTCGATGGCGACCGGACGCCGGCGGTGACTCGCTGAGCAAGCTCGCCGAAGGCTGGGAGAACGACGACGTACGGGTGCGCCCGGGACGCGGCAGCCGCCCGCGCACGAAGACGCGGCCGACGCACGCCGACTCGGTGGTCGGGTTCGTCACCACTGTTGACCGGGGGCGTTACACCTGCCTGGTCGAGGAGGGCACCAAGCGGGCCCGGGTGGTGACCGCCATGCGTGCCCGTGAGCTGGGCCGGCGCGCGGTGGCGGTCGGCGATCTGGTCGATCTCGTCGGCGACACCGACGGCGCGCCGGACACGCTGGCCCGGATCGTCCGGATCGCCGAACGGCGCAGCGTGCTCCGCCGATCCGCCGACGACATCGCCGAGGCGTCCAGCCCGGCGGCCGGGACCGGCCCCGGCTCGGGCTCACCCGCGGCCGGTGAGCGGGTGCTGGTCGCCAACGCCGACCAACTGGTGATCGTCTGTGCGGTTGCGGATCCGTTGCCGCGCACCGGCTTCATCGACCGTTGCCTGGTCGCGGCCTACACCGGCCACCTCGACCCAGTGCTGCTGCTGACCAAGGCGGACCTGGCCGACCCCGCGCCGTTGGAACTGGTCTACGCGGACCTTGATCTCCCGGTGCTGGTCACCCGCAGGGGCGAGGGCCGCGCGCTGTCCGCCGAGGGACTGCAGGCGGTGCGGGAACTGCTGACCGGGAATGTGTCGGTCATGGTCGGGCACTCCGGCGTCGGCAAGTCCACCCTGGTGAACGCGTTGGTCCCGGACGCCGACCGGGCGATCGGCGCCGTCAGCGGGGTGGGCAAGGGCCGGCACACGTCGACGTCCGCCATCGCCCTACCGCTGCCTGGCGGCGGGTGGGTGATCGACACCCCCGGGGTGCGCTCGTTCGGGCTGGCCCATGTGACGCCCGACGACCTGCTGGAGACCTTCGACGACCTGCTCCCAGGCACGGTGAACTGCCCGCCGGGGTGCGATCACACCGGCGGTGACGCCGACTCCTCGGCCGGCACGACCGGGCTCGGCTGCGCGCTCGATGCGTTCGTCGCGGCCGGCGGTTCCAGCCCCGGCCGGCTGGCGTCGTTCCGCCGATTGCTGGCCTCCCGGTCCGGCGCTGACCCCGACTGAGGACGACGATCACTCAGCGTGGCGAAAGTGTGTGACCGAGGTCATAGCCGTCTCCCCCATTCGATAGATGACGCGTCCACGTCCAGGGAATAGGCTCAGCAGTAGATTGTTGAAGCTTCATGTAACCCCGCACCTTGCGATTCCCTACGGAAGGAAATCATCATGACCTCCACTGTCGCCACCCCGGTCCTGACCACAGGCACCTGGACCGCCGACGCCATTCATTCGGACGTCTCGTTCAAGGTTCGCCACATGGCCGTCGGCAAGGCCAAGGGCACGTTCGCGCTGCAGTCGGCCACCCTGGTGGTCGGTGACAACGGCCTGGCTGACGCCACCGTCACCGCCGTCATCGACGCCGCGAGCGTGGACACCAAGCAGGACCAGCGCAACGAGCACGTCAAGTCCCCCGACTTCCTGGATGTCGAGAACCACCCGACCCTGAACTTCGTCTCCAGCTCCGTCCGCGACTTCGACGGCGAGGAGTTCGTTCTCGTCGGTGACCTGACCATCCGTGGCACCACCCAGCAGGTCGAGCTGGCCGTCGAGTACCTGGGCGAGACCGTGGACGCCTACGGCAGCACGCGCGCCGGGTTCTCCGCCACCACCTCCATCAGCCGCAAGGCCTACGGCGTGAGCTTCGAGGCCGCGTTCGGTGCCGGCAATGCCGTTGTCGCCGACAAGGTCGAGATCGCCCTCGAGCTGGAGTTCGTCAAGGACGCCGCCTGATCGCCGCCTGATCGGAAAGTGATCGTCGGGCTGAGTCTGAGGCCCGACACTTCTTGACACCGGAAACCCGGCCGACTTAGGTTGGCCGGGTTTCGGCGTCTGTGCCGGATCGGCGAGCATGCTGATCGTGGGTGATCGGCTCGCGGTGACCGCACCGATGTCCCACGGTGTGTTCCCCAGTGTGTTTACCCAGTGTGTTTACCCAGTGTGTTTACCCAGCCGGGTACGACTCATGGCTCAGCCAGGCGCGTCCAGTTCCTCCACCAGATAGACGACCTCACCCGGCGCGTACCAGGCCAGGTCGAAATCCTCCACGGAGCCGAGCACGAACTCGGCGTCGTCGTCGCCGAGGTCCGCGGCGTCGATCACCGCCACCGCTTCGCGGACCGCGGGACCGGCGTCGGCGCCGTCGATGTGTACGGCCGCGACATGCGACCACCCGACGGTGCCGGCCACCGCGACCACCGCCCGGTCAAGTTCGGGCCTTGGTTGCACCGCCGAGTCGTTCACGTCCACCGCGACGACCACCCGCAGCAGGGGTTCGGTGGCGGCCGGGCCTGCTGCTTCCACATCACCGGACGGGAAATTGCTGCCGGTCCGGTCGTCCCGGTGCCCGTCGCGGCTTTCCTCCTCGACCGCGGCCAGTAGCCGCAGCGACGCCCGCGAGGCATCCTGCATCGCCACGTATTCCAGATCCTCGTCCGACCAGTCCGGGTACTCCAGCCGGAGCGGCCCGGTGACCGCGAAACCGTAGCCACCGGCGACGGGCACGCTGCCGGTCGCCAGCGCCCGCCGGACACCGCTCATCGTCGATGGCAGGTAGATCCGCACAGTTCCGCCCCCTCCGCCGCCATCCGTCAGGACGACGACCGCGACCTGCCCCGCCGCCGCGGATGGCTTGCGGGGGAACCCTTCTCGTCCGGAATGGTGGAGAGCAGCTCGTCCACCGCCTCGTGAATCTGCACCGCGAACTCGGCGACGTCCGGGATGGCCTCCCGGTCGGCGGTCATGCCGAAGTACACCCCGCCGTTGTAGGACGTGCACGACACGGCCAGCGCCTGACCGAGCGCCAGCGGCGCCACCGGAAACATCGCCTCCACCGGGAAACCCGCTGCGTACAACGCCACCTGCGGGCCGGGCACGTTGGTGATCAACACGTTGTACATCCGGCGGGAGAGCTGACTGGCGACCCTGGCGCCGAGGGCGTGCAGCGTCGGCGGGGCGAACCGACCCAGCTCGACCAGCGAGTCGGCGGCAACCTGCCTGCCGGATTCCAGGTGCCCACCCATCGCGAACGACACCTGATGCAGGCGCATCGCCGGGTTCGGCTCGGCCACCGGCAGGTCGATCAGGTAGGAGGCGACCGCGCTCCCGTCCTCGCCCGTGCCCGGTCGGATCGACACCGGCACCATCGCCCTGACCACGGTGTGCGCGGTGACTGCCTCGGCCCGGGACAGCAGCCACGACCGCAGTGCACCGGTGATCACCGTCAGGATGACGTCGTTGACCGAACCGCCGTGGGCGCGCCGGATCTTCTTGAAGTCCTGTAGGTCCGCCCGCACCGTGGCGAACCGGCGCTGCCCGCTCTTGGCGTCGTTCAGCAGCGACCGGGGCGCGGGATTCACCGCGCGCCACACCACCCGCAGGATGTTCCCCGCGGTGCCGGCCACCTTAGTGACGGCCTCGCGGACGTCCGATGCGGCGAACCGCACGACGTCCAGCATCTCGCTGGGCCTGGTGGTCAGGTCGGCCACCGCGTCCACCACCAGATCGATCTCACTCGGCTCTGGGCTCGGGATCCACGGCTGGTCCGGCAGGTCGCGCGGTCGCCGGTTGACGTCCAGGATGGCCGCCGCGACGTCGACGGCGCCGATCCGGTCGACCATCGCGTGGTGGGTCTTGTTGACCAGGGCGACCCGACCGCCGGTCAGTCCCTCGATGACGTAGACCTCCCACAAGGGCCGGGTGCGGTCCAGCGGCCGGGAGATCAGCCGGCCGACCAGTTCGTCCAGTTCCAGGTCGGTGCCCGGCTTGGGCAACGCGGACCGGCGGACGTGGTAGGTCAGGTCGAAGTCCTCGTCGTCGACCCACACCGGGCGGGCCAGCCGGCCGGGGACGAACCGCACCTTCTGCCGGTACCGCGGCACCAGCGACAACCGGGACTCGATCAGGTCCACGATGTCCGAGTACTGGAACTCGGCGCCGTCCGGGCCTTCGGGTCCCAGAATCACCACCCCGCCGACGTGCATGGGGCTTCCGGCGTCTTCGGCGTACAGGAACGCGGCGTCCGTCGCGGAGAGCCGGTCGGTCATCCAGTCATCGTGGCACAGCCGGACCAGTCCCACGCCCCTTCGACCGTCCCGGCCCCGTCACAGCCGCGGACAGCTCCTCAGCCGGCTTTCCGGGAACCCGCCGGCTCACCGGCATCGACGGGCGCAGGCGGCTTTCCCGGCTTGTCCGGTCGCTCGAAGAGCTGTGCAATACCGGCCGCGCTGAAGCAGAACGCCCCCAGCGCGGTCCCCCAGTTCATCAGGTCCGTGTTGATCACCTCGTCGGTTACGGGGCGGACATAGGCGGCCAGCCCGGACAGGAAGAACAGGATGGATCCCAGCTGATTGACCGTGACCACCCACCAGCCCAGCGACCGGGGCATCAGCCGGAACCGGCCGTGGCAGATCTCCTCGATGGCCACGTGTCCGGACACCAGGAACAGCACGCAGCCGATCATCTCCGGCGCCCAGATCAGGTGATCCTGTTGCTTGGCGCTCAGGCTGGACAGGAACACGTCGACCAGGCTGATGGCGAAGGCCAGGGTGCCGACGAACAGCACGAAGGCAGACACCCAACCGGGGCGCATGGGTTCGTAGGCCCACCACCGCCAGCGGGTCTCGGCCAGCGAGCCGTCGGCGTCGATGCTGCGCGGCGAGTTGATCTCCTGCACGATCGAGGCGTAGCCGCCGGTGGAGAAGAAGAATCCGCCGCACAGGAACACCAGGTCGATCGTGCTGGCGGGGGCCGTCGACCATTGAGCGAGGACCGCACCCAGGGTGAACAACGCGCCGCCGATGGCGAAGGACACCCCGGCCACCGCGTTGACCCTGATCAGCCTGATCGCCGTCGCCGGACGGGTGCGGATCCGGTGCACCACACCGCCGACGAGCACCTCGATGTAGCCGCGCTTGCGGGCGTTGCGGGAGTCCCAGGTCGCGGTCCCGCCATCCGGTCGTCGCCATTGCACGCTGCTGACGAAGGGACCGCGACCGCCGACGGACTGCACCTCGTCCTGGTCCGGCACCTCGAAGGCGGTCTTCCGCGAAACGAGGTCGGCGCGAGGATCGGTAGTCGTCACCGCGAATGCCTTTCGCTGATCTGGACTGCGTCAATGCCGGGTCGGGCCGGGTCGCGGTCAGTCTGACAGCAGCGCCCGCCGAGCGGATCGACCGATCAGGACGACGCGCGCGCGACGACCGGCGCAATCGACGAGGCCAGGCTGCGCAGCGCCCGGGTGAGTGGCGAGTCCGGCGCCACCTCGGCGAGCGACAGGCCACCCCGCCATGCCCTGTCGGTGGCGGCGCGGTCCTCCGGGAGTTGTGCGGCCACGCGCGCATCGGCGAAACGCTTGACGGCATCGGCCGCTTCGTCAGCGGATGCCGCTCCGGACCGGCACCGGTTCAGCACGATCCGGGCGGTGACGCCGGGCAGCGCCTCGCCGAGCTCGGTCAGCGCACGGATCAGGCGTTCCATGCCCGGCGGGTCGCCGGAGCCCACGGCGAACACCACGTCGGCCTCGGCCAGCAAGGCCAGCGTGGCGCCGTTGCGCCGCGGCGCCATGGTGTCGAAGGTGATCTCCTCGTCGGCCTCCAGGCAGAACCCGCAGTCGACGATGGTGAGCGGGGCCATCTCACGCGCGACGGCCAGCACCGCCGGAATCGCCGACGGCCGGACCTCCGGCCAGCGGTCGGCGCGGGCGATCCCGGTCAGCAGCCGGAGGTCGTCGCCCAGCGACCAGCACAGCGCCGTCATCCCGGCCAGGTCGAGCCGTCCGTTGGCCGCCGACCGGCACGCCCCGGCCAACCCGGGCGACTCGTCGAGCAGCCCGAACGCGCTGGCCACCACGCCGCCGTACACGTCGGCGTCGATGAGCAGCGTGGGGATCCCGGTGCGCGCCGACTCGGTGGCGATACCGGTGGCGACGGTCGTCCGTCCTGGCGCCCCGGTCGGCCCCCAGACCGCGACCACCCGCCCCTTGGGTGGCGGCGCGAAGGCCTCGGCGAGATCCGTGTCGCCCACTCGCGGGGGCAGCGCCCGGCGAGGATCAGACACGGCACGTGCCGGCGCGGCGGTGGGTCGGCCGTCCAGGTCGCCGACCGCCGCCCTTGCGGCCTCCAGCAGGGCCGTCGAGCCGGCGTCGTCAGAGACCAGGGTGGTGATCCCGATGCGTTCCAGCCGAAGGCGCGCCCGGTCGTCCGCGGCCGGGTGCACGCCGACCACCGCGACCCCGGACGCACGCAAGGCACCGACCGCCTCGGTGTCCAACCGGCGCAGGTCGGCGGACACGATCGCCACCGACGCCTGCCCGGTCGTCGCGATGGCCAGCACGTCGCCGATGTCCACGCAGCGCCGCAAGACCGTCATCGGCGATCCGGGCCGGTCCAGCGCAGCGACGAGGTCGTTCTCCCAGCTCTGGCCGCTGCCGGCGGTCAGCAGGCCGGTGCTCATCCGCCCTCGCCGCTGACCAGCACCACGATCGGCTCACCGTTCGGCAGCGTACGAACCAGCTTGTCGGCGCCCGCGGCCGGCAGCATCACCGACACCTGGTACCGGTTGGAGGTCGCGCCGGACAGGCCGCCCGTCGCGGGCGCGGTGACGGACTGCACGGTGATGTCCTTGCCGATCCGTTCGGTGGTCGGCGTCCCGCCGGTCCCCGTGGCTCCCCCGGTCGTCAGGTACAGGTCGATGATCGATCCGTGACCGACACCGGGCGGCATGTTGTTCGGTTCGACGCCGACGGCCACCACCCGACCCGATGCGGACTCCTCGACGGCGGAGGCGGCCAGCAGTTCGCCGGCGTGCAGCGGCGTCACCACGGTGAGCCCGATCGGCGACGCGGCGGAGGTGATGTACAAGTCGGCGTTGTCCCCGAGATTGACCTCGGCGGCGGAAAGATCCTCCGCCGTCAGCACGGTTCCGGCGGCCAGGTTGCGGTCCGCCGCCCAGACACCGGTCGTGCGCGCGCTCCCACCGATGACCCGCGCGCCGACCACCACGGCCGCGATCACCAGCAGGATGCCGCCGACCACCCTGACGTTGAGCCACCGGGGTCGGGAGAGCCGCCGCGGGGAGGGCGCAGGGGGCATGGAAGACGAGGCCGGCGCAGACGACACGGTTGGCACAGCCACGGATTGCCCTCCTGCCTGCCCCCGTCGGCGGGGGCCTTGGGACCGATCGGTGGACAACTGGGTCGTCGCGCCGCGTCCGGTGTCACAATGCCTCGTGGCAAACTACATCATCATGACGCAAGCTCAGTCAAAACGATCAATACCGGCCAAGTGGACGCTACTCTTGCACCTCTCGCTCGCTGCCCACCCAGAAAGGACCGCCCAGCGATGACGACGGACCGATTCCTGACGCTCGCCGATGTCGCCGAGATCCTGAACATCTCAGCGTCTCAGACGTACGCGCTGGTCCGTAGTGGCGACCTGCAGGGCATCCAGATCGGTGGCCGCAATCAATGGCGGGTCGAGCGGTCCAAGCTCGAGGAGTACATCGAGCAGGCCTACAAGCGGACCGCCTCGCACCTGTCGGAACTGCCCACCACATTGCCCAGCGACGCCTGACCGCGAGGGGCCCGTGTGTTCGAGTTACGCGGTCAGCGCGGCGTCGGCTGCCAGCAGCATCGCCGCGGCGACTTCGAGCCCCTCGATCCGGCCGAGTTCGACGTCCTCGTGTTCGATGTTGATCAGCATGTCCGGGTCGACTTCCTGCAGGGCGCGCAGGAACTCGGTCCAGAAGGCGACGTCGTGCCCCTTGCCAAGGGCCACGAAGTCCCAGGCCGAATTCTTGGGCCATTCGTTGGCCCATTCGTCACCGCCGAGATTCACCCGCGGCGCGTCCGCGGACAGCCGGCGGAAGCTGTTGTCCAGCACGCCGTACAGCGCGGCATTCTCGGTGTTGACCCGGACGTCCTTGGCCGCGGCATGGAAGATCAGCGGGCCGAGGGCGCGCACCACGGCGACCGGATCCATCTGCTGCCAGAACAAGTGGGAGGCATCCAGTTCGACGCCGACATGGGTCGCGCCGGTCAGCTCGACCAGCTTGAGCACGTCGGCGGTGTTGAACACCAGGTTCTGCGGATGCAGTTCGAGGGCGACCTTCACGTCGAGATCCGCCGCCAGCAAGTCGATCTCCCTCCAGAACGGGGCGGCAATTCCCCACTGGTAGTCAAGGACGTCCAGCGACCCCGAGTTCCAGGCGTTGACGATCCAGTTCGGGTGCGTCGCGCCCGGTTCGCCGCCCGGCAGCCCGGACATGGTGACCACCCGGTGCTGGCCAAGCCGGTTGGCCAGTTTGATCGAACGCCGGACGTCCTCGGCGTGCTTGTCCCCGATCACCGGGTCCGGGTGCAAGGGGTTCCCGTTGCAGTTCAACCCCGCGATCCAGACACCGGTCCCCTCGAAGATCGCCAGGTAGTCGTCGCGGGCCGTGTCGCTCACCAGGATGTCGTCGAAGGTCGGAATGTGCGTGGCGGGCAGGAAGCCACCGGAGTTGATCTCGATGCCGGTCAGTCCGAGGTCGGCGATGACCTTCAGGGTGTCGGGGAGGGGGCGGTCGTGCAGGACCGCGTTGTACACACCGAGTTTCATGCGGACACCATTCCATTGGAGAGGACGGTCTGGGAGGGGATGGCGACGGCGCTTCCGCCGCTGGCCGCGGACTGGGCGACCGCGGCGAGCAACTGCATGTTGTGTACTCCTTCGTCGAAGGTCGCGCAGCGCGGCAACGACGACACCTCGTCGATACCGGCGACCTCCTCGAGAAATGCGCGCGCCTGGTAGCCGAAGGCGTCGTTCTGACCGAAGCCCACGCCGGGCGAATCCATCGCCAGACCGCCCGACAGGTAAGGATGCCCCGGGCCGAGAATGACCTGGCGGTAACCGTTCTCGGTGGCGTTCCCGGACGACAGGAACAGCTCGATCTCCGCGGGGCGGCGCTGGTCGAAGCGGGCCGCGCCGTTCTCGCAGAACACCTCGAAGATCAGGCTGTTCGCGTGACCGGCCGCCACCCGGGACACCTCGAGCCCGCCGACGCCATTCTCGAACTCCGCGGAAAACGCTGCATAGTCATCGTTCTCGACCGCCTCGTACTCCTCGCTGACCGCGACGTGGTCGTGGCCCATCACGTGACCAAGGGGCAGCGGTCGCTGCGTGATGGCGGTGCTGAGACGGCCACCGCTGACCGAGAGGGTCTGGCCGCAGAGGAATTCCGCGACGTAGGCCAGGTGGCTGCCGACGTCGGCCAGCGCCCCCGAACCCGGGTTGCCCTTGAACCGCCAGCTCATCGGGGCCGTCGGGCTGCACGCGTAGTCGGTCCAGTAGCGTCCGCTGAAGTGCAGCACCTTTCCGAGTTCGCCGGAGCGGACCAGGTCACGGATGTAGGCGATTCCCGGCGTACGGCGGTAGGTGAATCCGACCCTGGCGATGCTCGATGCGGTCCGCGCGGCGGAGGCCATCGCCCGAGAATCGTCCAAGGTGTCGCTCAGCGGCTTCTCGCACAGCACGTGCTTGCCGGCCGCGAGCAGACCCTCCACCACCTCACGGTGCAGCGAATTCGCGATCACCACGCTGACCACATCGATGTCGTCGGCGGCGGCGATCGCCTGCCAGGAGGTGTCATTGCGCTCGTACCCGAAGCGCCTGGCGGCGAGCGAGGAGAACTCGGCGTTCACGTCGCCGATGGACACCAGTCGGACGGGGGGCAGCACCGGGTCGTACAGTGCCGACGCCGTGCGGTAGGCGGCCGCGTGGGCCCTGCCCGCCATGCCGGCGCCGATGACGGCGACACCGAGTCCGTCGGCCATGTCTTCTCCTGTGAAGTCAGTCGAGGCGGGGATTCCCCCGGGAGTGTTGGAGCGCTCCACTTGGAGCGCTCCACTAGGATGACATACACTGAATGTCCTGTCAAAGGTTGGTCGGTGCGGCTTTCGGCGCACCCGCCGGGGAGGAGCCTGCCGGATGGTGATGCCCGAGAGCCCGATCCAGCGGCCGACCATCTACGACGTCGCGCGCCAGGCGGGCGTGTCGAAATCCCTTGTCTCGCTGGTACTCCAGGGCTCCAGTCGAGTCAGTGCGGGACGCCGGGCCGCGGTCCTGGCCGCGATCGACGACCTCGGCTACCGACCCAGCCGGGCGGCCACCTTGCTGGCCAGCCATCGCACGAAGAGCGTCGAGGTCGTCATCGACGACGTCCGCAACCTGTCCTTCGTCGGCCTGGTGACCGGCATCCAATCCGCGCTGTCCGCCGACGGCTATCACCTCACGGTGACCGACAGGCGGCTCAACGCCCACCTGGCCGAGCAGGGTGCGGGCAGCCTGCTGTCCACGAATCTGGACGGCCTGATCATCGCCGGCGAGCCGGACGTCGAACTTCTCCGCGGTTGGGAAGGGCCGACCGTTGTCGCCGGGTGGCGCACCGCTCTCCCCGACGGAGCCGATCTGGTCGCCAACGACGACGAGCTGGGCGGACGGATGGCCGCCGACCACCTGCTGGGGCTCGGTCACCGCACCATCGGTCACCTCACCGGCACCAGCGGGCCGGCGGCCCACCGACGGGAGGGTTTCACCTCCCGCCTCGCGGAGGCCGGCCTGACGCCCCGGGTGACCGGCGACGAGCAGGACACCTCGGAGGAGGACGGCTACCGGGCGGCGACCCAGCTGCTCGGCGAGAACCCTCTTGTCACAGCCATTTTCGCCGCGAACGACACCATGGCGCTGGGCGCGCTCGCCGCCATCCGAACTCGCGGCCTGAGCGTCCCCACCGATGTCTCAATCATCGGCTACGACAACTCGCCGCTGGCGCGATCTCGCTATCTGAGCATCACCTCGATCGACGACCGCAGCGAAGCAGTCGGCGCGTCCGCCGGTCGCGCTCTTCTTGACCGTTTCGGCGATCCCGGCATCGAGCCGCGCCGCACGCTGATCGAACCCACCCTGGTGGTCCGCGACACCACGGCGCAGGTGAAGCTGTTCAGCTGAGCCGCGTGCCGATGGGCGACGTCGTGAAGACCCCGCCAAGATCAGATGATCTGATTTTTGTGCGAACCGTGACAGCAACCGAGGCCAGTCGATCCTTTGCTGCGCTGCTCGACGAGGTGGAACAGGGTCAGACCGTGATTGTGACCCGCGGGGGGCGACGGATCGCGACGATCGGACCAGCCACCAATGGGAACGGCGCCGGCGTGCTCGCGTTGCTCAAGTCATCGCACTTGGACGAAGGGTTCGCGGACGACGTCCGTGCGGCCCGAGAATCCGTCGATTCCAAGGTACCCGCGTGGCCCGGAGACTGATCCTCGACACCGGGGTTCTGATCACGGTCGAGCGCTCCACGCCGGACCTCAGGTCTGTGATCGGGGACGACGACTATGTGGTCATCGCCGCCATCACTGTTGCCGAACTGCGTGCGGGAATCGAGTTGGCCGACGAGCGAAACCGAACCCGGCGGGCAGAATTCGTCTCTCACCTGCTCGAACTCATACCCGTTGAGTTCTATGACCTCTCGATCGCGGAAGCGCATGGGCGACTCATGGCCCACGTCCACCGCACCGGCACCCGACGAGGCGCTCATGACTTGATCATCGCCGCGACCGCTGCTGTGACACGCCGGACGATCGTGACAATGGATCGCTCCGCGAGATTCGGCGAGCTTCCGGGGGTCGAATGCGTTGTGCTGCAGTAGCCGCCCACCCTCGGCGCCCGTCACTCCAGCAATCAGCAACGGTAGCTTGCACTGGATTCGCGCCCGTACCGCATCAATCCAAGGACCAGCCGCAACGCGGCATGGACTGCCTCATGTCCTCGTCGGTGAGGCGACCCGCGACCGCCCCCAGCCTCTGGGGATCGACGGCGCGGTCGGTTCGACAAGCACTCGAGTATGTCGGCCCAGCAGTTCTACTTCCGGGCGAAAGCTCGCGGCGAGCGCCGACGTTGAGGTTGGCGCCACGAGCCAGGTGGGCAACGCCAGAGAATCAGATTGCACGATTGCACGACTACGGCAAAGCGTGGCTCGGACTGTCTGCGACCTTCACTCCCCGCGGGCTACACGACCGAAACACCTCACCACGGAAGCAATGTCTCCGTTTCAAGGAGGACTTGCGGGTCGGCGCGATCCGGCTCAATCGCGGCAAGCGCGGCGAACTCGGAACGCAGCTACTCCAGGGCGGCTCTGTGACGGGCATCATCGATCAATGAGGACAGCAAGTCGTCTGACAACGTGGTCCCGTCCTTCGGGAGTTCCGCCAAGGCGCGATTCGTCACCTCGCCGCCCGGATCAGCCATAATGCCCGGCAACCAGCCTCCGCATCGACCAAACCTGGCGGTGGGCAGAACAGATCACCCGAACCTTGGCACCAGATCCGCGCCGCGTTCACCTGAACCCGAGCCACCCACTGTCCCAGCGACTCGAAAGTCCGACCCCCGCAAGGTGGAACAGGCTCCAGCCCGACACAACAGTCGGGCCCCCAGCCAACCCCGAAGCCGAAACCACTACAACGCAAGCAATCTCGACGCCACTCGACCATCCCAGAGATCAGCTCGCAAGATCGAGGTTAGCGCAAGGTCAGCGCCGTGCCTTCGAGAGGTCATACCAGACGACCGGCGCAGGCTCGTCGGCCGGCGCCAGCGATTCGACGAATTCCGATGTCACGTTCAGGTGGTCCG
>Ga0208081_1000066_pt1 | contig 23579 bp, 20 predicted proteins | sample NGESurshal092012_6_FD_184479 | JGI IMG/M metagenome (GOLD analysis project Ga0208081, IMG submission 184479) | Arctic peat soil microbial communities from Barrow, Alaska - NGEE Surface sample 415-1 shallow-092012 (SPAdes) | ecosystem: Environmental > Terrestrial > Soil > Wetlands > Peat ...
GTGGGGCTTCTCCCGCGACGACGTCGAGGCCGAGCTGTTCGTGGAGTACATGGACAAGGGCATCTTCACCATCTCGCCGTTCGAGACGATCGACGAGCACGGCGTCGGCCGGCTGGTGCAGATCGCCTCCGAAGAGGGCCGGGAAACCAAGCCGGGCATCAAGCTGGGCGTCTGCGGCGAGCACGGCGGCGATCCGGAGTCCATCCACTTCTTCCACAAGACCGGACTGGACTACGTGTCCTGCTCACCGTTCCGGGTTCCCGTGGCGAGGCTGGAGGCCGGCCGCGCGGTTGTCCTCTAACCAGCGATCGGACCGCTGAACCGCAGCCCTGACGCCGGTCCTCACCCCGGTCCGCGGCTGACATCCCGACCACCCGCCCACCTTGGATCACGAATCCGAGGTGGGCGGGCTGCTGCCCGGGGACAGCGTGAACCCCCGGACGATCCGGCGGAACAGCTGGATCGCCGGCCCTCGATCCGGTTTAGGGTGCGGTATGGACCGGCGTACCTGGGGCGCGGTACTGGTGGTCGTGGTGATTGTCGCCGCCCTGACGGTGCCCAACTTGGCCGGTCGTCGCGTCGAGGGGACCGCCACCCGGATCCCGATCGCGGACCCGCCCCAGGTCGGTGAGTGCCTGCTCGACGACCCCACCGGGAACCGCTCGGTGCTGAGCTACCCGTCGGTCCAGATCGACGCGGCGACGACCGGCCCCTGCGGCGAGCAGAACTACGGCGAGGTCGTGTCGGTGACGATGGACGCCCGGTCGTTCCCGGTGACGGTCGCGAACCGGCTCAGTCATCCCGAACCGATGGCCTGCAACCCGCTGGTCCGGGCCTACTTCGGCTGGCCCGACGGTGACGTCGGGCGCAGCGACGGCAGCACGGCGGACGCCTGGCGGCCGGTCGCCACCGGGTCGGTCGGGCTGATCGGACCGAATCTGTGGCAGTACCTGAGTCGGCAGTATTGGCTGGCCTGCGTGATCTACCCGCGCCACGGCCCGTACCCCGGCTCGATCGGTCGGTCGTTCGCGTCCCGGGCCGCGGCGAATGCTTTCGCGCTCTGCCTGTCCGATTCCGATTCCGGATCGGAGTCGCTGCAGTCGATGTCGTGCACGGTGCCGCACCACACCGAGATCCTCGGCTGGGCAACGGTGACCGATCCGCAGTCGCAGTCCGCAACGCTGAACGACACGTGCCGGCAGCTCGCGGCCATGGTCACCGCGCTGCCGGACCCGACCGCCGGCGGGAGGTTGAGCGTCGGCGCGGTGGCGTTGCAGGACGACGGCCAGGGCGGCTGGTCGACCGGTCCGGCCGGCACCTCCGCGCCCGCCCGACAGGTCGCCTGCGCCCTGACCGCGGACGGCCCGGATCGGCTGAACGCCACCCTGATCGGCATTGCCGACGGCGCGCTGCCTTGGGCATGAACCGTGCGGCCGCCCACCCGCCACGGCGAAGCGGCTTCAGGACGAGGCGGAATCCGCCCGGTCCCGCTGTGACGATCCAGAGGACGATCCAGAGGACGATCCAGAGTCCGATCCAGAGTCCGATCCAGCAGCCGACCCGGAACCGTGACCGTAGGTCTCCAATACCTTCTGCGACAATCTCGGCCACACCTCCACCGCCCACGGCCCGAAGTCCGTGTCGCACAGCGAGACGCAGGCCAGGTGAGCCTCAGGGTCGACCCACATGAAGCTGGCCGACTGCCCGAAGTGGCCGAACGTGCGCGGCGAATTGCCCGCCGCGGTCCAGTGCGGCGTCTTATGATCGCGAATCTCGCAGCCGAGGCCCCAGTCGTTGTTCTGCTGCCGGCCGAACCCGGGGAGCACGCCGGCCAGTCCGGGAAACGCCAGGGTGGACACCTGGTCCACCACCCGGGGGAGCAGCAAGGTGGGCTGGAGCAGTTCGCGGGCCAGGATGGCCAGGTCGCGGATCCCGACGTGCGCTCCGTGTGCCGGCGAACCGTCGAGGGCCGTCGAGGTCATGCTGAGCAGGTCGAGCACCCGGTCGTGCAGGTCGTTCTCGAACGAGCGACCCGTACGCCGCTCGAGATGCCCTGCCGCGACGTCGATTCCGCGATTCGAGTAGATGCGGCGGGTCCCGGGCGGGGCCAGCGCGCGGTCCTCCTCGAAGGCGTACCCGGAGGCGTGCGCCAGCAGGTGCCGCAGGGTGGACCCGGGCGGGCCAACCGGGTCGTCCAGGCTGACGACCCCTTCCTCCGTGGCGTCCAGCACGGTCAGCGCCGTCAGGACCTTGGTGATCGAGGCCGCCCGGTGCACATTTCCGTCATCGATCAGGTCGATCACGCCGTCGGCATCGACGACGGCGACCGACGCCGTGCCCACCGGCCAGTCGGCGATTTCCCGGCCCAGATCCATGACGCGTCCTCTCGTTGCCCGTCCGTTTACCCGTCCGCGGCCGCCTGCCCGGCTGTCGTGCGTCCTGCCGATCACACGCTCTGCCGATCACACGCTCTGGCGACCACTCTGCAGGACGCACCAGCAGCGGGCGCGCTGGCGTCCGTCGTTGCGGTCCCGCCAGAGTGTGCCAGCATCCTCGGGTGACAGCCGCTCCAGACCATCGGATCCTCCGGCTCCTGCGGGACCGGGAACTCCGCGATCCGCTGCTGGACATCGCCATCGGACCCGCCTTGCTGCACGCGGCCGCGCGATCCGAGAGCCGCGACGCGCCGCCCGTGCTGCGGCTCTACCGGCCGGCGCCGACGGTGGCGTTCAGCGGCCGGGACTGCGTGTCCCCCGGCATCGCCAACGCCGCCGTCGCTGCCCGGTCGCGCGGTTTCATCCCGGTCAGGCGCGGCGCCGGCGGCCGTGCGGTGGCCTACCACGGCGGTGCGCTGTGTGTCGATCACGTCAGCCAGGACGGTGCCGAGAAGACTTCCATCGCCGAACGTTTCGCGCTTTTCGGGGCGCTGTACCGGGATACTCTGCTGGGTCTGGGGATCGAGGCGGCAACGGTCGGCGAGGTCCCAGGGGAGTACTGCCCAGGGGAGTACAGCGTCAACGACGGCCACGGCCACAAGCTGATCGGAACGGCCCAGCGCCTGGTGCCAGGCGCATGGATGTTCAGCGCGGTGGTGGTCGTCAGCGACCCCGACCCGCTGCGCGACGTGCTGCGGGCCGTCTATCGGGAACTGTCGCTGGATTGGGATCCGGCGACGGTGGGTGCGATCGACCGCGCGGCGCCTGGGGTCGGTCAGCAGGAGGTCGAGGGCGCGTTCGTCACCGCCTACGCCACGATCGGTATGCCGGTCCGGGAGCCGCTCCCGGAGTCCGTCGTCGAACAGGCCGGCGGCCGCGCTGATCGGCACCGGGTGCCGGAAGGGTGATGGTGTGCGGCTTCTCGGCGGGTGGACGGAAGTCGATCAGCCGGCACAAGACACGCTCGGGCTGCGGCACGAGGGGCCGCGTGCTAGGTTCGAATTCCCCGCGAGGGGCTGTGGCGTAGCCGGGAACGCAGCTCGACTTGTCGAGAAGTCAGAGGTTCGAATCCTCTCAGCTCCACCACAGCACGTTTCCCGCGCCCCCCGCGGCGACCGACCCCTCTGCCGACGCTGGCCAGGCTCACTGCGGATCATCTGGTCGCTGTATGCAACCCGATCTTCCGCAGTCTGGGGTGACTCTGCTGGCGGACGTCGCGCAGGAGGCCGGGCTGAGCAATGCCGGCCTCCTGCACTACTTCCCGAGCAAGAAGCACCTGATGGTCAGGCTCTACAGCACGCTGTCCGGCAAGGCGATCGACGCCGACCACCCCGACCACCCCTTCACCGCACCCGATCAGGACGGCTCCTGCCTGATCACCGACGCCGACCTGGAAATGACCGACATGGGCGATGACGTCAGGCTTTTCGTGGACGAGGTGCGCCGCTCGCGGCAACTGCCCGATCCCGGGCCATCGCCGGCCCGCAAGCTCAGCCAGCGGCGCCCTGACGTCCTGCGGTACCACCGGGCGGCGCCGGCGTTGTCGACGTCGATGGTGGCCGCGCTCGTCGACATCCGACCGGACCATTACGTGGCCTTCGCCGCTGAGATCGGCGGCGAGCCGGTGGGCATCGTGCGCTGGATCCGTCTGCGGGGCGAACCCGCCCATGCCGAGATCGCCGCCGAGGTCGTCGATGCCGTCCAAGGGTGCGGGCTGGGCCGGCAATTGGCCGCCGCCGCGGCGCACCCAACCGGCGGAACACTCTGCGCTGCAGAGGGTCCAGCCGATCGACGCTGGTTGCGAAGGTCCTCCGCAGGGATCGCTGCCGGGGCCGCCGGGAGCCTTCCGCGGGGACGTCGAGGGGGGTCCGGACCAGCTCGACGAGCTCGGCCAGGCTGCGACCGGAGGCTTGACCGGCCACCAGCTCCAGCGCCAGCGGCAATCCGTCAACCCGGCCGGCGACCTCGACCAGCATCTCGGTGGTCTCGCCGTCGTCGGCCACCGGCACAGCCCGGTCGGCCGACCGCTGCATCTCGTCGACCCGGACCGGACTCGCCTGATCGAGCTCCGGGTCGCGGCCCAGCTGGAACTGGCGGAACTGCTGCTCGACCAGCCGAGGCCGGAGAACCCGACGAGGCCGGGGTACTGGCCGCCGCCGTGATATTGGAGGAGCCTACGCCCACGGGATTCCCGGCAGCAGGTCCTTCGCCCGATGGATGCTGGTACTCGAAGGCAACCCCGACCCGCAGATTGATGTTGCCAGGGCCTGGGAGAACTGCGTGCACAGCCTGAGCCGGGGTGGCCCGGTCAACCCCGACAGGGAGAGCGCCGAGGTGCTGCTGGGCATCGGCTGCGTGCTGTCCGCCCGCGCAGACCCGGTGGCCGGGCCGGTGCTGGCCGGCGCCGGGGAGCTGATGCGGCGGCTGGCGGTGCAGATGTCAGCGGAACTGCGTGCCGCGGTGGACCGGGCGGTGCGTTCTGCCGGTGGCCAGCCGGTGCGGTGGTGGACTCCGAGTCGGACGGGGCCTTGGTCCAGCGACTCCGCGAACTTGTCGATGGTGCCCTGCGACCCCCATGACGTCCATCTCACTCAAGAGCACGCCTGGCCGGGGCGCAGGGTGGATTCACGCGGCCACCGGGAGCCGTGGGGGAGCCTGCACCGGTCGACTCGACCGAGGCGTCCGGTCGGTCGCTTCGGTCCCGCCGGTCACGGACGCCGGCGGTCCGCCGACCGCCGCCTCCGCTGATCCGGTGACGATGTCCGCGTAGTGGACGACGCCGATCAGTAACCGGCCGTCGAGCACCGGCGCGAGCCAGGCCCGCCGCTCGGCCATGAGGCCGGCGAGGTCCTCGATGCGGTCGTCCGGTCCCGCGGTGACCAGCGGATCCTGCGCCAGCGATGCGGCGGTCGCATCGCTCCCGCCCCCGGAGAGGCAGCGCAGCCCGATGTCCCGGTAGTCGATGATCCCGCGGAGCCCGCCGTCCTCGTCGCAGACCGGCACGGTGCTGGCCCGCAACCGGCGCATGGTCCTGGCGACCCGCTGCCAGCTGTCGCCCGGCGCCACGGAATCCGGGTTGATCATCATGACATCTTTTGCGCGCGTTGCTCTCTCGGGTTGGGCGGGTGGCGGCTGATTCGCGCCGGCCGGCTGTGGCCGGTTCGCCGTCACGACCGGCGTACCCGCAGCCGGCGGGCCGAGGGGTTCGCCACGGGTCGCTGCGCGGGTGACCCGGCGCGCGCCGATCAGGCCCCACCCGACGAGCGCCACGCTGCCCACCGACAGCAGCCGGTACACCACGACGGCGGCCAGCGCGGCCTTCCACGGCGCGCCCGCAGCGGTCAACCCCAGCAGCAGCGCGGCTTCGACAACCCCGAGCCCGCCCGGAAGGGGCGTCAGGCTGGTGGCGGCCATGCCCGCGGTGTAGGTGAGCAACAACGCCGGCAGGCTGACCTGCACGCCGAAGGCCGCGCAGCACGCGGCCAGGCAGGCGGCGTCCAACACCCAATTCAGCAGCGACAGCGTCCAGGCGTCGACCCAAGAGCGCCGGGACGGGCGGATGACCTTGAGGGCGTCGATCATCCGCGACAGCCGGGCGTATCCGGTTTCCGCCGGCCGGCCGCGCAGCCGATTCACCCGGCGCAGCGCACCCCCGGCGGTTCCCGCGAGCCGATCGGGGTTGGAGATGACGTAGGCGATGCCCGCCATCAGCAGCAGCACGGCGGTGACCTCCGCCGCTGATTGCAGGAGCGAGCCGGTCGATCCGCCGCCCAGGATGATGCCGGTGGCACCGACCACGGACAGGGTCGCGGTGGCCAGCAATCCGGTGACGGCGATGCACCAGGTGGCGACGGCGGTCGAGGCGCCCCAGTCGCGGATCCGCCGGAACGTGTAGGCGGCGGACACGACGCCCCCGCCCGGCATGGTGGTGTTCAGCGCGCCCGCCGCGTAGCTGACCGCCACCGACCTGACCAGCGGCACCCGGACTCCGGCGGCGCGCAGCATCCGTTGCCGGACACGGGCAAAGGCCACCATCGAGGCCCCGGTCGCGAGCGCGGCCACCGCCAACCAGGCCAGTGACGATGCAGTGAGCGATGCGGCGGCCGAAAGCACCGACGGAGCCACCAGCACGAGCTCGACGGTCAGCAGGGCAACTACGAACGCGGTGACCACCAGGCGTGCGACCCGACCCCGGGACGGCAACGTCACCGCCGGGATCGTCCAGGGTTTTGCGCTCATCAAGGTCCTTCCAGCTGCCTGATGACCCCGATGCTCCGCCCGGTCTACTAGCCGCCCGCTGGCTGCGGTTTCGATTCCGGTAAGAATTCCGGTAAGAATCCCGGTAAGAATTCCGGCAAGAAACCGTCGGCCGCGACCGTGAACCCGATCACCGCGCCGCCGCCGGGCCGGGCCGCCGCGGACACCGTGCCGCCGTGGTCGGCCGCCACCTCCCGGACGATGGACAGTCCGAGCCCGGAGCCGGACATGCTCCGCGCCGCCGCGGCGCGGTAGAAGCGGTCGAAGATGCGATCGGTGTCCGCGGGGTCAAGACCCGGGCCACGGTCGAGCACCTCGACGGTCGAGCCGTGCACCCGGACCTCGATGGGGTCACGCCCATCGGGGTCGAACTTCACGGCGTTGTCGAGCAGGTTGGACAGCGCACGTTCGACGGCATGCGGCCGCGCCGGCACCACGCTCGGTTCGGCGTCGACCGTGATCGTCCGGGCGCTGCGCCGGCGGTATCGATCCGCGGTGAGCTCGGCCAGGGCGGCCAGGTCGACGGGCTCGAGCGGTTCGGCATCCCGCCGATCGGTGGCCAGCTCCACCAACTCGTTGACCAGGTTGGTCAGCTCCCTGGTCTCCCCCTCGACGTCGTCGAGCAACCGGCGCTGCGAGGAGGGGGAGAGCTCGTCGAACCGGCGCATCACGCTGACGTTCGTCCGCAGGCTGGTCAACGGCGTGCGCAGCTCGTGCCCGGCGTTCTGCAGCAGGCGATGCTGATCGTCCCGGGCTCTGGCCAGCTCCGCCAGCATGGCCTGCAGCGAGGTGCTCAGCCGCCCCACCTCGTCCCGGCCGCCGGCCGGGATCGCCACGTCGAGATGACCGGTCGAGCTCACCCGCTCGGCCACCTCCGTCAGCCCGGTGAGCCGCCGGGTGATCTGCCTGGCCACCAACCACCCGGCGAACGCCGCGACGAGCAGCACCAGCAGCCCGACCACGGCGATGGTGACGGCGAGAGTGCCCAGCACGCGGGAGGTTTCGGACAGATCGCGGGCAACCTGGATCGCCCCGCCATCGTCGCCCAGGGACTCGGTCAGGACCCGAAACGATCGATCGCCGACAGTGACATCCTCGTACAGCCGGGTGCCCGCGCCGCCGGAGGACGCCAGGGACTGGTCGGCAGCGCTGACCGGCAGGCCCACGTCGACACCGAGCAATTGGCTGACCGAGCCGTCCGGGGCGATCACTCTGGCCGTCTGGATGAACGCCCCGGTGGTGGGTGAGGCGACCTGCTGGTCGGCGGCGGCCGCGGCTGTCACCAACGGCAGGGCCCCCGGCGCTGACAGTGTGGTTGCCGCAGTGGCCAGCGACCGGTCCACCTCGATGCGCAGGTTGTGCGCGGTCAGCCCGTAGGTGAACCCGCCGACGAGCACCGCCACCACAACCGCGACCGTCGCGAAGGCGATCACCAGCTTCTGCCGCAGCGTCATCGCCGGCTCACCCCGGAGAGATGCTGTAGCCGACGCCACGCACCGTCCGGATCAACGACGGGGCTCCGGCGGACTCCAGCTTGCGGCGCAGGTAGCTGATGTAGACCGCGAGGTTCTTGGAATCGGGGCCGAAGTCGTATCCCCAGATCTGGTCGTAGATCGTGCCGTGGCCGAGCACCACCCCGGCGTTGCGGACCAGCATCTCCAGCAGGTCGAATTCGGTCTTGGTCAGTTCGAGTTCGCTGTCCTGCCACCACGCGCGCCGGCTGCCGGGATCGACGCGCAATCCGTTGACCTGCAACGCCCCGTCGTCCTCGATCGGGTCCGTCCGGGTCCGGCGCAGCAATGCGCGGAGCCGGGCCAGCAGTTCGTCGAGTTCGAACGGCTTGGCCAGGTAGTCGTCGGCGCCGGCGTCCAGACCGGCCACCCTGTCGGTGAGCTCGACCCTGGCGGTGAGCATCAGGATGGGGATGCGGATCCCGTCGGCCCGCAGCACCCGGCACACCCCGAGGCCGTCGACACCGGGCATCATCACGTCGAGCACCACCACGTCCGGGGCATCCCGGCGGGCCGCCGACAGTGCCTGCACGCCGTCGATCACCGACGTCACCGCGTAACCCTCGAGCTCGAGCGCCCGTTCCAGCGACTCACGGATCGCGCGATCGTCGTCGGCCAGCAGGACGCGGTAGCTCACTTCCCCATGGTGACCCACGGCCGCACTTCCGGTGCGGACTCCCACGCAGTTCTTACTGTTGGTCAGCCGTCGGGTGAGCCGGCAGCGCGTGGCAGCTGAACGTCGCCGTCCTTGGCCGGGTCCGTCCGTGCGCCGGCCTCTGGACCCGGCAGTCTGCGCCGGTCAGCCGGACAGCAGCTGTTCCAGGCTCAGCGGCGGATGCCCGCTCACCTGCTCCACATCGCCGGTGACGCCGTCCATCTCGCCCGCGGCGATGGCGATGTAGGTGCTGACCCAGGCGTCCACCATCCAGTCCGGCGCATCGAACACGGCCCTGGAGGCGTAGGCCTGCTCGATGGTCTCGTTCTGGAAGGAGAACGGCCGTCCGGTCACCCTGGTGAGGATCTCGGCGTACTCGGTGAGGGTCAGCGACTGCGGCCCGGTGACGTGATAGGTGGCATCGTCGTGAATGCCCGACCCGGGCTCGTCGACCGCCGCAGCCATGAGCACCGCTATCGCGACGTCGATGACGTCCGCGCGGGCGACCGCGGCGAGCCGTCCGTCGTCGGCCGGTCCTTTCAGCACGCCGTCCTCGCCGGCGTACAGCGGCAGGCATTCGGCGTAGAGGTTGTCGCGCAGGAAGGTGAAGTGCATGCCGGAGGCGCGGATCCGCTCCTCGGTGTACCAGTGGTCGCGGGCGAGCAGGAAGGTCGACTGCGGGCTGGCGCCGAAGAACGAGGTGTACACGATCCGCTGCACTCCGGCCGCGGTAGCCGCGTCCACGAAATCCAGGTGCTGGGCCAGCCGGTCTGGATGCTCGGCCGCGGACACCATGAACAGCGTCTGGATCCCGGCCAGCGCCGCCTCCGAGTCCGCGTGGTCGCCGTAAGAGGCCACCGCCACTTCGGCACCGGGAAGCTCGGGAGCCCGCGCGGCCGACCGCACGATCAACCTGGTGGCGATGCCCGCCTCGGCCAGCCCGCGGGCCACCCCGCCGCCCACCACACCGGTTGCCCCGGTCACCCCGATTCGTGCCGTCATGCCGGACCTCCGCTGTGATCGGTGTGCGCGCAGCACAGCTTGTATCGGCCGAAGCCTGATATCGGCCTGATATCGACTGCGGCGCGCCCGGTCACCCTAGTCGTCCGTCAGCTTACGATCGGCGCCATGGTGATCACCGGGACGATGTTGATCACGCAGCACCGATCGCCGTGTCGATCCGCGGGCGCCATGATGACCGGGCGGGCCGACCGATGACGGCGCGCACCATCGGCAGCGTGCTGCGGCTGGCGATGGCAGCCGCGGTGGTCGCCGCGATCATCACCCAGCTGGCCAACACCGTCAGCATCGGCAACAGCGTGGTGAACTTCTTCAGCTTCTTCACGATCCAGTCCAACGTCATCGGCGTCGTCGCGGTGACGATCGCCGCGCTGGCCGGCCCGGCGGCCAGGTCGAGCGTGTGGCTCAGCCAGCTCCGCGGCGCCGCCACGCTGTACATGGGGATCACCGGGATGATCTTCAGCCTGCTGCTCAGCGGTGCCGATGTGCAGACCCCCATCCCGTGGGTGAATTCCGTGCTGCACTATGTGTTTCCGCTGTTCATCGTCATCGACTGGCTGGTCGATCGGTCGGTCCGGCCGCTGTCCTTCCGGCAGGGGTTGATCTTCCTGGTCTATCCGGTCGCCTACGGCGCCTACGCGTTGATCCGCGGGCCGATCGTCGACTGGTACCCGTACCCGTTCCTGGATCCGCGGCTGCACGGCTACCTGTACGTCACGGTGATGATGATCTTCGTGGCGCTCGTCGGGCTGGCGTTGGCCTGGCTGCTCTGCTGGACCTCCCGTCGCGATTTCGGCCGGCAGGCCGAGTCGAGTGTCGCCGCGAACTCGGCTGCCCGTCGTTGACTCGGACCGGCCTCTCGGCCGGTCCGGTCGGGTGGGAGCGTCAGTGGTGCGCCACGTACGGCACCGGGGCCGGCAGGTGCGCCTGCTCCCTGACGTTCCCTGCATACCGTTCGATGGTGGCCAGCGCGCTGGCCACATCCTCGCTGCTGACCTCGAACGGCATCGAGTGGATGGTCTCCCCGGCGACGGTCGCGGCGTCGGCGACCTTCTTCAGCGATTCGCGGTCGTCGGCGCGCAGACCCACCTCGGTGAGCGTGTTGGGCAACCCGACCCTGGTGGTGAACTCGATGAAGTCACGGATGTCGCTGGTCGGGGCGCCCTCCAGGACCAGCTGCGTCACCGACCCGATGTTGACCTTCTGGCCGTGCGCCAGCCCGTGGGTCTGCGGCACCGCGGTCAGCCCGTTGTGGATGGCGTGTGCGGCGGCCAGCCCGCCGGACTCGAATCCCAGCCCGGACAGCAGGGTGTTCGCCTCGATGACCTTCTCCACGGCCGGCGTCACCTGATGGTCCTTGACCGCGTCGATCGCCGGCAGGGCGTTCTCCCACAGCACTTCCCAGCTGAGCTTGGCCAGCGCGGTCCCGGTCACGGTCGGCAGTCCGCCTGCCATCGTCTTGGAGTTCGAGCGGGAGGTCGCCCTGGCTTCCAGCCAGGTCGCCAGGGCGTCACCGACGCCGGCGATCAGCAGGGCGACCGGGGCGTTGGCCACGATCTGCGAGTCGACCAGCACGAGATCGGGGTTCCTCGGGAAGAACCGGTACTCCTCGAACTCCCCGGTCTCGGTGTAGATCACCGACAGCGCGCTGCACGGCGCGTCGGTGGACGCCACCGTCGGGCAGTTCGCCCACCGGATGCCGGCCAGGAAGCCGGCGGCCTTGACGGCGTCGATGGTGCTGCCACCGCCGACCGCGATGGCGATGTCGGCCTTCGTCTTCTTGATCACCTCGACGAGCCGGTCGACCTCCTTGGCGCTGGGGATCCCGTTGAACTTCTCCCGGTGCAGCGGCAGATCGGCGTCTTTCAGTGATGTCTCGACATCGTGACCGACGAAGCCCCACACCAGGTCGTCGGCGACCAGCAGCGGGGTCGACCCGAGCTGCTTGACGAACTCGCCGAGCTGATGGATGGCTCCCTTGCCCTGGACGTAGCGTCCTGGGCTGATCACGGTGCGGACGGTCGGTGCCATGGTTTCTCCTGTCGTGGGGACGTGGTGGCGGCTCTGTTCCCACGCTAGATCAGGGCCATGCAGCGGGCCGGGCCATTCTCAATCTGAGAATGGCGGCCGAAAACGCGCGCGCCTAAACGGATTTAGCGCGCTCGGCGCGAATGCCGTATCGCTTGATCTTGCGGTACATCGTCGCCCGGGAAAACCCGAGATCTTCGCCCGCCTCGGTGACCGCGCCACCGCTGCGCTCCAGGGCCGCAACAATGGCGTCCCGCTCGATGACCTCGAAGCGGGAGAGCCGGAAGCGTGCGCCGCTGGGCACCGGGATGCGCGGCCGCTGGGCGATGGCCTGCAAGTACCCGTCGAGTTCGTACACCGAGCGGGCCACCGAGCCGCCGGCCAGCTGCGCCTCGATGTTCATCGCGGTCTGCACGGCCAGTGCCAGCAGTAGGTCGTTGCGCCGGTCCGACCAGGTGGTCAGGCTGAGCGCGCCCATCACCTCGCCGGTCACCGGGTCGTGGATCGGTGCGCCCGCGCACGTGTACCCGGCGAGCCTGGCGTTGTAGTGCTCGTCGCCGGCGACAAGCCCGGGACGGTTCGCGGCCAGCGCCAGGCCGAACCCGTTGGTGCCGACGGCCGGCTCGGAGTAGTTCGACCCGGGGGCGAGGGCCACCCTGTCCAGGGACTTGACGATCCGGGTGTCGTTGCAGCTGCGCGATACCACCAGCCCGGTGTCGTCGGACAGGATGATGCTGATCGGCTCGTCCGCCACGGTCGACTGCAGTGCGGTGAGCACCGGACCGGCGGACCGGGTCAACCGGGAATCGACGTCGTAGTCGCTGGTGAACGGCACGTCGAGGTCCTCGATCGGCAGACCCCAATGCTGGCAGCGAGCCCAGGATGCTCTGATCACACTGCGGACGGTGCCGCCAGCGCTTCGCCCGGGCAGCCCGTAGCGCTCTCGGTCCAGGAGGACGAGAGGCTCTTCAGAGGGCACCCTTGCCTCCTTGCCGGCCAACCCATCGCAGGCTACACCGGCTGACGCGGGGCGCCGGGCGGACCGTTTGTCTTAGATTGAGACAACCCTTGGATCGTCGGCGGGACGTGCGTTCAATGAGCAACACCGAACAGGCGGACCGCATCGCACAGGCGCGCGAGAGGGAGATCATCATGTACTCGAAGGACGGGGAGAATTACTTCATCGTCGATGCGCACCTGCACATGTGGGACGCGTCGGACGAGAATCAGAAGAATGTGCACGGCGCGCAATTCATCGAGTGTTTCTACGACTACCACAAGAACCTCTCGCCCGAGGAATACGTCTGGACGCTGGAGAAATACAAGAAGTATTCCGAAGAACAATTCATGACGGACATCTTCGACAACGGGTACGCCGACCATGCGATCTTCAACCCAGCGGCGCTGAACGACTTCTACGTCAACGGCTTCAGCCGCCCGCTGGCCTGTGACATGGCACAGCGCAATCCCGACCGGCTGACCTACAACCACAACTTCGATCCGCGCAACGGCGAGGTCGGGCTGCGCCAGCTGGAGGAGGACGCGGCCAAGTACCACCTCAAGGGGGTGAAGCTGTACACCGCGGAGTGGCACGGGGACAGCCGCGGCTACAAGCTGAGTGACCCGTGGGCCTACAGCTACCTGGAGAAGTGCCAGGAACTGGGCATCAAGAACATCCACGTGCACAAGGGCCCGACCATCAAGCCGCTGGACCGCGACGCCTTCGATGTCAGCGACATCGACCACTGCGCAACGGATTTCCCGGATCTGAACTTCATCGTGGAACACGTCGGGCTGCCCAGGCTGGAGGACTTCTGCTGGATCGCGACCCAGGAATCGAACGTGTACGGCGGGCTCGCGGTGGCGATCCCGTTCATCCACACCCGGCCGCGCTACTGGGCGCAGATCATCGGCGAGTTGCTGTACTGGATCGGCGAGGACCGGATCCTGTTCAGCTCCGATTACGCGCTGTGGCAGCCGAAGTGGCTGATCGAGAAGTTCGTCGACTTTCAGATCCCGGAGGACATGCAGGGCGAGTACAAGCCCATCACCACCGACCAGAAGAAGAAGATCCTCGGCCTGAACGCGGTCAGCCTGTACCCGCACATCAAGGTGCCGGAGGGGCTGCAACTGCGGGAGCCGGCCATGGCGTCGTCGTCCTCACCGGGACCGATCGGTTCGGAATGAACGACACTGCTCCGCAGGAGCAACGGAATGCGAGTATTGCCGTCAGCGATCTCCGGGCGACCACCCCGTCCGAGGAGCGCGCGGACCAGGTCGCCGCGGCCCTCGGCACGGTGATCGACCCGGAGCTGGACGAACCGATCACCGACCTCGGGTTCGTCACCGAACAACGGGTCGACGGGCGCCGGGTGGCGGTGCGGCTCCGGTTGCCCACCGCGTTCTGCTCACCGAGCTTCGCCTACCTGATGGTGTCCGACGCGCAGGACGCGTTGTCCGCAATCGACTGGGTCCAGGACGTGACGGTGACGCTGGGGGACCACCACGACGCCGACCGCATCAACCGCGGGGTCGCCGCCGGTCTCGGCTTCGCCGGGACCTATCCGCAGGAGGCGGCCGGCGAACTGGATGCGCTGCGCCGGACCTTCCGGGTGAAGGCACACACCGCGTTCATCGAGCGGGTCTGCACGATCATGGTGCGCGAGCACCATTGGACCGTCGAGGATCTCGGCTCGCTGCGGATCGCCGACCTGCCCGCCGGCCGGCCGTCCGACGGCCTGCGCCGCCGCCGGGCCGACCTGGGGTTGCCCAGCGATCCTGACGATCTCGTCATGGTCGACGAGTTCGGGGCGGCCTGGACGCCTGAGGCGATCCCGCTGAAACTGCGCTTCGCCAAGGCGGTCCGGATCTCGATCGACGGCAACGCGCACTTCTGCCGCGGGCTGCTGCGGACCCGGTATTCGGCCGCCGCAGCCGATCAACGCCCTCGCGGGCACGAGAGTCTGGGTACCGACCGGGGTGTCCCTGCCGTCGCCCGGCACCCGGTCATCCGGCAGGACAGGGTGGCCGCTGCCACCCGCACAGTTATCCGTTGACCGTCGAACACAACTCCGATACACCTCGAATCCAATACTGGGGAGAGCGCGATGAGAGCGGTGCAGGTCGTCGAGTACCACAAGAACCTGGAGATGAAGGACATCCCGGAGCCGGAGTTGAGCGGCCCGCTTGACGTCATCGTCCGGATCGGCGGCGCCGGGGTGTGCCGGACCGACCTGCACATCCTGGAAGGCCAATGGGCCGAGAAATCCGGGGTGGCATTGCCCTACACGATCGGCCACGAGAACGCCGGCTGGGTGCACGCCGTCGGCGACGCGGTGACCAGCGTGGCGCCCGGTGACAAGGTGATCCTGCACCCGCTGGCCACCTGCGGGCAGTGCGCCGCCTGCCGGGCCGGTGACGACGTGCACTGCACCAACAGCGCTTTCCCCGGCATCGACACCAACGGAGGGTATGCCGAATACCTGAGGACCTCCTACCGCAGCGTCGTCAAATTGGACGACTCGCTGGAACCCGCCGACGTCGCCGCGCTCGCGGACGCCGGGCTCACCGCCTACCACGCGGTGGCGAAAGCGGCACGGGAGCTGCGTCCCGGTGAGGTCGCGGTGATGATCGGCTCCGGCGGTCTCGGGCACATCGGGATCCAGGTGTTCAAGGCGATCAGCGGAGCCACCCTGGTGGTGACCGATCGCAACCCCGATGCGCTGGCCATGGCCGGTGAGCTGGGCGCGGACCACACCCTTCTCTCGGACGCCGACGGGTCGCACGTCGATGCGCTGCTCGACCTCACCGGTGGGCACGGGGCGGAGGCGGTGATCGATTTCGTCGGTGAGGGCGGCGCGACCGACGAGGGTGTGCGGATGCTGCGGCGGGCCGGGAACTACTACGTCGTCGGCTACGGCGAGAACATCAACGTCCCGACCATCGACATCATCTCCACCGAGATCAACTTCATCGGAAACCTGGTCGGCTCGTACACCGACCTGTCCGAGCTGATGGTGCTCGCCGCTCAGGGCAAAGTCGCCCTGCACACCACGAAATACCCGCTCGACGATTTCCAGCAGGCGATCGACGATCTGGACAACGGCCGGGTGCGGGGGCGCGCCATTCTCATCCCGTGACGGCACCTCGGTGACGACGATCCGCAGGCGCCCCGCCGAGTAGGGTGGCCGCGGTGAGCACCACCGCCGATCACCCACCCGCGGACGTGACGCTGGCTCAGCGGCTGGCGTCCGGCCCGGTCGTGCTGGACGGTGGACTGGCGACCCTGCTGGACGCACACGGGCACGACCTGACGTCCGCGCTGTGGTCCGCCAGGCTGCTGCTGGATGACCCCGGCGCGATCACCGCGGCGCACCGGGAGTACTTCGAGGCCGGTGCTCAGGTCGCCATCACCTCGTCGTACCAGGCGTCATTCGACGGGTTCGCTGCGCTCGGGCTGGACCGGGCGGCAACGGCGGACGCGCTCCGCCGGTCGGTGGCGTTGGCCCGGACCGCCGCTGCACAGGCAACCGGCCAGGCAACCGGCCCCGCGGACGGAGTCGGCGGGCGGTGGATTGCGGCCTCGGTGGGACCGTACGGCGCGGCGCTGGCCGACGGCTCGGAATACCGCGGCGACTACGGGCTGTCCGTGGCCGAGCTGCGCGCCTGGCACCGGCCCCGGCTGCAGGTGCTGGCCGGTGCTGGCGCCGACGTGCTGGCGATCGAGACCATCCCGTGCCTGGCCGAGGTGGAGGCGCTCCTGGAGGAGGTGCGCGGCACCGGCATGTCGGCCTGGCTGTCGCTGACCTGCGCCGGCGGGCGGACGAGGGCGGGCGAGCCGGCCTCGGAGGCGTTCGCGATGGCCGCCGACGTCGACGAGATCATCGCGGTCGGCGTCAACTGCTGCGACGCCGACGAGGCGCTCGGCCTGGTCCAGCTGGCGGTGCAGCAGTCCGGGAAACCCGGTGTGGTGTACCCGAACAGCGGCGAGCGTTGGGACGCCGACCGCCGGTGCTGGTCGGGGACAAGCACTTTCGGGCCGGAGCACGCCGCCGAGTGGATCGCAGCAGGCGCTGCGCTGGTCGGCGGCTGCTGCCGGGTGGGGCCGGCCGCGATCAGCCGGCTGGCCGCCGCGACGCGGGGACGACCGGCCCCGGATCACTCGACCGCGCTGTCGACCGCTCCGCCACGACGCGCGGGCTGACGGCGGGAACACCGCGGCTGGTTGCGGCCAGCACCCACAGCGCCAGCGCGACGACCGCGGACACCTCGGTGATCACCAGGCCCCGCTCGATCAGGCCGAGCGGGATCGCGCGGAACCACGGCGTCCCGGTCCTCGGCGCCATCAGCATGGCGACGATCAGCGGGCTGAACCAGGCCAGCGACGCCGCGCCCAGCCAGAACGTTGCCCGAGCGCTCCTCCGTCCCGCCGTCCCGGCACGGCGGCGGGTCAGCAGCATGACCCCGATCGGCAGGCTGAGGAATGCCACCACGCTGGCGATCCGGTGGACCTGGCCATCCATGCTCGGCCCGATCGCCCAGTTGTGTTTCGGGAACGCCACGATCACCAGCAACCCCGCCACCCACAGCCCGCCGAACAGCAGGCCGATCGACCGCCAGGTCGCCTGCCGGGTCAGCAGCAGGGCGAAGAAGACGGCGCCTGAGGATGCAGCGGTGGCGATCACGGCAGCGTTGAACATCCAGCCCACGTCGGTGAGCGCGTACTTGCTGATGGTCTGCCGGACCGAGGAGATCCCCGCGGTCAGGGGCAGCAGGTGCAGGACGCCGATCAGGATCGCGGCGCCGCCCAGGGCGGCGAGGCCCAGCATCGCCAGCGCACGGGCGGTTGCGGCGTCCTGTGCAACGAGGGGATCCCGAGCAGTCGTCCTGTCCGGACCAGTGGTCGTCCTGCCGGGAGCGGCGCGCGACCCGGTCGACTGGACGGCCACGCGCGGCTCCTCGTGCGGTCACGACGCTCGTCGGGCATCTCCGTTCAGGGTAGCGGCGGCCCGCGTGAGGTCCCTAGCGGTCAGGACCGGATATTCGTCCAGGGTCTGCCGGGCCCAGATGGCGCCTCGCTGCGTTGCACTCGTCGCCGATACAACAGTCGCCGATACAACAGCGGTATCGGCTCCACAGCGCACACAGTCGCCTTCGCCATCCTTCCCCATCTGGAACCCGGCAACCCCCGAACAACATCCGATCCTGGCCACTGACGGTGCAGGTCACAAAATCGTGACGGTCGGCCGACAAATGGTGAAATGTCGTCGGCATCGGCGCGAGCGATGGGCACACTGAGCTGAGAGTCGAGACCGGGGGTGGGCCATGAACCGCAGCCGCGGCGTTCGGTGTTCGTTGGTGCTGGCAGTGACGGTCGTCGCGCTCGTGGTGGCCGGCTGCAGCGGGCCCGCTGGTCAGTCCTCGCTCGGAGCACTGGCCGAGTCGGCGCAGAGCGACGCGGTGGCCCCGGCACCCGGCCAGGTTCCCGGGAGTGATACCGCAACAGTTCTCGACTCCATGGCTGTTACATCGGCGACCTCGCCGCCGCCCCCACCTCCGCCGCCCGCTGCGGTCATCTCGCCGACACCCGCGGACGGCACGACCGGGGTCGATCCGCTCGCTCCCATCTCGGTCGCGGTCGGCGGCGGGACGCTCAGTTCAGTCCGAGTGAGCAACCCCGGCGGCGAAGAAGTGCCCGGCACACTCGCGCCGGACGGGCTGTCCTGGACGGCCGCCGTCGAGCTGGGGTACGGAACGACTTACACGGTCGCAGCCGACGCCCGCAACGTGGCCGGCGCCGTCAGCCAGTCGCAGACGACGTTCACCACCGTTGTCCCGGGCAACCTGACCGCGGCCAGCTCGTTCCCGAGTGACGGGATGACAGTCGGTATCGGTCAACCGATCTCGGTCTTCTTCGACGAGCCGGTCGCCGATCATGCCGCGGCCCAGCAGGCCATCACGGTGACGACGGCCCCCGCGCAGGCCGGCGGGTTCCGGTGGATCAGCGACCGGGAGGTCCGGTGGCGGCCGGCCAGCTACTGGCAGCCGGGGACCACCGTCGCGGTGGCCGTCAAGACCTACGGCAAGAACCTCGGCAACGGCACCTACGGCCAGGCGGACATGTCGTTCGGGTTCGCCGTGGGCCGGTCGATGGTGGCCGAGATCGACGACAACACGCACACCATGGTCGTGACCCAGGACGGCCAGGTGATCAACACGATCCCGGTGTCGATGGGCCGTGACCAGTACCCCACGTACAACGGTGTGCACGTGGTGGCGGAGAAGTACGAGACCAAGATCATGGACAGTCGCACCTGGGGGCTCACCGGCGCGGGCTCGTACCGCACCGAGGTCGCCTGGGCAACCCGGATATCGGACTCGGGTGAGTTCGTGCACGCCGCTCCGTGGTCGGTGGACTCACAGGGCTACGAGAACGTCTCGCATGGTTGCGTCAATGTGTCGACGGATGCGGCGAAGTGGTTCTACGACACCTTCATCCCGGGTGACCTGGTGATCATCGGGAACACCGTCGGGCCCCCATTGGAGGTCTGGGACGGGTACGGCGACTTCCAGATGGCGTTCGAGCAGTACGTCGCCTGAGCAAACGAATCTGTCCGACCGCAGATCGATCTGCTGCGACCTCCCGTCAGTCGACGTACAGCTTGTCCAGCTCGCCCATGTGCTTGCGCTCGACCACCTTGCGCCGCACCTTCATCGACGGTGTGAGGTCGCCCTCCTCCACGCTGAGGTCGCGCGGCAGGACGACGAACTTCTTCACCGTTTCCCACCGCTCCACCCGGGAGTTCAGGGTGTCGACATAGCCGCCGATCATCTCGATGACGGCCGGTTCGGTGGCCAGCTCGGTGGCGGTCTTGCCCGCAAGCCCGTTCTCCCCGCCCCATTGCACGATCAGCTCCGGATCCAGCGTGATCAGCGCGGACACGAACTTGCGGCCCTCGCCGTGCACGACGATCTGACTGGCGTACGGGCACACCGCCATGAAGATCACTTCCAGTTTCTGCGGTGCCACGTACTTTCCGCCGGAGGTCTTGATCAGGTCCTTCTTGCGGTCGGTCACCTTGAGGTAGCCGTCGACCAGTTCGCCGATGTCCCCGGTGCGCAACCAGCCGTCCTCGGTGAGCACCTCGGCCGTTGCCTGCGGGTTGTGGTGATACCCCCGCATCACGCCGCCGCCGCGCAGCAGGATCTCGCCGTCCGGGGCGATCTTGAACTCCGAACCGGGCAGCGCCGGGCCGACGGTGCCGATCCGGGTGTCGGCGGGCAGGTTGACGGCCGCCGCCGCGCTGCACTCGGTGAGGCCGTAACCCTCGAGGATGATCATCCCGCAGGCGTCGAACCATTCCGCGACGTCGCGGGACAATGCCGCCGACCCTGAGACGAAGAACCGTATCCGGCCACCGAGGCGCTCCCGGATGGTGCTCAGCACCAGTCGGTCGGCGACGGCCAACTGCGCGGCGAGCAGCCGGGGGACCGGTTTGCGTTCCTGGCGCACCCGGGAGGCCTTTGTGCCGACCCCGATCGCCCAATCGAAGATCTTCGCCTTGATCCCGCCGTGCCCTCGGGCCGTCAGGGTGACCTTGGTGTGCACCTTCTCGAAAATGCGGGGTGCGCCGCCCATGAAGGTCGGCTTTATCACGGCCAGGTTCTCCACGATCTTGGTCAGATCGCCGTCCACCGCCGTGCTGAACCCGAGCTCGAACTGCACTGCGGACAGCACCTTGCCCAGCACGTGGGACATCGGGAGCCACAGGTACTGCACGTCCTGCGGGGTCAGGATGTTCAGGGCCGCGACGGCCGAGCCCTCGTAGGTCCAGTTGGCGTGCACCAGGCGGACGCCCTTGGGCCGGCCGGTGGTGCCCGAGGTGTAGATCAGGGTGGCCAGATCCTCCGGGTTGGTTCCGGCCAGGCGCTTGTCGACCACATCGGGTTCGGCGGCGAGGCGCTCCTTGCCCCTGGCCATCAACTCGTCGAGGGTCAGCGTGGGCACTCTCGACCCTGCCGCATCCTGCGCTGCCGGGCCGTCGAACAGCACGATGGCCAGCAACGCCGGAAGGTCGGCGCCGCGGACCTTTTCGGCCTGCGCCTCGTTCTCGGCGAACACCACCACCGATTCGGAATCGCCGAGGATGAATGCGATGTCCGGAGCCGCGGTCGACGGGTAGACGCTGGTGGTCGCGCCGCCGGCGCACATCGTCGCCAGGTCCGCGAGGATCCACTCGATACGGGTGGTGGCAGCGATCGCAACCCGCTGCTGCGGCTGGACGCCGAGATCGATCAACCCAGCGGCGATCCGGAACACCCGGTCCTTGGTCTGGGTCCAGGTCAACGAATGCCACTCTCCGCCGACGAGGTAGCGGTAGGCCTCGCCGTTCGGTGTCTTCGCCACCCTCTCCACGAACAAGTGGCCGAACGACTGCGCTCGTTCGGTCAGGGTGGTGGTCATGGGGCGTCCTCCTTGACAGTCCGATAACAGGTGGTGTGCTGTGGCGCGGGCATCGCGCCGCCATCCGTGCCGCCGATGTTAAGTGAACTTCACGTGGCGCAGATCACTGCGAAGACACGGCCGAGTGTCCCGCCTCAGCCTAGGTGCAACCGGACGCACCGGCATACACGCGCGGAGAAGCACCGGTCCGACTCGTCGGAACGCGGACGGGCGCCGCGGACGGGCGTCGCGGATGGGCGGCCCCGCCGTGGCGCGACGGTGGGAGGGGAGGGCAAGGCAGGTTGCTCAGCGTGTTCAGCGCAGCCGGGTGACGCGCACTGTCACCTCGTTGCCGGTGGCGTCCGGGCCCGCGTAGACGCCCTTCACGGGTGGCACGTCCAGGTAGTCGCGACCGCGGCCGACCAGGACGTGGGCCTGGCCCGGGGCGGTGAGGTTGGTCGGGTCGAACCGGTTCCAGGAGCCGTCCCACCATTCGATCCAGGAGTGCGACTCGCCGGCGACGGCCTTGCCGATCTCGGCGGTGTCGTCGGGGTGCAGGTAGCCGGAGACGTACCGGGTTGGCACCCCCATCTCCCGGAGCAGGCCGATGGCAAGATGCGAGATATCTTGGCACACACCTCTTCTCGCGAGGTACGCCTCAACTGCAGAGGTGTGCACCCCGGTCGCGCCGACCTCGTAGGTGAGTGTCTGGTGTACCCATTCGCACACCGTGCGCGCGGCGTCCGCGGGCGTCGCGGACTCTGCCTTCATCTCGGCCGAGATGCCGCTCAGCTCGTCGTCGAGAGCGGTCAGCGGGGTCGGGGTGAGGAACTCCTCGAAGCGGTCGTAGCAGTCGGACCCGGCCAGCTCGGCCCAGCTCATCGGCTCGGCGGTGGGTGCCCAGCTGTTGCCGTTGGCGAGGCCACCGGCCGCCACCGTCGGGAACGTCTCGACCGTGGTGGTCGCGGTGACCGCGAGATGCCGGTGCGGCCGGTGGATGTCGAAGGCGGACACCCGGGTGCCGAAGTAATCCAGATAGGGCAGCACCCCCTCGAACGGGTCGATCTCCAGCCGCGCTGACAGCACCGCCTGACCGGGCTCGTCGGCGGGTTGCATGCGGACCTCGTTGTAGGACGTGGTGACGGTGTCCGGATAGGTCAGCACGGTGCGGTGCACGATGAGCAGCCGCCAGATCTCCGGGATCGGGGTGATGGTCATGCCGCGCCGCCGTCCGCGCCGATGTTCGCCCAGGTGACGGCGTCCTCGCGGCGGAAGAACGACTTGGTGACGGCGTTGTGTGCGCTGTTCACGGTGCGCTGCAGGCTGGACAGCAGCGATGCGCGGTCCGCGACCAGTTCGGTGCCGGTCCGGTAATCCAGGCTGGTCCTGGTGCGGCCGACGATCCGGCGGGCCGATGACGGGTCCCGGCGCGGGTCGCGATACTGCGATGCCCCGACCGCCTCGAGTTCGGCCAAGCACGTTTCCGCGGCGGTGAGCGCGCGCAGCACGGACCGTGGGAACTGCCGGTCCATCAGCACGAATTCGGTGGCGGTGCGTTGCCCGATCGAGCCGCCGTAGGAGCGGACGTAGGGTTCCCAGCCGCCGCAGGCACTGACCAGCGCCCGCCAGGGCGGGACCGACCCGGTCTCCGATTCGGCGGCCGCCAGCAGCCGGATCGTCATGTCCGCGCGCTCCAGCGACCGGCCGACGATGAGGAAGTGCCAGCCTTCGTCGTGGCTCATCACCTCGGACACCAGGCCGTTGGCGATGGCGCACCGTTCACCCACCCAGCGCAGGAAGACGTGCGGGCCCGCACCGTTGGCTGCCCTGGTACGAAGACCGTGCCAGGTGACGTTCAGGCATTCCCAGACGTCCAGCGGGATCGCGTCGCGCACGCCCCTGGCGTTCTCCCGGGCCGCGGTCAGCGCGCCGGCCACCGACGAGGCCTTCTCCCCGTCGAAGACCAGGGTGCGGACCAGCTGTCCGGAATCGGCCTGGTGCCCGACGCCGACGGTCTCGTCGTCGGACAGACCCATCGAGTCCAGCAGCGACCGGATCACCAGGTGGTCCGCCTGCCAGGAACCGGCGGGCAGCAGGTGCAGGTAGGTGTCCAGGATGCGCGCCGTGCAGTCCGCCCGTTCCACATGCCGGCCCAGCCAGTACAGGGACTCGGCGATCCGGCTCAGCATGCGAAGACCTCCCCGCTGGTGATCGTCCGCCCCCGGGCTTGC
>Ga0208081_1000067_pt1 | contig 23542 bp, 24 predicted proteins | sample NGESurshal092012_6_FD_184479 | JGI IMG/M metagenome (GOLD analysis project Ga0208081, IMG submission 184479) | Arctic peat soil microbial communities from Barrow, Alaska - NGEE Surface sample 415-1 shallow-092012 (SPAdes) | ecosystem: Environmental > Terrestrial > Soil > Wetlands > Peat ...
GGACGACACTGCTGACCTCGATGACCCTGATCGCGACCGGCAGATTCGCCTGCGTCATGACCCGGTGTCACCCTCGGCCTGGTCGCCGGACAGGAAGACCAGCCGGAACTTGCCGATCTGCACTTCGTCACCGTTGGACAGGCTGGACACCTCGATCGGTTCCCGGTTCACGTAGGTGCCGTTCAGCGAGCCGATGTCGGCGACCTCGAAACCCTCCGCCGTGCGCCGGAACTCGGCGTGCCGGCGGGAAACGGTGACGTCGTCGAGGAAGATGTCGCTCTCGGGGTGGCGACCTGCGGTGATCTTGTCGCGGTCCAGCTGGAACCGTGATCCGGCGTTCGGCCCGCGCTTGACGACCAGCAGGGCAGACCCAGCGGACAGGCCGTCCAGTCCGACGACGTCCTCACTGGTCTCCGCCTCCGCAGAGCCGAACAATCCTCCGGCAAAGATCGAGGTGGAATCCGACGCCGCGGAACCGCGGTCGCTCTCAGTCACCAGAAACTCCTTCGTCTTGCCTGCGCACGTTCCCGCTCTCGCCTGCTGCCACTCCCGGGGGCTGGCCGGACAAAACGGTCGCGGGATCGACGGCCGAATGGTGGGAAGTCCCCTGTGGAACGACCGTACCGTGCCGCTCCCCTCCAGCGCACCGCAGATGGACAACGGCGCAGTCGCCCGTCTCGATCTTCGCCGGCACCGCGCCGATCCGGGCGCGCGCCGGGCCGCAATCCTCCGGTCTGTGCGAACGGATCGTCAGCCTTCGCCGATCACTTCGGCGTACCCGGCCGCGTCGAGTAGCTCATCGAGCTGGGCGGGATCGGCAAGCTCGATCTCCACCATCCAGCCATCGCCGTACGGGTCGCTGTTGACCACCTCGGGGGTGGAATCCAGCGCGTCGTTCCGCGCCAGCACCGTCCCGGTGACCGGGGAGAAGACATCGGAGACCGACTTGGTGGATTCCACCTCGCCGATGGAATCGCCAAGTTCGACCGTGGTGCCGGGTTCCGGCATCTGGACGAAGACGATGTCGCCCAAGGAGTTCTGCGCGTAGTCGGTGATGCCGACCCGCGCGACGGTGATGCCGTCGGTGTCGGTCGTGTCCGCGTGGCCCTCGCCCTGCAGCGTGCGGATCCACTCATGGTCGGAGCTGTAGCGCAGGTCCTCTGGGATCACGGTGACTGGTCCTTCCGGTGCAGGAACGAGCGGGCGTCGGTCGGCGTGCGCACTCGACGGCGAGACGATCATCCAACGCCGCGAGTCCGCTTGCCGCGTCAGCCCCGTCGTCGGTGTGTCGCGGCTGGTTTCTGAGCGTCCGACGAACACCCGCCGGCCCGCGGCGGCTGGTCAGCCGTCGGCCGGGCGAGCGTAGAGGGCCGTCCGCGGAACGCGCAATTGGTCGATGACGATGCTGTCGGACTGCGAAACGTTCATCGTTCCGCCGGCCCGGCGCACCGTGTCGAGCACTCCGCCGGGGATCGCCAACGCGGCCGCCAATGTGGGCGGATCGCCGATCGCTTCGATCGTGTACGGCGCGGTCAGCTGCGTGCCGTCAAGCTTGATCGCACCGGCCGACCCGGTGAACGCGGAGTCGACCCCGATCCTGACCTCACCGACCTGGAACGCCTCGGCTCCGGCGTTGCGCAGCTCCTGGATCGCGTCGAGCAGCACCTCAGGTGGGATCCGGTTCTGCGGGTCGGCAATGACCATGCTCACCCCCGGCCCGGTTGCCGGCACCGTCCCGGTGAGGATGCCGAGCGCCTCGGCCTGGCGCTGCGCCTCGGCGAGCGCTTCCTCCGACGAGGCGCCGCTGCTCTTCAGCCGCCCCAGCGTGTCCTGCAGTGCGGAGATCTCGCCGTTGAGGTCGTCCTCGCGCCGCTGCAGCCCGTCCAGGATCTGCACCAGGTCGTCGGGCCGGGCCGTCGCCAGGTTGTCCCCGGACGCCGTCCGCTGCACCTGAATGACGAGGGCGAACCCGAGCAAACCGCAGAGCCCCGCGACCAGGACCCGGATGCCGGTGGAGCGCGCCCGGCCGGGGCGGCGAGGGGTGGGCTGAGAGGTCGGCTGAGACGTCTGCTGAGAGGTGGGCTCAGGGGTCGGTTGAGAGGTCGGTTGAGAAGCCGGTTGAGAAGCCGGTTGAGCGGTCGGTTGAGCGGTCTGCTGGGAGGTCGGTTGAGCGGTCGGATCACTGGCGGCCGCAGGACGTTCTGGCTCGTGCGGCCCCGCCGGCCGTTCGGCACCGGGCATGGTCACGCTTTGAAGATATGACGGCGGATGGCGGCCGCGTTACCGAAGATCCGGATGCCGAGCACCACCACCACGGCCGTGGACAGCTGCGCACCGACTCCGAGCTGGTCACCGAGGAAGACGATGAACGCTGCGACCAGCACGTTGGCCACGAAGGAGATCACGAACACCTTGGCGTCGAAGATGTGGTCCAGACGAGCCCGCAGCCCGCCGAACACCGCGTCCAGCGCGGCGATGACGGCGATCGGAAGGTACGGCGCGAGCCAGTCGGGGACGGTGGGATGGACGAACAGCCCCACCACCACGCCAACCACCAGGGCCAGTACGGCATACACGCAGCAATCTCCTTCGGTCGGGCTTGTTGCTCAGGTGCGGATGAACTTCCGTCACGACGTCGATGTCGCCGTCGCAGTGGGAACCGGACTCGTCGACCCACTGGATGCCGGTGACGACCCCGCCGGCGTGGTCGGAGGTGTTGCGGTCGACGGGGTCGCGGGTGACGGGGTCGCGGTCGCGGGCGCGGGCGCCGCAGTACCTGAGGATCCCGATTCGGCCGGACCCGGGCCCTGCGCGTACCGCAATTCCGCACCGGAACCCGCCGGCAGCGCCATGTCCTGCTTAGCGGTCACGTCGAACTGGATGTCGTAGAGCTGGGCAAAAGAGGAGAACCGGCCGAACCCGGCGGAACCGACCGTGCGCACCTGCAGCGCCGACGGCTCGCCGATGGCGTCGACGGTGATCGGCCAGAACACCGGCCGGTTGTCGACCAGGATGGAACCGCCGGCCTGCCGGATCGAGCTGGTCGGCCGCAGCCGGACGCCTCCGACGCTGATCGCCTCCGCGCCGGCCGCCCACAGGTCGTTGACCAGCAACTGGATGTCCCGGTCCTGGATGACGCCCACCCCTGAGGTGTCGCCGGAGTTTCCCTGGTCGATGACGATCCGCAGCCCAGGTCCATGGACTGCGGTCGACCCACTGGCGCGTTCGAGTTCGGCCACCGTCTGCAGTGGACCGGCGGCGCCCAGGTCGGCCTGCGTGGACCGCAGGTCAGCCGCGAGTGCGGATGCCGATGCGGCGAGCTCTGACTGGTGGGTCTGGGCCCGGTCGATGTCCTCGAGCAGGGCCGATCTTGCCTTCTCGGCGCGCGGTTCGTTGGACACGGTGGCGCCCGCGGCGGTACCGAACAGCAAACCGGCCATCAGCAGACCGGCAACGGCGGCGATCACCTGCGACGTCCGCGACGGTCCGCTACCCTGCGGATCGACCGCCCGGCGCGCCGCCGCCTCGGCATAGCCTGGGTCCATGGAGTCGCGGCCGAGTGACTCCAACAGCGGGGGCACGTAGGTACCAATCTTCCCTGCCCCGGTCGGTGGCGGCCAGGTCATGGACGACGACGGCGAACCCGTGGCACCGAAGCGCTCATCGCGGCCCGGCCGTTGCGGGTCAGTCACCGGCCAGGCTCCGTGCCGTCGGGCGGCGATCGGTCGGGACCACCGGCGCGTGCCGGGTGATCCAGACGATCTGACCTGCGTAGATGCCGCCGGCCCAGAGGTAGAGCAGCAGACCCCAGGTGATGAATGCGTAGCTGATCGGCAGTGCGATCTGTGCGATCAGGTAGTCCCCTTGCGCGAGGAGCAGCATCGGCAGGCCGTACAACAGGCAGAAGGTCGCCGCCTTGCCCAGGTAGTGCACGGGCAGCGCGGCATAGCCGTACCGGTGCAACACCGGCAGCGTGGCCGCCAGCAACACATCTCGGCCGATGATCAGCGCCGCGACCCACCACGGGATGAACCCGCGGAGTACGAAGCCGACGAGGGCGGCCAGGATGTACAGCCGGTCGGCAGCGGGGTCGAGCAGTTCGCCGAGACGGCTGTACTGGTCGAGCAGTCGCGCCAATTTCCCGTCGGCCCAGTCGGTGATCGCGCTGAGCGCGAGCACGACCAACGCCCAGATGTCGTCCTGCGGTCCGAGCAGCAGCCACAGGAACAACGGCACACCGGCCAGCCGCAGCATCGACAGCAGGTTCGGCACGGTCCAGATGCGATCCGACGGCTGCGGACGGGCGGACTGCCGGATCCCGGCGGCCGACTCGCTGCCTGCGCGGGAATCAGCGCTCGCGGCCGACTCACCGCTCGCGGCCGACTCACCGCTCGCGGCCGACTCACCGCTCGCGGCGGCGACCGCAGGAGAGGACCGGTCCGCGACCTGGTCGGAGGACTGTGCCGTCGGGCTTGACGGGGGCGTCAACGAGGGAGTGGAAACAGCCTCGGACGACGGACTTGCCGACCGACGTGGCGACGGGGTGGTGTCCGGCGGCTGCGAGGGTTCGGCCACCGTTCCTCCTCGCCCCGCTGCGGTCTGGTGTGCACGCCGTCACGGGCGCCCCCGGACGCGGGCCCGTCATCCCCACCCGAATGTCAGCGCGAAGTCTAGTTCAGGTCCGAGAGGTGCCGGACGCACTCCGCGGCCCACCCGTCCCGAATCCGACTCTCAGTCGCCAGATGCACGCCACGCCGCGGGCCGTCGGACCTCGGATGGACCGGCCCAGCCGGCCGTCACCTGTGGTCAGCAGGCGTCATCAGGTGATCAGCCGGAGCAGGGTGTAGGCGGCGATGGTCGCGGCATCCACGATCCGCCCGTCCAGGATCATCGCGCAGAACTCTGCTTCGTCGACCACGGCGTGCACCATGTCCGCCTCGCTGGCCTCGCGGCTGTGTTCGCCCGGCGTCAGGTCGGTGGCATGGAAGACGTCGAAGCCCTGCGAACAAAACCCCGGCGCCTCGTTCAGGTGGCCCAGCAACCGCCAGTCCGCCGCCGAGATTCCGGTCTCCTCGACCAGTTCCTGCCTGGCCAGTTCGAGCGGACTGCCGGATTTCCCCGGCGGCCAGGTCCCCATCGGAAACTCCCAGGCCCGCCGGCCGATCGGGTACCGGAACTGCTCGACGAGATGGAACGCGCCGTCGACCTCGGCGATGACGATCGAGAAGTCGTCCTTGTCGACGACGCCGTAGGTACCCACCGAACCGTCAGGCAGGGAGAAGGTGTCCTCGCGCACCGACATCCAGTTGTTCCGGTAGACGGTGGTGGTGGTGAGTTGACCCGGCGGCCGGTCGCCTGCATCCTTTCCCATCCGCCGAGTATCCGGCGCCGACCGACCGTCGGGCGGCTCCGGTTCGTCACAGGCGGGTCGCCACCTACGCTGACCCAGACATGACCGCCGCTCCCGCTCCGGCGCCGATGGCCCACGTCGGCGGCCTGCTGGCCACCGATCTGATCGAGATCGCCGACCTGACAAGCGATCCCGGCAGACTCGACCGCGGCGGGTGGTGGGCGGTGCTGGCCACCTTCGAGGGTGCGGTGACCGGCTACCGGTTCGGTTCGGTCGCGCCTGCCGGCCTGCCGGTGGGCACCGGCGCGTGGCAAGGACCCGCCGAACGGACCTGGCGCAGCTCACTGGACCGGGCTGGCTACGTGCGCGGGGTGAACCGTATCCGCGAGCACATCGAAGCTGGTGACGTCTACCAGGTGAATCTGTGCCGGTTGCTGAGCGCGCCGCTCGGGCCGGCCGCCGACCCCTGGACCCTTGCCCACCGACTGGCCGCGGGTAACCCGGCCCCCTACCAGGGTGTGCTCGACCTCGGTGACGAGTGGGTCGTCACCGCCTCCCCCGAACTGTTCCTCAGCCGCGACCGCGAGGTGCTCGCTTCCTCCCCCATCAAGGGCACCACCCGGCCGTCGGAACCGTTCGCGGACAAGGATTTTCCCGAGAACATCATGATCACCGACCTGGTTCGCAATGATCTCGGGCGGATCGGCCGGCCCGGCTCGGTGGTGGTCACCCGACTGCTGGACCGGGAGGAACATCCCGGCTTGGCGCATCTGGTGTCCACGGTGCAGGCCCGGCTCGCCGACGGGGTGGGCTGGGCCGACATCCTGGCCGCCACGTTCCCCCCTGGATCGGTCACCGGCGCGCCGAAGATCCGTGCGCAGCAGGTGATCTCGGAGCTGGAGCCGGTACCGCGCGGCCCCTACTGCGGGGCGATCGGCTTCGTGGACGCCGACGCCGGCACCGCCCGACTGGCAGTCGGTATCCGCACCTTCTTCACCTCGCGCACTCCGGACGGGCAGCGGTTGCTGAACTTCGGCACCGGCGCCGGCATCACCTACTCCTCCGACCCGCAGGGCGAGTGGGAGGAGACCGAACTCAAAGCCGCACGGCTGATCTCGCTCGCCGACGGCTGACCCACCTCACCACCTCACCCCCGGTGCGCCCCCCGTTACAGCGCGGATCATCTTCCCGCGCGCGGATGAAGTCGTTCACTTCTGTCACGCCCGTCCCATAACCGCAACGTTTGCCCGCGTCGGCGAAGTTGATCCGCGCCCACGAAGGGGCCCCGCGGCCGGCGACCTTTCGGGTCCGGCGCCGTTCCCCGACGCCGGTCAGCCCGGCGCGCAGCTGGTTGAGCGCTACCCGTCGCCCAGCACCGAGCCGTCCGCGATGGCGCCGGGCGATCCTTCGGCGGACACGGCCGCAACCCCGACCACCAGGACGTCCCGACCGAAGGTCCAGTCGCCCTTGACGGTCAGTTGATCAGACCGAACCAGCGACGGCGGTCCGTAGGGGAAGCGCGCGTCGAAGTCGTTGACCAGCTTGTAGGGCTTGTCCAGGTCGACCAGTGGGGCGGCGGTGCGCTCGGGGGCGAGCCGGACCTGCGCGCCTTCCGCCAGTTCGTACGCGTCCGATCGCAGCACCAGCAGGTCGCTGGTTGCCTTCACCGGCAGGAAGCGCGACCGGTCCACCTCGATCGCGCCGGCACCCTCGAAGACCCCGATCGCCGCACCCATCGCCGTCTCGATCTGGATGACCTCGGGGCTGGACGGGTCGGCGGGGTCGACCGTCTTGACGTTGCGGATGATCGGCAGTCCGAGCACGCCGTCGTTGGCCTGGAGCACCGCGTCCAACGCGTTCAGATCGAGCCAGAGGTTGTTGGTGTTGAAGAACTTGTGTCGGTCGATGTCGCCGAAGGCGTCCTCGTCCTCCGGCCTGGTCTGCGCGGATTCCCTCAGGACCAGCTGCCCGTCGCTGCGCCGCCTGGCGAGGTGGCCGCCCTTGCGGTCCGCGGCGGTGCGGCGGCAGAACTCGGCGGCGAACGGGCTTTCGGAAGCCGCGAACCAGGCCGCCAACCGTGGATCGGGACGCGCGCCGAGATTGTCGGCATTGGAGACGAAGAGGTGCCGATACCCCTGGTCGATGAGCGAGCGCAACAGGCCCGATCCGTCCAGCGCCGTATAGATGTCGCCGTGGCCGGGCGGGCACCACTCCAGCGCCGGGTCGGCCGGCCAGCTGACCGGGGTCAAGTCGTCGGATCGGAGTTTCGGTTCGCGATTCTGCAGGAATTCCAGCGGCAGCCCCTCGATTTCCAGGCCGGGGTGCGCGGCGAGTGCCTTGAGGGTGTCCTCTGAGGTGCGGAAGCTGTTCATGAACACCACGGGGAGGCGCACCCCGAATTCGGCACGCAACGCCAGGATCTGCTCGGCGATGATGTCCAGGAAGGAGAGCCCCGGGCGGACTGCCAGCAGGGACTTGGCCTTGTCCATGCCCATCGAGGTGCCGAGACCGCCGTTGAGCTTCACCACGGCCGTGGCGGCGAGTGCGTCGTGGGCCGCCCGTGGATCGGTTTCCAGCTCGGCCAGTCTGGGCAGTTCCTCGACGGGTTCCAGATCCGGCTCGGCCAACAAACCGGTCTCGCCGGAGGCGAGCACTTCGTACGAGTGGGAGAACACGGCGATGGCGCGCGGGTGAATCCCGTCGGCCGACATCAGCTCCCGGGCACGCTGTAGTCCGTCGCTACTCATGCGCGAAATCGTAAGGCACCCGCCAAATCGGACCCGGCCCGGACTGAACGCTAGGTGAAGGCGGGTGGCTCCGCGTGATCGCGCCGCGCGCCTTCCCCCGTCGTGCGTCGTGCGTCGTGCGTCGTGCGACGATCGGCGCCGAGGCCCACTGGACGCCACTTTCATGGGCTCGGCGCCGACACATGTTGGAGCCAAGATCACGAAAGTGGAGCCGAGTGGGGTGGACCGCCGACACCCCCGCCGCCGACACCCCAGCCCCCGCCGCCGCCGAAGCCCCCGCCGCCGCCGCCGCCGGAGCCCAACGCGATTTCCTTCCGGCAAGGGCTACCCCGCGCGCCCGCGGACGTGCTCGAAAATCAGATTGGTCTCGGTGAGCCCTACCTCCGGATGAGCGGACAGCTCGTCCACGACGAAAGTGCGCAGGGCGGCGGCGTCCGAGGTCGCCACGTCCAACAGGAAGTCGTCGGCCCCGGCCAAGAAATAGATGTTCCGCACCTCCGGACGCGCCCGCATCCGCTCGGTGAACAGCCGCATCCGGTCACGGGCGCCGGCGCGAAGCCGCACCGCGATCATCGCCTGCAGCGGGAGGCCGATCGCTTCCGGATCGAGATCGGCGTGATAACCGCGGATGACCCCGGCCTCCCGCAGCGCCCGCACCCGGCCAAGGCAGGTCGAGGGGGCGATGCCGACCTCAGCGGCCAGCGCGTTGTTCGGGATCCGCGCGTCCCGAACGAGGGCGGCCAGGATCTTATGGTCCACCGGATCGAGGACCGGCCGGGTGCCACCGGGTCCACCCGTCGCGGCGGCACCGCCCGGATGCCGAACTTCCTGAGCCGGAGAAGGCCGGGAGGTGTCACTGGTCGAATGATGCGCAGCCATCAGCTCAATCTAGCGAATGATCGTCACACATGTTTCTACTTTGCGGCTCAAAGTTCATACTGATGCGGATCAGCGAGCGGCAATTGACGCCCGCCGCATCATCCGGCTGGAGTCAGGAGGCTCATCATGCGAGTTGGGGTACCCCGCGAAGTCAAGAACCACGAGTACCGCGTCGCCCTCACGCCTGCAGGTGCCCACGCGCTGACCAGTGCCGGGCATGATGTCGTCATCGAGGCCGGCGCTGGCGCCGGGTCCTTCATCCCCGACGAGGATTTCGTCGCCGCCGGTGCCAGCATCCTGGAAACCGCTGATGAGGTCTGGGATTTCGCCGAGCTGGTGCTCAAAGTGAAGGAGCCGGTTGAGTCGGAATACCACCGCCTGCGTAAGGATCTGGTGTTGTTCACCTATCTGCACCTGGCGGCGGACCGCACCCTGACGGATCGGCTGATGGACGCCGGAACCACCTCGATCGCCTACGAGACGGTGCAGTTGCCCGACCGCTCGCTCCCGCTGCTCGCGCCGATGAGCGAGATCGCCGGTCGGCTGGCGCCTCAGGTCGGCGCGTACCACCTGATGCGGAACGAGGGCGGCCGCGGGGTGCTGCTGGGCGGCGTACCCGGGGTGACGAATGGGAAGGTGGTCATTCTCGGCGGCGGGGTTGCCGGTGCGCACGCAGCGACGATCGCGGTCGGCATGCGCGCGGACGTCGCCATCCTCGACCTGTCGCTGACCACCTTGCGACGGCTGGATGTGCAGTTTCACGGCGCCGTCCGGACGATCGCCTCGAACGCGTTCACCATCGCCGAGGAGGTCACCCAGGCCGACCTGGTGATCGGTTCGGTCCTGGTGCCTGGCGCCAAAGCACCGAAACTGGTTTCCAATGAACTGGTTTCGCAGATGAAGCCCGGTTCGGTGTTGGTCGACATCGCGGTCGACCAGGGCGGCTGTTTCGCCGACTCCCGGCCCACCACGCACGACGACCCGACCTTCCGAGTGCACGAGACGCTGTTCTACTGCGTGGCCAACATGCCCGGCGCGGTGCCGCGCACGTCCACGTTCGCGCTCACCAACGCAACCCTTCCCTACGTGTCCGCGGTAGCGAATCTGGGCTGGCAGCAGGCGATCTCGCTCGACCACGCAATCGCGGCCGGGCTGACAACGCACCACGGTGAGATCACCAACCTGGCGGTGGCCAGGGCGCACGGGGTCGACGCGGTCGACCCGTACTCGCTGGTGGGTTGAGCCCGGTCCGGCCGGTCGCCGGGAGGTCGTCGCGCTCCGACAGATTGCCCAGACCGATTGCCCGTCACGCCAAGCCGCAGAAACGAGGAACCGGCGCGGTGACTCGTTCGAGTCACCGCGCCGTGTCGTTCGGGGCTGAATTCCTGCTGCCATCGCCGGTTTCGACCCCCGTCACGTCAAACGGATCAAGGTCTGACCGGTCCCAGGTGGCTGCCGGTCAGGCGGCGTCGAAGGAAGCCGCATCCAGGCGCCGGGTACGGCGGGGGTTGCCGACCAGATCGTTGGCTGGCTGCCGGGGAGGCAGCACCGACGCGTCGAGACCTCGGGTGCGCCGCGGATTGCCGACAAGCGCGACGCCGTCGACGGCGTCGACCGTTGCCGGGGCGGTGGGCTCAAGGGCGGTGGGCTCAAGGGCGGTGGGCTCAAGGGCGGTGGGCTCAAGGGCGGTGGGCTCAAGGGCGGTGGGCTCAAGGGCGGTGGGCTCAAGGGCGGTGATGTCAGTCGTCATGGTGAGTCCGTTTCGTTCGCGGGCTCGGCCCTGTTGGGATGGAGCCCTGTGAATAGGCACTGCGAACGTCGGTGGTCGCCGCTTTCATGGATGACGCATCACGGCCGGTGAAGATCACCTGCTGAGGTCTGGTTCACCACTCCGCAGACTCGCCACTCTGGCGCGTCCGGGTACTTCCCCCACGTTCGGCCCAGTGCACCACGACCGCGACCGACAAGATATCCGCGGGTCGATCAACCGGACTTTCACCGACTATAGCGGGGCAACAGGCGGCGATTCTCCTGCTTTCGCGTGGAGCAACAGGCAGATCGTCGATAACGCTGTGCGACCGCGAACCACTCGGGCTCGAAAACCACTGCCGGAGCAGGTCTCTCATCGTCATCCTGACGGCGTGCAGCGGAGCTCGACCGTGGCCAGGATCACCCACTCGTCACACCCTGTAGCGCCCGCATCAGTAGCACTCCTCCCCCCGCAACCGTCAGCAGGCCGGCCACGACAATGACCACCCCGACGGCGACAACCCCCAGTGTGACGATCAAACCTACGACGACCACTACCGCACCAAGGACCAGCATTCCGCCGGCAATTCGCACCCGGGAGCGGCGCACGCGGTCGATGGTGACCTTTGCCGCGAATGTCGGGTCGTCGCTGCTCAGCGAACGCTCGATTTCGTCGAGCTTGCGCTGTTCGTCCCAGGAGAGCGGCACGATTCCTTCTCACGCCCAGGACTGAGCTGGACACCCCAATGTTACGACCGCACGCCGAGCACGTCGGAAGCGCGCACCGGTACCGGCGCCGACCGATTCTTCTCGTCGGCGCCGGCTCGGAGGTTCGACGCGGCAGCTCAGGCCAGAGCTGCATCCAAGGAGATCTCCACCCCGGTCAGCGCCTTGGACACCGGACAGGTCACCTTGGCGTCCAGCGCGGCCGCGGCGAATCCCTCGGCATCGAGTCCCTCGACCTGTCCGCGGACGGTGAGCGCGATCCCGGTGAGCCGGAGGCCACCGGCCGGGTCGGGGCCGAGGCTGACCGACGCCTCCGCGACCAGGCTGTGCACCGTGCCGCCGGCCTTCCCTATGACCCCGGACAGCTCCATGCAATAGCAGGACGTGTGGGCCGCTGCGATCAGCTCCTCCGGACTGGTGACCCCGCCCGCCGAATCGGCCGTGCGGCGGGGGAACGACACATCGAACGTCCCGATACCGGAGCTGACCAGCTCGACCTGGCCCTTCCCGTCGTTGAGCCCACCGCTCCACTGCGTCCGTGCGATACGTGACGGCATGCGATCTCCTTTTCCATGGGTGCGCCCTCGTTCGGTGTCGAGGGTGCCTGGATGACGTCGGGTTCGACCCGCGGCCTGCTCGGTCGGGTGAACCTCTGCCACGATAGTGCCCGCCTGGCAGGGCCTCTCAAACATGCCGGGGTCAGGTGAGCTGACCCATCATCCGGACCGCCTGCCCGAAGGTCATGTCGGGCAGGTACGCATGGGAGATGCCGAGCCCGATCCGGGGCAGCACGGCCGCCTCCGGATAGCACAGGAACATCGGCTGGTAGACCGGCTGGAACTTGGCCTTGAACTTCAGCAGCGACCGGAACCCGTACACCGGCTCCATGGTCCTGCCGACCACCTCCAACAGCTTCTGGACCCCGACCTGATCCTCACCGGGATTGGCCTGGGCCAGCGGCGCGCCGGAGAGGCTGACGAACTCGGCGCCCTCCTTCTGCAGTTCCAGGGCCGCGGTGCCGATCAGGAATTCCATGACGCCCTTGAAACCCTCGCCGCGGCGGCGCATGAAGTCCAGGGTCCACCCCACCGGCACCCCGCCGCGATAACACGGCATCCAGCTGGTGATCCCATGAACGGTCCGCTCGGTGTCGATCGCGATCAGGCACCGCACGGCGGGGTCGTCGAGCTCCTCGAGGCCGCCCAGGGTGAAGCCCATCTCCGGCAACGCCTTGTCCGAGACCCACTCCTCGGAGAGCGCCTGGATCTGGTCCCTGATGGACAGCGGCGCGCTCGGATAGCTGATCCACTCTGCGGTGACGCCGCCCTTGCCCGCTCGGCTGATGGAGGTGCGAATGTCCTGGAACTTCTTGCCGGTGAACGCCAGCGCGCCGAGCGGCAGCACGGTTTCCTCGGCCACCTGCAGGCTGGGCCAGCCGATGGCTTCGGTCACCTCGCGGACCGCGTTCGTCGTGCTGTACAGGCACGGTGTCCAGCCCTCGGCGTTGCAGTAGGCCACGAACTCCGCGACGACCCGGTCCAGATCCTGCGGCGGCCCGATCGGGTCACCCGTGGTGATGGCCACCCCGCCCTCGACCCGGTAGGCCACGAACGACCCGCCGTCGGAGGAGAACCAATAGCTGTTGCCCTCCCAGGTGGTGAGGTAGGACAGCGCGGTGACGCCGTTGGTCTCCAGGATGGCGCGCGCCCTGACCCGATCCTCAGCGGCCGCGTCCACCCGCGCCGCCACGAAGCTGCGGAGCAACCCGACCAGGACCACCGCCCACACCACGACCGGCGTCCAGTCGGTGAGGAAGTTGGCGAGCCACGATTGTGCGTCGAGCGGCGGCTGGACGATGTACAGGTAGCCGTTCGGCAGCAACCGCGTGGGGAAGTCGACGATCAGCTCACCGACCGTCGCGGTGGGGGTGAACTGGTCGGAGATCACCAGCCCGATCACCACGTACAGCAGCCAGATGCCGGCGATCACCCCGAGCACAGTGGCTGCCAGCCGGCGATACACCCCGATCGGCGCCCGCACGGGGAACGACCGACGGGTCGCCAGCAGCATGGCGATGATCACCACCGGCAGCAGGACGAGCGGCAGCAACCAGGTGACGTAGTTGAATCCCTCGTTCAGCTGGTTGTTGTCGGCGGCCCAGTCGTAATAGGACGCCGCGTAGGCGGCCCCGACGACGAGCAGCACGACCTGCAGCACGAAGGTCGCCCACCAGGCGAACCGGCGTCCCCTGCGCAGGCCGGCGGCCAGCACCAGGACCAGCAGTGCCGGCACCAGCCCGATGATCACGTCGGCAGCCTCCCTGCTGGTGTCGCCCAGCACCGCCTGGCCGATGTAGAGGTCGGCCAGCGCCGAGAACGGTCCCTCGACCTCACCGGTGATCGCGATCAGGATCGGACCCAACGCCGTCGCGGCGACGACCATCGCGACCAGCACCCGGGTTTCCCTCCGGCTGGACCGGATCACCAGATGACGCTCGCCGGTGTGCAGGAACAGCGCGCCGACGACCAGTCCCACGATTGCCGTGCTCAGCCGGAGCACGTCCTGCAATTGGCCGCCGTACAGCAGCGCGACGAGGCACAGGGTCAGCACGGTGAGCCGGATGCGACGGCGCCACAACGCCGACAGACCTCCGCTGAACGCCATCAGCAGGCCGGCGACGAGCGGCGTCGCGCCGACCGCGACGTCGTCTGCCAGGTAGTTGGACCACTCGCCGTCGAAGAGGTAGTCCGACAGGGCCACCAGGCCGATACCGGCCGCGACGCCGAGAGTCTGGATCGCCAGGGTCAGCCACAGCATCCGGACGCTTCCCCACCGCCGCTCCACCATGCTGCCGACGATCAGCATCAACACGCTGACCAGCAGATAGGTGATCAGGTCGGTGGCGAAGAATGCGGCGGTCAGCGGGGTCCACAGATATCCGTCCAGCAGTGGCTGGACGCCGGCGCCGACCTGGAACAGCAGGGCGTCGTTCGGCCCTTCGGCGAGGCTCCCGGTCACCGCTCCCGCGACCCACAAGATGATCACGATGGTGAGCGTGACCGGCGCGCGGCCGGCCTGCCGCAACTGGCCGCCGGCGAACGAGATCGCGCCCTCCCAGTACCTACGGACGGACGACGGCGGCTTCTCCGCGGCCTGCTGCGTCGGCGCACTCATGCGACCCACCCCACTCTGTTCGGTGAAATGCCGAACCCCCACGAGCTGATCGTCCCACTTGTCGACCGCAGCATCGGTCGTGCGGGTCCGGACCGGCCGGGTCAATCCCGACGGAGTGACGGCCAACTGCCGGCGAACCCCGGGTGCAACGCGAAGGCGGCGACGTCGGGTTCCGCGACCCAGCGCAGCTCCGTACTCTCCGCGTTCGGCACCAATCGCAGCGGACCGACGACCTCGGCGATCACCGTGGTGTACGACCAGCCGCCGTGATCGTCCTGCCACTCGCCGACGATCGCGACCGCCGCCCGGTCGATGCCGGCCTCCTCGTGGGCCTCCCGCAGCGCCGCCTGGATCACCGACTCGTGGCTGTCGCGCGCGCCGCCCGGCAGCGACCATGTACCCCCGTCACTGGTCCAGGCGGCGCGATGCTGCAGCAGCACAGATGATGCTGCGGAGTCACCCCCTATCACCGATCTAGCGGGGTCGTCCCGCCGAAGCAGCAGCCCTGCAGCGCCGTACCGGCCCCAATGTCGGTGACCGAGAGCGCACCAGGTCCAGCCGTTGCCGTCGCCGCGCACCCGGCGCCTCCTCAGCTCGACAGACGGACGATCAGCTCCGGGGCGAACATCGTCGGCGGGACCGGGGCGCGGTCGCCGGACATTCGCTCCAGCAGGATCACACCAGCCGTCCGTGCCATCTCGACAATCGGGTTGACCACCGTCGTCAACGGTGGGTCGGTCGCGGCCGCGACCGCGGCGTCGTCATAGCCGACGACCGCCATATCCGACGGAACCGCCAGGCCGCGAGTCTTCAGCACCGCGAGCGCGCCGACCGCCATCAGGTCCGACGCCACGAAAATGGCGTCGAGATAGGGGTGTCTGTCCAGCAGCCGCTCGGTCGCCGCCAGACCGCCAGGAGTGGTGAAGTCCCCGTGCTCGCAAGCATCGACCGGCAGTCCGCGCTTGGTCAGGGCCGAGCGCCATCCCGCGAGGCGGTCCTGCGCGGACGTCATGTCGGGCGGCCCGGCGACGGTGCCCACCCTGCGGCGCCCCCTGGCCAGCAGGTGCTCGGTGGCGATTTCGCCACCGCGTTCGTTGTCGGTGTCGACGTAACTGAACCGATCGGGCATGTTCCACGGTCGACCGACGAACACGCTGGGCAACGAGGCCGCTACCAGGGCTCGCTCGATCTCGTCCGAGCGATGGTGAGACACCACGACCACACCGTCCACGTACCCCAGCCGGAGATAGCGGATCGTGCGATCTGCGCTGTCCCCGACCCTGGCCATCAGCAGCACCAGCTGGAGGTCGGTGTCCCCCAGTGCCTGCGACAGACCCTGGATGGCCGCCGCGAAGAAGGGGTCTCCGGTGACGCGCTCGTCCGGTTCGGGCACCACCAACGCCACCGAGTCGGCGCGATGGGTGACCAGGGTCCGCGCCGCGCGGTTCGGACTGAATCCCAGCCGGAGCACCGCCGCCTCCACCGCGGCCAGCGCATCCGCGCTGACCCGGCGCCCGCCGTTGATCGCCCTGGAGGCCGTGGATCGCGACACGCCCGCGGCCGCTGCGACGTCCTCCAGGGTCGGTGACGCACGCCGGCCCGCGACCGACGGGTGTGCCGAAGGCCCAGTCGTCACCGTCGCACCCTTCAGCGCCGAATGGGCACTGTCGTCACCGCGGGCGGCATCGGCCGCGGCGTTCCGGGTGTCCGTCATCTGCCCGCTGAGCCACCAACCAGGCGAACGCCGACCACCGCGCGCTCGCCCCGCCCCGGTGGCATCCACCTGACGGGGCCGGAGACGCCCGGCGAGCTGAACATCACCAGCAGAGCATCGGTGGGAGGCGCGGGAAAGTCCAAATCGGTGCTCGCAGCGCGGCCGGCGCGGCACATCCCTCGACCGCCCCCTGACTGTCCCTGCTGATTGATCGCGCGAGAGCTTTCACGGCAGGGACGAGCCGGATGGCTCGTCGCCAAATCGTTGGTGCCCGCTGTCCGCGAGCGGCACCTGCACGTCACCCGGACCTGGACGGGGCGGCGCTGGCCAGGACCACCGCCGCGGTGAATCCGTGGGGCGCGGGCGCCGCGCGCTCCGCCAGCCGCACGCGTGCTGAACGATCCCTGACGTTGTCCGTCATGGTGAGGGTGTCGTTCGTCACGTGGAAGCCTATGCGGCGCCCCTGCTCACCATCACACGCTCGGAAAACGCACCGGTACGCCGCCGCCAGCGGTGCAACCGGGACAAATCACTCGCCTCGATGGTGCCCCCACGCCACGCGCCGGGCTAATGTCTAGGCACGCTCGGACCGAGCCTGAGGCGCAGACCGCCGGACCTGAGGGGTTTCATGCCAATATCTGCCGAACTGCAAGCATTGCAGCGCGCGATTGCCGACCTGCGATCCGGAGTCAATTCGTTGGCTCGCAACCACGGGGACCTCCCGGTGGTGGCCAGGCTCCGCAATGACCTCGAGCGGCTGATCCTGGACGTCGCCGACGTCGAGGCGCTCTCGCCGGCGACATGGGGAGCACCGGCGATCCCGGCAGGCGGCAAGCCCGTCGCGCCGCCCACCGTCTACCAGGTCAGCGACGAACCGTACGATCCATCGCTCTGGCGTGACGACGCCGACGACGAGGGCGTCGGCGGCTATCACGGCATCGGCCGCACGGGCAAAAGAAGTTGACCGGCGTCAACGCCCCGGGGCGGGCGCGAGTCGGGGTTCGCACTCTCCGCAAGGACAGGTGGTGGCTGGCCCCGCTGGCGACCTTCCTCGGGTTGTTCCTGTTCGTGGTCTACGCGACGTTCCGGGCGTTCCAGGGCGCGTACTACTACTTCGAGCCCTATCTCTCGCCGTTCTACTCGCCGTGCCTGACCACCGATTGCGTGCCCGGGTCGAGTGACTTCGGGCAGCCGATCAGCTGGTGGCCGCTGTCCCCGGCCCTGATCATCCTGATCTTCCCGCTGGGCTTCCGAATGACCTGCTACTACTACCGGAAGGCCTACTACCGGGCGTTCTGGTTCTCCCCGCCGGCCTGCGCCGTCGCCGAGCCGCACAAGGCCTACACCGGTGAGACCCGCTTTCCGTTGATCCTGCAGAACATCCACCGCTACTTCTGGTTCTTCGCGATGATCTTCGGGGTCATCCTGACCTACGACGCGATCCTGGGATTCCGGAACCCGCAGGGTCAGTGGTTCCACATGGGCCTGGGCACCGTCATTCTGGTGATCAACGCCGCGTTGATCTGGCTGTATACCCTTTCCTGCCATTCCTGCCGGCACATCATGGGCGGCAAGCTCAAGCATTTCTCCCGCCACCCCGCCCGTTACTGGATGTGGCAACAGATCTCGAAGCTGAACGGCCGGCACATGTTGCTGGCGTGGGTGTCGTTGGGCTGGCTGCTCGTCTCCGACCTGTACGTCACCCTGCTGGCGCACGGCACCATCACCGATGTTCGCTTCTTCTAAGTCGCCGTTTCTTCTGACAGCCCTGGAGGCCCTCACCGCATGTCCGACCACGAGGAACACCGGTACGACGTCCTGATCGTCGGGGCCGGTGGGGCCGGCCTGCGCGCAGCCATCGCCGCTCGCGAGGAGGGGCTGCGCGTCGCGATCATCTGCAAGTCGCTGTTCGGCAAGGCCCACACCGTGATGGCCGAGGGCGGCATTGCCGCGTCGATGGGCAATGTCAACTCGAACGACAGCTGGCAGGTGCACTTCCGCGACACCATGCGCGGCGGCAAGTTTCTCAACATTCCCCGGATGGCCGAACTGCACGCCCAGGAGGCCCCGCAACGGGTCTGGGAGCTGGAGACCTACGGCGCGTTGTTCGACCGCACGCCCGACGGCCGGATCAGCCAGCGGAACTTCGGCGGTCACGAGTACCCGCGGCTCGCGCATGTGGGAGACCGCACCGGCCTCGAGCTGATCCGCACCCTGCAGCAGAAAATCGTCTCGCTGCGCCAGGACGAGGAACAGGCCGCGGTCGATGCCGACTCGGCCGCCGACGTCGGGCAAGAGGCGCTGGCAGATGAGGACGCCGGGCTACGGGTCTTCGCCGAGGTCACCATCACCGAACTGCTCGCCGACGCCTCAGGTGCCATCGCCGGCGCCTTCGGCTACCGCCGGGAGACCGGCACCTTCATCGTCTTCCGGGCGCCCGCGGTGATCCTGGCCACCGGCGGTATCGGGAAATCGTTCAAGGTGACGAGCAATTCCTGGGAGTACACCGGTGACGGTCACGCGTTGGCCCTGCGTGCCGGTTCCACCCTGATCAACATGGAGTTCGTCCAGTTCCACCCGACTGGCATGGTCTGGCCACCCTCGGTGAAAGGCATTCTGGTCACCGAATCGGTGCGCGGTGACGGCGGCGTGCTGCGCAATTCCGAGGGCAAACGGTTCATGTTCAATTACGTACCGGAGATCTTCCGGGCCAAGTACGCCGACTCCGAGGAGGAAGGCGACCGCTGGTATTCCGATCCCGAACACAATCTCCGGCCGCCGGAACTGCTCCCCCGCGACGAGGTGGCCAGGGCCATCAACTCCGAGGTCAAGGCCGGCCGCGGAACCGAGCACGGTGGGGTGTTCCTGGACGTGTCGTCCCGGCTGCCCGCCGACGTGATCATCAAGAAGTTGCCGTCCATGCACCATCAGTTCCGCGAGCTCGCCGACGTCGACATCACCAAGCAGCCGATGGAGGTCGGGCCGACCTGCCACTACGTGATGGGCGGGGTGGAGGTCGATCCCGACACTGCCGCGGCGCGGAACGTTCCGGGCCTTTTCGCGGCCGGCGAGGTATCCGGCGGCATGCACGGCTCCAACCGGCTGGGCGGCAACTCGCTGTCCGACCTGCTGGTCTTCGGCCGCCGGGCCGGCGTCGGCGCCGCCGAGTACGTCCGCGGCCTGGGCGACGCGGTGCCCGAGATTCAGGACGGGGCACTGGATGTCGCCGCCTCCGAGGCGCTGGCCCCGTTCCAGCCACCCGCCGACGGTGGCATCGGGGAGAACCCGTACACCATTCACCGCGAACTGCAGCAGGTGATGAACGACCTCGTCGGGATCATCCGCAAGGAGGACGAGGTGCAGCAGGCGCTGGACGCCATCGACGCGCTGAAGGCTCGGGTCCCGGCCGTCAGCGTCGAGGGTCACCGGCAGTTCAACCCGGGCTGGCACCTGGCTCTTGACCTGCGGAACATGCTGCTGGTCAGCGAGTGTGTGGCCCGAGCCGCGTTGGCACGTCAGGAAAGTCGGGGTGGCCACACCCGCGACGATTATCCGGGCATGAACGCGGAATGGCGGCGCAAGCTGCTGGTCTGCTCGATGCACGAGGGCGAGGCCGGCGGACCGGCCGGCATCACCCTCACCGAGGAGCCGTCGCCGGTGATCCGCGAGGACCTCCTCGCCCTCTTCGAGCGCAGCGAGTTGGAGAAATACCTGACCGCGGACGAGCTGCCCGCCGACACCACCGCCACGGGAGGCGCGACATGAGCCGCAATGCACAGTTCCGGGTGTGGCGCGGCGACGCGATGGCCGGCGGCCTGCAGGATTACACCGTTGAGGTCAACGAGGGTGAGGTCGTGCTGGACATCATCCACCGCTTGCAGGCGACCCAGGCCGGCGACCTGGCGGTGCGCTGGAACTGCAAGGCCGGCAAGTGCGGCTCGTGCAGCGCCGAGATCAACGGCCGGCCCCGGTTGCTGTGCATGACGCGCATGTCCACGTTCACCGATGAGGAGGTGATCACCGTGACGCCGCTGCGGGCGTTCCCGGTGATCCGCGACCTGGTCACCGACGTCTCGTTCAACTACCAGAAGGCCCGGCAGATCCCGGCTTTCGCGCCGCCGCCGGACCTCGCGCCCGGGGAGTACCGGATGCAGCAGGTCGACGTCGAGCGGTCCCAGGAATTCCGCAAGTGCATCGAGTGCTTCCTGTGCCAGGACGTGTGTCACGTGGTGCGTGATCACGAGGAGAACAAGAAGTCGTTCGCCGGTCCGCGCTTCTTCATCCGTGCGGCAGAGCTCGACATGCACCCGCTGGACGCCCGCACCGATCGCCGCGAGTTCGCCCAGGCCGAGCAGGGCATCGGGATGTGCAACATCACCAAGTGCTGCACCGAGGTCTGCCCCGAGCACATCCACATCACTGACAACGCCATCATCCCGATGAAGGAACGGGTGGTCGACCGCAAGTACGACCCGCTGGTGTGGTTGGGCAACAAGCTCTTCCGCCGCGGCAAGGACTGATCGCGCCGGTCGCCCGACCGGCGACGACCCGAGGCACCCGCGCCGCCCTCGGCGCGCCCTCGCGTCGCGGGGCCACGATGCTCGCGTCGCGGGGCCACGATGCTCACGCTGCCGGAACGATGCTCACCCAACCCGAGCCGACCCCCGTCTGCAGCGAAGGGTCGGCGCGGGCGCCGAGAGCAACGTCCAGATGCGCTTATCGGAAGTGAGAAGCTGCCTTTCGTGGTGGACGAGACCGGGGCTCAGCGAGATCCCGAGTTGGTCCGCGTCCTGGAATCTGCGGCGAGGCTTCAGCAAGTGGTACCCGACGCGGTCCTTGTTGGTGGTTCAGCCGCGGCGATGTGCGCCGGCCACCGACGATCCCACGACCACGATCACGTTCTGCCGGATCTTCGCGAGCGCTTTGATGCCGTAATGGAAGCCATCGAGAATGAAAACGGGTGGGTCACCAACCGGGTGACGCCAGGCAAGGTCATTCTGCGCCGCCTCGGCGACATCGAAGCCGGGGTCAGGCAGATGATCCGAAGCACGCCGCTAGAGCTGGCCGAGGTCGTGCTGCCATCGGGGCGCGTCCTCAGGGCGCCGACCCCGGACGAAACCCTCAGGGTCAAAGGGTTCCTCATTGTTCGCCGCAACCAAACGCGGGACCTTCTGGACGTCGTGGCACTGGCAGATCGGTATGGAGTCGAACATTCCGGTCGCGTGCTGGCGGCCATCGACACTTACTACGCCGATCAGCGAGGCGTCGGTGACGGCATTGCCACTCAACTCGCGCGGCAGCTGGCCGATCCACGGCCGAAGGACGCCTCCACCACTCTTGAGCTGACGCAGTACAAGGGTCTGGCCAAGCCCTGGCAACGCTGGGCCACCGTCGTCGACGCCTGCCGAACTCTGGCTCAAGCAATGGTCAACAGCGCGGACGCACCATGACCTCGGTGCCACTGCGGAACGTCGATCTTGACCCCAACACCCCTGTTGCGGCGTGGCCTTTCGAGGTCGTTCAGACGCTCATCGAGCGCGGCGGTCTATCAGATTGGCGGCTGTTGATCAAGGAGATCCAACGAGCACCGTGGGGCGCAACGAGCCAACGGGTGCAGGAGTCCCTGTCGATCTCCCGTCCGTACGGGACGGCGGAGCTGTTCGAGAAGGCGATCGCCGACGCCCGGCACACCGCCATCGCCGCCGAAAAGGCCGAGGTGGCCAGGGAAGTCGGCGAACTGGTGCCGCGCAGTCGGCTGTCGAAGGCGGAGTTCGCCGGCAGGATCGGCACCTCGCCCTCGCGGCTGTCGACCTACGTGTCCGGGCAGGTGATGCCGTCGGCCGCGCTGATGGTCCGGATGCGTCACGTTGCCGACTCGGCGCAGCGCTGAGCCCCGCCACGCCCCCCGCTCGAGCCCGGACGGTGGAACGGGCCAGAGTGAGGTTGGTGACTCCGGCCCAGCGCTCCAGCGCCGGGCCCGGCCCCGGGACCGCGCCTGATCTGCGCATCCGCCGGCCGCCCCTTCGACGACACACCTCACATCCGGCTAAGGCTTCACCCCTACTTCACGCCGGAGGTCACCGCCGATTGCGATCTCCGGACCGGAAGTGCTTTCCTGGCCAGTCGTCATTCGAATCCGAATGAACGAAAGGTGACCGGAATGGATGGCGTCATGCGGTTCCTTCAGTTCGTCCTGGGTACAGCCACCCCGGCAAAGCCCGGCAAGCTGCGTTCGACCCTGGTAGGCGCCGCGCTGGCATGCGCCGTGATGGTCGCCGGCGCAGGCCCGGTGTCCGCAGCCGTTCCGGCCGAGCCCGAAACCGGGCGCCTGCGGCGGCCGCCGCTGCTGAGCCCGCCGCAGCCACCGCAGTCGCGACCCAAACAGCGGCCCCAGCCGCGATCCCGGTCACGCTGGCTCCCGGGCTCAGCGGATTCGACAACATCGGCGCCGACACTCCGGCGCAGCTCAGCTGCCTGAGCGACTCCGGGTACTCCTTCGACGTCATCGACGCGCTCGGCGCCGGCTGGGATTCCGAATACCGTTCGGCCGCGGCGCTGGGGATCAGCGTGGTGCTGTTCCAGGGGTTCTACAAGCCGTACTGGACCGACCCGACCAAGGGCACGTCGCGCGGCCAGCTGATGGTCAGCAATGCCCAGCTCGTCGGATACCCGAGTGGCGCCCAGGTGTTCCTCAACCTCGAGAACAACCTCTCCGACGGTGCCTCCCCCACCACCAGGGCCGGGATCATCCAGTGGGTCCAGAACTGGGCCGCGGTCGTGACGGCTGCGGGGTACACCCCTGGGGTCTACGTGGGCAACCCGCAGATCCTCAGCGCCGACGACCTGACCTCCGCACTGACCAAGGTGAGCGTGTTCTGGCGGTCGGCGTCCGGCAGCGCCCCGCAGTCGGCGCGCGGCTACGTCCTTCGGTAGCCCAACATCTCCGCGGCCGCCTGCGGAACCACGATCGACATCGATACGTCCGGCTCGGACAACCTCGGCGCCGGGCTCGTCGGTGCCGGATTCCCGCGCGGCCTGACCGGGCCCGCGACCGCGGGGGCCCTCGGCCCGCTCACCCCGGCGCGGATCCTGGACACCCGCGGCGGCGGCGCCCTTGGCGCCATCGGCACCACCTCGGTACAGATCCTCGGCGCCGGCGGGGTGCCCACGACCGGAGTCTCGGCCGTGGCCATCAACGTCACC
>Ga0208081_1000073_pt1 | contig 22767 bp, 18 predicted proteins | sample NGESurshal092012_6_FD_184479 | JGI IMG/M metagenome (GOLD analysis project Ga0208081, IMG submission 184479) | Arctic peat soil microbial communities from Barrow, Alaska - NGEE Surface sample 415-1 shallow-092012 (SPAdes) | ecosystem: Environmental > Terrestrial > Soil > Wetlands > Peat ...
TCCATCCAAATCTTGAGCTTGTTCCCGAATCCTTTTATCTCTCCGGCTGTAAAAATCTTAGTATTGCCGTTTTCTGCAGTGAATTTTATCTCAACCGGATTGTTCTCCACATATTTAAGGCTCCATTTCAGCTTTCCCTTAAGTGTATCACCATTGCTTAATATAATATATCCGGGTACTAGTCCTGCAGGTGGTTCCCCCGGGGCAACGGATTCATGGTTATCCTGGGCAAAAAGCCCCAGGGGCAGACAACATGTGCCAAGAAATAAAATCACATACAATAAATTCTTTTTCATAGTCTTCATTTTTTAATTCCGGAATATCCATTCAAATGATTAGGATAAAGTTACTAAGAATTGAGTAAATGAATATCGAATGACCTTCGAATATCTATCATTGGAAAGAACTTATAATTATCAAAATTAGGGAAATATTTGACATCAGAGGCCTATTTAATTCAATATCAAATTGACTTTTTAAAAAGGTTATTTGCAATTTTATTTACCTGATTGGGGGTGGCATTAACCTTTGCCACCTTTGGCCTGAAAAAATTGACCACCCCAAACCGGAGTTAAATTCTTGTTGTTAAGTTATGTATGTTAATTGTAGTCAGACCGGATTTTAAAGTGGTCAAAGAAAGTTGGATTTTACACTTATCCAGATAGAATGATGATTTTTAAGTACCCTGATTAAATTAACACGTCAGATTTTCTTCAGTTCACCTTTTGTTCTTGGATGGGCTATTTTTACAGATTTATCCTTGAAGTCAAATTTGGATATTTTATGAACTGAATCATTATGGCATGTTAAGCAGTCTATTTCTGTTGGAAGGAAAGTTTTTGTTATGTATGCTCCCTTGTGGCAGGCTTCGCAAGTTACTCCATCATCTTTTTTATAATTAGCTGTAAAGAAAGAGGAGTCAAGACCTCCTCCTGTTACATGACATTTTAAACAGATTGTACTTTCCTGAGGATCCACTTTTACATTGGCATTTTTTGCATAATGCAAAGCCCTTTTTGAAGCAAGAATTTTAAAAGCTTGTGAATGGGGACCATTTTTCATAATATTAAATTGGAAACCCATTTCTTCTTTATTATGACAGACCGAAGCACATTTTTCTATACCGACATAATGGTATTTTTGTTTTTCCTGTACAAACCTGCTTATTCCTTTGGGCAATAGAAACTCGGATTTTTCAAGAATTGCATAAGTTTGATTAGATTGAACAGGGCTAATGATTATAATCAGATTAAGAGCTATTGATAGTACGAAAACTACTATTTTTTGATTTATTTTCATATCATAAATAGTTGTAATACAAATATATTATTTTAAACTGATCATTCCCATATTGGAAAAGCTTGTGACCTTGACCACCCTTGGCCGGAATAATTGACCACCAAAATCCGGAGTTAAATACTTGTTGTTTTGTTATGTGTTTCTTGAGCTATCAGACCGGATTTTGAAGTGGTCAAATAATGATTGATTTTACACTTAGAAGCGATCTGTTGTAAATATGCTATTTATTCTAAAAGTTACTTCAAAATAAAGACGCAGATATTTTATCATTAAAAATCCAGAATTGAAATATGCGAGAATTTGAAATATCTTTGCAAAACTATACTTTGATTTATGATCTAAAGTGGTGTACTTTGGTTTGAGGATATACAGTAATATGAAAAACTGGGAAGAACAAGAATTAGAAAAATTTATTAGAGATAATAAAGATAAGTTCGATGTATATCAACCTGACCCCAATCATAATCAGCATTTCTTAAATAAATTAATAAATAAATTTAAGGAAGTAATTAGTATTGTACCTTATATAGTAAAAGTCGGTATAGCCACAATACTTATATTTATTTTATCTTTTCTTTTATGGAGAACATATATCTGTCCTCCTCTGTCACGCATTTCTTTAAAATATTGGGAAGTAGAACATGATTATAAACATCAAATTAATCGAAGTACTCGACTTACCTATTCTTATATTAATAACTTGGAAGAAAAGGTCAAATTTAAATCTGAACTTCAAAAATATGATGAGACTTATAAAATATTAAAGAAACAATTAAAAGAAAATCCTTCCGCAGATAACATAGCAAATATGTTAAGATTTTATAAAGAAAAATTATTATCATTAGAAGAAAATACCCAAAATTATAGAAATAGAAATACACTAAATAAGTAATATCCAAGAATTAAAGGATAGTGGAAAAACCAGTGCCCTTGACTACCCAGGGCCAAAGTAAATTGGCCATCCTTCGCCGGAGTTAAACCCTTAATGTCTAAATTAATATTACTTATGCAATCTCCCCGTCCCAATGTGGTCAATAATACCGGCTTTTGAACTATGCATCGATCATTTATCAATATCCCAACAACAATCAGATAAATGGAATTAATTATTTTCAGGATTAGTTTCTTCCTGACGGAACGCATGATGTGAATTGATCTCTATTATGTTGGGGGATGCAACCGTTTATTAAACCATTTTCGTACCGATTGCATTGTTTTTTGCTGGTTTGAAGGAGCTTGCAGATGGCATGTCGCTCTTTCATCACTATTCTCAGGTGCGCCCCAGCGTATTTCAATTCCATCATTAGGATTATAAGCCATCTCAAAGGCATCTCTTCTTTTAAGGATTTCCGCTATAGTTAGTTCCTGAGATGAGCCATCTGAACGAGTATAGCTTATTGTAAGTTCGGAATCCTTCTTATCAAGGAATGACTGAAGCTTATTCTTAATGTCTTCCGGAGAGCTTGATTCTGAGATCTTAAAGTATTCGGGTGAACTGGCAACCCGGTCAGGGAAACCAAGTACCGCATCCATAGCAATCAGAAGTCTTAAATCGCGGTTAGGTGTTGAAAAATCTTCCCATTGGCCACCGGCCTGAAAAATACCGTTGGCATTTGACGGCATAGGAATCACAGTTCCCGGATGTGATTTGAGATAGGCTTCGCCATTAGCCACCGATTTGACACGAACCAATAGCTGTTCATGAAGTGCCTGAATAAGGTCCATCAATGCATCTTCAGGGTCAAGCGGCTTCGGATTGATTAATCGGTCCATAACGAGATAGAAAACATCGCTTTCCATTTTTCGCTGCTGCAGCGAAAAGGGTGCAAACCCGGCTGATGCGTTCAGCACTTTGTTTTGCATCAGACTTAGCTTACCATTATCAAATGAAATAGGACGAAAAGCCTTAAATCCTGGTTCCCCGACCACTTCGGAAGTGTTAAAAAGAAAATTACCCTTCCAAAACCGTTTGATTGCTATCGTATTATCTGGTTGGGCATCTGTTGCAAGAAGCAGTCCCGGATGGTCTTTGGTTTGTGGTACCCAGCTTATGAGTATCAGCGTGTGCCCATAAGGATCTGCATAAACGGTACCGGGTCGCAGGGCTCCCCGTTCAAGTGAAACAGGATAATAGTCTGAATTCTCATTGTCAAGAGCAGTACGGGCTGTACCTGAATGGACACCATTCATAACCGATCTTAAAAAGGAATTGAATGCCATCACTGGATTGATGTCCTTCGAAGAGGAAGTTTCATTGGTGATCCATTGACCTGTCCGGGGATTGTGTCCCACAAAACCTCTGTCGCATATATGATAACCTAACGGGAGTCCTAGTTTCCATGCAAAATAGGCCCTCAGGTAAAAAGGATTATCGGCACAGTCAGGTTCCATGATAACCCTGTTTTTCCCTTTTGGGTCATCTTCTCCCATGGAGAGATAGTTATAAAGGAAATTACGATCCTTATTCTGGGTCACTTCATGGAGAGCTGACCATGAAGCCTGCTCGTCGCAACCCTGAAACAAGGCGTTTATCCAGGAAGAATAAATTGTCTCCATGCCGCTGTCCCAACCACGGGTAGTTTTCCATGCTGCACTATTCGGGGGGATCACCTTCCGTGGAGTAATTTCAAACTCCAGATTACTGATCTCCTTTTTATCCATAATCAGGGTAGCCTTATATTTACCTGCAGGACTTCCGGCAAAATTATCTATCCGCCAATAAGGCAATTCCCCGCCGGTTTTATTATTCAGCGATTCTAAAATACCCGACTGACCACTGAAAATGATCTTGGCATTCAGGATGTTCCCTTCCCCTGTGGCTAAAATACGAAAACCTTCCCCGGGAGCCGGATTTTCGGGTAAAACCAGTAGTGTATTAACCGGATTGTAATCAGCTTGAGTATCGCTCTCTTGTCCTGAATCTGATTTTACGGAAGATTCCAGTCCTCTCTTTCCTGTCTGACTGTTATTGCCACAGGCTGCTAAGCTGTTGAATATTACAGGAATAATCAGACTAAAAAGCAGCGAACGAATATATATTTTGACCATGGTTATTATGGTTGCATTTTTACGTAAACTATTTCCTTTCTAAAACACCTTCTTCTCTTCCTTCACCCCGATACCCGGTTTATCAATCAAAGTCACTTTGCCATCAACTATTTGCATCCCGGAGTAAGGATCGTTTGAAATGAGCAGGTTCCCGTCGAGGTCGGCCCAGTCTGCTTTAGGAGCCAATTGTGCTGCTGCAGATATGGCACATGAAGTTTCTGTCATGCAACCAATCATCACTTTCATATCCAACGAACGTGCCAGCGTCAACATTTGATGAGCTTCGCGCATCCCGGTACATTTCATCAGCTTAATATTAATCCCATTGTAAACGCCGTGTACCTTTAACACATCGGGCAATCGTTGAACCGATTCATCGGCAATAGTAGGCAGCGGACTGTTTTGCGTCAGCCATGCCATATCGTCGATGGCCGTTTTTGGCATGGGCTGCTCCACAAACACAACCCCGTTCTCCTTCAGCCAGTGGATCATTTCAAGTGCTTTTACGCGGTCGGTCCATCCCTGGTTCACATCTACACACAATGGACGGTCGGTTACGGAACGGATTGTTTCGATCATCTGACGGTCGGTTGACAGTCCTAGTTTTACCTTCAGTATTTTATATGGCGCAGCTTCAGCTACTTTTTGTCTGACTACCTCAGGTGTATCGATGCCAATGGTAAATGATGTGTTGGGCGTATCAGCCGGGTCGAACCCCCAGATTTTATACCAGGGCTGCTTCATCAGCTTGCCAACCAGATCGTGCAATGCAATATCCACAGCAGCTTTAGCGGCGGTGTTTCCCGGCATAACAGAATCGACATACTGCAAGATATTATCCATCTGAAACGGGTCCTGAAACTGGCTTAAGTCGAGTGATGATAGGAACCGGGTTGCTGTCTCAACACTTTCTCCCAGGTATGGAGGCATCGAGGCTTCGCCATAGCCAACCATTCCGTCGATCTCAAGGCGGGTAAGCACATCGGGGGTATTATTCCGGGAACTGTTTGCTAAAGTGAAAGTGTGGCGCAGTAACAGATCATAAGGTAAAAAACTTAGCGACAAGCCTTTTTTTGAAGTACGAATGGCCTTCTTTTCGGCGGCTGCAAACAGCTTTTCCACTCCGGTTACTCCAACCAGAGCCAACAATCCCGTAGTTCGAATAAAATTGCGGCGGTCGGTTTTCATAATTAGATTGATTATGGCTGAACTGTATACCAGGGATGATCTTTAACCCTTACAATTCCTTCGGTATTCAGTGAATTCAGGATTCTGCGGGCAGCTACATTATGTCGTTCAGAGTCGTATTTCGGATCGCCGGGATCTATGCTGCTGATATGTACCCTTCCCGAGGAATGAATGAAATCTCCTTTCCCAAGATAAATACCTTCATGGCTGATATGTTGTGCTGTGCTTCCGAAAAAGAGCAGATCGCCTGGTTGAAGGTTGTCCCTGTTGCTGAAATCAATCGATTCGCCATACATGGCTTGCTGCGATGCATCACGGGCGAGAATAATTCCCTGAGTATAGTAAACCAGTTTCACAAAACCCGAACAATCAACCGCCTTGCTTGATGTTCCGCCCCATAAATAAGGAGATCCCATCATTTGTCTGGCAACCGACAATATTGACTGAATGCCTGGTTGCGAACCGCTCCAGTCATTAAAAGAAATGCAATCGGCTTTTCGAACATATCCTGTACGGCCATCGGGGATCTTTATTTTTAAAAACCCCTTAACTGTTGATTCAACTTCGAACAGATCGTCAAGAACAAGGTCGGTTACAACGTTGCCTTTTAAGGTTGGTGCATCGAAAGCATAACCAGAAAGATGATTATATAAATAACGGTCCGATTTTTTCCAGTATTCCATTTCATTTTCACTGAATACCTGCAAACCACCGGCATCCATCCATCCAATGTAGTGTTCGGGTGTTTGAACCCGGTACCATTTATCGTTGCAATCCAATACTTTTAAGGGAGTTCCCATCAATGCCTGCGAAACCAGCTCAGAAGCATCATCAGGAAGGGCGCGCATGTTAGATACCGATAATGTAACCAGCGCCCAGGTTTTATCCGACATCGTCTGAGCCATCATAATTGTTCCGGCACAAAACAACAGAAAGAGACAACTTGCTTTTTTATAAAAATTCCTCATTATAGAAATAAATACCGTGATACAAAAATATGGGAATTGTTTAAAATCAGCTATTATTTAAATACTCCCGCTTTCCGAATCTTCTTACTTATAGATATTCTCCTTCTCAATTCCCTCCTTATTTCTTTTTGAATATTTTCTTTGCATAAAAAGATAGACTGGAATGCCGGACAAAATAAGGATCATTCCAATGGCCGCTTCGCGCGGCCGGGTAATTATAGTATTGAAAAACAAAAATATGCAAAAAATAATGAAGATTGCCGGGACGACGGGATACCCCCAGACTTTGTAAGGACGGTAAGAATCGGGCATTTTGCGGCGCAAAATAAATACACCCAGAGATGTGGCTCCGTAAAATATAAATACAGCAAAAATAATCATGTCGGTCAACTGATCGAAAGTTCCTGACAGAACCAGCACCGAGGCCCATATCCCCTGCCACAACAGCGAATTACCGGGGACATTGGTCTTGTTCAATTTTCCGATACCGGGTAAGAAAAGCCGGTCGCGAGCCATCGCATAATAGGGACGGGCACCTGTGAGAATGCTGGCATTTGTGCATCCCAGCGTGGTAAGTAGTATCAACAACGAAATAAACATTACTCCTCCTGTTCCCCAAAAACTTCTGACTGCCTCAACAGCAGCAATCTGATTGCCTGATGCATGAATTTGTTCCAGTTGAGGAACAGACAAAAGAGAGAGATATGTCACATTCACCAGCAGATAAATAAAGATCACTATAAAAACACCGATCACGATTCCTTTCGGGATGTTCCGGGTTGCATCTTTAACCTCACCACCAATATATCCGACAGAAACCCATCCCTGATATGCCCAAAAAGCGGCAAGCATAGCTGTGAAAAAAGAGGAGAGCGTAACAGTGCCGCTTGTTAAATCTCTAACATCCATGAAGTTCGCAGGTTTTGCAACATTGCTTGTCAACCCGAAGAAAATAATCAGAAAGAGTCCAATTAATACCAGCAACAAGATGGCTTTGCTGACCCATGCCCCACTTTTTAAACCTGAACCATTAAGGCTTGTTAAAAGTAAAATAAGCAGAATAGCAGTTAGTTTGATCCCAAAGTCCTGAAAAGGGTAGAAAACGCCTCCTATGGTTATATTTTGCAGGGAGGAAAAAATCTCTGGTATGGGGATGATGTTGTTCAACGATTGGGCAAAAACATAGGCCAATGAGGAAATAGTTGCAGTTTGAATGACTGTAAATAGCGACCAGCCATATAAGAATGCGAAAAAACGATTATAAATTTTTTTAAAGTAGACAAATTCCCCACCTGTATCGGCCAGTAATCCGGCTACTTCAGCATTGCTCAACGCACCAAAAATGGTGATAATCCCTGCGATAATCCATGCCATTAGTATCCATACCGAAGAGTGAAGTTCGGCAGCCATCGGAGCGATCTTTTTATATACACCTGATCCGATGATATTTGCAACCACAAAAATGATAACATAACTTAAGCCAAGTGTTCTGACTAATTTTCTTTGATTAGCCATAAATAAGCGGTTGAAAACAAATAAAGCTTCTAAATTAAAGAATAAGTTTGTTTTCAGAGGATAATAATTTATCTCTGACTAATTTATTGAAATCTGTAAAGCCATATGGGACAATAGAGAGGAGATGTATTATCATTCTCCAATAAATAATCTGGTTTATCAATAAGATCTCTCATTACAATTTATTAAACAACCTCAATCCTCTTAACCTCTCAATTAATAATTAAGTAGCTTTGAGTATTAAATACAGGTTGGCTTAAATGGAAAACACACAATACAATTAAGCCGCTACTCATATGAATCATTGCTTTGCCGATCAGATCAAAAATAGTAATCCCGAAGAATATGAAAAGTATTAACTATTTCATAGCCATAATTTTTATTGGCATTTTAAATCCCATCAATTTATACTCACAATCAAATTTCGAAACAGGTTATGTTATAGATATTCAGAAGGATACAATAAAGGGTTTTATTGACTATCGAAACTGGAATATCACTCCGAAAGAAATAGTTTTTAAAACGGCTACTGATTCAAAATCAACTATTTATACTCCGACTGATATTTTAAGCTTTAATGTCGCTGGTGAGCGCTATGTTAGCGGGATTGTAACAATCGATGAAGGTCCTTTCAGAGATAATGAGCTGACAGAATCTGAGATGCCTCAGTACAGAACTGATACGGTTTTTTTACAAGTACTGTTAGATGGGAATAAGAGCCTCTATTCTTTAAAAGATGAAAATTTGAAAATGCACTATTTCATCGGTCAAAACGGAGCCTTTAATACACTTTTCTTTAAAAAATATTTACAAAATGTCAGTGGAGCTACCTTTGTTAAAACAAATGAAAAATTCAAGGGTCAGTTAATGGTATATTTTCAGGATTGCCCTTCAATTCAAAAAAAGATTTCTTATATAAATTACAATCAAAATGATTTAATCAACTTGTTTAATGAATATTATAATTGCACTCAGAACACTATATTATACAAATCTAAATTAATAAAATTCAAATCTGAAGCAGGCTTTTTTGCAGGATTGTCGCTTACCAAATTAAATTTTGAAGGAGATGATTTCTTTCTGCCTCTTACCGGTGTTGATTTTCCCCGGTCAGCTAATCTTACATTTGGAGGTTTTTATAATATCGTTTTACCAGGGAAACAGGGGAGACTGTCCATTGATAATGAATTAATGTTCATGTCTTACAAAACCAGCGGCCATTATAGAGATGATAATAATATCGATATTTATACAACCTCTTATAGTTCATTTGGCTATTCATATATCAAATTAAATAATCTTTTAAAATATAAATTTCCTGTTAACAGAATTTTTCTTTTTGCAGATGGAGGCATTTCAAATGGGATTTTTATTTCACAAACAAATTATATGAGAGTTGAGACACACATATATTCTGTCTATCATCTTTCAGAACACGAAGCTGTTGCTTATTCCAGAAAATGGGAAAGAGGAGTTCTTCTTGGTTTGGGTTGTAATATAAAGAATTACTCCTGTGAATTCCGATTTGAGAGAGCTGATGGAATGTCGGATGCTACAGGTTTAACATCCCAAACCATAGGATATTTTATTATTTTCGGATATAAATTTTGACTATCCGGAGAAATCTGACTTTTAAAAATAGCAACTAAATCTAAAATGTAAAATTAGAATCCGCCAGTCTTTCTAGTCCTTCACACAACGGACAGAAAATCCAAAATTCTTATTGTAGCTGTCTTTGGTAACATAGCTGTAATTGTAATTAACGTTTCGGCCTCTGGCACTTTGGGGATTATTTACGAAAGAACTCCACCATGTAGCGTCATCATTAATATTGTAGAAAGATCCATCATCCTGACGGAAACCACCCGGAAGGGCTGTAAAACCACTAGAGTTGGTTGCGCCATCATTAGGGGTGCCCCAGTGTAATATACCGGATTCCTTCAGTTTGCCGCCTGCTGCGTTTTCTCCGCCCAGATAGTTTGTCAGGGTTGTCCACTCAGCATAAGAAGGCACAAGCCAGCCTCTTGGACAGAGTTTTCCGGTGCTTACCGTGTACCAGTTGTACATTGCTCCATAAGTAGTTTTATTGGTAACTGCTTCATTGTCCTAAAAACAATATCCGGGTGCTGTCAGATTTGCCCAGACGGGACCACTTATAACCAAAGGAATAGATGTTCCATCATTAAACCTGGTAGTTTTTAGATTTTCAGCCATCCAAACCTGTGTACCGATTTTTACAGTATGATAAACATTGCCATCGATATCAGTTACCGTGTTTGAGGGATGGATAACAGTATTATTTGTTATTACTGTAGTTTTTTGCATGGGCTTGCTTACCGTACAACTATTAGTAAGAATTAATACAAAACCCATGACTACCAAAAGCCGGAGTTAAATGCTTGTTGTTTAGTTATGTATGTTAAGCGGAATCTGACCACCCAGGTATGTTCAAGACGTCCGGCATTTGCAGTTGCCGGCGTTTTTACAGATTAAACGCATTGCTGAAAATCCACATCTGCCGGAGAATAAAGCCAGATATTATTTCTTTCTGGTCCAGATTCCTGATAGTCCGCTGCTTCTGCCGTCACAACTATCATTAATAAGCGTAAAACTCAGTTTATCATCACTTAAATTATACAAATAAAGTCCCGGATTATTGCATGCAGCACCTCCGATATCCCTGAATTCAATTTCGTAGCCTTTCAGTTGATAATATCCCCATATATCAATCTCGGAGTCACCGGAAAAGTCCGATTGCACTTTATTATCTGGCATGAATGTCCGTGTAATAGTCCTGCCTGATATCTGTTTTTGCCAGACACCGACAATACTTGTACCTGTTGCAGTAAGTAGTTTTATACTATCATTCTTGTTTGTCCCCCAGCCTTTGATTAATGCCATCTCGATAAATGGCGCTTCGCACAATGATGAATTATTCTTTGCCTGGGCTATGAATAATTGTTTTAATAAATCATGGCATAGTTTGTCTATATTTTCACTTTGGGGATGGGATGTGGATAAATTTGATAAGATGATTACGGCGCTTTTTACATCCAGATCCATAAACAAGGATGATCTGTAGCCATCCATGCCTCCATTATGAAAATACCAGTTACATGTATTGCCCCCGAACTTTATTATATGCCATCCAAGAGCTAAATCCATACCACCACTGAAATAAGTTTTTTGTCTTTGAAATGACAGGATTGAATCATTTGAAAAGTTGGCAAAGACATATTTTGATAAGTCTGTAATATTAGACAAAATGCCGCCTGCAGCTTTTAGAATATCCGATTGCCAGTTTGGAATGCCGTTTCCAGAGGAATCACGCCCCTGAACAACCAGATCTTTAACCTTATTTATATCTGAAGTGGTGAACGCCATATCATACTTCTTGAAAATCTTGTCGAGCAATAATTGTTCATAAGACTTGCCAGTTTTTATTTCCAATAAGTAGCCAAGTATGCCGGCGCCAAGGTTTGAGTATTGATATTTTTCACCAGGCACTGAATTCAGGCTTAATTGTTTCTGCAAATAATCCCTGAGTAAAACAGAGTCGTATCCGGTTTTATAATTATCCGGCATCCTTGGAAGTCCGGATGTGTGATTTGCCAGTGTTTTATATGTAATTAAATTTCTGTCTTTTACAGATTGCCTTAATTTATATGGCAAAACGTTTTCAATTGGGTCATTTAAATTTATGACATTCTCCTTTATGAGGCTGGCAAGTATAGTCGAAGTAAATAATTTGGTGATCGATCCGATTTCAAAAACAGAATCCCTGTTATTAATTGAAAATAATTTATCGTTAACCTTCTCTATTCCAACATAATTAACATTATTATTCGAGATAAAGGCTATTGATAGCTGGGTATTGTTGGGAAATCCGGAGACATATTTTGTAATTAAATCTATCTGCGATTTAGACAAGTATTTATCATTGTCAATGCCAGTCTGGGAAAGTAAGCTGTTTCCAATACTTAAAAACAAAACCTGAAATAAAATGATAGCAATTATTTTACTTCTCATCGTATTTAATTAGTTCTGTATATTAATCATCATGGCAGGCAAATAATAATAAGCGGGTTCAGAGAATCGGATTTGTTACTTATTTATAAGAAGCATAATCTATAATTAACTCAATTATGCCGACACTATCGGCATTTATATCAATTGGGTAAATGCCGCCTAGTCCATCAAAGCTATTTGCATAAAACTTATCATTTTCCATTATGAAGACTGAATATTTTCCTGGATCAAGAGTCACTTGAAAAAAGCCATCCTGGTCGGCTGTAAACTGATTTATCAGTAATGAATTTACAGAATCAAAAAGAGGACCGTATCCGGCAATGTTATGTTGGCCGGTATATTCATAAATATTAATTGTTCTGCTGATAGGGTGTTCTTTGCAGGATGAATTGCGACCAACCGGAATTGTTGGCATACAATCACCCTCCTTCATTAATAATGTTCCGGACAATCCTGTTGAAATAGTAACTTTCAATGCATTCTTTTTTAAAAGTTTTTCTATATCAGAGTTGTCCTGCGTATTAAGGATATTACAAGAAAAAAATAGAAATGAAATCAGGAAACATATTATATTGATGGATTTCATCACTGTTTAAATTATTTAAATATTTCTACAAAATTAGGTAATGCTTTGGAATAACCGGTGCCCTTAACCACATTTCGCCGTATCAAACTGACCATCATTGGTCAATGTTAAACACTCGTTTTTTGGTTATCTATGATAAAAATATTCTGAGAATTCAAATGTGGTCAATAAGTCCGGTTTTTGCATGAAGTTCTGCTTTCTGAAATATTAATGTTCTATCAGAAAATCAGAATAATTTACCGTAGGACAAGTTTCTACGTTTACGGATTCTACAAGCCCAAAGCGAAGACCATTCCTGCACCATTCTTCAAAAGCATTCAGCTGTTCTTTTGATCCTTCGGCTTCAATATAAACACTCCCGTCAGACAGATTTTTCACATACCCTGTGATACCCCTGCTTCTGGCCTCAGTTGCAGCGCTCCATCTGAATCCCACCCCCTGAACCCGCCCAATGACATGAATTTTATAAAGCATCTTCTGGTCCATCGCTAATTATTGAATATCAAATATAACAGCTTTATAAACGATCCGGAATTATCAATCTGAATAAATTTTTGTTTTAGCTTGACTTTGGTTTAAATTTGATAATGGAATAAATTATTAGAAATATTCACGAGCTGCGTAGCAGCGACCTGTTTATAGCCGCATAGCGGCGACCTGTTTATAGCCACGTAGCGGCGACCTGTTTATAGCCGCATAGCAGCGACCTGTTTATAGCCGCATAGCGGCGACCTGTATAGTATAATTTAATTGTCTCGCTTTCTAAATTGTAGTTATGTATTAATTCTTTAATCCCTTGTGCTATGGCAAATACTTACACCAAAATTTACCTCCAGCTGGTATTTTCTCCTTCGCGACGTGAAAATTTAATACCTGTGAAGCATAAAGAAGAATTACAAAAATATACAACAGGTATTATACAGAATCGAAAACATAAATTATTGGCAATTAATTTTATGCCAGATCATGTTCATATTTTTATTGGTTATCAGCCCTCTCAGCCCTTACCTGATTTATTAAGGGATATAAAGGCAAACACATCAAAATTTATTAATGACAAAAGATGGCTGCCAGGCAAATTTCAATGGCAGGAAGGATATGGTGCATTTTCCTATAGTTATTCACAATTGGATTATGTAATTAAATACATAAATACACAGGAAGAACATCACCAGAAGGCTTCATTCAAAGATGAATATTTAAAATTATTAGAGAAATTCGATGTTGAATTTGCTCCCGAATTTCTGTTCGAATGGCTTTGATTTACACGCCGCTCCTATGGAGCCGCATAGCAGCGACCTGTTTATAGCCGCATAGCGGCGACCTATTTATAGCCGCATAGCGGCGACCTGTTTATAGCCGCGTAGCGGCGACCTGTTTATAGCCGCGTAGCGGCGACCTGTTTTTAGCCTTGTTTATGAAAATTCTAAGAACAAAAATCTTAAAATATCGTTTAAATATGAGAACCTGATGTGAAAGCCGGGTGCAAAAAAGTTTCTGATTTAACTCTTGATGAAAAATTCTCAGGGTTATGGAAAAATGGTTCCTGTATATAATTCTATCTCTAATATCCCTAAACATTTCAGGACAAAATTGTTCTATCCTTTCAAAGGCTAATAATATTACACCGGATAAGTTATGCTCTCCGGTAACAGCAACATGGAATGTAAGCTATACCGGAGTTAATGATGCTGGGACTCCCGTTAGTATCAGATATGACTGGGATAATGGTACAATTATAACAGTTCCGGCAATTCGGGTAGGTCCGGGGATTTTTCAGGCAACAGCTATCAATACATATACATCACGTGGTAATGTTTGCAATTATCATCCACAGGCAACATTACTGGTTAATGGTGTTGTTTGTACCTCTTCTTCTCAGTATCAAATAGTAACAGTTTGGGATGATGACAATCATAATGGCGGTCAAATGCATATAAATCCAACGATCTATCCTATATGCCTTGGTAATCGTGCGGATGTCCGTTTCCAGGATTTGACTTTATTTAACTGCGTCCCTCCTCAGGAAAGAGATAATCCAAATGTCAATACAAGATGGATACAATGGATATATGGAACTGATATTACAATGACTGGAGCTCCTGTCACAATAAATGGAAGATCAAGAACATTCCCTTATTCGGCTAATATAATTACTTTAACCGGACCTGTTACAGGCTCAGGAGTCTGGTCAGACATTATTAATGTTGCTAATGATAAATTATTGGGCCAGTATTTTCAGGTCACATTACGTAACTGGAATTATTGCAATCCATATGATGATCCTAATATTGCGGGCGGCCCGAGAGATCCTGTAAATGGAGATCATCCGCCGGTAGTAACCACTGCAATAATATTAATTGTGCCTTATCCTGATGCAACAATAGTCCCCGTTGACACTCTGTGCGCAAACAGTGCTCCTGTTATTCTAAGTGCTCATGATCCGGGCGGGACATGGTCGGGAACCGGAGTTACAGGAAATACATTCAATCCATCAATAGCCGGTGCAGGCAATCATATAATCAGATATAGCATTACAAATACTAATGGATGTACTGATAATGATGAAACAAATATTATAGTAGTGCCTACACCCGATGCAACAATAACGCCTGTAGGTATTTTATGTTCCTCGGATTCAATAATTGTATTAAGAGCGCATGATCCTGGTGGAATCTGGTCGGGTCCGGGAGTTGTTGGAAATACTTTTAACCCGGCAATTTCAGGATTTGGAAATCATATTATTACATATAGTATTACTGATAAAAATGGATGCAGTGATTCTGATCAGATAACCATAACCGTAGCCACCCCGGATGTAACAATAACTCCAGTAGATACATTATGTGTTAATAGTCCGCGAATCACTTTAAAGGCCCATGATTTAGGTGGAATCTGGTCGGGGATGGGTGTCATAGGAAATACTTTTGATCCAAATATTGCCGGTGCCGGAGATCACATTATCCGGTATAGTATTTTAAATACAGACTGTAAAGCTTCTGACACTACTACTATAACTGTTGAACCACTTCCTGTCATAAACATTAACAGCATTAGAACTCTTTATATTAATAGTCCTTCAATAACATTAAATGCCACTCCGGCTGGTGGAATATTTTCTGGCCGGGGAGTATCGGGAAATATTTTTAGCCCATCCACAGCAGGCCTGGGAAATCATATTATACAATATGAAACAAAGCCAGACAGATACGGCTGTATCGGAACAGATACCATACATATCAAGGTAGTTACGCTGCCAACAGCTATAGCAGATTTTGAACCTGATACAGTTGGATGTTCTCCTTTAAAAGTTCAGTTTGTGAATAAGAGTGTTTTTGGAGAATCTTATATATGGGACTTCGGAGATAAACAGTATTCAGATGAAGAAAACCCAATCCATACATATTATATACCCGGAAACTACATCGTAAATTTAATTGCTAACAATATTACGGGACAATCATCTCATAACGAAATAATCAAAGTTTATCAGAATCCTTCCGCGATTTTTAATGCATATCCAACTGATATATTGAATAACGAACAAATTGTCGTGTTTTACAATTATAGTTATTATGATTCATCATATTTATGGAGATTTGGTGACGGACAATTTTCCACTGAAGAAAATCCATATCATAAATATGAAAATCCGGGATCCTATTTGGTTTCTCTTACAGTAATGTCTAAAGATGGCTGTGTTGATTCAGCTTTTTTAGATACCCCGATAATAGTTGAATGGAAAACAGGATCTGTCAAATTTCCCAATGTGTTTAAGTGGAATGAAACAGGACCAACCGGAGGGCAATGGAAAGAAGGCGTTTATCCGGGAATGGACAATGTTTTCAGGCCATTTTTTGAGAATGTGATAGAATATAAACTTCAGATTTTTAACAGATGGGGAGTTTTAATCTATGAAAGCAATGATTTACACAAAGGATGGGATGGTTATTTTGGAAACGGAAATCTTGCATTGCAGGGTGTTTATGTATGGAAAGTAATTGGAAGATACGCAGATGGCAAGTACTTTGATCTGGTTGGAGACGTAACGTTTTTACATTGAAATATTTAAGTATAGCCAATAAACCCTGTTCCTTCAGTGAATGTCTTTATGAATGCACAGCTATTTCTTCTGCTGCAGGCAGATTATGTTTTTTAATGTACTTTTTCCGGTTCCATATAAATTTAATTTTTAAAGCCTGCGGTTTACAGCTTTCAATACATTTGCCACAAATCAGACATTCCGGATTGGTTACTAATCCATGATTATTTATCACATAGTCCTTAATTGGAATCCTGACCAAACAATCTGTTTCGCATTTACCGCAAAGATTGCATTTTTGAGAATCAACAACAGGTATTAATCTGGAAACTGAGGCCCCTGAAGCACACAAAGCTCCCATAAAACATAAGTTACGGCATGCCCAGCGACGTTCCAGTAATAATCCTAACAAAACAGCACCCAGGGTATCATAAAGCCATATGTGTTTATAATGCAGATTAAAATCCATATTCAAAAACCATGGTTCAAATTTTAATCCGGTAATCGTTCCTGAATCTAACCGTATAAAGAAAAAGATAAATGCAGTTGTGAAAAAGGCACAAATGTTAAATATTCTTATCCAAACAACAGGTTTATTCCACTTGATATGGAATATAGAGCGCTGACTTGTAAGATCCTGAATTGTACCCATAAAGCAAATCCAGCCACAGCCTAATCGGCCGAAAAGCGGGGACATTGTTTTCAACCCGGGGTTGTGGAAGGGTATTTATCATTACAAATTGTCAAAGTATTGGGCAGATGCCTGAGACTAAATCTTGCAGGAGGTGACTTTCATTTATTTTTCTGACTGTCGATAAGCACCTGAAGCTGATTCCTGGTCTGCTCATCATCAGGCTTAAGCCTCAGCACAAACCGGTAATCTTCAATAGCTCCCGAAATATCATTTAATTTCAGCTTTGAAAATGCCCTGTTGTAATAGTACATGAAATTATTGCTGTCTGCCGATAAAAGGTAATCCAGATCGCTGATAGCTTCCTTGAATTTTCCGGTCTCCATGAAAAGCACAGCCCTGTTGCTGAGGATTTCAATAGTGAGGTCGGATTGATATATAAGGGCTATTGAATAATCTTTTATTGCTTCTTCTTTTTGTCCCAGCCCGTCAAAAACCATAGCGCGATTATAATAAGTTCGTCCTTTTTTAGGATCTATGGAAATTGCCTTGTTCAGGAAGACCAGTGCATTCTTAAGATCACCCCTTCCTTCAAGTATTACTCCTGTGCCTTCATATACATCGGTTTCCTTTGTTCCGGCATTTATGGCTACCGTGAAGTCCGTCATTGCTTTTTCTTCGAGCTTTTTCTTTTCGTCCGGGTTCTTTGCTTGTGAAGAAAGCATATAATAAAATTTCCCCCTGGCTTTTCTCGGCAGTTCAAGGTGCGGGTATCGTTCAATCGCCTGTGACCATAACGTTTCCGAGTTAAACCATACTTTGATCTGCTGCCGCGAAAGAATCATCAGAAGAATAATAAAACAGCCCGAGATGATGAGCAGCACTTTTTTGATCCTGCCCGGTGTATTGGCTATCAGTATTGCAGGTAAAAAAGCCAACCCTACGTATGGAAGGTAGGAATACCTCTCTGCTATCAAAGCAGTACCTACAGACATGAATTGTAAAACTAAAGCAATTGTTATAAAATAAAATCCCAGGCTGAAAAAATACAATTTTGTTTTTCTAAGGGACCAGATTGTTATAACCGCTGTTAATAATAATGCAAAAAAGGCCACCCAAAGATTTATCGAAATCGAGCCATGGTTGAATTCCTGAAGAGACGGGTATGGATAAAAAGGAGAAAGATTTACTGGCAGAAAGAATTTTATTATATAGGTAAAAAATCCATAACTACCAACCTGGAAGTGCTGCAATGTGGAAACCGGACCGACGATATTAATCACATCTTTTGGATCTTTGATGAACCTGAGCATTCCCAGGAAATTATGGCCGCTTTGTATTTTTATTGTCATTATTCCGAAGAAAAGTGATACAACAAAGAACGGCAGCAGCAATACAAGTTTCCTGGGTGAAACCATTTCGTAAAGCACCGATTTAATTGATCTCTTCCCTCCCTTATCATAAATCCAAAAATTTATAAGGAGCAGGACGACAGGAAATATAACGGCAGTAGCTTTTGAAAGACAGGACAAAACAAATAATATAAATGAAAATACCAGCCATAGATATTTTCCTTTTTCCTTATCAAGATATTTTAGGTACGCCAATAATCCGGATAAAAAGAAAAAACTGTACAGAACATCTTTCCTTTCGGAAACCCATGCTACTGATTCAACATGCATGGGATGCACTCCGAAAATTGCGGCAACCAGAAAAGCAACTGTAATATTTCTGCCGCTTAATGAAAATATCAGCAAAAAAACAAGAATTGAATTAAGAACATGGAGGGTAATATTTCCCCTGATGAATGGTTTGGCCGAGATCCCGTTGGGACAGGTTTTACAGGAGTTGTTATTGAGCCTCATGCTCAGCATCGTAAGCGGATGATAGTTCAGGGATATCACCGTGGAAAAAATATCTTTGTATTGAGTCTCCCCGGGACTTCTTACCAGTTTATTGTTCTCAACATATTCGTTATCATCCCAATCTACAAATCCATTTTTTGATGCGCCCTGGTATGTAGCCAGGACAAGTATAATAATAAGCAACCCTGAAAGAATCAATTGGTTTGTCTTGCTCGCTTTCAGCTTGCTGACTATTCCATGATCAGTATTACCGTGTTGCTCCATGGATCTCATCCGGATATTTCTTCATCAAAATTAAAATAATCCTGCAACTACGAATGTAGCCGGACAGAATTGCCGGTAAATTGATGCGGAAATATTATTTTTATAGATAATTTATTAATTATCCTTCATCAAATGAAACCATCAATCAGACTTACCGCATTATTTTTTCTCCTGCTTTTTGTTTCTGCGTCTTTGGCCGGAATAGAAAAACCGGGAGCGCCGGTTACACCCAAAGCTTCACCCGAAGCTGCTGCTCTTCTGAATTTATTCTACTCCATCTCGGGGAAATATACGCTTACCGGTCAGCATAACTACCCTAATATCAAAGACCGGAATACACGCTTTGCTAAAGAATATATTGGTAAAACACCTATCGTGTTCAGCACTGACTGGGGCTTTGCAAAAGAAAATGATAAAGATTCATATCTTGCAAGACCGGCGATTGTCAAAGAAGCAATTCGTCAGCATAAGCTCGGGTCAATAATTACAATCTGCTGGCATGCGGTCCCTCCAACAGCAAAAGAACCTATAACCTTCCAGCCTGTTCCAGGAGCAAATCCTCCCGCTCTGGCAAGCGTCCAGGGTCAGCTTACTGACCAGCAGTTTAAAGATATATTGACGCCAGGGACGGAATTATACAAAAGCTGGTGCGCGCAGGTTGATTCAGTTGCGCATTACCTGAAACTGCTTCAGGAAGCACATGTCCCGGTTTTATGGCGGCCTTATCATGAGATGAACGGCAGCTGGTTCTGGTGGGGAGGCCGGACAGGAAAATACAGCACACTGGCTATCTACCGGCAGCTTTTTAACAGGCTCGTAAAATATCACAAGCTGAATAATCTGGTATGGATATGGAGCGTCGACCGCCCCAGCAGGCCGGAAATGAAATTCACCAACTTCTATCCGGGTAATGATTATCTTGATATTCTTGCCCTCGATGTATATGGAAGCGATTTCAACCAGGCTTATTACGACAGCCTCGTAGTCCTCTCAAAAGGAAAGCCCCTGGTGCTTGCTGAGGTCGGAAATCCTCCATCGCCAGAAATTCTATCGAATCAGCCGAAATGGGGTTACTATTCCACCTGGTCGGGATTTGTAAGAAATACACTTAAAAAGGATTATAGAATTCTTACCGGCGATCCGCGGGTTCTGAGTCTTGAAGATCCGGCCTACAGGGAGGTTGTAACTCCATACCGCAAAGTCTGTGGCCTTCCACCGCTTGCGGAGATAAAAAAAGAACCTGCAGATTTTTCAGGGAAATGGTTATTTGATGAAGACCGGAGCCGGCTCGATAATGCCGGTACCGGCAACCTTCCCGATTTTTTCGAAGTTAACCAGACCAGTAATGCTCTTAATTTAAAAAGAGTGTACCGCCAGGAGGACAGTGACGACAGGGTGACCAATGAGGTCTTCACTAATGGAACTTCAACCCAATCCGGCAATCCTGATTTCTCACAATCCACAACAATGAAAAGATCAGAAAACGGAGATACCCTGATCATTGATTCAAAAATAACAATGAAGAGAGGGACCCAGTCTTTCGAATCATCATCTCTCGAAAAATGGTATCTGTCAGGCAATAAAAGAAGCCTCTTTATAAATCAGACGTCGTCGTCCTTCAGGGAAAAAAGAAATATCATCCTCGTTTACGATAAACAATGAAAAAAAAGCTAGTTTCAATAATAACCCTCCTGTTGCCTTTTTTAACTCTTTTGGCTCAGAACCCAACTCAAGCAGGGCAAACCGGTACTTTTAAATTCCAGGATGTTCGGTGGCGCGACATGTGTGTCTTGCCCGATCCCGCAACAAAAACATATTATATTGTTGGTCCCGGCCGGCTCGGTGTAAGGGCGTATACCAGCAAGGATCTGATAACCTGGACCGGCCCTCAGATGATCTATACTGCTCCGGACACTGTATGGGGAAAAATTCCAGTGACCGGAATCTGGGCCCCGGAAATGCATTTTTACAAGGGGAAATATTACCTCTTTCTGACGTTCGACACCAGGAACAAATTCCAGGAACAGTGGCGCGACTGGCTGCCGCGCGTGACCCGTGGCTCACAGGTTTTAGTATCTGATTCTCCTACAGGGCCATTCACTCCTTTTCAAAATCATTCAACACTTCCTGTCGACATGATGACTCTTGATGGAACACTATGGGTTGAGGATGGAATACCATATATGGTCTTTTGCCACGAGTGGGTTCAGATATCTGACGGGGGTGTCGAGTATGTACAACTTAAAGACGACCTGTCGGGAACAGCAGGTGAACCGAAAAGATTGTTCCGCGGGAGTCAGGCTCCATGGGGAAGGATAAGCGATACTTACGGCTGTTATGTTACCGATGGCCCCTATCTGCATATGGGAAAAACCGGGAAACTTTATATGATATGGACAAGCGGAGGGAAAGAGGGAAATGCGATGGGAATAGCAATTTCCGAATCCGGGAAGCTTGCCGGTCCCTGGATACAGCAGGAGGAACCCGTATTCAAAGCCAATGGTGGCCATGGAATGCTTTTTAACTCTTTCGACGGGAAGCTGATGCTTATTCTGCACTCACCATATAATGGCGATACCAGACCTCATATTTTCGAAATGGAGGATACCGGCGAAACATTAAGAATAGTAAAAGAGATAACCGGCAATTAGATTTGGATTTTTTTAGTATTTTACCGGCATCGGCATATTTACTACAGGCACCATATCAGAATGAAAATAACCATATTGATGCCGGCTCTCAATGAAGAAGAGTCAATCGGGAAAACGATTTCCATGATCCCTCTCGGAAAGCTTAATGAGATGGGTTATAATACTGAAATTCTTGTTGTAGACGGCGGAAGTCACGATAATACCTCTGCCATCGCAACGGCACTCGGAGCCAGGGTAATTAATTCCCCCAGGGGATATGGAAGGCAATACCTGCTGGGATTTAAAAACTCTCTGGGAGAAATACTTGTTACCGCTGATTCTGACTGCAGTTATCCGATGGAAGAGATCCCGAAGCTTTTAAATATGCTGGAGACCGAAAATCTGGATTTCATTCACACCAACAGATTTGCTTTCATGAACCACGACTCCATGATGCCTCTTAACAAATTCGGGAATAAAGTTTTAACGCTCTTTGCCAATCTCCTTTTCAACTTCAAACTAAAGGATTCGCAAAGCGGGATGTGGGTTTTCAGGAAAAAGATCCTCGATGACATTACACTTACCGGTAACGGAATGTCCCTGAGCCAGGAGATAAAGATCAAGGCTTTCAGAAATTTCAAGGCCCGGGAGGTTGATTCGTGTTACCGCAAGCGGGTGGGGAAAGTAAAATTAAGGATGTTT
>Ga0208081_1000076_pt1 | contig 22515 bp, 18 predicted proteins | sample NGESurshal092012_6_FD_184479 | JGI IMG/M metagenome (GOLD analysis project Ga0208081, IMG submission 184479) | Arctic peat soil microbial communities from Barrow, Alaska - NGEE Surface sample 415-1 shallow-092012 (SPAdes) | ecosystem: Environmental > Terrestrial > Soil > Wetlands > Peat ...
GCCTGCGCCTTCGCCAACTCCCGGTGGTGCAGCACGAGTGCATCGATCAACTCGGCCGCTCGACCGGTGTTCTTGTCCGTGGATTCCCCCATACCAAGAACGCTACAACGGGGGTACGACAGTCCCCGATCTGAGCGAGAAGCACCAGGCAGCAGGCTGTTCCGAACCAGTCACCACATGGGCGACGGCGTCAGCCGCCCAAGGGCTTCGTAGAGGATGACGATCCGCGGCCAGTCCGTGTCGGAGAACGAGTGCGCCACCGCATGACACTCGGCGATCGACGCCTGGAGGCCATACGCACCCAGACCACGTCCGGCCCCCGCGGCGCGCGCCAGGGCCGCACGTCCGCGCCGGATCGCCGACTGATCCCACAACCGTCGGTCCTGGGCCTCGAGCAGCACTGGCTGGCCGGACGCGTCCAGCCGCGCCGGAAATCGCGCCGCGGTGAGTTCCAGCAGGGCAAGCAGCCCGAACGCCTCGGGGTCGGGAGTCAGCCGCACCAGCACCCGGGCCAGCCGGCAGGCCTCACCGGCCAGCGACGTCCGAATCCAGTCCTCGCCGCCCGATGCGAACGAGCCCTCCGTGAAGATCAGGTAGATGACCTGGAGTACTGAGCCGAGCCGCTCGGCCCGCTCGTGCGGTTCGGGCACGGCGAACGGCACCTGTGCGGCGGCCGGCGTCTTCTCGGCACGCGTGATGCGTGCCTGGACCGTCGGCACCGGAACGAGAAACGCGCGGGCGATCTCGTCGCTGCTGAGCCCGCCGACGACCCGTAGGGTCAAGGCGATTCGCGCTTCCTTCGAGAGCACGGGATGGCACGCAACGAACATCAACGCCAGCACATCGTCGTCGATGGCGTCGGGTTCGAACAGCGCGTCCACCCCCGGGGCCTCGGCGTCGAGATCGCCTGCCAGCACAGCGAACCGCACGTCGCGCGCGGCCCTTCGCCGAAAGGCATCGATGGCCCGCCGGCGGCCAACGGTGAGCAGCCATCCCGTCGGCTGGGCAGGCACCCCGTCCACGGACCAGGAGACGAGTGCCTCCGCGAATGCCTCCTGCGCGATATCGCTCGGCCAGCGAGAAATCGCCCGTTATACCGGGCGAGGGCGCCGACGATACGGGCGGACTCCATCCGCCACACCGCCTCGACGGCGCCCCGTGCCTCGGTGGTGCTGACCACCGGTTCTACAGCTGCCCGGTCTCCTCGCGCCACGCGCGTTCCTTCCGGACCCACTCGTTGTCCTGGGGGAACTCGTCGATCGTTGTCACCCGGCGGATCTCGGTCCTGCTGCCCGCCGTGAGCGGTGCCCGCTTCGCCCATCCGACAGCTTCCTGCTTCGACGCCACGTCAATGATGTAGTAGCCGCTGAACAGCTCCTTGGTCTCGCCGTACGGGCCGTCGGTGACGACAGGCGTCTCGCTGGCGAAGTCGACGACGACGCTCTCGTTCGGATCGTCCAGACCCTCGGCCGCCAGCAGGACACCGGCCCGAATCAGCTCGTCGTTGAACGTGCGCACGCTCTCGGGGATCTCCGCGAAGTCGTGCTGCATGAAGTTCGCGAACGGCTCGTCCGTCGGGCGCATGATCAACATGTACTTGGCCATCTCGTACTCCTCAGGATCTGCAAGGTCGCCGTTCGACCTTCGCATCCACAGGTCGAACGGCGTGACGCCGGATCAACACGAGCCGAAGATTTCTTTGACGCCTTCCGAGCGGGCCGGGCGACGCCCGGTTGCGGAGCAGGGCGGTGCGAGGGCGGGGTGCAAGGGCGCGATGCGCGCGGGTCCCGGGCTCCACCCCGTCACTTTCCGACGCCGATCACCACATTGCCGATCTTCTGCCCGCTGTCGACGTAGCGATAGGCCTCGACGATCTCATCCAACGGATACTGCCGATCAATGACCGGCCGGAACGTACCGGCCTCGATCAGGCCCTTGACATACTCGACAATTTGCTGGCTCTGTCGCGGAATGGGAAACAAGACCTTCTTGCCTCGGAGCAGCGGGGTGACGAGCGCGAGCACAGGGTTCTGCGAGAACGGTCCCAATTCCGAGGAGAGGTACATTCCGCGATCGCGCAACACGGGCTTGCAGACCCCGAACGAGCTCTTGCCGACCGCGTCGATCACCACGTCGTAGGTGCGCCCGTCCCTGGTGAAGTCCGCAGCGGTGTAGTCGATCACGTGATCAGCACCGAGGCCGCGGACCAACTCGAGGTGTTCGGGGCCGCAGACGCCGGTCACCGTGGCTCCGAGCGCCTTCACCAACTGAACCGCGGCCGACCCGATCCCGCCCGTCGCGCCGTTGACCAGAACCGCCTGCCCCGAAAGAACTTTGGCGGCCCGGATCATGGATAGGGCGTAGTGCGATCCCTCGATGCTGGGCGCCGCCTGCTCGTAGCCGACGTCCGCCGGGATGGTGGCGAGCGGACCGTCCTGACGCATCACCAGGTACTCGGCATGAGCCCCGAAACGGCCTTCGTTGTAGCCGAACACCCTGTCGCCGACCGCGAATCGAGAGACGCCGGGGCCCACGGCGGCAATCTCTCCGGCAAATTCGTTGCCGAGAATCGTAGCCCTCGGCTTGACCGGGCCGTAGACCACCCGGAGTGGAGTGGGCCTACCCGCGCGGTAGGCGCAATCCGTTCGGTTCACCGTCGTTGCGTACACCCTGATCAGGACGTGGTCGGGCCCAGCCACCGGGGTGTCAACGTCCAGGATCCGGACCACCGACGGCGGACCGTACCTGGTGTGCACGGCAGCCTTCATGGGCGAACTGTAGCCCCGCCGGTGGAGTCGATCAGCCGGAGCAATCCGAAGCCCGGTCGGGCAACCGCCTCAGCTGCCGGATACATGATCACGCCAGCTGTGCTGCGGCTGGTACCCCAGCACCCGGCGGGCCTTGTCGATGCTCAGCATCGTCTCGCGCTCACCCAGCGACTTTCGCACCTCGACATCCGGAAACACCTGCGCGGCAAGCGCTGTGCTCGACCGGCTCATCACCGTGTCCGCGGCGGCGATGATGAACACGTCCCTGCCCGGCCGGGAGGCGGCGAGCGCCAGGCGCACCGCCTGCGCGCCGTCCCGCGCGTCGATGTACCCCCAGAGGTTCCACCTGCGCGTGGCAGGATCGGCGTCGAAACCGGGAAAGGCCTGGTAGTTCTCCGGGAGCATGACGTTCGAGAATCGCAGCCCGGTCATCGACAATTCCGGATCCCAGCGGCAGAACTGCGATGCCATTTCCTCTTCGAGCGTCTTGGCCAGCGAATAGGAGGAATTCGGCCGCGGGTGGTACTCCTCGTCCACCGGAATGTACGGCGGCGGCGATTCCGGGCCGAACGCCAGTCCCAGCACTGTCTCGCTGGAGGCCCACACCACCGTCTTGATCCGGGCCGCTCGTGCCGCGGCGAACACGTGGTAGGTGCTGGTGATGTTGTTGTCGAAGGTGGCCGCGTTGGTGGTCAGGCCCGGAGCTGGAATGGCCGCCAGGTGGACAACGGCGTCCGCGCTGTCGTATCTGTCGTCGACGGACTGCAGTGCCGCGGCTACCTGGCCGTAGTCGGTGAGATCGACGCGGACGAAGGGAATCGACGAACCTGGCGTCGGCACCCGATCGAGATTGACCACCTGGTAACCATTCTCGGCCAGATCCGTGACCACCGCCCGGCCCAGCTTGCCACTGCCGCCGGTCACCAGCACGCGCGTCATGGAGCCTCTCCTCGGGTCGGTCACCGCGCTCGCCCCAGCAGGGCGAGCAATTGCGTCTGCACGTCGGCGTCGGTGGACACCGACACCGGCGGGGCGAACAAGCCGGATCCCGCCCAGCGATGGATCTCCGGTCGCACCATGCCCAGTACCACCTCGGACAGGTCCGCGGGCAGCGTCCCGTCCGCCCCGATACCGCGGGCCAGATCCCAGGCGTGCACCGCCAGGTCCATCGTCATCTGCCAGCCGTATTCCGTCGCCGAGGTGTCGCCGAACGACAGGTGCACGGTCCGGGCGGTCGCCCCCGGCTCCAGCCACGCCTGACGGGTGGCCGTGGCCGCGGACGACCAGGCCGCCTTCGGGTCGTCGCCGAGGTTGTCGCCGTCGAACCGGTTCCCGACCTCCTCGATGGTCGCGCCTGCCAGCAGGAGTGGTACCCAGAGTTGTTCGCCCACCAGGTGCTCCAGCAGGTCGCGGACCGTCCAGTCGGTGTCCGGGGTCGGGTTGTCCCACTGGTCGTCGGCGATCACCCGGACCCGGCGGTCGAACTCCTGCAGGGCTTTCCCGTGTGCGGTCAGTAGGTCCACCCGCCCAGTCGAGCATCCCGGCCGCCGGACGGCAAGGGGCGGGCGCGGGTCAGGGAGCAATCATCGGGTGGCACCGGTGACCAGCCAGCGGTCTCCCCGGTAGCGGAGGCCCAGGGTGAGCGCCCGTGCGCCCATGAAGACGCCGGAGAACGCGATCCACAACCAGACCAGACCCGCCGGGCCACCGGGAGCCCACAGCGCCACCGCGATGGCGGCGGGCAGGTAGGCCAGCAGGGTGATCACCCCCGCCCAGGCCAGGTACACCCCGTCACCGGCGCCGATGAGCACGCCGTCGAGCACGAAGACGAACCCGGCGATCGGTTGGGAAAGGGCCAGCACGATCAGCGTGGCGCCGACCGCGGTCCGTACCTCCGGATCGGGCGAGAACGCCGAACCGGCGACGGCGTGGATCATCAGCACGACCGCGCCGATCCCGACACCGGCCCATACCCCCCAGCGCAGCACGGCGCGGGTCAACGCGCGGGCCGCGGGGCCGTCGCCGGCTCCCAGCGCCTTTCCGGTCAGCGCCTGCGCGGCGATGGCCAGCGCGTCCAGTCCCAGCGCCAGGAAGTTCCAGATCGAGGTGACGACCTGGTTCGCCGCGAGCGCGACCACACCCTGCCGGGTGGCCACGACCGTGGTCAGGATGATCGCGGCGCGCAGCGTCAGGGTCCGGAAGAACAGCGGCAGACCGGTCCGGCCGGCGCCGCGAATGTGCCCGGCGTGTGCCGCCAGTGGCGCGCCATCGCGCCGTGCGGCCCGGACCACCACCGTCAACAGCGCCAGCGCCATCGCGGTCTGGGAGATCACCGTGCCGATTGCCGATCCGGCCACCCCCAGCTTGAACACGTTGACCAGCAACAGGTTCAGCCCGATGTTGCCGATCGCGCCGACCACGGCCACCAGCAGCGGGGTGCGGGTGTCCTGCAGCCCGCGCAGCACGCCGGTGGCGGCCAGCACCGCCAGCATGGCCGGCATGCCGAGCAGCGACCAGCGCAGAAAGGTCACGCCGAACCCGGTCTCTGCGGGGCCGCCACCGAACCAGCCGACCAACTGGGGGGCCAACGGCCAGCCGACCAGCAGCACGGCGGTCCCGATGATCAGCGCCAGGTACAGGCCGGCGATGCCGGAGCTGAGCGCTCGCGCGGTATCCCCGGCGCCGAGGGATCGGGCGACCTGCGCCGTGGTGCCGTAGGCCAGGAAGACGGACAACCCCACCAGCGTGCCGAGAATGACGGACGCGATTCCGACGCCCGCCAATTGGGCGGTGCCGAGGTGACCGACGATGGCGGCATCCACCAGCAGGAACGTCGGTTCGGCCAGCAGCGCGCCCAGCGCCGGAACGGCCAGCCGGAGGATCTCGGCGTTCAACCGCGGTGGTGCCGTCACCGGAGATCCGCCGTCACGGAGGATCCGCTGTCACGCGACATCACGTGCCAGCACCGAGATTGGCGGCGACCCGTCACACCCCGGCCGCGACCCGCAGGATGGCCGCGACCGAGATGTCGACGTCGCGTTCGGTGGTGGAGTAGTTGGAGACCGAGATCCGGATGAGCCGGCGCCCGCGCCAGGTGGTTCCGCCCAGCCAGCAGGTGCCCTCCCGCTGGACGCCCGCGACGATGGCGTCGTTGCGGGCGTCGTCACCGAAACTGACCAGCACCTGGTTGAGCACGACGTCATTGACGATCTCGGCCCCGGCTGCCGCCAGTGCCTCGGCGAACCTGCGGGCCAGCCGGCAGCAGCGGTCGACCAGTTCGGCGACGCCGTCCCGCCCCAGCTCGCGCAGCGCGGCCCAGACGGCGAAACCTCGTGCGCGGCGCGAGGACTCGAGCACGAAGTCGGCCGAAGCCGCGGTGACGCCGGAACCCTCCAGGTAGGCGGCGAGGTAGGAAGCGGCCGCGACGTGCGCCTGCGGGTCGGCACAGAACACGAAGCCGGAGTCGTAGGGCACGTTAAGCCACTTGTGCCCGTCGCACGCCCAGGAGTCGGCGAGTTCCAGCCCCTCGACCAGAGCGCGGGTGGTCGGACTGGCTGCGGCCCACAACCCGAAGGCGCCGTCCACGTGCACCCAGCCGCCGTGTGCCCTGGCGAGTGCGATCGCCGGACGGAGGGGGTCGCAGGCCCCGGTGTTGACGTTGCCTGCTTGCAGGCAGACGATCGTCGGCCCGGCGGGACCGGCGTCCAGCACCCGGGCGAGATCGGAGATGTCGATGGCGCCGTTGGCGTCGGCGGCGACCGGTTCGACGATGGCGCTGCCGAATCCGAGCAACCGCAGCGAGCGATCGATGGTGGCATGCCGCTCGATGCCGGCCACCACCCGGACTTCAGGCGCGCCCACCAACCCGTCTCGCTCGACGTCCCACTTGGCGTCGGCCAGCACTCGATGCCGTCCGACGGCCAGTCCCACGGTGTTCGCCGCCTGGGCTCCCGTGACGAACCCGACCGACGCCGACTCCGGTAGGCCGAGAAGGTCCTTCAGCCAGCGTCCCGCAACGGCTTCGGCGGCAGCGGCGGCCGGCGACGTCACCGCGTTGAACGCGACCTGATCCCATCCCACGGCCAGCATGTCGGCTGCCGCTGCCGCGGGCACCGAGCCTCCGACCACGAAGCCGAAGAACCGCGGCCCGGCCGTTGCCACCAGCCCCGGTTCGGCCGCCTGGATCAGTTCCCGCAGCACCTGTTCGGGCGCTGTGGAGGCCGGCGGGAGCGGGCCGCCGAAGCCGGCGCGCAGGGTGGCGGGATCCACCACGCCCGCGACCGGACGATCGGGCAGGGTCGCGTGGAAGGCGGCGGCGGCATCCGCCGCCTGGTGTAGCAAGTTCGGCAGGTCGCTCACGCCCGAGCACGGTACGCCAGTGGGTGCCTCCAAGGTTGGCTATTCACCCAGACCCGCAGCGGGCCGACGGTCCGGAAGCCCGGTTCGATCGCCGGTGGCAGATCCTGCGCCGCCTCGTAGCCCGACATGTCCTGCCGGTGCCGAGAGGACATGCCACGGCAGCCGCGGACCGAAGCCTGCTGAGCCGGGCTCCCGGTGGATCCACTGGGCGTCGAACCCGTGCCGACCACGTCCGGTCACCGAAAGTAGTCGGTACGTTCCGGGCACGACAGACGACGTCGCACCAGGCGGCGTTGTTGTAGGCGGCCTCCCGGGCAGCGGATGCCATCCGGCCAGGGTCACAGCAGATCGGCCCTCTGCCAAGGGCATCCCCCGAATCGAGTCCGAGATACCCTCGCCTGCGCCACAAGCCCCGGGACGGGCGTGAGGGTGGCCGGAACCTGATCCGGGAAGGATGAGATTTCCAGGATCGGTTACCGCGCGTCGCCTTGACCCGCTACCGTCGGTCACCTCGGGACGAAGGACTTCTGGTCGCCCGGATCGACGTGTACGCACCCTGGAGGAGAGGATCCCGTGAGGGAGTCTCTTCGCTCGACCGCACAGGAGAAATGAACATGACGCTCGGGACGTCGTCGGTGGGTCACTCCGAGGCAGGTGCGGTCAGGCCATGACGAGCACGTTCTTCAGCGTGGCGGTGGTGATCGTCACGGCGCTGTTCTTCGACTTCACCAATGGCTTCCACGACAGCGCGAACGCGATGGGGACCTCCGTCGCCACGGCCGCCTTCAAGCCCAGGACCGCCGTGCTGGTCGCGGCCGTGCTGAACGTGGTCGGCGCATTCCTGTCCACCGAGGTCGCCAAGACCATTTCCGGCGGCATCGTCAACGACGCCCTGGTCACCCCGACCATGATCTTCGCCGGGCTGGTCGCGGCGATCCTGTGGAACCTGACCACCTGGCTCTTCGGCCTACCTTCGAGTTCGTCGCACGCCCTGTTCGGCGGCCTGATCGGCGCGGTGCTGATCGGCGCGGGCGCCTCGGGCGTCAACTTCTCCGTGGTGGTGTCCAAGATCCTGCTACCCGCCGTGATGGCCCCGCTGGTCGCCGGGCTCGCCGCCGGGCTGGCCACCTTCCTGGTCTACCGGTGGTTCCGGAATGTGGACCAGGAGCCCGCCGTCGGGTGGTTCCGCAAGGCGCAGACCGTGTCGGCGTCGATGATCGCGCTGGCGCACGGCACCTCGGACGGGCAGAAGACCATGGGCGTCATCACCCTGGTGCTGATCACTGCCGGATACCAGGACGCCGGCACCGGTCCGCAGACCTGGGTGATCGCCACCGCCGGCCTGGCCATCGGCCTCGGCACCTACTCGGGCGGCTGGCGGATCATGCGGACGATGGGCAAGGGTCTGGTCGACCTGCGCTCCCCGCAGGGATTCGCGGCGGAGACGACCTCGGCCGCGGCGATCCTGGCGTCCGCGCACATGGGCTTCGGCCTCTCCACCACCCAGGTGTGCTCCGGCTCGGTCATCGGCGTCGGCGCCGGCCGCAAACTCGCCACCGTGCGCTGGGGCAAGGCCCGCCGGATGGTCTACGGCTGGCTCCTGACGCTCCCGGCGGCCGCCCTGTTCGGGGCGATCGCCGCGGCCGTCGCACTGACCGGCCCGGTTGGCATCCTGATCGTCATGGTCGCTTTGCTGGCCGGGGCCGGTGCGATCTACGCGATCTCCCGGCGCACGCCGGTCACCCACGTGAACGTCAACGACTCGCCCGACGTGACCGTGAGTTTCGGTCGCACCTCGACCTCGTCGATGCAGGAATCCCCCGCGGCGGCCGGAGCCTCGACCCAGCAGACCATCACGCTCAGTGGCACGGCGGCCGCCACCACCCCCGTCGAAACCGCCACTCGGCCGACCACCGGCGCACCGGCGGTCATCACCTCGACCGGACCCTCCGCCAGCGCGGCGACGCCGACCGTCGTCACGCCGCTGGTCATCGGCCCCAGTGCCCGCCAGGCCAATGCCCGCAAGCCGGCGGACGACACGATCCCCGGCCCGGCATCCTCGGGAGGACTGTAATGACGATCAACTGGGGCGCGCTCGCGCTGGTGGCGGTGGCCACGGTGGTCGCCGCCGTCTCGATCGTCGGGCTGTTCTCGCTGGGAGTGGCCGCGGTGACGACACATCGGCGCTCCCGTGGGGGCGCGGAGGCCTCCTCAAAGACGCTCGTCGCCGGCTACGCCTGCATCTCGGCGGCGGGGCTGATCGCCGTTTACGGCCTGTACCTGATCATTCCCCAGTTCCACTGACCGGGCTTCCGGCACCGAGCCCTGCGACCGGTCTCGGGCACCCGGCCGCGGGTAGCCGGGCGCCGATTCCGGACCTGTGACGCCCGATCACCAACCCTGACTCCAGCCCTGGTCGCCGAGTCGTGCTGCCGCCAACCTGCTCCGCTGACCGCTGTCGGTGCCCGGGTGATCAACGCCTACCCTGATGCGGACGGCCACACCGCAGTGGCCGATGTGCACCGCGCTGGGGCCGACGCGGCCCGCGCGTCAGGCTCGAACTCCAGACACCGCCTCCATTCATCCGGGAGCCACATGTCCGACAGGTCAATTGACCGGCCCACCTCCGCGTCGATGCGCCGGGCGCTGCGTCGAGCCCGGGACGGGGCCGCCCTGGACGTCACCGAGGCCGGTGTGCTGCTGCAGGCAACCGGGGAGGATCTCGTCGATCTCTGTGCCAGCGCCGCCCGGGTCCGCGACGCCGGATTGGCCACGGCCGGCCGCCCCGGCGTCGTCACCTACTCCCGCAAGGTCTTCATCCCGCTGACCCGGCTGTGCCGCGATCGGTGCCACTACTGCACGTTCGTCACCGTGCCCGGCCGACTGCCGGCCGCCTACCTCGCGCCCGACGAGGTGCTGGACATCGCCCGGAAGGGCGCTGCACTCGGCTGCAAGGAGGCCCTGTTCACACTGGGCGACCGACCGGAGGACCGGTGGCCGCAGGCGAGGGAATGGCTCGATGCGCACGGCTACGACAGCACTCTCGCCTACGTCCGGGCCATGGCGATCCGGGTGCTCGAGGAGACCGGGCTGCTGCCGCACCTGAACCCCGGGGTGATGAGCTGGGAGGAACTGCAGCGACTCAAGCCCGTCGCACCGTCCATGGGCATGATGCTCGAGACCACCTCGACGGCGATCTTCACCGAACCGGGCGGAGCGCATTTCGGCTCACCGGACAAGGACCCGGCCGTCCGGCTGCGGGTGCTCGAGGACGCCGGACGCAGCACGATCCCTTTCACCACCGGCATTCTCGTCGGCATCGGGGAGAGCGTCGAGGATCGCGCGGAGTCGCTGTTCGCCATCCGGCGGACGGCGAGGCAGTTCGGCGCCATCCAGGAAGTCATCGTGCAGAATTTCCTGTCCAAGCCGGACACCGCCATGCGCTCGGCTCCCGATGCCGGGCGCGAGGAATACCTGGCCACGGTCGCGGTCGCCCGGATCGTGCTCGGCCCGGCCATGCGGATCCAGGCTCCGCCCAACCTGTCCGCGCCGGAGGAATTGGCCGGCCTGCTGGCGGCGGGGGTTGACGACTGGGGCGGGGTCTCCCCGCTGACGCCCGACCACGTCAACCCGGAGCGGCCCTGGCCGGAGGTGAATGCGTTGGCGGACTTGACAAGTGCTGCCGGTTTCGAGCTCAAAGAACGGCTCACGGCGCACCCGTCGTATGTGCTGGCGGGTGAGCCGTGGATCGACCCGCGGGTGCTGCCGCATGTGCGGGCACTGGCCGACCCCTCCACCGGGCTCGCCATCGAAGGCGCCGTCCCGCGCGGCAGACCGTGGCAGGAGCCGGATCCGGACTGGGGGTCCGTCGGTCGGGTGGACCTGCACACCGCGATCGACGTTGACGGGCGCTTCACCGAGACCCGCAGCGACATCGACGACGCCTACGGCGACTGGGACGTGCTGCGGGAACAGGTGCGGGCGCGGCCGGTTCGGTCGTTGCCGGTGCTGGACAGCGAGGTGGCAGCGGCGCTGCGGTCGGCCGAGCGGGACCCTGCGGGTTTGTCCGACTCCGAGGCGCTTGCCCTGATGCGGGCCGATGGCGCGGCGTTGGATGCGCTCTGCCGGCTGGCCGACGACGTCCGGCGGGACGTGGTGGGCGACGAAGTGACCTTCGTGGTCAACCGGAACATCAACTTCACCAACGTCTGTTACGCCGGGTGCCGTTTCTGCGCGTTCGCGCAGCGCCGCAACGACTCCGACGCGTTCACCCTGTCGTTGGACGAGATTGGCAGGCGCGCGGACGAGGCCTGGGCCGCGGGCGCCACCGAGGTGTGCCTGCAGGGCGGCATCGACCCCGACCTGCCGGGCACGGCCTATTTCGACATCGCGGCCGGGATCCGCCGCCGGCAGCCGGATCTGCACATTCACGCGTTCTCACCGATGGAAATCGTGAACGGCGCGTCCCGGACGGGATTGTCGGTGCGGGACTGGCTCATCAAGGCCAAGGAAGCCGGGCTGAATTCGATCCCGGGGACGGCCGCGGAAATCCTGGACGATGACGTCCGGTGGATCCTGACCAAGGGCAAGCTGCCCGCCTCGACCTGGCTGGACGTGGTCCGCACCGCCCACGAGGTGGGCCTGAGGTCCAGCTCGACGATGATGTACGGGCACGTCGACACCCCCGCGCACTGGGTCGCGCACCTGCGGCTGCTGGCCCGGATGCAAGCCGAGACCGGCGGTTTCACCGAGTTCGTGGCGCTGCCGTTCGTCCACCAGAACTCGCCGATCTACCTGGCCGGGGTGGCGTCCGCCGGCCCGTCGCTGCGCGACAACCGCGCCGTGCACGCGATGGCCCGGCTGTTGCTGCACGGCCGGGTCGACAACATCCAGACGTCATGGGTGAAGCTGGGCGTCAGCGGCTGCGTGGCCGTGCTGCAGGGCGGGGTCAATGATCTCGGCGGAACCCTGATGGAGGAAACGATCTCGCGGATGGCAGGCTCCCAGCACGGCTCGGCCAAATCGGTGGCCGATCTGGAGTCCATGGCCGCCGCCGCGGGTCGTCCGGCGCGGCAGCGCACGACGCTGTACGGCGAGGTGTCCGACGAGCGCCGGGAGGCGGGCCGGCGGGGCGGGCGGCTGGTGCTGCCGATCTCGGTCGGGTGAACTCGCGCCGGGCGAGGCATTGCTGCCACGCCCGGCGACGGTCCATCTCGCGCTCAGATGTGGGGCTCAGCTTGTCGAGGTCACCGCAGCGGCAGGGCCGCTCGAGGTGGCTGCCTGCTCGACAACCTGGCGCTCACCGCGGGTTTCGATCGGGACGCGGCGCGGCTTCGCCCGATCGGCCACCGGGATCGTCACGGTGAGGACGCCGTTCTCGTAGCTGGCCGAGATGTTCTCGGTGTCCACACCCTCGCCGAGCGAGAGCTGGCGTAGGTAGGTGCCGGTGAACCGCTCGCTGGCGATCCACTGCACGTTGTCCTCCGACCGGCCGGTTCTTTCGGCCTTGATCGTCAGGGTGTTGTTGTCCACCCCGATGTCGACAGAGCCGGGATCCACGCCGGGCAGGTCGGCGTGCAGCTGGTAGTGATCGCCGGCGCGATAGAGGTCCATGGGCATGAATTGCGGTGTCCGGCCACCGGAGACCGGCGTGCTCGCGAGCCGTGACGCCAGTCGATCGATATCCCGGAACGGATCGAACCCCAGCACAGCAACCACCTCCTGTGCCATCTCACGGGCTCCCGCCACCCTGACGGGGGCCGATGCGCTGTGCATCTCCAGTATTAGCACTCTGCAGCCACGAGTGCCAGTCCTGAGGGCAAGAATCTCGGAAGCACCTGCAGGATACGGACTGTCGCTCCGGCGGCCCGCCGACGTCAGTGGTTCAGCGCTCCAGCCACGCGCTGGGATCGGCGGTGACCTGCGCGAGCCCGACCGACGCAGCCCCGGACAGCGCCGCGTAGTCCCTGGCCTGCGCCGCGAGCACCTGCGGAGGGGACCACGGGGCGGACAGCACCCGGTCCTGCAACTGCGCGGTGATTCCCGGCAGTAGGTACGGCGCCAGCGGAGCATAGATGCCGCCGAGCACCACGGTGCCGACGTCCACCAGGTTGACGGCATTGGCCAACGCAGTGCCCAGGGCCGCCGCGCCGTCGGCCAGCGACCGCAGCGCGCCGGCTTCCCCGATTTCGGCCGCGCTGATCAGCGCGGACACCGGCAGCGCGAGATCCATTGCAGCGCCGCGCATCAGCGCGTCCTTGCCGGCGTACTGCTCCAGGCACCCGGTGGAACCACAGACACATCGTGGGCCGGCCGGGTCGACCACGGTATGCCCGATCTCCCCACTCCAGCCGTGCCGTCCGGCGAACACCGCGCCGTCGACGACCAGGGCGCCGCCGATCCCGACCTCGCCCGACAGGTACAGGAACGTCCGGATCTCGGTGTGCCGCAAGGCCGCCGCCTCGGCGCGGGCGGCCAGCGTCGCCTCGTTGCCCAGCAGTAGTTCGACCCCGGACATGCCGGCTGCGGAGGTGAACAGGCCCGCGACATCGACGTTCCGCCAGCGCAGGTTCGGTGCAAAGCGCAGGGGCCCGGTGATCCGATCCACCAGCCCTGGCACGGCCAGACACACTCCGACCGAAGGCACCTCGTCCGCGACCGGGCCGACGACCTCGGTGTACATCCCGGCCAGCCGAGCCAGCACGGCGGTCGGGTCGCTCGCCCGGAAATCCCCTTCCTCGACCCGCTCCGCCAGCATGGTGCCCGCAAGGTCCATCACGCGAATGCCCAGATAGTCGACGTTGACCTCCATGCCGACGGAGGCGATCGTCCGCTGCGCCGGAACCAACGGAACCGCGGGCCGTCCCGCCCGCTGGGACATCACCGGTGGTAGTTCGTCGACCAGGCCGCCGACGATCAGCCTGTCGGTCAGTGCCGAGACGGTCGCGCGGGTAAGGCCCGTCGCGGCGGCAATGTCCGCGCGGGAGGGCGGGTTCGCCGCGTTGACAATCAGCCCGAGAACGAGGCCCAGATTGTGCTCGCGGACGTTGGCCTGCCGGACCGCCGTAGCGCCGCCGACGACGGGGCGGACCCGGGTCGCGCCCGGCGCCCAGCCCGCCGCCAGGGCGAGGGCGGGCGGCGCCGTGACGTCATCGGGATCCCTGCTGGCCACCGCTTGACCCTAGCCCGCCAACCGTATAAGTTCAACGAACCAACAAATTAGCTCCGGACGAAGGAGTCCTCCCCATGGTTGCCGCACCCACACCCGACGACCGGTTCTCATTCGGCCTGTGGACCGTTTCGTGGCAGGCGCGCGATCCGTTCGGTGATGCCACCCGCGCGCCGCTGGACCCGATCGAGGCGATCGACCAGCTGGCCGCCGCGGGCGCCTGGGGCGTCACGTTCCACGACGACGACCTGATCCCGTTCGGCTCGGACGCGGCCACCCGGGACAAGCTGATCGCCGGCTTCAAGGACGCCTGTGCCCGCAACAACATCACCATCGAAATGGTCACCACGAACCTGTTCACCCACCCGGTGTTCAAGGACGGTGGGTTGACATCCAACGACCGGTCGGTGCGACGCTTCGCGCTCCGCAAGGTGCTGCGCAACGTCGAGCTGACCGCGGAGCTCGGCGCGCAGACGTTCGTGATGTGGGGCGGTCGGGAGGGCAGCGAGTACGACGGGTCGAAGGACATCGCCGCCGCGCTGGACCGGTACCGCGAGGGCGTCGACACCATCGCCGGCTACATCAAGGACAAGGGCTACGACATCAAGATCGCGCTGGAGCCCAAGCCGAACGAGCCGCGCGGCGACATCCTGCTGCCCACGGTCGGGCACGGCCTCGGGTTCATCGCGCAGCTCGAGCACGGCGACATCGTCGGGCTGAACCCGGAGGTCGGGCACGAGCAGATGGCCGGGCTCAACTACACGCACGGCATCGCCCAGGCGTTGTGGTCCGGAAAGCTGTTCCACATCGACCTCAATGGCCAGCGGTCCATCAAGTACGACCAGGACCTGGTGTTCGGTCACGGAGATCTGCTCTCGGCCTTCTTCACCGTCGATCTGCTCGAGAACGGTTTCCCGAACGGCGGTCCGCGGTACACCGGCCCCCGTCACTTCGACTACAAGCCGTCGCGGACCGAGGGTTTCGATGGCGTCTGGGCGTCGGCGCGAGCCAACATGTCGACCTATCTGCTGCTCAAGGAACGGGCGGTGGCGTTCCGCGCCGATCCGGAGGTGCAGCAGGCCATGGCGGCGTCCGGCATCACCGAGCTGGCCGAGCCGACGCTGGCCGCCGGGGAGACGGTGGCCGATCTGCTGGCCGACCGTAGCGCGTTCGAGGAGTTCGACGCCGACAAGGTCGGCGAGCGTTCGTACGGCTTCGTGCACCTGAACCAGCTGGCGCTGGAGCATGCGCTCGGCGGCCGCTGAGCGGCAGGGTGTGCTGAGACGCTGGTCGGTTCGGGCCGGCCAAGTCTTGGCGACCGTGGACGGCGGTGAGCCGGCCATCGATGATGTCTGTCATAATCCCTGGCTGGCGACGATCTCCCGTCGCTGGTTGACAACGGCTGCATCCCAGGTGAACTCGACGTAGTCGGCGTCCACGCGGCGGCGAGATGCCGCCCCGCTGATGGGCAACACCAAGGCCAGGAATATGCGCGCGCCGCTGCTCTTGGGTCCAGTTTTCGGGTGTCGGCTCCAGAATATGTTGGCGCCCGGAATGGAAAATCGGCGCCGAGTGGTCATCGCAGCCCGGGTTGGGTGGCAAGGCTGTGAATGGTGATGGCCAGGTCGCCAGGATGCGCCCGCCAGCGGTGGTGGCGCCCGTGGTGCGGGCGGGAGCGGCCAGTGGCGTGGAACTGGTCGACGAGCCCGCCGGAACCGGTTCCAGGCTGCGCGCCGAGGCGGAGACCGTCACGATTACCCTTGCCTTCCCGTCCTGCCTTCCCGTCTGTCCTTCCCGTCTGTCCTTCCGTCCCCGTCCCAGGAGGATTCGCATCCATGACCAGCCCGACACGAACGTTTCCGGACGGATTCCTCTGGGGCTCGGCAACCGCCTCGTACCAGATCGAGGGCGCCTACGACGAGGACGGACGGACGTTCTCCATCTGGGACACCTACTCCCGCACGCCGGGCCGGGTGCTGAACGGGGACACCGGTGACGTCGCGGACGATCACTATCACCGATGGTCGCAGGACGTCGGACTGATCAAGGACCTCGGCCTGCAGGCCTACCGGTTCTCCCTGGCCTGGCCCCGCATCCAGCCGGGTGGGTCGGGGGCGTTCAACCCGAAGGGCATCGAGTTCTACTCGCGGCTGGTCGACGGCTTGCTGGAATCGGGCGTGCAGCCGGTCGCCACGCTGTACCACTGGGACCTCCCGCAGGAGCTCGAGGACGGCGGCGGCTGGGTGAATCGGGACACCGCACTGCGTTTCGCTGACTACGCCGCGCATGTCGCCGCCAAGCTCGGTGACCGGATCTCGGTCTGGACGACGCTGAACGAGCCGTGGTGCTCGGCGTTCCTCGGATACGCCTCCGGCGTGCACGCCCCCGGTCGCACCGAACCCGCGGGCGCGCTGGCCGCGGCGCACCACCTCAACCTGGGCCACGGCCTTGCGGGACGCGCCGTCCGGTCCGTGCTGGGTGAGCAGTCCCAGGTGTCGGTGACGTTGAACCTGCACGTGACCCGACCCGACAACCCGGATTCCGCGGCCGATCGGGACGCGATCCGTCAGCTCGACGCGGTCGGGAACCGGGTTTTCCTCGGTCCGATGCTGGACGGCGCCTACCCGAAGGACCTGCTGGAGGACACCGCGTCCGTGACCGACTGGTCGTTCGTCAAGGACGGCGACGAGGTGACCATCGCGGTACCGCTGAGCGTGCTGGGGATCAATTACTACTCGACCTCGCGTGCTCGCCGGCATCTCGGTGACGGGCCGCGGGAGAACGCCGACGGGCACCAGGCATCCGACGTCAGCCCGTGGGTCGCCGCCGCCGCCGTCGACTTCCTCGCCCAGCCCGGCCCGTACACCTCGATGGGCTGGAACATCGACCCGTCGGGCATGACGGAGCTGCTGACGGACATCGGCACCCGGTACCCGGACCTGCCGTTGATGGTCACGGAGAACGGTGCGGCGTTCTACGACGAGGTGTCCGCGGACGGTCGAATCCATGACGAGAATCGGGTGTCGTACCTGCACGGGCACATCGACGCCGTGGGCAAGGCCATCGACGCAGGGGTCGATGTCCGCGGGTACTTCCTGTGGTCGCTGCTGGACAACTTCGAATGGTCGTGGGGTTACGACCGCCGGTTCGGCATCATCCGGGTGGACTTCGACACCCTCGAGCGGACGCTCAAGGACTCCGCATACTGGTACGCCGAGCTGATCCGCACCAACTCGTTGCCGCCGGTGGACCGGATCCCGGCCCCATCGATCGGGTTGAACGCCGGCTGAACCGGTTGGGACAGATCCGCTTCAGGCGGCGGCCGCGCCGTGAAACGACTCCGCGGCCGCCGTCAGGATCGCCGACCAGGCGCCCAGTACCGCCGAGCTGCCACCGACGGTGGTGACCGTCCAGGACGGCTGGTCCTGCGCGAAGTCCTGAACCTGGGCAAGGGTGGGGGAGGTCTCGTGCTTGCCGTGCCATAACCGGACAGGCACCCGGACGGAGCGGGGATCGCTGACCCACTGCGGCGGACCGGCGGGCCGGGCAGGGGCCGTCCAGGCAGGGTTGATCTGCGTGACGTCGGCCGCCACCGCCTCGCGGAAGTCCGATTCGCGCCACCGGTCCGCCAGCACCTGAGCGGGGACGGCGTCGAGCCGCTCGAGCATGCGCGCCCAGGTCGCCTCTGTGGTGAGGTCGGCGTCCTTGCCGGCGGAGGAGATCCATGCCGAGAGCGGTCCGCTCCAGCCCTTCTCGTGCCGGCGTCCGAAGGCGTTCCGTAACCCCCGGCGCGAGTCGTTGTGGCCCGGCAGCCGGACCGAGACTCCGGTGACCGACGTGACCAGCGACGGGTAACGAGCGGCGAACGCGAATGCGTCGTCGGTGCCCCGGCCGATCCCGATCACCGCCACGCGGCCCACTGCCAGGGTTTCCACCATCCGTCGGAGGTCTTCCGCGGGCTGCTCGGTCCCGCCGAAGCCGATGGGGTCGGAGGCTCCGATGCCGGGCCGGTCCATCGCGAGCAGCCGGATGTGTACGGGAAGCGCGGTGTCATGCAGCAGCCAGCCGGGCGCCAGGCGCGACATCCCGGTGTCCGGGATGAGGATGCAGGGCAGCCCTCGGGCGCTTCCGTATTCGGCCCAGGCCATGGCGCGTCCATCGGGAAGGCGTAACGCTCCGTGAGGTGCGTGCTCGTCGAGCGGGAGCAGGATGTCCTCGTCGTCGAAGAAGTACGACATGGCGCGGCTTTCACGTACGACGGTCATCAGTTTCCCTCTGGTCGGCCCGATCGCGCACCGCCGGGGCGGTGCGAAGAGCCGAAAGACGACAAAGTGCTCATCGCACGCAGAACCCCCAGGGACGGCGCAACACGAAACGCACGGCTCTCCTACTGTTATAAGCGCAGTTGAGACACCATGCACCCCGATTGATACCGATCTGTGATGTGACGATTCGGTGACGGCCAGAATTCGCAAGCGACGGCGTCCCAAGGTGGCCGGGCGATGGCTAACGAGTGCTCATCCGGTGAAGAATTGTCGACATTCCGGTGTGTCAGCCGGCGCGGCCGTTCTGCTCGTCGCGCCAGCGAATCCAGGCGGGAAGTGCTGACAGATCGTAATCAGGTCCTGACACACCGATGGTGAATTGGGTGAATCCGGCCGCGACAATCGGGTCGGCCGCCGACGGGCCGTCCCGATGCGCGGCGGTGGAGTGCTCGATCTCCGCCGGATCACGCCCGATCGCCGCGCAGTGCTCGGCGAGCACCGAGGTCTTGCGGCGGAGCGCGTCGATGCTGCCGAACACATGCCAGATCGAGGCGTGACGGGCGACGTATCGCAGTGTCTTGCGCTCTCCACCGCCGCCGATCAGCACCGGGATAGGCCTGGTCGGCGGGGGATTGAGGCGCTCGAGGCGCCGGGCAATCCGCGGCAGGTACTGGCCGAGCAGGTTCAGTCGACTCCCCGCCGTGCCGAACTCGTAGCCGTACTCGTGGTAGTCCTTCTCGAACCAGCCGCCCCCGATGCCCAGGATCAACCGGCCGCCGGAAATGTTGTCGACGGTGCGTGCCATATCGGCCAACAGGTCCGGGTTCCGGTAGCCGCCGCCGGTGACCAGCGCGCCGATCTCCACCCGCTCGGTCTGCTCGGCCCAAGCGCCCAACATGGTCCAGCACTCCAGGTGCTTGCCGTCCGAATCGCCGGACAGCGGATAGAAGTGGTCCCAGTTGAAGACGATATCGACGCCCGCGTCCTCGGCCCGCAGGACCGCGTCGCGGATCTGCCCATAGTCCGCGTGTTGGGGTTGCAACTGCACGCCGATGCGGATCGGCCTGTCGGGAGAGGTCATTCGCACATCGTGCCGGGTGGCGCAGCGACGGCGTCGGGCGGGTCCGGCTGAGCCGCAGCGCTCCGCGGAGTTGTTCTGCTCGCCGCGAACGTCCGGCCCGAACCCCGGTCGGTGTCGGGCCTGCTGGTTACCGTGGCGAGGGTGACCGACCTGACCGCGCGCGATCGCACCGCCGATGATCGTACCGCCGGTGAGCGCAGTGCCACCGCGTACGCGAGCTTGCCCGACTCGGTGCCGGCCGTGCGCGCCGACCTGGTCGTGGCAGTCGACGGGGAGAGCCCCACCGCCTCCGGGAGCACGGCGGCTGACGCTGCGACCGAAGCCACCGCAGCAGGCCGGGCCGGACTCCGGCAACTCTGGCCCTACCTCCGCCCGCACCGTCGGGTGCTCTCGCTTGTCGTCGCCGTCTCACTGCTGGGTGCCGTGGTGGCCATCGCGCAACCCGCCATGGTGGGGATCGTCATCGCGGACGTCGGCAAATCCGAACCGCTGGGCGGAATCGTCGCACTGCTGGTGGTGCTGATCTTGCTGGGAGCGGCGATCCGCGGGTTGCAGCAGTACCTGTTGCAACGGACGGCCGAGGCCGTGGTGCTGGACACCCGCCGGTTGCTGGTGGCCCGGTTGCTGCGATTGCCCATTCGCGAGTACGACACCCGCCGTACCGGTGACCTGGTGTCGCGGGTGGGATCCGACACCACACTGCTGCGCTCTGTGGTCACCTCCGGCCTGGTGGATGCGGTCTCCGGGTCGCTCATCTTCGTCGGCTCGGTCGTCGCGATGGCGTTGATCAGCCCGATGCTGCTGGGGCTGACACTGCTGGTGGTCGCGGTCGCGGTCACTGTTGTGGTGGTGCTCGGCGGTCGAATCCAAAGGCTCACCCTGACGTCGCAGACCCAGGTCGGCGCGCTGGCCGCGGGCGTCGCCAGGGCGATACCGGGGATCCGCACCATTCGCGCGGCAGGTGCGACCCAGCGCGAGACCGTCGTGCTGGATGGGTTGGCGGGCAACGCCTTTTCCACCGGTGTGCGGTTGGCGAAGGTGATGGCGCTGATCGAACCCGTCATCGGAATCGCTTTACAGGGCGCGTTCATCGTGGTGCTGGGCGTCGGCGGCTACCTGGTCGCCGCCGGCACCATGCAGGTGGCCGGGCTCGTGTCGTTCATCCTCTATCTGTTCATGATGATCATGCCGCTGGGGCAGGTGTTCAACGCGTACACCGCCACCCAGAACGCACTCGGTGCGGTGATCCGGATCGAGGAGATCACCTCGCTGCCCGAGGAAGAGATCGCTCCCGCCGGGCTGGCGGTCGTACGTGCGGTCAACGGTTCCAGCGCGGTCAACGGTGTCGGCGCGCTGCCCGGTCCCGGCTCCATGCCAGCTGCGTTGAGCTTCCACGGGGTCAGTTATGGCTACAGCGACGTCCCGGTGTTGCGCGAGGTCAGCTTCACCGTGCCCCGCGGCAGCAAGACGGCCATCGTCGGTCCATCCGGCGCGGGCAAGTCGACGTTGCTCTCGTTGATCGAGCGCTTCTACGAGCCGGACTCCGGCACCATTCGGCTCGCGGGGGTCGACGTCGCCGCGATGACCCGGGCGCAGACCCGCTCCAACATCGGCTACGTCGAGCAGGATTCGCCGGTGCTGGCCGGAACGATTCGGGAGAACCTGTTGCTCGGCGCGCCGGACGCCGACGACGCCGCGTGCGAGGCGGTGCTGGCCTCGGTGAACCTGACACCGATCCTTCGCCGCGACCCGGCCGGGCTGGACGCGCAGGTCGGCGAGGACGGCATCCTGCTGTCCGGCGGTGAACGGCAGCGGTTGGCCATCGCCCGAGCACTGCTCTCCTCGCCGCAGCTGCTGCTGCTGGACGAGCCGACGGCCAGCCTCGACGGCCGCAACGAGCGGGCGCTGCGGGAGGCCATCGACGCAGTCGCGCAGGACCGGACGCTGATCGTGGTGGCGCACCGGCTGGCCACGGTGGTCGACGCCGACCAGATCCTGGTGCTGGAACACGGTGAGGTGCAGGCCGTCGGGACGCACCTCGAGCTGGTCGACTCGAGCCCGCTGTACCGCGAGCTGGCCGCGCATCAGCTGCTGGTCTGATGCTGGTCTGAACTGCGCTCCGCGACCTGGGCGCAGCGCCGCCATTGTCCGCGGCCAGAACTACACCGCTGCCGCGGCTGCCCGACCCGCAATGCGTCCGGAGAACAGGCACCCCCCCAGGAACGTGCCCTCCAGGGACCGGTAGCCGTGCATGCCGCCGCCACCGAATCCGGCCACCTCGCCCGCGGCGAACAGCCCGTCGACGGCCGAACCGCTGGGTCGCAGCACCCTGGCCGACAGATCGGTCTCGAGTCCACCCAGGGTCTTGCGAGTCAGGATGTGCAGCCGCACAGCGATCAGCGGACCCGCTGCGGGATCGAGCATTTCGTGCGGCTCGACGGTCCGCATCTTGCGGTCACCGAAGTACCGGCGAGCGCCGGCGGTGGCGACGATCTGCGGGTCCTTGCCGAGCTCCGCGCGTACCTGGCCGTCCCGCAGCTCCACCGTATGGGCCAGATCCTCGGCATCGACCAGAGGCTCGCCCACGAGTTCGTTCATCTTCTGGGCCAGCTCGGGCAACGTCGGAGCGGTGAGGAAGTCGACCCCGTGATCGAGGAACGCCTGGAGTGCGGGGGTGATCTTGCCGCCGGCCCTGGTGGTCAGCAGCAGCTTGACCGAACGCCCGGTCAGGTCGGGGTTCTGCTCCGACCCGGACAGCCCGAACTCCGGCCCGATGGTGCGCTGGTCCAGCAGGAACCAGGAATGCGACCGGCCGCTTGCGGTGATGTGCCGCACCGCGCCCAGCGAGTCGAAACCGGGAAACAGCGGCGCGGG
>Ga0208081_1000078_pt1 | contig 22390 bp, 20 predicted proteins | sample NGESurshal092012_6_FD_184479 | JGI IMG/M metagenome (GOLD analysis project Ga0208081, IMG submission 184479) | Arctic peat soil microbial communities from Barrow, Alaska - NGEE Surface sample 415-1 shallow-092012 (SPAdes) | ecosystem: Environmental > Terrestrial > Soil > Wetlands > Peat ...
AGGCTCGATTCGCGCAGGTCCGCGGCGACGACCGCGGCCTTCACCGCGACCGCGCGGCGCACCAGCTCGGCCAGCTGGGTGCCGGCCGGGTCGAGCGCGGCCTGCTGATCGGCCTGGACGATGGTCAGGATCTGCGGGTCGGCGATGAACCCGCACTTGACCACCTCGGCCATCCCGGCGACGAGTTCGTGCGGCGGCAGCGAGTCGAGGGTCGCCAGGTCGGCGATGACGGCGGACGGTTCGTAGAACGCGCCGACCATGTTCTTCCCGGCATCGGTGTTGATGCCGGTCTTGCCGCCGACCGCGGCGTCGACCATGCCCAGCAACGTGGTGGGCACCTGGACCACCTTCACGCCGCGCATCCAGGTGGCGGCCGCGAACCCGGCCAGGTCGGTGACGGATCCCCCGCCGAGCCCGATCACCACGTCCCGCCGACCCAGCCCGATCTGCCCGAACACATTCCAGCAAAAGCCGAGCACGGTGAGGTTTTTCGCGTCTTCCGCGTCCGGCACCTGCAGCAGCTGCGCGTCGATGCCGGCGTCCCGGACAGCGTCGCGGATGACCTCGGCGGTCGCGGCCAGGGTCGGCGGGTGGATGAGCGCGGCCCGGCCGGCACCGGTGGACCGCACGGCCTCGACCAGGTCGCCCAGCAGTCCACGGCCGATCAGCACGTCGTACGGCGCGGCGGACGCGACGTGCACGGTCACCGGGTCGGTCGACGCGTCCGCTGTCAATTCCGTCATTTCAGTCATTCAGTCTCTGCTCACGCGTTTCCCGCCGGGTGATACCCAGTCCGTCGATGATCGCGGTGGCCACCTCGTCCACGGTCAGCTCGTCGGTGGGCACCACGATGGTCGCGACCTCCCGGTACAGCGGCAGGCGTGCGTCCAGCATGGCCTTGTAGGTGGCGCGCGGGTTGACCCCGACCAGCAGCGGCCGGTTGGAGGCGAGCCCCGTGCGCTTGACCCCGGTCGGCATGGTCACGCTGAGAAAGACGACCCGGTGGCCGCTCAGCCGGTGGCGGGTCTGCTCGGCCAGGATCGATCCGCCACCGAGTGCGAGCACGCCGGGATGGCCGGCGAGCGCGGTCGCGACCGCTTCGCGTTCCAGTGCGCGGAACACCGGTTCGCCGTCCTGCACGAAGATGTCCGGGATCGGGCGGCCGGCGGTGGCCTCGATGTCGGCGTCGGTGTCCCGGAACGGGTGTCCGGTCTTGCGGGCCAGCGCCGTGCCGACCGAGGTCTTGCCGGAGCCCGGCGGACCGACCAGCACCACCACCGGCCCGATCCGGCTCTGCGCGCTGTCCACGGGCGTCGGGCCGGGCGCCGTCATCGGGAACCGGACGCGGGGCCGATCGGGTCGAGCAGGTCGCCGGCCAGCGGCAGGGTGTCGGCCAGCGTCGCCAGGTAGGCCCGGACGTTGCGCCGGACCTCGACAACCGAATCCCCGCCGAACTTCTCGGTCACCGCGTCCGCGACCACCAGGGCCACCATCGCCTCGGCCACCACCCCGGCGGCGGGCACCGCGCAGACGTCGCTGCGCTGGTGGATCGCCACCGCCTGCTCGCCGGTCGCGACGTCAAGGGTGGCCAGCGCGCGGGGCACGGTGGAGATCGGCTTCATCGCCACCCGTACCCGCAGCACCTCGCCGTTGGTCATCCCGCCCTCGATACCGCCCGCCCTGTTGGACCGCCGGGTGACGCCGGGATTGCGCGGATCGATCTCGTCGTGCGCCTTGGAACCGCGCCGCCGGGCGGTGGTGAACCCGTCGCCCACCTCGACACCCTTCATCGCCTGGATGCCCATCAACGCGCCGGCCAGCCGCGCGTCCAACCGGCGGTCGGAGTGCACGAACGAGCCGAGCCCGGGCGGCAGGCCGTAGACCAGCACCTCCACCACCCCGCCGAGGGTGTCGCCGTCGGCCTTGGCTGCCTCGATCTCGGTGATCATGGCGGCCGTGGAGTCCGGGTGCAGGGCGCGGACCGGTGAGGCGTCGATGGCGTCTCGGTCGGCCGGGGTGGGCAGCGGGCCGTCGACCGCATCGCCCTCGCCGATGGACACCACGTGCGAGACGACTTCGGCGCCGAGCACCTCGCGCAGGAACTGCTGGGCCACCGTGCCGAGCGCGACCCTGGCGGCGGTCTCCCTGGCCGAGGCCCGTTCCAGCACCGGGCGGGCGTCGTCGAAGCCGTATTTCTGCATGCCGGCCAGGTCCGCGTGACCGGGCCGCGGACGGGTCAGCGGTGCGTTGCGCGCCAGCCCGGCCAGGATCTCGGGATCGACCGGGTCGGGCGCCATGATCTGCTCCCACTTGGGCCATTCCGTGTTGCCGATCTGCACCGCGATCGGGCCGCCCAACGTCAGACCGTGCCGAACGCCGCCCAGCAGCGCGACCGCGTCCTGCTCGAACTTCATCCGGGCGCCGCGGCCGTAGCCGAGGCGCCGCCGGGCGAGCTGGACGGCGATGTCGGCGGTCGTCACCGGGACGCCCGCGGGCAGCCCCTCGAGCACGGCGACGAGCGCGGGTCCATGTGATTCACCAGCGGTGATCCAACGCAACACGCGCGCCATCCTCCCACGCCGCAGCGAGTCCACGGTTCTCCCGCCCGTCCGGTCGGTCCGTGCCCGCGGCGCCGGTCAGTGCGCGGCCTCCCAGGCCGCGTAGGCGTCGTGCACCACGCGGATCATGTCGTCGACATCGTCGGTGACGTGCAGCAGGCCCAGGTCGGGCGGCGAGATGTTGCCGGACGCGGCCACCGAATCCCGGATCCAGTTGACCAGACCTCCCCAGTACGCCGAACCGAACAGCACCACCGGGAACTTGGTGACCTTCTTGGTCTGTACCAGGGTGAGCGCCTCGAACAGCTCGTCCAGCGTGCCGAACCCACCGGGCAGGCACACGTAGGCCTGCGAGTACTTGACGAACATCGTCTTGCGGGCGAAGAAGTAGCGGAAGTTGATGCCCAGGTCCACGTACCGGTTCAAACCCTGCTCGAACGGCAGTTCGATGCCGAGCCCGACCGACATCCCGCCGGCCTGCTTGGCGCCCTTGTTCGCCGCTTCCATGATTCCCGGGCCGCCGCCGGTGATCACCGCGAAACCCTCGTCGGCGAGCGCCGCGCCGATCTCCTCGGCCTGCTGGTATTCCTTCGAACCGCGCTTGGCGCGCGCGCTGCCGAACACCGTGACCGCGCGCGGCAAACCGGCAAGGGCGCCGAAGCCCTCGACGAACTCGGCCTGGATGCGCAGCACCCGCCATGGGTCGGTGTGCACCCAGTCGCTCGGCCCCCGCGAGTCCAGCAACCGCTGGTCGGTGGTGCTGCTGTTCTCCTCACGCTGATCGCCGCGCAGCCGCACCGGCCCGCGGAAACTCTCCCGCACCTGACCGTCGGCCAGCGGGGCCGGTGGATCTTCGAATTCGGTCACCTGGGCCACAGTAGTGACGCTGCGCACCAGGGCGGCGCCGTCCCGGCTGCGGCACCGCAATGTCCGCCCGGACGCCACTTGGAGTTCACCGGTGGCATCCCTTGATCGCGCTAGGTTCAGGTCAGGAACGCGCGCAGCACCGTGGTCATCTCCCGGATCTGCGCCATGGAGACGTGCTCCTCGCGGGTGTGCGCCAGCGACGGGTCGCCGGGGCCGAAGTTGACGGCCGGGATGCCCAGCGCGGCGAAGCGCGCCACATCGGTCCACCCGAACTTGGCCACCGCCTGGCCGCCGGCGGCCTCGACGAACTCGGCCGCCGCCGGGGCACGCAGACCTGGCAGGGCGCCGCCGACGGCGTCCAGCACCTTGACATCGAAATCGGCGAACAGCTCCTGCAGCACGGCCACTGCCTGCTCGGCGCTGCGATCGGGCGCGAACCGGAAATTGACCTTCACCGTGCACTCGTCGGGAATGACGTTGCCGGCGACGCCACCTGAGATCCCGACGGCGTTCAGGCCCTCCCGGTACACGCAGCCGTCGATGTCCACCGTCCGCGCATCGAACCCGGCGAGCCGTTCCAGTACCGCCGCCGACCGATGGATGGCGTTGTCCCCCAACCATGATCGCGCCGAATGAGCACGCCGGCCGTGCACCGTGACGGCGATCGCCGCGGTGCCCTGGCAGCCCGCCTCGACCTGGCCGTTGGTGGGTTCGGCCAGAATCGCCAGGTCGGCGGTGAGCCACTCCGGCAGTTCGGCCTGCACCGCCGTGAGGCCGTTCCGCTCGTACTCGATCTCCTCGCAGTCGTAGAAGATCAAGGTGAGATCGCGGGTGGGCTCGGCCACGGTCGCCGCCAGGTGCAGCAGCATCGCGTCGCCGGACTTCATGTCGGTGGTACCGCAACCGTGCAGGATGTCGCCGTCAGGCCGGGACGGCACGTTGTCGGCGATCGGCACGGTGTCGATGTGGCCGGCCAGCAGCACCCGGGTGGGTCGGCCGAGAGCGGTGCGGGCCAGCACCACGTTGCCCCGGCGCAGCACCTGGAAGCGGTTCTCGGCCCGCAATGCGGTCTCGATGGCGTCCGCGATGGGACCTTCCGTGCCGGACACCGAGGCGATGTCCACCAGCTCGGCGGTCAGCTCGGCGGGGTCGGTGTGCAGGTCCAGCAGCGTCGCGCTGGTAGGCGCAGGGATTGACACCCTCGGCACAGTACCGTCGTTCAGGTGCGAAGGCCCGTGACGATCACCCTGGCCGTGAGCGGGTTGGTGCTGTTGCTGGCGGCGGCGGTGCTGGGCGGCTGGTTGCTGCTGCGGCCGGGCGGGACCACCGGGCCCGACTGCACGGTGCCCGGCGATCCCGCGAACCCCGCGGCGGCACCCGACGTCGACCTGACGGCGATCCAGCTGCAGCACGCGTCGACGATCAACGCGGTCGGGTTGTCCAGGGGCGTGCCCGAACGGGCCAGGGTCATCGCGCTGGCCGCGGCCTGGCAGGAGTCGAGCCTGCGGAACCGACCGGACGGCGACCGGGATTCGGTGGGACTGTTCCAGCAGCGCCCGTCGCAGGGCTGGGGCACGGTCGAGCAGATCCTCGACCCGGTCTACGCCACAGGGAAGTTCTACGACGGGCTGCTGGAGGTGCCCGGCTGGCAGGACATGTCCCTGACCCAGGCCGCCCAGGCCGTGCAGTACTCGGGATACCCCGACGCCTATGCGAAGTGGGAGCCGCAGGCCACCACCCTGGCCAGGGGGTTGGGCGGGTCGGTGACGGTGGATCTCGGTTGCCGCGACGGCGCGGAGGCACACACGGCGAAGGCGCCGGAGCGGATGGCGGTCACCGGTGCGGAACAGGCCTCGGCAGCGCTGGCCATAGTGCTGTCCGCGGCGCAGGCCGAGCTCGGCGGCGTCACCGTGGTCGACGTCTCCGACGGCGGCGGGGCGGCCACCGTGCGGGCCTCGCTGACTGGCCTGGACGACGACCGGGCGGCTCGTGCGCTGGCCGCGTGGACGGTCGCGCACGGGACCGGAATGGCCGTCACTGCCGTTGTCGTGCAGGACCGGCACTGGACCGATCACGCCTGGGACGCCGGCCCGAGCCTGCCGGCCGGCGAGGTCGAGATCACCGTCGGCTGAACAGATCTGGGTCGTCCGCAGGGCGATCACGTCGGGGATTCCTGGTCGTCTCGGGAGCCGCCGCCCGACCTGGCCAGCGCCTGTCGCATCGCCGCGATCAGCTCTGCGGGCCTGGCAAGGTCCGCCCAGGTCCAACGGACGACGCGCCAGCCGGACGCGATCAGCAGCTCGTGCCGGGCACGTTCGGCCGCGATCACCCGCTCGCGACGCCGACCGGGCGGCGCCGGCCCGAGCAACCGGCCGAATTCCTCCCACCCGTCGAACTCGCCGAGCACGCGATACCCGGGATAGGCGAAATCGGATTCGGCCCGGGCATGGCCTTCGCCCGCGACGTCCGCCAGGGCCGGCACGGCGAATCGGAGCTCCGGGGCGGGCAGGCCGGCCGCCCGGAACAGCACGCGGCTGCGCGAGGTCCCGACGCCGGAGCTCCGTCCGTCGGCGAAGGCGACCACGGCGTCGGCGGACCTCGCCCCAGGGACCCGCGCATGCCGACGCAGCTGCCGCTCGAGTTCGGCCCGGCCGACGAGACCACGTCCCAGCGCGGCATCCGCCAGCACCACCCCGTTTTCGAACGGCAGCAGTCGCGCGCAGTCGACCACCGTGCGCGCGATGGACGTCACCCGCAGGCCACCGACCAGAACCACCTCGTCCTGGTACATCACCGCCCGGTGGGCCTGCAGCCTCGGGCCGCGCCGCGCCTTGGCCGACCGATCTCTGGTGATGTGCACCGCCGGCATCTCGCTGTGCCAGAACGGCAAGCCGTGCACGACGGCGGCCGACACGTGGCTGACCACCGGTTCGCCGGTCAACCGCGGCACGATCGCCTCGACCTCTGCCAGGTGGCGCCCGGCGCAGTCCAACCCGGTGGCATCGGCCACCGGCAGGTACACGCCCCTGACCACCGGGGTCAGCGCTCCGCGCTGTCGCGCGCGGCGCAGCTCGCTCTCGGAGACGCCTTCGGCCAGCGCGGCGTCCCGTCGGATCAACCGGGGACCGGACGGTCCGGATGCAGTGCTCATCCGGCGACCCTGCATCGGCCGCGCCGACCGGGCAACAAAGGGTGCCACTCGTGTGGACAACCCGCGGTGGACGCTGCGGCAGCGGCCTCCGATCCCCAGTTGTCCACATGCGTCACGGCCGATCTGGGGCGGCCGTCAAACCGTTGCGGGCACCCTGGCGCTGTAGGTGACGGCGAAGAACCCACGGACCGGGCGCGCGATGCCGAGGTTGTGCCGGATCGACACACCGGCGGCGGGGGTGGAGATGTTCATCGACAGCTCGATGTCGTCGCGACCCGGTGAGTTGGGGTCGTAGACCCGCAGGGTCAGCTCGCCGGAGTCGTCAAGCCGGTACCCGTAGGCGAGCACCACGTGATTGGCCCCGAGATTGCGCGGGTCGATCCCGGACACTGTGACCAACCCCAGCGGGCAGGGATGACCGGCGTCCAGCGCCGCGCGGATGGTCGGGAGGTGGTCCGCGACCGTCATCTCTCCGATGCCCCGCCGCCGCCACCACAGCAGGCCGGTGGACCGATCGGGTGCCGCCATCCACACCAGGTACTGCGCGATACCGGCGGGGATGTTGAAGCTGTCGATCAGCCGGGAGGTGATCACCGTGTACAGCGGGCTGCCCGATGCCGGCGGGACCGATCCGGCCGGAATGGCCTGCGCCGCCTCGAAGTAGTCGCAGGCGGCGAAGACCATGCCCCCGCACACCCCGTTCGAGGCGTCGCCGATGCTGAGCCGGCCGGCCAACGGGACGGTGACGGTGACGTCCGGGCCGGAGAGCGCGTTCGGGAAGGCGAATCCGTTGACGCTGGGCCGGAATTCGAGCGTCCGGATGACGGTGGGTGGAGGTGGTTCGGGCACGGTGATGCCGCCTCTCCTGAAGGTGGGGACCCTGGGCCTGAGGGTCGGGCCGCCGTGGCTGATACCGATTTCGATGCATCGACACCCATCCGGCCGCCCGGCCAGATCGGGTGGCTCGACGAGCCGCCCGGCCAGATCGGGTGGCTCGGCGAGCTGCCGTTAGGCTCGGCGCCATGACCGAGCACTCCCCCGGCCTGGTGACCGACGGCGCGTACGGCACCGGTCTGGCCACGGTCGCACCGTCCGGAACGGTGCTGGACGTCTGGTACCCGGAGCCCGCCCTGCTGATGTCCGGCCGCATGGCCGAGCAACCCGACCTCAGGCTGGCCGAGCGCACCGACGACATTCGCGGGGTCCGGCTGCGGGTCACCCAGACCCGGATCGCCTCGCTCGCGGACGCCCCGGTGGACACCGCGGACACCTACCTCCGGCTGCACCTGCTGTCCGCTCGGCTGGTCGCTCCACGGTCGATCAACCTGGACGGCGTCTTCGGACTGCTGCCGAACAACGCCTGGACCTCGCTCGGACCGGTACCGCCGGACGAGGTGGAACGGGTCCGGTTGGCCGCGGTTGTCGCCGGCATCCGGCTGTCGGTCTTCGGGGTGGACAAGTTCCCCAGGATGACCGATTACGTGCTCCCGTCCGGGGTGCGGATCGCGCACGCCGACCGCGTCCGGCTCGGCGCGCACCTTGCCGAGGGAACGACCGTCATGCACGAGGGTTTCTGCAACTACAACGCCGGCACGATGGGCACCTCCATGGTGGAGGGCCGGATTTCGCAGGGCGTCATCGTCGGGGACGGCAGCGACATCGGCGGCGGCGCGTCGATCATGGGCACGCTCTCCGGCGGTGGCAAGGAGCAGGTCACCATCGGCCGCGGATGCCTGCTCGGCGCGAACTCCGGGGTCGGCATCTCGCTCGGTGACGACTGCGTGGTCGAGGCCGGGCTGTATCTGACCGCAGGCACCAAGCTGACGCTCAAGGCCGACGGCAGCGAGCAGGTGATCAAGGCGCGGGACCTCTCCGGCGCCGCCGGGCTGCTCTACCGGCGCAACTCCCTCACCGGCGGCGTCGAGGCCGTCCCGCGTTCCGGGTCCTGGGGTGGCCTCAACGAGGCCCTGCACGCCCACTAGCCCGCGCCTCCTTCTTGGCGCGGATCAACTTCGCCCGCGCGGCTCAACTGGTTGACTCCTGTCACACGCGTCCCATAACCCTCGACTTTGTCCGCGCCGGGGATGTTGATCCGCGCCCAACAAGGGCGCCGTCGGGACGCCGGCCGGTCAGCCCCCGAGGCCTTCCTGGCGTAGCGACCGCGACCGCAACCCCGGCAGCACGGCCGCGATGCGCTCCATGTCGACATCGCGGTGCACGAGCTCGGCGCCGCTGCGGTGCGCGACCGCCGCGATCAAACAGTCGACGATGGACCGAACTGTGTTTCCCCCACGACGCACCGCACGGTAGATGTCGGCGGCGAGTTCGAAGTCGGCATCCGGCTCGAGATTGATCGCAGGCAGACCCGACAGCGTCCGTTCGATCTTGCGGCGAGCCAGATCGTCGCCGGTCAACCGCAGCTCCATCAGAACCGGCGCGCATGTCGCCACAGTGGCGGGTTCGTGGCCGAGCATCGCATCCAGGGCATCGGTCGCCGGGTCGGGTATGTCCCTGAGATAGTGAACCCACACGGATGTGTCGACCAGACTCAGTCCTTGATGTTGTCGAGCTGGTCGACCCACGAGTAATCCTCGTTCCTGATCTCGTCGAGGTTCAGGTCGAAACCAACGCCCCGCAGCGCTCGCAGCTCGTCAACTGTTGCCACTCCCCGAACGGCCTTGCGCAGGGCGAAGTCCACGGCCTCCCGCTTGGTCTTCAGGCCGTTCTGTTCCATCACCGCGGTGACGAGCTCGTCGTCGATGTCGATGTTGGTGCGCGTCATACACCAAGCCTACACATCGCCCTGACCTGGGCGCCTTCGGCGGGTCGGTCCATTCCGGCGGGCTGGTGCGGAATACTCGTCTGGTGCCCCCGCGAACCCGCCGCCGCGCCAGTCCGCGGCCGGCGCCCGTCGTTCATCAGGACCTGTACAGCGAGGCCAGCCTGCGGGCGGCACACGTCGAGTCCAACGGGCACCAGGCCCGCCCACCGAAGCGAAGGACCCGGTCAGAGCCTGCCGCCACGCCGGCCACGCCGGCCACCGATGATCAATCCGACGACCGGGAGTCGACCACCGACGAGGACACGGCCGATCACCCCGCGCTGGCGCCCCCACGCCCCGCCCCCCGGCGCCCAGGGCTGATCCCGACCGACATCGCCGACACCATCGGCCCCGTCCTTGGCAAGGCCATCGCCGACATCAAGGCGCACGAGGACGGCAGCAGGCGCGGCGGGGACATCGAGGACGTGCACAAGATGCGGGTGGCCACCCGCAGGCTCCGCGCGTACCTCAAGGCTGCCCGCCCGGCACTGGACCGCACCGCGACGGACCGGCTGCGGGAGGACGTCAAGGAGCTGGCCGGGACGCTCGGCGTCATCCGGGATCACGACGTGATGATCCAGCAGTTGCACCACGAGGCCGCCAAGCTCGGCGATCCGGACACCGGGGCGCTCGAGCACCTGATCACCCGCCTGGACCGCGAGCGCGTGACCGGTCGCGACCAGCTGATCACCGAACTCGACGACCCGTCCTACGGCGAGCTGCTCACCGAACTGCAGGAGGCCGCCCAGCAGCCCCCGGTCGCCGATCCGTGGGCCGACCTGCACGAGTTGGCCGCCGCGGAATGGCTGACGCTGGACAAAGCACACCGCAAGCTGCACCGGCGCTACGGCAACGACCCTCCGAACGACGACCTGCACGAGCTCCGGATCTACGGCAAACGCGCCAGGTACGCTGCCGAGCTGCTGCACGAGAAGGGTTCGGTAGCAGCGTTTCTCGAGGCGCTGGCCGAGTTCCAGGAGGTGCTGGGCGACCATCAGGACGCTTGCGTGCTGGAGGACCGGCTGCGCGAACTGGTGGACGAATCGGGTGATCCCCACGCCGGTATCGCTGCCGGCCGGGTGATCCAGGGATGTCACGAGCGGCGGGTCGCGGCCAGGGCCGCCTACCCGGCGGCCTGGAAGAAGGCCGCGGCAGCTGGCGCGAAGGCCTTTCCCTTCTGACACCGTTCTAACACTGTCCGGCCTGGTTCAGCGCGCCCCAGCAAATCCCACCGGGTTACCGGCGGCGCCCCGACCCTCTGAGCCGTTTCGCGGCGGATTCGATCCGCTCGTCGCTGGCCGTGAGCGCTACGCGGAAATGCTGCCCACCCGCCGGTCCGTACACGGTGCCAGGGGCCACCAGGATGCCGCGGTCGGCGAACCACTCGACCGAGGTCATCGCCGGCTCGCCCCTGGTGCACCACAGGTACAGCCCGGCCTCCGACTTGACTTGGACGCGGGCGTCGTCCAGCGCGTCCATCAGGATCTCCCGGCGCTTGCCGTAGCGGCTGCGCTGCGCAAGTACGTGCCCGTCGTCGGCCAGCGCGGACGCGGCCGCCGCCTGGATGGGTGAGGGCACCATCGCGCCGAGATGGCGGCGGAGTGCGATCAACCTGGCCACCAAAGCGGGATCGCCGCTGACGAATCCGGCTCGATAGCCGGCCATGTTCGACCGCTTCGACAGCGAGTGCACCGCCAGCAGCCCGGTGTGGTCGCCGCCGCTGACGTCCGGGTGCAGCACGGAGACCGGGGTCGATTCCCAGCCGAGGTCGATATAACACTCGTCGGACGCGATGATCGTCCCGCGACTGCGGGCCCAACCGACGACCTTGGCGAGGTGCTCGGGTGGGAGCACCCGCCCGGTCGGGTTCGACGGAGAGTTCAACCACAGCAACGCAACCCGCTCCGGACCGATCGCGGTGAGCGAGTCGGCCCGCAGCACCGTCGCGCCGGCCATCAGCGCGCCGATCTCGTAGGTCGGGTACGCCAACTCGGGAATGACGACGACGTCGCCCTTACCGATGCCCAGCTGTGTGGGCAGCGAGGACACCAGCTCCTTCGACCCGATGGTCGGCAGCACGTTCACCGGGTCGAGGTCGGGCACCCCGTGCGCCCGTCCCAGCCAGGCGCTGTACGCGGCGCGAAGCGCGGCGGTGCCGTGCACCGTCGGGTAGCCGGGAGCCTCCGAAGCATCGCAAAGGGCCGTCCGCACCGGCAGCGGCACCCGGTCGACGGGTGTGCCGATCGACAAGTCAACCAGGCCCTCGGGATGCGCGGCGGCGACGTCGCGGGCCGGTAGCAGGTTGTCCCACGGGAAATCGGGCAGCCGGCTGACCGGGCTCGACGACCGACCGCCGGCACTCGATCCCGCTGCGGACCAGCCCGACGCCCGACCGGCCGGAGGGGCCACCCCGCTCGACCTGTCGTCTGCGGCCCGGGTCAGTTTTCCTCCCCCATCGGGGGCAGCGCGGCGACCAGCGGATCGTCCTTGTTGATCTTGCCGACCTTGGACGCGCCACCGGGCGAGCCGAGGTCGTCGAAAAAGTCCACGTTCGCCCTGGTGTAGTCGGCCCACTCGGCCGGCACATCGTCCTCGTAGAAGATCGCTTCCACGGGACAGACCGGTTCGCAGGCGCCGCAGTCCACGCACTCGTCGGGGTGGATGTACAGCATCCGGGCACCCTCGTAGATGCAGTCGACGGGACACTCCTCGACGCACGCGCGGTCAAGGACGTCCACACACGGCAGGGCGATCACATATGTCACGTTGGTTCTCCACGCTTGGGTCGGCACGCCAGTATCGCGACCGACAAGTAGGGACAAGTATTACCCGCGCGGCGGTATCCGCCGAACCGGGCCGGTGCATCTCCACGGTGGTCCTCACCACCCTCACCTCAGCCGGGTGAATCCCCGTCACCCGGACCGGCGCGCTCACTGGCGAGCCTGGTCTTCAGCCGGTCGCCCCAGACCAGCCCGATGGACGCGGCAGCGGCCAGCGAGCCCAGCCCGAGCAGCACCATCACCCGCCACTGGCCGGTCGCGACGGCGAACGGCACACCGCCGAGGATCGCGTTCCTGGTGAGCACGAGCCACACCGACACACCGAACCAGGCGGCGGCCGGGAGGAAAGCCGCCAGCAGCGAGCCGGTCAGCCGGTAGCAGGCGCGCGGGCCCCACCACATCGCCGCCACCCCGATCGCGGCGCTGATCGGCAGTGGGATCGTTCCGAGGTACAGCGGCAGGTAGACAACGCCCAGCAGCGCCGCCCAGCCGGCCAGTGCGGTGATCCACAGCACCAGCAGCCAGTCGACCGCGCGCCCGAGCGGCCGTGCCCCATCAGCGTTCTCGAGCGCCGCGGGATCGGCCACAGCCTCCTTCGAATCCCGTGCCGTGACGGTCCGCGGGAGATCCCGTGCGTCCGTCATGACTGCCCTGATGACGAACGCGCCGGAGATCCGCTCGGGGTTCCCGCCGGGACGGCGGTCAGCCCGGTGCGCGCGTCGGCGAACCCGGCGAACACATCGGACGCCGGCGCACCGCCCTGGTCGGCCGGAACCGGATCACCGGCGAGCACACGGTAGTACTCATGATCGGCCAGCGGTTGGCCGAAACCGTTGGACAACGCGAAACCGGTCGCGTCAGCACCGCCGGACTCTGTACCGCCCACCCCGGCACCGCCGAAGAGTGTCACCTGCGTGGCATGTGCTGCCAGCGCGGCCCGGCGCTGCCCGGACCACCGCGTCACCGGCACGGCCACCGCCACAGCGGTGTCCTCGATCAGCGTTCCCAGGTCGGCGGCCGGGACGCGGCTGTAGGAGGCGGGGATCTCCAGGGCCGCCAAGGCCGCCGTGGAGGCCGCGACCGGGCGCACCACCCCGAGCACCCTGGGCACCCGCCAGGTTGCCCGCGCCACGGCCGCCATCGACACCTGGTGTGCGGCAATGTGATCGGGGTGGCCGTAGCCGCCGTCGGCGTCGTAGGTCAGCAGCACCAGCGGCCGGGTCTCCTCGATCACCTCGACCAGCCCGGCAACCGCGCGCGCGTGGTCGGGGCCGCCCCCGGCAGCCCGGGCGAACGCCCGCGGGTGCGCGGCCGACGGCGTCCCGGCCATCCCCGAATCGCGGAAAGTGCCGAGCCCGCAGAGCATCCGGTGGTCGGCGACACCCAACGCCGCGCAGGCGGAGCGCAGCTCGGTGTAGCGGTACCCGCCGAGCTGGTCGGCCCGATCGGCGGTCAGCCCGGCGAGCTCGTCACCGATGACCTCGCCCTGTTCACCCAGCGTGGCCGTCACGAGCGTGACGCGTGCGCCGGAGGCCACCGCACCGGCCAGTGTGCCGGCCATGGTGAGCGACTCGTCATCCGGGTGCGCGTGCACGGCGAGCAGGCGGCGGGTCACAGCGCCGAGCTTAGGCGGCTAACCCCCGGTGTCCGTGCTACCGCCGGCGCGTTCCGGGGCCGACTGCTCGGCAGCCGCTGCCCCGGCGTACTTGGCCAGGCGCAACGCATCCTCGTCCGCCGCGTGGTTGCCCAGCTTGGCTGCATGGATCGCGGCGCTGGCCGTCTCCGCGGAGATGTCGGTGACCGGGAAGTGGCAGGCCACCAGGTGCCCCTCGCCGCGGTCGATCGGCGGTGGTTCCTCGGCGGCGCAGAGATCCTGCGCCTTCCAGCAGCGGGTCCGGAACCTGCACCCCGACGGCGGGTTCAGCGGGCTCGGCACGTCACCGGTGAGAATGATCCGTTCCCTGGTCCGCTCCAGTTCCGGGTCGGCCTCCGGTGCGGCGGAGAGCAGCGCCACCGTGTACGGGTGCATCGGCGATCCGTACACCGCGTCGCGGGTGCCGGTCTCCACCACCTTGCCCAGGTACATCACCGCCATCCGGTCGGAGATGTGCCGCACGATCGACAGGTCGTGCGCGATGAAGAAGTACGCCAGCCCCATAGTGTCCTGGAGGTCCTCCAGCAGGTTGACGACACCGGCCTGCACAGAGACGTCAAGTGCGGACACCGGTTCGTCCAGTATCAGCACCTCCGGTTCCAGCGCGAGCGCGCGGGCGATGCCGATCCGCTGCCGTTGCCCGCCGGAGAACTCGTGCGGGTACCGGTTGCCGTGCTCTGGCGACAGGCCGACGAGTTTGAGCAGTTGCGCGACCCGATCGAGGCCGTCCTTCTCCCACAGCCCGTGGATCTTCAGCGCCTCGCCGATGATGTCGTTCACCGGCATCTTGGGGTTCAGTGAGGCGTACGGGTCCTGGAAGACGATCTGCAGGTTCCGGCGAACGAGCCGAAGGTCCTCGTTCGACATGGTCGTCAGCTCCTTGCCACGGAGCCTCACCGAGCCGCTGGTCGGCTTGTGTAGCTGCAGGATGGCCCGCCCGGTGGTGGATTTCCCGCAGCCGGATTCGCCGACGACGCCAAGCGTCTCGCCCGCATCCAGGTACATCGAGACGCCGGAAACGGCTTGCACCCTCCCGATCACCTTGCGAAAGATCCCACCACCCTTTATCGGGAACTCCATCACCAGGTCCTGCACGTCCAGCAGGTGGCTATAGTCGGACTCCGCCGCTGCCGCGGCCGGTTGCGCGCTCATTTCCGGGCATCGCTTTCGGTGCGGAAGAACGCTGTCGGGTCCGGCGCGGCGGCCAACACGTCCCAGTGATGGCAAGCGGCCAGGTGATCCGGGGCGTCGGTCGGGGCCAGTTCCGGTTCTGACGTCCGGCAGATATCGGTGGCCAGCGGGCAGCGCGGCGAGAACGGGCACCCGTCAGGCAGATTGATCAACGATGGCGGGGCACCGGTGATCGGACGCAGCCTCGTCGTCTCGCCTCTGGAGGGGATCGATCCGAGCAAACCTGCGGTGTAGGGCATTCGGGGTCGATAAAAGACCTCGTCTGTCTTTCCGAGTTCAACCGGACGCCCTGCATACATGACCAGGGTCCGGTGGGCCATGCCGGCCACCACCCCCAGATCGTGGGTGATCAGCACGATCGCCGCATTGAAAGCGTCCTTGACCTCGATCAGCTTCTCCAGGATCTGCGCCTGCACCGTGACGTCCAGGGCCGTGGTCGGCTCGTCGGCGATGATCACGTCGGGATTGTTGATCACCGCCATGGCGATCATCGCGCGCTGCCGCATGCCGCCGGAGAATTCGTGCGGGTACGAGCCGAGCCGGGCCTTCGGCTGCGGGATGCCGACCAGCGCGAGCATCTCCTCGGCGCGGGCCATCGCCTGCTTTTTCGGCATGACCTCGTGAGAGAGCACCGCCTCGGCGAGCTGGTCACCGATGGTATACACGGGATTCATGGCGGTCATGGGGTCCTGGAAGATCATCGCGATCTTTCGGCCCCGTAGGGAACGTTGCTGCTGCCGGGTCATTGACAAGATGTTCTGCCCGCGAAACGAGATGGTGCCGGTGATCCGTGCGCCTTTGGGCAGCAACCCCATCACGGCCATCGACGAGACCGACTTGCCCGACCCGGACTCGCCGACGATGCCGATCACCTCGCGCTCATGCAACGCATACGACACACCGCGGACCGCGCGAACCAGGCCGTCCTCGGTAGGGAATCCGACCGTGAGGTTCTCGACCTTGAGTACCTCGACGTCCCCGACACTGGAAAGCTGGGATCGGAAGACCTCGGCACCCTGTGACGGCTCGACGACCTGGAAGAGATCAGACTCCTGCCGGGCCGGGCCATAAATGCTGCCTCCGGCGACGTCGTCGGGCGGGGTGGTCGGTGGCACCGTCATCAGGCACGCACCCTGTTCTGTCGCGGATCGAAGGCATCACGCAAACCGTCACCGATGAAGTTGACGGTCAGCGCGATGGTGATGATGAACAAGCCCGGCCACCAGAACAGCCAAGGACGAGTCGTGAATGCATTCTGATAGGTGGACACCAGCAGACCGAGGGAGGTGTCCGGCGCGCGAACACCGAAGCCCAGGTACGATAACGCGCTCTCCAGCAGGATGGCGCTCGCGATGGCGAGTGTCGCGGCAACGGTGATGACTCCGACCGTGTTCGGCAGAATGTGCCGGAAGATAATCCGCTTTGGCTTCGCTCCCAACGCCCGCGCCGCCTCGACGAACTCCTTCTCACGCAGAGACAGGAATTCCCCTCGTATGATCCGGGCGAGTCCGGTCCATACCACCAGCCCGATAACGACCGCGAGGACTATTGGCCCGGCGCCACCGAACCGCTGGCCGAGCACGGCTGCGATCACCAGAATCGGGATGGTGATCATCACGTCGGTGAACCGCATCAAGCCAGATTCCACCCACCCGCGGTAATACCCCGAGAGCGCGCCGATCGTCACACCTATCACTGTGCTGACAATGCCCACCACAAACGCGATCATGATCGAGATCTGAGCACCCCGCATGGTCAGAGCGAAGTAGTCGCGGCCGAGATCGTCCTGCCCAAACGGATGAACTCCGATCGCGAAGCCTTCGCCGCCGAGGAAGGTTGGCCACAGACTCAACGTCGGCGCGCCTTTGTTGACTACCTTTGCTGGGGTGTAATAGTTCCAGATCCACCACCCGGGTATTCCGGCGAACCCGATCGACGTGTACGCCAGCAGGATCACCAAAACCAAAATGGTCAGCGAGATCATCGCGGCTCGGTGTCGGAGGAAACGGCGGCGAACAAGTTGGCCCTGGGTGCGGGCCACAATGGTCAGTCCCTGGGCGGCGGTGCTGGAAGTCGCCGACCCTTCGGCCGCGGCGGCGCGATCTTCGGCCGATGCCTTCTCTTCGGTGCTCATGACAGGCGGATCCTCGGGTCGAGGAAGCCGTAGGCAATATCGGCGATCATATTGAACAACACAATTGCCGTGCCAGTAATCAAGAAGAAACCCATCACCGCATTGGGATCGGGGATCTTAAGCGCATCGTTGAAATACTTACCCATTCCAGACCACCCGAACACCGTCTCGGTGACGATCGCTCCACCGATCAATCCGCCAACATCGATCGCCACCAGCGTCGTGATCGGTATCAAGGCATTACGAAATCCATGCCTCACAATCACGGTTCGCTCGGTAAGACCCTTGGCGCGAGCGGTTCGAATGTAATCCGCATTCATCACCTCGAGCATCGACGATCGAGTATAACGGGTGTAGGACGCGATCGAGATCAACACAATAGCTATGGTAGGCAGGATGAGGTGCCCCAGCTGATCGAGTGTGGTTTCCCAGAAGTTACCGGAGAAGTTCGGGGTTGTGGCCCCAATGGTCGCAATGACCACACCGTTTACCTTTGCCGAGTAGGCGGGTACGGCCGCCAGCAATTGAGCCGCGAAAACGAGCCCCGCACAACCGAATCCCGTCAGCATGCACGCTTTGATGGCCTGCGATCGGTAAAGCCCGCCCATCGCAGCCCCGATGGCGGCGGAAACGAGAAGCGCAACCACGAGTAGTCCCAAGATCAGCAGGACGGTCGGGTCAGCCAGGATCGAGTCCAGGGTGAAGTAGCAGATCACTCCGACCGCGGCAGTCACCATCGTTGCGTATAGCACGGTCCGCGACCGAAAGCCCGCAAACAGCGCGGTCGACAGTACCGCTGTGATCGCCGACATCACGATCATGATAGCCGGTCGTATGCCTGGTTCGGCGAACCAATCAGTGACGCTCAGATAGATCAGAATCAGTGCGACTGCAATCCCAGCACCCGCGAACGCCGCCAACCTGCGTCTGCGGTTGCCACCGACGACGCCCGCAGCGAGGAGTCCCAGAAAAACGGCGAGGACAAGGATCGCCCACGGCGGAATGGTCGGTGCCCGGAGCCAGTCGTTGAACTTGATCGCCAGGAACTGCTTCATCAGCACGGCGATCCAGAAGACCGGGAGCGAGAAGAACAGGAAGGCCAGAAACGTTACCGAATAGTCCAGGCCGGAATACTGGCGAAGGGCGGTCACGATACCGACAGAGACGCCGACCACGACCGCGATCAGCAAAGCGAACACCACAAGCCGCAGAGTCGCGCCGACAGCTACTGACAATCCACTGATGACCGACGCGCCTGTCGATGTGTTACCCAGATCGCATTTTCCGATCAGGCAACCCAATGCTCCGCCGAGCCACGCGAAATACCTCGGGATGACCGGCACGTCCAGGCTCAGGTTGCGCGTCATCGACGCAATCTTCGTCGCCTTGCCAGGATCGGCGGATTCGACCAACGCCGAGCGTGGATCACCCGCATTGGCCACCAGTACGTAGACGATGAACGTCGCTCCCAACAGCACAAAGAACGAGATGAACAGCCTTCTCAGGATGAAGGGAGCCACGGCACCTCCGACTTCTTGACGCCTTCACGGGCGCCGTGCGCATCTGCTGCTTCGGTGATCATGCCCAGCGGTTCCGGATGGCGGGCCGGCCATGCTGTCCAACCCGCCCATCCGTCCCCGATGGTAGGGACCAGTGTGGGCCCTACCATCAGTCACTGCAATCAGCCGCCGGTTCGCACCCAGTCCTGCATGTTCCAGGTGGCTGTGGTCTGGGTGGCGTTCTGGGTCACACCCTCGATGTCGTTCTTGAACGCGACCGCACCGGGGAAGGTGAAGACGGGGATGGTGTAGAAGTTCTTTGACAGACCCTGGTCGAGTTCGGCAAGCAATGCCGGCATGCCGGCCGGATCCGTTGACGTCGCGATCGCATTGGCCGCCTTGTCGATCGCCGGGTCATTCCAGCCCGACGTGTTCGACGGGCCCGTTGACAGGTATTCGGCCGGCAACGATCCGTTCAGCCCGGACCCCGCCCAGGCGAAGAGAGCAGCGTCATAGTCACCTCCGGCCAACGCCGCTCCGAACGGGCCACTGGCCAGCGGGGTGTCCTGGATGTTGAACCCGGCCTGATCGCATGAGGCCTTGATCAACGCGACCTCGTTGGTCCGCCGCGGGTTGGGATCCAGGTGGATCATGCGAATCGTCTTGCCCTGGGCCTCGCCGGACGCCGCGTAAGCGGCCTTGGCACCGTCGAGGTCCACCTCGTCGTAGGCCTGGAACCCTGATGCCGCGGCGGCCGCCTCGTATCCGGGCTGGGAGTTTGAGGTGGTCAACGAATCCAGCAGGGTGGCATCCGGATTCGCGGGAACGATCAGGTTGTCGACGATCTGCTGGCGCGGTATGCACTTGAAGAACGCTTCACGAAGCTTCTCGTTGGCGAAGCCGTTCTTCACGCTCAGGTCCACGTGTTCCCAGGTCAAGTCAGGGCTGAACTTTGCCGTGACCGAGTCGCCAAGCGCGGCGAGGGCCGCGTTCGAGTCGGGATTCGGTTGCGGTTCGATGACGTCGACCTCGCCCGACTGCAGCGCAGAGACCTGCTGGTCCTGGGTGATGAATCGCACGACAATGGTGTCGGTCTTCGCGGGGGTGCCCCACCACTTGTCATTCTTCTTCAGCGTCACCGACTGGCCAGGATCCCAGGCCGCGATGTAATAGGGGCCGGCCGATGGGAGCAGGGATGCGTCCGGGAGACCCTTGGCCGGGTCCAGGGTCCATCCCGTATTCCAGAACTCGGCCACCTTGCCGAGGGTGGCCACATCATCGGTCTCCACAGCCTTGACCAACCCCGCAGAATCGGTGCCGGCTGCCTTGGCGGCAACGTGCGCGGGCAGCATCCAGGGTCCCAGGGGGCCCAGGATCGCCGCCTGCCAGTCCACAAATGGCTTGTCGTAGACGAGCGTTACCGACTTGTCACCGTCTGCACACACCGGCTTCTGGGTCTGGTCGAGACCTGCGGTCGATGCGGCGTCGAACGCGGGCACCGCGTTCGGTTGGTTGAGAGTTCCGTCCTTGTTGTATCGACCAGAGTTCGAGGCCCAGGTCAGAAGGAAATCTGCGCAGCCGATCGGGTTCCCGTCCGACCAGACCGCGTTCTCGTTGAAGGTGTATTTCACCGTCAACGGGTCGTCGGACGTCTTCTCGAACGTGCCGAACTCGGTGTCCTGGTGAAGCGTCCCGACGTCATCCACGTAGTAGAACCCGCGCAGCACCTGATTGAGCAGGACCGCGTTGGCGGTCGCATTACCCGACACGCTGTTGGAGTTGTAGTCGTACCACTCCTGCTCGTAGGCGTAGGTGATGGTGTCGCCGGTCGTTCCCGGCGAACCGCTGCCGGGAGCGCCGCTCTCGGTACCACCGCCACCTGCCGACGACGCGGATGTGGCGCTGCTCGACGATGAGTTGTCGCTGCTGCTGCCGCAGGCGGCGAGCACGAGTGCTGCTGCCGCGGCCAGAGCAGTGAGGCTCACTGCCCGAGTTCTGTTCATTGACGGTCCTCTCGAGAAGTCGACCGCACGCCACCGAACGGCCCCCATCGACCGCTTTTGGAATCGGGTGCGACGAACTTCACTGTTTATCTGACTTCACGACCTTACGAGGTGTCCCAACATCAGAGCACGTCGACTCGGCAATCGTGACACAAGGGTGATCGCCGAACCCTTGAGTGGTTCCCCGAAGCGGGCAGCGTGAAACGAATCGCCGCAAATGCGGATGAGCTTCATCCATTCGGACCACGGGGAGGAAAATCTCCACACTCCGGGCTGCCACTGCGCGTGATCTCCGGCCGACGAAGGACTACCGAGCGTTACAGAATCCGGCCGATCAGCCCCCCGGCCAGTCCGGTAGCCCCGCCAGCGGGCCGGTCCACAACCAGCCGTCGTGCGGCCCGTCCAACACCGCGGACAGCCCCGGCGAGACGGCGAAGACCGTCGACAATTCCGCTAGCGGAAGCACCGGAAGGTTCGCCCACAGACCTGGGTCGGCCGCTTCCACGCCCGATTGCCCGGTGATCGCGTCGACGAGGATCTTCTGGGTGTCAGCGTTGCAGTATCCGGACAGATTGCCCGTCCGCAGCGGTTCGGTGACTGCGCCGGTGTCCGCGCCGGTGTCCGCGGTACCGCCGGTGTCACCGACCTCCGCGGGTGGCGTGCCGCTGGCAGGGCCTGACACCGAGGTGGCCGGCGTCGCCGGTGGGGTCGAGGAGGAGGTCGGCGGCACCAAGGGATCGTCCGGCTCGCCGCCGGTCGTGGTGCCCGGCCGTGGGCAGCTGAAGGCGGAGGCGGCCGCAGCCGCGTCCTTCGAGTCGCGTGGCACCGCGGCCAGTGCCAGGTCGAGAGTTCCTGCAGCGACACGGGTTTCGAGCAGGCTGGGGGCGTTGTCGGCGAGCAGGTCGACCTCGATGCCGATCGCCCCGAGCTGCCGCTGGACGGTCCTGGCGGCGGCTGCGACCCGCGGATTGCCGGTGGGGTAGCCGAGGGTCAGCCGCAGCACCTCCCCGTTCCGGGTCGCGTACAGGCCATTGCGCAGGTACCCGGCTTCGGTGAGCTTGTCCTGGGCGACCACGGCGTCCGCGGTGAGGGCCCCGGTCGCCGTGGACGTGTCGGGCTCGGCTCCCTGGGCGGGCAGCCGCACCTGCGAGGTCACGGCGGCCGCCCCGTCGACCCAGCCGCCGGACAGGTCGGTGCCGACGATGGCCGGAGAGATGCCGGCCGCGATGGCAGCCCGCAGGTCGGCGGACGAGGTCGGCCCGGTGGTGGTGTTGAAGATCAACTGCGTGGTGGCCGGCAGCGGCACCGTCGTGCGCCGATCCGCCGGGATGGACTCCTCGACGGACGCGACGGTATCTGCGTCAGGTTCGAGCCAGAGGGCTTGGACGTCGCCACGGGAGAATGCCGCGATCAGGTCGGTCGGGTCGCCGAGCCGGAGCACCACTGCCGCCGGGCCCGGCGGGGTGGCCCAGTACTTGTCGTTGCGGGCCAGCAGCACCTGTCCGGTGACCGGGTCGTAGGAGTTCATCTTGTAGCGGTTGCCGGACACCGGGATATCCGAATTGAGCGCCGCGCCCCACCCGCCGGGAAAGTCCTTCATGATGTGGCTGGGCAGCAGCGGGGAGAACAGCGCGGGCCAGTCGGCGAACTCGGCCGCGAACTCCACTTCGACCGTCTTGCCGGCGTCCCGCGAGCGGATCTGGCTGATCAACCGGTAGCCGGCGGGGTCGAC
>Ga0208081_1000079_pt1 | contig 22324 bp, 23 predicted proteins | sample NGESurshal092012_6_FD_184479 | JGI IMG/M metagenome (GOLD analysis project Ga0208081, IMG submission 184479) | Arctic peat soil microbial communities from Barrow, Alaska - NGEE Surface sample 415-1 shallow-092012 (SPAdes) | ecosystem: Environmental > Terrestrial > Soil > Wetlands > Peat ...
CTTTCAGATTGGACCGCACGCCCGCTCGTCAATGACAATCAACTGCAACGGGCGGCCACGCCCAGATCTGCCTGGCCGTGCCCGCCCGCAGCGAGTGGTAACCGCTCAGCTCAGGTGCGGATGGCCTACGAGGTTTCCGGGTCGAAGAAATGCGCACGCTCCACGTCGAGGGCGATCTCGATCTCGTCGCCCATGCGAACGCGGGAACGCGGCGCGAAGGATGCCACCCACTTGACTCCTTCATCGGCCGCGATGTGCAGCTCTCCTTCGCCCGTCTCCTCGGCGATCAGCTTGGTGTCGTCGGTCACGACGGGCTGACCGGAGAAGGTGAAGTGGACGACGATCTCCGACCCCAGCGCCTCCGTCAGGTTGACCTTGCCCTTGATTCGCCGCGCGTCCGGGGCATTCGACGCCAGGCTCGCGTCTTCCATATCTTCACTACGCACACCCAGGGCGACGGTAAGGGCGACGGATCTGCCGGCATAGGACCTCAGCGCCGGACGCGCCGACAACTGCGATTCCGGAATCTCCAGCGACGACTCGCCGAATTCGAGCCGAAGACCACCAGGGGCATCGACGACTCGGGCCAAAGCCAGGTTCATCGGCGGGGAACCCACGAACTGCGCGACAACGATGTTCTTCGGGAAGTCATAGCAATCGCCCGGAGTTCCCAGCTGCTGCAGCACGCCGGCCTTCATGATCGCCATCCGATCGCCATCGTCATGGCCTCGATCTGGTCGTGCGTGACATACAGCGTTGTCGTGTTCAATGACCGGACGACCTCGGAGATCTCCGCCCGCATCTGCACTCGGAGTTTGGCGTCCAAATTCGACAGTGGTTCATCCATCAGGAACACCTGCGCTTCCCGGACGATCGAACGGCCCATCGCTACACGCTGCCGCTGACCGCCGGACAGCCGCTTGGGCTTCCGATCCAGCAGCGGGGTCAGCTCCAACATGTCGGCGGCCTTGGCGATCCGCGCGTTGATCTGGTCCTTCGGCATCTTGTGGAGCTTGAGGCCGTACGCAATGTTGTCGCGCACGCTCATGTGCGGGTACAGCGCGTACGCGCTGGAACACCATCGCGATGTCGCGGCCCTGCGGGTCGACCTCATTGACTCGCCTGCCGCCGATCCGCAGCTCTCCGGTCGAGATGTCCTCGAGGCCGGCGACCATGCGCAGGCGGTTGACTTGCCACAACCCGACGGACCGACCAGGACCAGGAATTCACCGTCGGCGACGTCGATCTTCAGATCCTTGACCGCGTGGAAGCCGTTTTCGTACAGCTTGTTGATATTGTCCAGCTCGACGCCAGCCATTGTTGGTACCTTTGACGTGAGATTCTCGGCCGGAACAAATTGTCATCGATGCTGACATCGGTTCTGCGGTGTCAGCCCTTGACAGCGCCGGCCGTCAGCCCGGTCACCAGAGATTTCTGCGTGAACAGGAAGACGATCACCAGCGGAATCGCCATGATCAAGCCGCCGGCGGCCATCAGACCCCACTGCTGGATCAGCGGATTCGACACCACAGGAAGACCAAGCCTGGAATCAGATATTTCAGCGGCAGCGAGCGCTTCGCGAAGTAGACGACATTGACCGCCACGAGAACGATCCCGAAGAAACCGACAGCCAACCACCACTTCGAGCTGACCGCCGTGACGAGCGCAAGGATCAACAGGACATCGATCAGCCCGACCAGAATCACTTTGGTGATGAGGTTTGCGCCCCCGGGGAGCGGGAGGCTTTCGCCTCCCGCTCCTGCTCCGCCGTGGCGGTATCGGTCACGACCCGGCGATCTGCTTGTTGATCGACGCTTGGGCCTCGGTCATTGTCGCGGTCGGGTTAGCACCGGACGCGATCTTGTACTCGGCAAGACCGAGATCGGTGAACACGAAAGCCATCTGCTGGATGGCCGGAATCGGTTCGCCCAGCTTGCCGTAGTCGCCGAAGGCCTTGATGTACGGATCCGACGCGGCCTTGTCGTGGGACGCGATCCATGCCGGCGGCCGCGGATCGACAGCGAACATCCCGTCCATGAACTCGGTGGTCATCACCTCGTCGTTGAGGAAGGTCGACGCGGGCACCGCGTTCTTGCCCTTCGCCGGCTGCATGAAGGTTCGGACACCCATGTCCGGCTGGGCCTGGAAGGAGCTGCCCGCCCAGTTCGGCACCGGGCACACCATCAGGTTGGCACCGAGCGCGGCTATCTGATCTGGGATCTGCCACGGGCCGGTGATGAAGTACGGGGAAGTCCCCTTGGAGAACGACTCCTTGGCGATGTCATAGCTGACCGATGCCTTCAGGATCCCGTCGTTGACCAGTTGCTGCAGGCGCACACCGGCAGCGATGCTCCCCTCCTTGCCGACACCCATGTCACTGGTGTCGTACGAGCCGTCAGCGCCCTGCTTGAAGGTGTAACCGCCGTCGGCGGTGTACAGCGGGTTCCAGTGGTAGGCATCGCCGGTCTCACCGATCTGCATGGCGATGCCGAGTCCGCTGGTGACAGTGGCGGCCGCGATCAATGTCTTGGCATTCGCGACCGCATCGTCCAGCGTCGCGGGGCAAATCGGCGAGAGCGCCTTGTCGGTGAGCAGGGAGATGTTTTCCACTGCCCATGGCACCCCGTAGGTGCTGCCGTTGAGCGTCACGGCCTTGACGGCGATGTCCTGGAACTTGCTCTTGTTCGAGGCCAGGTCGACGGGGGCCAGGATGCCGTTCGTGATCAGCTGGCCGATGGTGTCGTGCGGGGCCCTCGAAGAGGTCAGGGACGTCACCGGTGCTATTGCCCGCGATGAGCGCCTTTTTCAGATCGTCGCCACCGTTGAACTTCTTGACCGTGCAGGTCACGCCGTTGTCTGCGGCCCACTTCAAACATAGGGGCTCGATGGCCTTCGCGGTATTCGCCGAGTTGTCGGCCCAGATGACCAGGTCGCTCGCACCGCCGCCCCCGGAGGTGGCGCCGGTGGCGGCGCCGGAGCTCGCAGCCGCGCTGCCGCCGGAGGCGGCCGCCGAGGTACTGCTGCTGCTGGAGCTGGAACTACCGCCGCAGGCGGCCGCGGCGAGCGCGACGATTCCCATCAGGGCGGCCATGTGAGTCTTGCGTAGACGCGTTGTGCTGACTCCTCAACACTGTCATAGGGATGGAGGGTCTGTGGGGCCTATTCCTGGTCAGCGGGCGGGTCCTGGTCGAGACCCTCCGTCCGCGTGCTGAAGCGGGTTAGCCAGAGGGGCCTTGGTGGTGTCAACCCCGCTGTCTCCGTGTGGTCACAGACCATCCGGGAGTGATCCGCAACCGCAGGAACATGCGGAAGTGCCGTTTCCGACCGCGGCTGTCAGGATCGTTATGCCGATGTGACGGCTGAATCGAGAGAGAAACGGCGGGAGGGATCGTGCGCTAACCGCATTCAGTCCCTGGCCGCAAGTCAATGCGGACGATTCGACATGACCAGATTGTGACCTTGCCGTGCGGGGTGGCAGCATGACCTCGGATCACGACCAGTGTGCGAACCGGAGGACCGATGACGGCGGACGGCGGGTGACCTCTCCCCGGGTCACCTTGATGGACGTCGCCAAGCGCGCCGGAGTCTCCCGCACCACCGCCTCGTTCGTGATGACCGGCCGCCGGGACATGCGAATCTCCACCGATGCCGAAGAGCGCGTCCGGAGGGCGGCGCGTGAACTCAACTACCGTCCCAGCCTGCTCGCCAGGAGCCTGCGCACCAACCTCTCCCAGACGATCGGACTGCTGTCCGACGTCATCGCGACCGAGGTGTTCGCCGGCGAGATGATCAGGGGCAGTCTGTCCACCGCCCTGCTGCGTGATCATCTGATGTTCATCGGCGAGACCGAGGGCGATCCGGAAGTCGAAAAGCGTTTGATTCAAAGCATGCTCGACCGCGGGGTCGGCGGGTTCGTCTATGCGTCGATGTACACGCGTCGGGTCGCGCTGTCCAAGACGCTGCGCGCGCACCCGGTCGTGCTGCTCAACTGCATGGCCAGGCTCCGCGGCATCCCGACGGTCATTCCGGACGAGCGGGAGGCGGGACGGACCGCCGTGCGGGCGTTGCTGCGTCAGGGTCACCGGGACGGCATCGTGCTGGTCGGCGAAAAGGCGCCACATGTGGTCGCCGCCGCCGAACGGCTGGCAGGCGTCGAGGAAGTCCTGGCCCAGCAGGGCACGGAGCTGGCGGACTCCATCGACACCTTGTGGTGGCCGGACTCGAGCTACCGGGCCGTCCGCAGCTATCTCGACGCCGGCAATCAGCCGTCCGCGTTGATCTGTCTCAACGACCGGATTGCCATGGGCGCCTACCAAGCAGCACAGGAAGCGGGTCTCGTCATCCCTGAAGACCTGTCCGTGATCTCCTTCGATGACTCCGACATGGCATCCTGGCTGCAGCCTCAGTTGAGCAGCGTCGCCATTCCGCATTTCGAGCTGGGCCGGCGCGCGGTGGAGATCCTGCTGATGGACAACCGGCCGACCGACATCCAGCGGGTGCCGATGCCATTGCGGGAGCGCGGCTCGATAGGGCCTCCCGCGGTCCGCAAACGTACTCGCCGTGCCCGCGCCCGCTGATCAACCCCAGACCCGCTGATCGACTCCCGCACCACGGCGCCGCATCGCACGCCCTCGGCCGCGCGGATCAACTTCCGGGGCGCGGATGAAATCGTGCACTCGCGTCACTCCAGTCCCATAACCGTGACGATAATCCGCGCTGGCGAAGTTGATCCGCGCCATCAACGGGGGCGGGGATCCGGCTCAAGCTCCGGCAGGGGCGGCGGTTCCCATCGCACTCGCCGGACGCCGCTGAAGTGGCAGGGCCACTGTGCCGGCGGTGGGCGCAGGACCGGCGGTGCGGCCCTGACGTAACAGCGACCGCCAGAGGTTCTGGTCGTACACCGACGGAGCGGTCGTCCGAACGAAGTCGGTCAGGATGCTCGCAAAGCGATCCGGGAATTCCTCGTGCGGGAAGTGCCCTGCCGCAGGCAGCAGCTCGACGCGGGCGCTCGGCATCGCCCGCCGCGCCGCGTCGGCATGCGTCACAGGAATGACCGTGTCCTTCCCACCCCACATCACGCAGGTCGGCATGTTGGCCGTCAGGTAGGCGCGGTCGTTCATGGTGACGACCTGGCCGCGCCAATCCACCACGGCACGCAGCACATGCAGGAACGCGTCCCGCTCGGCCGCGTCGTGCTTGCCGGCCAGAACGGATAGCGCGCCGAGCAGATCCGAAGCGCCGGGCACCTTGGCGGCGCTGGCTCGGCCGCCGACGAAGTTGGCGAGCGCGAGCACGGGCGGTGACGCGGCGACGGCAAGGGCATGGCTTGCGCCGGGCAGGGTCAGTGCGCGCAACACGGGGTTGACCTCACGCCCCAACCCGCCGGGAGCGACCAACATCAGCCGCTCGGTGTACTGCGGGAACTGGTAGGCGAACTGCATCGCGATGCCACCGCCGAAACTGTGCCCGACCACTGTGGCCCGCTCGATGGACAGCAGCGCGAGCAGGTCACGCATGCCGTTCGCGTAACCGCCAAGGCTGTAGTCCGCGCGCGGTTTGTCGGAGCCGCCGTGCCCCAGCAGGTCGGGTGCGATGACGGTGAACCGGCGGGCCAACCGCTTGATCACCGGCGACCAGGTGGTGTGATCGCAGCCCAAACCGTGCAGCAGCAACAGCGCGGGACCTCGGCCGGCAATGACGTACGCGCGCCGATGCCCGTGCACCACCCTGATCTGCGGGCGGGATTCGTGGCGACGGGTCACCAGGGCCTCCGGAGTCGACAACATTGTCTAGACAGCTGGTCGTCACGATAACCCTCGTTCACTTTATTGTCCCGAAAAGTGCACTACGAGGGCGAAGACGCCGGGGACAATAGGCGGGATGTACCGCGAGAGCGCCTCTCGCGTCCCCGGGGCGCGGCTGTGGAGCAGGGAGCCCGTCGGCGAGGTCGACCGCAACCAAGCCATCCTGCCCGACGGCTGCGTCGACGTGATCTGGCTGAACGGCGAACTGCTGGTGGCAGGACCGGACACCGTGGCCCAGCAGACGACGATTCGTGCCATCAGTCGGTACCGTGCCATCAGGCTGCCGCCGGGAATGGGTCCGGCGGTTCTCGGTGTTCCCGCCCACGAAATCCGTGACGCCCGTCCGCTGCTGGCGGAGCTGTGGCCCCCGGACACGGTGCGTCGGTGGGCCGACCAGCTGTTCGCTGCCTCGGCAGGCGAGCAGTACCTGCTGCTGGAACGTTTGGTTGCCGAGCGGCTGGCACAGAACCCGGTGCCGGCGGCGACGTCGGCGATTGCCACGGCCATCACCGGTGCCGTGGCCGTGGCCGACATCGCGGAGTGCATCGGGTGGAACGAACGGCGGCTGCTCCGGCACTGTCGCGGTGCCTTCGGCTACGGACCGCAGACGTTGCGCCGGATCCTGCGCTTCGATCGGGCCGTTCGCGCGGCCCGCTCCGGCACGCCGCTGGCGGACGTCGCCGCCGCGACCGGCTACGCCGACCAGGCACACCTGGCCAGGGAAGCAAGAACCTTCGGCGGGGCACCGCTCTCGAGGATCATCGGTCCGGCCGCGCGCGCTCGGCCCGCTCGCGGCTCAGCCCGGTAAGGCGGCAAAAAGATCCACGGTGTGCCCATCCGGGTCGTGCACCACGGCGTACCGCTGTCCCCAGAACGCGTCCCACGGCGGCAGATGACCGTGATACCCGGCAGCCATCAGCTCCTGGTACGTGTCGTCCACGCCCTGCGGGCTGTCGGCCAGAAATGCCAGCGACGTGCCGCCGGGAGTCAGGGTGAACTCCGGGTCGAAGGAGGCAATGACCTCGACGGTGTCGAACGTCAGGCGCAGTCCTCCGGCGAGCGCTACCTCGGCGTGCGGCGCCGAGTCCGCCTCCGCGGGAATGTCCAGGCCGAGCCGGCGGTAGAAGGCCAGCGTGGCCGCCATGTCCGTGACAACCAGGCCGACCACATCAAGAGTCACTGTCATGACCCGACGGTAGGCCGGGCACGACCGACCTGGATTGAACGGATCGGACATCTGAAGGCCACACCGTGTCGCAATCGAGGGTGCGGGCGGGTTCGCGGACGAAGTCGCTATCGGGCCGGCTCGTCTCCCGACTCATGGGCGCGCGTTGTCGGCTCCTTCGGCGGTCGCGCCGCGGAAGTGCCCGATTCGGTCGCGGGTTCGGTATCGGGCTCGGTCGTGGGTCGAGTCTCTTCGTCCTTGAGGTAGGCCGGTCGCAGGTGCACCGGTTCGGCCTCCGGTACGTGCCGCCGCCTGGCCTGCACCGCCTGGTACCTCAGGTTGAGCGCCTCGACCAGGATCGCGAAGGCGATCGGCCCGTAGACGTAGCCCTTCGGGATGTGGAAGTCCAAGCCCTCACCGATCAGGCTGGCCCCGATCAGCACCAGGAAGGCCAGCGCCAGCATCTTGACCGAGGGATGCTTGTTGACGAAGTCGCTGATCCATTTCGAGGCGACCAACATGATCCCGACGGCGACCACGACCGCAGCGACCATGATCGCCAACTCGCTGACCATGCCCACCGCGGTGATCACCGAGTCGAGCGAGAACACGATGTCCAGCACCAGGATCTGCGCGATCACGCCGGCGAAAGACGACGTTGCGGCGGACGCCGAGTCGGGATGCGCCTCCTCGCCCTCCAACCGCTCGTGGATCTCCGATACCGCCTTGGCCACCAGGAAGGCACCGCCCAGCAAGAGGATGAGGTCGCGGCCGGAAATCTCCATGCCGAACGCGCTGAACAACGGCGCGGTCAGCCCGATCACCCAGGACAGCGAGAAGAGCAACGCGACGCGCATGATCAACGCCAGCGACAGGCCGGTGATCCGGGCCCGGTCGCGCTGCTCCTCCGGCAGCTTGCCGGACAGGATCGAGATGAAGATGACATTGTCGACACCGAGGACCACTTCCAGGACCAGCAGCGTCAGGAAGGCGACCCAGGCGTCGGGGCTGAGCAGGAGATCCATCACGTGACTGTAAGCGGGCCCACACCCGCCACTCCGGCAATCGGCTCAGCCCAGGCGGAACGGGTTGCGGCGCGCGACGGCCACGGTGAGGGCGGTCGCGAACCCGCACCACGCCGGGTAGGGCGCCATCGCGATGCCGGCTCGGCGATCGACCGAACCGACCCGCCGCACCAGATCAGCCGAACTCGCGGTCAGCACGGCACATTCCGCTGCCGCGACCCAGGGGCGGTGGTATCGGAAGAAGAGCCACGACCAACCCGCGTTCAAAGCCAGGTTGACGCCGAGTGCGCCGATCAGGCGGCGGCGCTGCTGGACCCGGCCCTCCTCGTTCAGCCGGTTGATCACGTGCCCGGACGCCAGTGCGATGTCCGCGTACAACGGCGTCCAGACCAGGCCGTAGACGGGCGGGGGCGGCTGCCAGGAGGGCTTGCGCAGATTGCGGTAGTAGGCGGAATCCGGGTCGGTCGCCAGACCACCGGCCACCGCCGTCGCGGCAACAGCGAGCACGGAGCCCGCCAGCGTGAGGAGCTTCATGGCTCCTTCATAGCAACGTTTGACAGCCTGCTTCCGTGTCGCCCGCCCGCGAGAAGCGCCGGGAACGCCCGAAACACGGGCATTCGCGGACACTTTTCATCAATGGGGATCAATCAGAGAAATCAGGAAATCCGCGGATCACTCGAACCTTTCCGCGGTGCTCAGCGAGTAATTCTCAGGAGAGACATCCATCTCCTGCCGGCCGCATCTCCGCCACCGACAGCCCCTGGAGGCTCCACATGACCCCTGTCCCCCGCACTCTTCCCCGCCGTACCGTGCTCGCTGCCTCGGGTACGGCGGTGCTGGCAGTGGCCGCTGCCTGCTCGTCCGATCCGGCGCCCGCACCGAGCAACACCTCCGCGGCCACCAGCGCCTCCGCGGCCAAGAGCAGCTCATCCGCCGCCGGTTCCAGTTCGGCGGCCCCAAGCGCCCCCACCGCAGCCCCCACCACCGCCGCCGCCCCGACGAGCGCCGCCCCGGCGAGCACGGCTGCACTCGCCCCGGCCGGTACCCCGGTGGCATCTGTCGCGGACGTGGAAGCCGCCGGCTCCATCGTCGTCGGTACCGACAAGCCGATCCTGCTGTGCGCCGCCAACGGCACGGTCGTCGGGCACACCGCGATCTGCACCCACCAGGGCTGCACCGTGGCGGCCGGCGGCGCGGACGCCAACTGCCCCTGCCACGGATCGAAGTTCAACGCCGCCACCGGCGCGGTCCTCAACGGGCCGGCCGTGTCGCCGCTGGCCGTGGTGGCAGTGACCGTTGCCAACGGGCAGGTGTACGCGACCTGACATAGGCATCCGGGGCCGGATGTCAGGCCCGGGCGTCCGGCAGGAAGGCCGGGCAGATCCCGCACAGGAAGCGCACAGGTAGCGCCTATGCTCAGCACACAGCAAGCGCTCAGGATCAGGTCATGAGCATGAGTATGAGCCCCCAACTGGCCGTCGCCGGATCGTCCCCCGTCCACCACTCCGCGCTGCGCGGACCGGAGGGTCGGCCCATCCGGGTGCTGGTGGTCGACGACGAGCAGACCTTGTCCGAACTCGTCGGCCTGGCGTTGCGGTACGAGGGTTGGGACGTCCGCACGGCGGCCGACGGGCTGTCCGCGATCGCGGCGGCCCGGGAGTTCCGGCCCGATCTCGTGGTACTGGACGTGATGCTGCCCGACATCGACGGTCTGGAGGTGCTGCGGCGTCTGCGGGCGGACATCGAGCGGATGCCGGTGCTGTTCCTGACGGCGAAGGACGACGTCAGCGATCGCATCGCCGGTCTCACCGCCGGCGGTGACGACTACGTGACGAAGCCGTTCTCGATCGAGGAACTGGTGCTCCGGCTGCGGGCACTGCTGCGCCGCTCCCACCTGGCGCTGACCAGCGACTCCTCCACCATCGTCGTCGGTGACCTGGTGCTCGACGAGGACTCCCGCGAGGTGCGGCGCGGCAACGACCTGATCATGCTCACCGCCACCGAGTTCGAGCTGCTGCGCTTCCTGATGCGGAACCCGAAGCGGGTGATGTCCAAGGCGCAGATCCTGGATCGGGTGTGGAACTACGATTTCGGCGGGCAGGCGAATATCGTCGAACTCTACATTTCGTACCTGCGGAAGAAGATCGACGCCGGACGGGAACCGATGATCCACACCATGAGGGGCTTCGGTTATGTCCTCAAGCCCGCCACCTGAGGACGAGCGGACCGCATTCATCCCACCCCGCCCAAGGCGACGACCGCTCACCCTGCGCGCCAAACTCGTGATCAGCATCGTGGGCCTGATCACCGCCGTGTGTGTGGTGGTCGGCGTGGCCACGGAGATCTTCCTCAGCCAGTACCTGGTCAGCAAGCTCGACAGTCAGGTGATGCAGGTCAATCAGGCCGGCAACAACGGCGACGGCCGGCGTGACGGTGACGATCTTGGACTGCTGCTGCCGTGCGCGGTCCCGAGCAGACCCGCAGGGGAGTACGGCCAGCCCTCCGGGCTCGGGCTGGACAATCTGACCGCGGCGATCGTCGGCAACCAGGTGGTGTCGGCCGGGATCATCAACCCCAAGGCCACCGGCGGGTGCAGCACCGTGCCGTCCACTGCTGACGACGCGTTGCTCGCTCTGCCGACCGACGGCAGCGTCCAGACCGTGTCGATTCCCGGCTACGGCGACTACCGGGCAGCCGCGTCCAACCGCAGCGGAGTCACCGTGATCACCGGCATGCCGCTCGCACCGGTGCGGGCATCGCTTGTTCAGCTCGGCCTGATCATGGCGATCGTCACCGGTCTCGCGTTGATCGCGGGTGCCGTGGTGGTGATCTGGATCGTTCGGCGGTCGCTGCGGCCGCTCGACCGGGTGGCGGCCACCGCCCGTCAGGTGAGCACCCTCCCGCTGGATCGCGGCGAGGTGGAGCTCGGCGTTCGGGTCCCCGACGAGGACACCGACCCTCGCACCGAGGTCGGCCAGGTGGGTGCGGCGCTGAATCAGATGCTCGGCCACGTCTCGAACGCGCTTGCCGCTCGGCAGGAATCGGAGATGCGGGTCCGACAGTTCGTGGCCGACGCCTCGCACGAGCTGCGAACCCCGTTGGCCGCCATCCGCGGCTACGCCGAACTCGCCCGCCGCGAGGAGGACGACACCGAAGGGGTCGCCCACGCATTGCGGCGGGTGGAATCCGAGTCCGCCCGGATGACCACGCTGGTCGACGACCTGCTGTTGCTGGCCCGGTTGGATTCCGGCCGGCCGCTGTCCGCCGACGAGGTCGACCTGACGATGCTCGCGGTGGACGCCGTCTCCGACGCTCGGGTCGCAGGGCCGGGGCACCGCTGGCAACTGGATCTGCCGGAGGAACCGGTCGTGACGATCGGCGACCAGTCGCGGCTGCACCAGGTGCTGGTAAACCTGTTGGCGAACGCCCGCACCCACACTCCGCCCGGAACCACGGTGCTCTGCGGGTTGCGGTCGGACAACGACGGTTCGGTGATCACGGTGACCGACAACGGTCCCGGCATCCCCACGCACCTGCAGCCGGAGATCTTCAACCGGTTCGTCAGGGGCGATTCGTCGCGGTCACGAGCGGCCGGTTCGACCGGGCTGGGCCTGGCGATTGTCGCCGCGGTCACCGCGGCCCACGGCGGCAGTGTGTCGGTGGAGAGCCAGCCGGGCATGACCAGGTTCACCGTTCATTTGCCGCATCGGCCACCGGTGATGCAGGCTCCGCCGTTGGAGGCCGTCCAGGTCGGGCGCGGGTAGCGCCCTCCGCGTGCGGTCCGCCGTCGATCCGCGGTGAGAGGTGCCGGCATCATTCCGCCCGGACACGTTGTTGCACCGCAACAACTACTGGTGGCCAGCGCATTCGGCACGACCCTGTCCGGCACGACCCTGTCCGGCACGACCCTGTCCGGCACGACCCTGTCCGGCAGCACAGAGACACAGCGACCGCCACCCTCGGCTGGGTGGCGGTCGCTGTCGTTCGCTGAGCAGGTGTGCGGTTGTCAGGTGCCGGGATCAGGAGGTCTGGGGCGCCTGGGTGGTCGGTGCGGTGCCTTCCTGCGGAGCGGTTCCGTTCGGAGGCGTACCCCCCGGGACACCCAGCTCGCCCTGGTCACCGGACGCGTCATCCGGGCCGCCGAAGCCGCCTGCGGGCATTCCGCCGAATTCGGACCCCTCGGCAACCGTCACGGCCGTCACCGCGGCGCCGTCGACCGTCGCGATGACGGTCACGGTGTCGCCGACGGCAACGTTGGACACGTCAACACCGGAGCCGACCGTATAGGTCGCCGCGAAGTTGTCCGTGCTGGTCACCGACAGCGAACCGTTGCCCACGGCCGTCACCTTCCCACGTTGCAGGCGCCGGGTTTCGGTTCCGCCGCTGTCGGTGGACACCACGAACTCGCCGTGCAACGCGGACCCGAGCGAGCCGATCCCGCCCCGCCGGCCGGTATCGCCGCCGTCGCCGGGACCGAAGCCCTGCCCGTACCCACCCGCACCGCTCGTCATGGCGCCTGGGCCGCCCTGTCCGGATGACGCGTTCGACGCATTCGCGGCGTTGACGGCCGCGACACCGCCGACCGCCACGACGGCAGCCAGCGCCACACCGCCGGCAACCTTCTTCCACGTGGCGGTGGGCTTGCGGGTTCCGTCAGTGGTCTGCGCGACGCCGGCCGGCGCGCCCCAGGTACCGGATTCAGCGGGCTCGCCGGTTGCGTTCAGCGGCGGCTGGCCGCCGTATTGCGGGCCGCCGTACTGCGGACCGGCGTACTGCGGACCGGCGTACCCCTGCGGCGGGCCATAGCCCAGCGGCGCGCCCCAGCCCGGCGGTGGGTACGTCCCCGCAGCACCATCGGGCTGGTGGGCGCCGGGTAGCTGCGGAGTGTCAGAGGGCAGAGCCTCGCCCGGGACCGGGGCCGCGGCGGGCGAGCCCGCTGTCGGCTGGGTCGGGTTCGCCGCGCGGACCTGCGGACGACTCTGGTCGTCGGCCGGTGTCCCGGGTGGATACGTGCCCGGACCGTTCTCGTCGTCCTGCTGGGGCATTTCCAGATCTCCTTTTGTTGATCGACCGGTCGACTCCGGCGGAGCACAGTTGCCGTTTACGCTGCCCACGCCTGCTGTCCGGAAGCTGTGCACGCGGCCTCGCGCACCTGTGCACTGCGGCACCGGCCGGGTGTTCCCCAGGCTCCGCGGTGTCGGAAGCGGAACATCCGGCACAGTGGATCCGTGACCGAACACCAGGCGGGGGCGCTGTTCAGCCCTCAGACGGGACCAACGGTCACCAGCGTGTGGGCGGCGGGCCGGCCGGTCGACATCGCCCGCACGCTGTGGCCGCTGCGCCGTGGCGCACTCGATCCGACGCTGCGTACCGATGGCACAGGACTCTGGAGGACCGGCAACACGCCGGAAGGCCCTGCCACGATTCATCTCTCGCTGGTCGACGGCGGTGCGGTGAACTGCCGCGGCTGGGGTTCCGGCGCGGGGTGGGCGGTCGACCAGGTGCCGGAGTTGCTGGGTGCGGACGACGACTGGACGGGACTGGATGCCACCGGCCACCCGCTACTGGCCCGCACCCATCGCGCGACGCCCGGGCTGCGCGTGCCGCGCACCGCCATGGTGTTCGACGTCCTGGTGCCCGCCGTGCTGGAGCAACGGGTGGTGGGCGCGGACGCCAGGCGGTCATGGCTGCAATTGGTGACGAAATTCGGACTACCTGCGCCGGGACCGGCTCCGGCGGGCATGCGGGTACCCCCGCGGCCCGAGCAATGGGCGGCGATCCCCTCCTGGGAGTGGCATCTGGCCGGGGTGGATCCGGGCCGGGCCCGGACCGTGCTCAACGCCGCACGTGTCGCGGAAGGCCTGCAGCGCACGGTCTTTCGCGGTCGAGGCGGATCGGAGGTGGTCAGTTCGCTGCGCTCGGTGCCCGGCATCGGGGTGTGGACCGCAGCGGAGATCGTGCAACGCGCGCACGGCGACCCGGACACCGTCAGCATCGGCGACTACCACCTGCCCGCCGTGGTGGGCTGGGCGCTGACCGGCCGGTCGGTCGACGACGACGGCATGCTCGAATTGCTGCAACCGTGGATCGGACATCGGCACCGGGTGGTCCGGCTGATCGAATCCAGCGGGTTCCGCAGACCGCGATTCGGCCCCCGCGCTCCCAGGGTGGATCACCGCCGGCGGTGAGTGGTCTGCCTGGTCAGCCGAATCAGACCAACTTCAACGCTGACCGGACGTCACGCCGCCGGTGAATTCATCCATGACGTACTGATCGCCTTCGAAGATCCGTATTTCCACGATTGTGTCGTTCTTGACCCAGTAGACGTTCACCCGCCGGACCTCCACCCGGTGCTCGTCGTCGCCCAGCTTCTCCGGCAACATCAACTCGACATGCACGTCCCCGACGAGCATGTCGAGCAGTTCGACGGAGACATTGCCCCTGGTGTGCGCAATGACGTCGCGGATGTAGCCCTCGACCGCCGCGCGCCCCCGTCGTTGCCCGGCCAACGACGAGCGCCCGGGCACATCACCGACAACGTCGACGGCGAAATAGCCGAAACCCGACTCGAAATCCCCGCTGCTCATCGCCGCCATGTAGTTCGTCATCACCTCGACCGCCGTCATCGCTCGACTGTGGACCCATCGGGGGCCGACGGTCAACGAGTGATCCACACGCCCGGCGATCACGGGATGCAGCGCGCCAAGCGCGGGCGGCCAAACCCGCACAGCAAGACCACAGCGAGACCCTGCAGGCCGCACAGCGCGAGTGCCGATGGTGAGTCTCATGAGCGCGGACACCCTCCCGAACACCGCCGGCGACGAGATCGGTCCGCGGCCGGCCACGACATCCGATTCCCTGGTGACCGTCGCACTGGACGTTGTCGTTCCCGTGTACAACGAGCAGGCCGACCTGGAACCGGCCGTGCGCCGGCTGCACGACTATCTGTCGAGCAGCGTGCCGCTGACCTTCCGCATCACCATCGCCGACAACGCCTCCACGGACCGGACGGCGGAGATCGCCGACCGACTGGCCGCCGAACTTCCGGCGGTGACGGCTGTGCACCTTTCCGAAAAGGGGCGCGGACGGGCGCTGAACCTCGTCTGGAGCCACTCCGACGCGGGCGTGCTGGCCTACATGGACGTCGACCTGTCCACCGATCTGGCCGCGCTCCTTCCGCTGGTCGCCCCGCTGATCTCCGGACACTCGGATGTGGCGATCGGGACCAGGCTGCACCGGGGCAGCCGGGTCGTCAGAGGGACCAAGCGGGAAATGATTTCCCGGTGCTACAACCTGTTGCTGCGGGGCACTCTGGCGGCCCGGTTCTCCGACGCCCAGTGCGGGTTCAAGGCCATCCGCGCCGATGTCGCCCGGGAGCTGCTGCCGCTGGTGCAGGACACCGGCTGGTTCTTCGACACCGAGCTGCTGATCCTGGCCGAGCGCAGCGGACTGCGGATCCACGAGGTCCCGGTCGACTGGGTGGACGACCCCGATTCCCGGGTCAACATCGTGCAGACCGCGAAGGACGACCTCAAGGGCGTCGCCCGGGTGGGCCGGGCGCTGGCATCCGGCGAACTGCCGCTCGCCGAGATCCGCCGGCAGCTGGGGCGGGCACCGCTGGATCCGGCGCCGTCGGGAGTACCGGTCGGGATGACCAGGCAGGTCGTCCGGTTCGCAGCGGTCGGCGTGGTCAGCACACTGGCCTACCTGGTGCTGTTCATCGTGCTGCGGCCGGTCGCCGGCGCGCAGATCGCCAACTTCCTGGCGCTGGCGATCACCGCGGTCGCCAACACCACTGCCAACCGGCGGCTGACCTTCGGTGTGCGCGGGCGCAAAGACGTTGTCCGACATCAATTCCAGGGCTTCGGCGTGTTCCTGCTGGGACTGGCGATCACCAGCGGATCGCTGGTGGTGCTGCACGGGATGTCCCCAGAGCCGAGCAACCTGGTGGAGATCATCGTGCTGGTGATCGCGAACCTGTTCGCCACCGTGGTGCGGTTCCTGCTGTTGCGCAGCTGGGTGTTTCGCCGCCGCGCGGCCACCGCATTGCCGGAGTCCATTACTCCGCAAGGCATCTCACGAATCTGATCAACCCGGACACAGCGCGTCAGCGCCACGGACACAGCGACACCGTTTCTCCCCCTCGATCCTCGATAGCGAAGACCACCAGCGGAAGCGAAACCACCATGACCGGAACGATCACCACCGACGTCCCCCTCTCGCCTGGGCAGACTCCCCCACCACCGCGCCCGGGTGGGTACGGACCACCACCGTCGGGATCCATGGAACCACCGCGACCACGCGGCAGGGCCGCCCGGATCTTCCTGGGCCCAACGGACGACCCGCGATGGGCGAGGCCTGCGCTGTGGGCGCTGCTGCTCGCCACCGCCGCGCTGTACCTGTGGAACCTGTCCGCGTCCGGGTACGCCAACGACTACTACGCCGCGGCGGTGAAGTCCGGTACCGAGTCGTGGAAGGCGTGGCTGTTCGGGTCGCTGGACTCCGGGAACTCGATCACCGTCGACAAGCCGCCGGCATCGCTGTGGGTGATGGTGCTCTTCACCCGGATCCTCGGCTTCAGCTCCTTTGCCATGCTGCTGCCGCAGGCCCTGATGGGCGTCGGCACCGTCGCGCTGCTGTACGCCTCGGTCCGGCGCTGGTCCGGACCGGCCGCCGGTCTGGTCGCCGGTGGGTTGCTGGCCGCGACCCCGGTCGCCGCGTTGATGTTCCGGTTCAACAATCCGGACGCCCTGCTGACTTTGCTGGTGACCGCGGCCAGCTACTTCGTCATCCGCGCCATCGAGACCGCGGTTGGCCGAAAGGCGTTGCGCTGGTTGCTGTTCGCCGGGGTCGCCATCGGGTTCGCGTTCCTGACGAAGATGATGCAGGGCCTGCTGGTGCTGCCTGCCTTCGCGTTGGCCTACCTGTGGGCCGGGCGGTCCGGGCTGTGGACCAGGATCTGGCACCTGCTGGCGGCGGGCGCAGCGGTGGTGGTCGCCGCCGGGTGGTACGTCGCGCTGGTCGCGCTCTGGCCGGCGGACTCCCGCCCCTACATCGGCGGCAGTGAGACCAACTCCCTCTGGGAACTGGCGATCGGCTACAACGGCCTCGGCCGTATCTTCGGCAACTCCGGCGGCGGCGGAACGGGCGGCGCAGGCGGCGCGGGCGCCGCAGGCGGCGGAGGCCCGGGCGGCATCGGCGGCGGCGGCGGCTTCGGCGGGTCCACCGGCATCGGCCGCATGTTCAACACCGCGTTCGGCACCGAGATCTCCTGGCTGATCCCGGCCGCGCTGATCGGGTTGGTCGCCGGTCTATGGTTCACCCGACGCTTCCCGCGCACCGACAGAATCCGGGCGGCCCTGCTGCTCTGGGGCGCGTCGATGATCGTCACCGCGCTGGTGTTCTCGTTCATGGAGGGCACCATCCATCCCTACTACGCCGTCGCCCTTGCGCCGCCCATCGCGGCCGTGGTGGCGATCTCCGGCCGCGAGTTGTGGCGGGGACGCTCCACCACCCTCGTCCGCGGCCTGCTGGCGGCGATGATCGCCGTCACCGGTGCCTGGTCGTTCATCCTGCTGGGCCGGGATACCACCTGGTTGCCGTGGCTCCGCTGGCTGGTCCTGATCGGATCCGTGGCGGGCGCGGTGCTGCTGGCCATCTCGACGCAGAAGCTGCGCAGGCTCGCCGTCGTCGGGCTGCTGGTCGGATCGTTGACGGCGCTGAGCGGCACCACCGCCTACACGCTGGCCACCGCCGCGACCCCGCACTCCGGTTCCATCCCGACCTCAGGACCGACCGGCTCCGCCATGGGAGGCCCGGGCGGCGCTGCCGCCGGCGGGTTCACCCGGAACGGCAGGACCGACGGCACAGCGTCAGGTTCCACCGGTACCGCGACAGCGCCCGACGGCACCGCGGGTCAGGCGCCCGGCGCGACCGGCTCGACGATTCCAGGAGCGAGCGGCGGGACGGTTCCCGGTGCGACCGGCACCGGCGGCGGCCCCGGCGGCGGATCCACGACCACCAACAGCGAGCTGGTCGCGCTGCTGGAGGCGACCACCACCCGCTGGGCCGCCGCGACCACCGGCGCGCAGTCCGCGGCCGGGTACATCCTCGGCACGGACAAGGCGATCATGGGCATCGGCGGCTTCTCCGGAAGCGACCCGGCACCGACCCTCGTCGAGTTCCAGCAGTACGTCGCGGACGGTGACATCTCCTACTTCATCGCCGGTGGCGGCATGGGTGGCGGAGGCGGTCCCGGTGGCGGATCCGGCTCCGGTTCCGAGATCGCTGCGTGGGTCGAGGCCAACTTCACCTCGACCACCGTCGGCGGGACAACGGTGTACGACCTGACCAGCGCACAGACGTCCTGACGCTCGACGCGCCAGGCCCGTCCCACGGCGCGTCGACTGAACGCAGACGGAACCCAGTGCCGCCGCCTCGCCCCGAGGTGGCGGCGCGGAGTTCGCCATCTGTCGATCCGGATCCTGAAGGGATCTGAAGGGTTTGAGAGATTGTTGCTTGACCCTGACGTGACGTCAGGCTTCATGCTCGTTGGTGTCCGGGTCGACCGGCCCGGACATCCACAGGAGATCGCCAGAGGAATTGATGAGCTACACGGTCGGACAGGTTGCCAACCTGGCCGGTGTGACGGTCCGGACGTTGCACCACTACGGCCAGATCGGGCTGCTCGAGCCGCAGGACCGCAGCGGAGCCGGCTACCGCCGGTATTCCGACGAGGACCTGCAACGGCTGCAGCACATCATGTTCTACCGGGAGCTCGGATTCCCGCTGGACGAGATCGCGACCATTCTCGCCGACCCGGGCGCGAACACCGGAGCACACCTGCGCCGCCAGCGCGAGTTGCTGAACAACCGGATGGCCCGGCTGGCCGCGATGGTGGCCGCCGTCGAGAAGGAACTGGAGGCGTACACCATGGGGATCCAACTGACCCCCGAAGAGAAGTTCGAGATCTTCGGGCCGGACTACGGCGAGGACTACGAGACCGAGGCGGAGCAGCGCTGGGGCGACACCGATGCCTGGGCACAGTCCCAGCAGCGGACCAGCAAGCTGACCAAGCAGCAGTGGATCGAGATCAAGGAAGCCGGTGACGACCTGAACCGCCGGCTTGCTGCGGCCATGCAGGGCGGCGCCACCCCGGACAGCACCGAGGCCATGGATCTGGCCGAGGAGCACCGGCTGGGCATCCAGACGTTCTACGACTGCCCGCCGGAGATGCACCGCGGACTCGGCGAGATGTATGTCGCCGACGAGCGTTTCACCCGGACCTACGAGGATGTCGCCCCCGGGCTGGCGGCGTGGCTGCGTGACGCCATCAACGCCAACGCCGACCGGGCGAAGGCCGCGCGGGCCTGATGACAACGACGGTTGAAACGAAAGGCCCCCGCTCATCGAGCGGGGGCCTTTCGGCAAGAGCGGCCGGCAACTGCGCCTACGGAGCGGTGGCCGCGACCGGGGGCAGGCCCTGAAACTGAGCGAGCACCGCGGGATCCTGCAGCTCCATCCAGGCAATGACGTCCTGGTAGGTCGCGCAGTAGGTGTCGGGTTGCCCGCATTTCTCCTTCATGAAATCCATGGCAGGCGGGTTGAAGGAATCGCCGTTCCACTTGTTGAAGTGATTGGCGATCAGCACCGGCGCACGGTTGCCGTTATAGGCCTGGTCGTACATGTAGTCATAGGTCTTCTTGACGATGTCGCGGAGCTCCGGAGCGGTGTCCGGCTCTTCCTTGTTGTTGTTGAACTTCGCCCAGAAGTTGTAGTCCATCGCCGTGGTCATGCTGTCGAAGCCCGGCGAATAGACCTGCGGCATGTAGAACTCCCAGATCCCGTCGACCTTCTCCGGCCAGAAGATCCCGTTCTTCGGCGCCGGAATCGACGAGTCGTAGGTCATGTTGTGCGCTTTCCAGGCCGGAATCAGTTGATCGAGAGTGCCGGTGAGGCAGGGAGTCCGGCCGCCCTTGATGGAGTCGGCCGGTACCTGCAGGTCGGGCGCGTCGGTGTAGCCATTGAGCGTCTTCCAGTCGTTCACGAAGTGGAAGAACTGGTCCAACTCATTGTTCCAGTCGGCGGTGTTCCATTGGTTGCCGCCGGGCAGATTGTCGTCGCAGAAGTGGCCGTTGTAGTGCGTGCCGATCTCCATGCCCTTGGAGTAGGCCTCGTTGAGATCGTTGACCTCGGTGACGATCTCGTCCTCGGGTCCGCCGTAGCCGATGGAAGACTTACCGGGGGCGTGGCCGGGGCCGGTGTACACGTCGGCATTCTTGGCGGTATCGCCCAGCAGGTAGATACCGGACAGGAAGCCGGTGAACCGCGAATTCGTCGGGGCCGCTGCGTCCATGAAATCGTGCCAGCGCTGATGGGAGCCCGCGCCGTCGAAGGAGAAGATGATGAATTGCGGTGGCTTGTCGCCGGGGTTCAGTTTCGTCATCGGCACGTTCGTCGGCGGCCGTTCCCCGACCTGAGCGGTCGTCACCGGCCCGGTGGAGGTGTCCGCGTCCCGGCCGTAGGGATCGGACGTCGTCGCACCCGCGACTGTGGTGGTCTGCAGGACGGTCAGCGGTCCCCCGTTGCCTGCGGTGAGGGTTTGGTTGCCCTGATAGATCAGCACCCCGGTCACCGCGGCCAGCGCCACGACCAATCCGATGACCAGATATCGCGCTCGCATGCACTCCTCGTTTCGTATCGCCGTTCGTCCAGCCGTCTGTTCTCACGCGCTGTCGTTCCCGGGTTGTTCGAGGGCGCGATCCCGCCCCTCCCGGCCCGTCCGACAATCCCTGCACCACAGGCCCCCTGCACCACCGGATTACTCGGCGCACAACCTCACGCCTGGACCCTTGCGATGGACACTCGACCGATCAGGAGGTTGCCGCACGACCCTGGTGGCTCCCGTCTACAGGGTGGCACGGGGGCACGTCGAGTTCGGGCAGATTCGGGCTCATGTCATGGGGCAATCCACGACCGCCGGTGTGCCTTCGATGCCGTCATGGCCGGGGCGCCCGGCCGGGGTACGCGTCGGTCCGACGTCAGCCGGTGGGCAACGCCTCCGACGTCGGGGCGTCGGTCGCTCCCGACGTTTCGAGCACGTCGTGACAGGCGTTCACCCCGCCGTTGCGGCCGAGGGTGAACCACTGCACCCGCTGGAACGGGTCACCGTGATCGGCCGAGCTGGTCCAGGCCATCTCGTCGGCGAGCGCGCTCAGCGAGCTGACCATCTCCTTCTCGTCACCATCCTCGATGGTCAGCGTGCCGTCCGCGGCGGCCCCGAACAGGGCCGCGGCACCGAGGCAGTCGGCCTGCAGTTCATCGCCCTGGGCGACCAGGCTCGGGTCGAGCCGTTCCTGGATGGCATGACCCCACTCGTGGGCGATCACCAGGTACACCCAGGTGTCACCGATGACATCGGCACCGCGGACCATCAGGTTGACGTCCCACGCCACGAAATCCTCCGGGGCGCAGTACGAGGCGTTGTACGCCTCCAGCGGCGTCCCGCCGCAGGTCGGGGTCTCGTTGGCGACCGTCCCGTCGTAGAGCCCCAGCACCGTGGGTGGCTCGTAGGTTCCGGTGTAGAAGTCCGACCAGTGCTTGGCCCAGTAGCCGTCGACGATGTCCTGGGCGCCCTGCATGTCCTTCTTGAGTTCCTCGAGGGTCACCCCACTGGCCAGGGTGATGTCCGCGCTGGAGGTGTCAGCGCTGTCGGTGCCGCTTGATGTCGCAGGCGAAGATGTTGACGACCGGGATGTGCCGGACGCTGTGGACTGCGTCGAGGCAGCGGACGTCGGACCGAACCCCGTGGAACCCACGGCAGGAGTCCCTGAGACCCCGGTCGAGCAGCCTGCGAGGGCGGCCAACATCGCTAACGCGCAGGTCAGGTGGGCAGTTCTGCGCATGGCGTTGCTCCGGTGACTGGGGGACGACATCCGTCCGGCGAGTCAACGATCCGTCCACGGCACCGGACGCGTCAAGATCCCATGTGAGTCGTCGTCGGCCGAAGGGCATTCGCTCCGACACCATTCCCTGCCCGGTCGGGAATCGTCCCCGCCTGCAGGTCCTTGACCAGTTCACGTTTGAGGATCTTCCCGCTCGGGCCGAGGGGCAGCGCCGGGACGAACTCGATCCGCCGCGGGACCTTGTGGCCGCCGAGCCGCTCCTTGGACCAGGCGATCAGCGTCTCCTGATCCAGGTTCTCGCCCTCGGGCGCGCGCACCACGACGGCGCAGATCTCCTCGCCGTAGGTTTCGTCGGGGAAACCCAGAACGGCCACCTGGGCGATGCCCGGATGGCCGGCCAGCACCTCCTCGACCTCCCGCGGGTAC
>Ga0208081_1000080_pt1 | contig 22136 bp, 12 predicted proteins | sample NGESurshal092012_6_FD_184479 | JGI IMG/M metagenome (GOLD analysis project Ga0208081, IMG submission 184479) | Arctic peat soil microbial communities from Barrow, Alaska - NGEE Surface sample 415-1 shallow-092012 (SPAdes) | ecosystem: Environmental > Terrestrial > Soil > Wetlands > Peat ...
GCCGCCGAACGGGAGCTGGCCACCGCCGAGCGGACCCGGCTCGACGCAGCGGTCACCGCGGCAATGGAGCGGGCGGCCGGACACGATCTCGCTGCGGCACGGGGAATGCTCGGGCAGGCCACGACGGCGCATTCGGCGATGGCCGCCGAGGCCCGCACGCTGGACGAGTTGATGGGCCGTCAGGACGGCGCGAGCAAGGCGCTGTTCGAGCATTCGCTGCATCGCGACGAACTCGCGCAGGCGGTGGCCGCCGCCAAGGCGGAGATCGCAGCCATCCAGCCGCGGGTGGCAGAGCGGGAAATCCGGCTGCGGGCCGCGCTGGCCGGTCACCCGAGCGTGGCCTCGCGACGGGCGTACCTGCTGGCGCGCGCCGCTGCGTGGGACGCGGTGGCCTCGGCAGCCGGGTCCGCAACCGCCGCTTCCGCCGCCGAGGTAGATCGGCGCGCTGAGCTGACACGAGACGTCGAAGCGGCTGGATTCGGGGATCTCGACGATGCCATGGCCGCCGCTTCCATCGACATCGCACGGCTGACTCGCGAGGTGCGCGCCGCCGAAGACGCCCGCACGGCCGTTGAGGGTCAGCTCAGGGACCCGGCCCTGGCCGACGTTGATCCGGACGAGGAGTGGGATGTGTCCGGTCTTCGCGCCCGTGCCGACGCAGCAGCGCGGCTGGCCGAGGACGCGCGCTCCGGCGCGGACGCCGCGGTGGACCGGCGCGATCAGGTCGGTCGGGCGTGCCGACGACTTCTCGCGGCCCGGTGCGAGCGCGAACCGATCGCCGCTGCCGACGCCGAGATCAGCGCTCTCGCCGATGTCGTCCACGGCCGGGGGCAGAACGCGCTAGGTATGTCGCTGCGCACGTACGTGCTTGCCGCGCGGCTGCGGCAGGTCGCCGACGCGGCCGGGCAGCGGCTGGAGCGGATGTCCGCCGGCCGGTACGGGTTCGTGCATTCCACCGACCGGGAGTCGCGGGGGAAGGCAGGCGGGCTGGGGCTGGACATCTTCGACGCCTGGTCCGGATTGGTGCGGCCGGCGAAGACCCTGTCCGGGGGCGAATCATTCCTTGCGTCGCTGGCCCTGGCGCTGGGGTTGGCCGATGTGGTGGCGAGCGAAGCCGGCGGACGGGTGCTGGACACCCTGTTCGTCGACGAGGGGTTCGGTGGGCTTGACGCCGACACCCTGGACCTGGTGATGGGCACTCTGGATGAGTTGCGGGCGGGCGGCCGGGTCGTCGGGGTGGTCTCGCACGTCACCGAACTTCAGCAGCGGATCCCGAGCCGGCTCTGTGTGCGCCGCACGCCACTCGGGTCGACCGTCGAGATGTACAGCGGCTGAACCGGGATGATCACTGCGGTGTGCGCTGGCCGGCGCCGGCTCGCACCGTCTACGGTCGGCTCAGCGGTTCGCGGGCCGCAAGATGTGCAAGGGGGTGTGTCGTGTTCCTGCTGGTCGCGCATTTCCGGGTCGACCAGGGAGTCGATCCTCAGGCCGTGCTCGACCGGGCTCGGGAGCCGATTCGGTTGCTCGCGGGCCAGCCGGACACGGTGCGGCTGCGCTGGGCCCGGTCCACCGAGGACGCCGGGCACCTGGTGCTCACCGCGGAGTTCGCCACGGCGGCTGCCTACCGGCGCGCGCTGTCCCCGATGCCGGTGCGCACGGTCGTCATCCCGTGGCTGTCCGCGGCCGAGGTGGCCACCTCGGGCGTGCACGAGGTGCTGCTCGCCGCCGACGGCGGGGTCATCGAGGAACCGGAGATCATCGTCCCGGAACCGCAACGTTGACCGGGCCGACCGTGACAACGGCTGGGGAATCCGCCCGAGGGAGTCGGCACAGGGGTCGGCCCGAGGCGGTCGGACCCATGGGAATCTGCCCAAGGGAAATCTGCCCCCAGGGAGTCGTCGCCAAGGCGACCGGCCCGAGGAATCGGCACGGTGGTCGGTGCCGCCCAAGGAGTTCATTAGGCTCGACGGTCGTTGACCGACCCCGCGGAATCCACCGTCGGGGACACCGCTCGGCCGGGTTACCTCGGCCGGGCCTGTTCTGCAGGAGATCCATCGTGGCCGCCGACCGCATCGACGCCGTCGTTTCCCTCGCCAAGCGGCGGGGGTTCGTCTATCCCTCCGGTGAGATTTACGGCGGGACCAAATCGGCGTGGGATTACGGCCCGCTCGGCGTCGAACTCAAGGACAACATCAAGCGGCAGTGGTGGAACGCGATGGTCCGCTCCCGCGACGACATCGTCGGCCTCGATTCCTCGGTGATCCTGCCGCGGCAGGTATGGGTGGCCTCCGGCCACGTCGCGGCCTTCGTGGACCCATTGGTGGAGTGCACCTCGTGCCACCGGCGGTTCCGCGCCGACCACCTGGAGGAGGAGTTCACCGAGAAGAAGGGCAGGGCACCCGCGAACGGGCTGGCCGACATCGCCTGCCCGAACTGCGGCACCCGGGGGGCCTGGACCGAGCCAAGGGAGTTCAACGGCCTGCTGAAGACCTTTCTCGGCCCGGTCGAGGACGAGTCCGGTCTGCACTATCTGCGCCCGGAAACCGCGCAGGGCATCTTCGTCAACTTCAACAACGTCTCCGGGTCGTCACGGAAGAAGCCCCCGTTCGGGATCGCGCAGATCGGGAAGTCGTTCCGCAACGAGATCACCCCCGGCAACTTCATCTTCCGCACCCGTGAATTCGAACAGATGGAGATGGAGTTCTTCGTCAAGCCCGGCACGGACGAGGAGTGGCACCAGTACTGGATCGACACCCGCACCGCCTGGTACGTGGACCTGGGCATCGATCGGGAGAATCTGCGCCAGTTCGAGCATCCCAAGGAGAAGCTCTCCCACTATTCCAAGCGGACGGTTGACATCGAGTACCGCTTTCATTTCCAGGGCAGCGAATGGGGCGAGCTCGAAGGCATCGCCAACCGCACCGATTTCGACCTGAAGACGCACTCCGAGCATTCCGGTGTCGACCTGTCCTATTTCGATCAGGAGAGCGGCGAACGCTGGACGCCGTACGTCGTGGAACCGGCGGCGGGCGTCGGCCGGCCGATGATGGCGTTCCTGCTGGAGGCGTACGCCGAGGACGAGGCGCCGAACACCAAGGGCGGCGTGGACAAGCGCACGGTGCTCCGGCTCGATCGCCGACTGGCGCCGGTGAAAGCGGCGGTGCTGCCGCTGTCCCGGCATGCCGACCTCTCGCCGATCGCCCGCGACCTGGCCGCGTCCCTGCGCAAGTCCTGGAATGTGGATTTCGACGACGCCGGCCAGATCGGCCGCCGGTACCGCCGTCAGGACGAGATCGGCACTCCGTTCTGCCTGACGGTGGATTTCGACACCGCCGACGACCAGTCCGTCACCGTCCGGGACCGGGATTCCATGACCCAGGAACGCGTTTCGCTGGACCAGGTCCAGGGGTACCTCGGGGCGCGACTGGTCGGCAGCTGATATCGGCGTCATCGGATGCTCGGGTTGACGCGCCTGGAGGGCGTAGCTTCCCGATGCCTGAGGGTCCGCAAGTGAGACAGGCAAGACAATGCCAGCCGACACGGCGGGGTCGCTGTTGGATGACTGGCCCGCGTCGGGCCCGGCAAGTGCTCGCGGCGGCCTTGCAGGCCGGGGTCGGCGAGCTAGGCGCCGCTCAGCTCGTCCCCTGGGCGGGGACCGCCCAGCTCGTCCCCGGGCTGGGGGCCGCCCAGCTCATCCGCAGGCGTGGGCCCGCCCAACTCGTCCGCAGGCGTGGGCCCGCCCAGCTCGTCGCCCGGCTGGGGACCGCCCATCTCGTCAGGATCTTGCCCGCCCGCACGGTTTCTTGTCACGTAATTCTCCTCACATAAATGCTCCGCCTTGCAATATGCCAGAGTCTATGTCACGCACCTGCACGGGACCCGTTCTGCATCCGAGCGGTGGTGGCGCCGCGATGGATATGCGGCCTGCTACATCATCCATCTACTCCGTGGCGGAATCGTTGCAGCACAACGAGCCCGCGGTATTCTGCGGTCAACCCACCGCTCGAGCGACCCGCCGACCCCAGCGCGGGCGGATGCTGGAGTCAATCGCATTCTGCTGACGGCGGTGAGCTTCGAATCGATCCGAAGAACCTTGGGCGTACGAGTGGAGCCCCAGGCACGGAACGCCGTCAGTTTCCCAGTCCGCCCGGGTACCGGAATTCCTGCGCGGGCACCGTGGTGCCACGGAACCACGCATCGATGAACGGCCCGAGATCTGTGCCGGCGAAGGTGGAGGCGTAGGTCTCGAAGTCGTCGAAGGTGGCGTTCTTGCCACCGAAGTCGGCCGGCCAGCCTTTCAGCATGGCGAAGAACGCGTCCTCGCCCATTTCCTTCCGCAGCGCGTGCAGGGCGAGCGGACCGCGGTCGTAGACGCGGGTGAACTCCTCTCCCGCGCCCATGTCCACCAATGGTGACCTCCAGTAGTTGACGTCGTCGACGACGGTCGCCATCTGCTGCTTCCAGTAGGGGTCCAGGCTCGAGCCGTCGACCTTCTCCTTCCACAGCCAGGATGCGTAGGAGGCGAAGCACTCGTTGAGGCAGATGTCCGACCAGCGCTCGACGGTGACCTTGTCGCCGTACCACTGGTGCGCCAGTTCGTGCACCACGAAATCGAGATCAGCGAAATCTCCGTACACCGGTCGGGTCGCGGTCTCCAGTGCGAAACCGACCTTCTGCCCGGTGTAGATGCCGCCGACGGACTCGAACGGGTACGGCCCGAAATAGCCTGACAGCACCTCGATCACCCGCCGGGTGTCCTCGGCCAGTTGCTTGTCGTTCTTGGCATCGGGTCCGAGAGCGGACACGATTGGGGTGCCGTCCGCCAGCGCGTCGGTGACCACGGTGAACTTGTCGATGTAAATGGTGGTCAGGTAGCTGGCGATCGGCTCCTTGATCGACCAGCGGAACACCGAGTGCCCGGCACCCGGGTCGGGCAGGCCGTCGGTCTCGCGGATGCCGTTGGAGATCACCTGCCAGTCCTGCGGCACGGTGGCGGTGACCGAGAAGGCCGCCGGATCGGCCGGGTGCTCGTTGACCGGGTACCAGGCCGACGCCGCGAACGGCTCTCCGATCGCCACCGCGCCGCCGGACGACGTGCGGTACCAGCCGCCGTCGCCCAGCCTCGACGTGCCGCTGGGGATCAGTTCCGGCCGCCCGCCATACCCGATGTCGATCGTCATCGCGGCCTGCGGCGGGAGTTCGGTGGCCGGCGTGATGACCAGTTCGGTGTCCTGCTGGTCGAACTGGGCGTCGACCCCGCTCATTCGCACAGAGGTGACCGTCATCGACGGTTGTAGGTCGAGGTTGAACTGTGTCAGACCCTCCTCCGAGGTGACGCTGCCCTTGATCTGGGCGGTCGACTGCAGGTCGTTCGTGGCCGGGTCGTAGGACAGCGTGATGTTGTAGGAGTCGACCTGGTAGCCACCGTTGCCGGCGGTCGGGTAATAGGGGTCGCCGATGCCCGGATAGCCGACGGTGCCTGCGGCGCCGTCCGGTTCCTGGCTGGCAGCGGGTGCCAGGCTCGTGCTCGGGGGCACCGTGATTCCGCCCGAGGTCCCAGGTGTGGACGTGGACGGGGCCTGCGATCCAGGACTCGGTGACGGGGAAGCACTGGCGGACGCGGCGGCTCCCGGCACCGGCGCGGCCCGACCTCCCACCGTCGACGAGCACCCGGCGAGCCCCACCGCCGCGACGACGGCCACCGCGATGACGGCGGACGCGCGGGGCCGGCGGTGTCGGAGCATGAGCGCACCGTACAAGCCGGGTCCGACACCGAGGTGAGGAAAGGGTGTGACATGGCCGAGATCGACCGGCACGGTTCGCCGCTGCGCGTCCGGGCGTGATCGCCACCGATCGGCCTGGCACGAGCGGCCTGGCATGATCGGCCTGGCATGATCGGCCCGGTGCGGACCGTGCTGCGCTACCTGGGTGGCACCGTGCTGGTCAGCATGCTGATCGTCACCGGCGTGGTGGTCGGCATCCTGCGCACGGCGCAGGTCGACGACAGATCGTCGGCCGACGCCATCGTGGTCCTCGGCGCGGCACAGTACGACGGCACGCCGTCGCCGGTATTTCAGGCCAGGCTGGATCACGCGGTCGAGCTCTACCGCAGTGGGGTGGCCCCACGGATCGTGACCATCGGCGGCGGCCAGAGCGGTGACGCCACCACCGAGGGGGACGCCGGCCGCGACTACCTCGCGGGTCTGGGAATCGATGCCGCCGCGCTCGAGTCGGTCGGCGCCGGCGACGACACGCTGGCCAGCCTTCGGGCGGCCCGCGACGAGCTGGCCGGACGGAATTGGAACTCGGTGGTGCTGGTCACCGACCCCTGGCATGCGGCGCGGGCCCAGCTCATCGCCGACGACCTGGGGATGGCGGCGGGGGTGTCCTCGGTGCGGGACGGCCCCTCGGTGCGGGACGGCGTCGCGACCCGCTACGTCACCAGGGAAACGCTGGGCATTCTGTTCTACCTGCTCACCGGCGGCTCCTCGGGCGCCGGATCGACCGTGGTGTGAGCGCGAGAACCGTGACGCGACAACCGATTCAGTACTCCGAGCGGGATACCGCCAGGCTGATCGACGAGCCACCGAAGACCGCCGGACTGCCGGAGGCCGCGGGCGCCGGCGGGCGCGGACCGTTCGCCAGGGACCGGGCCAGGGTGCTGCACTCCGGGTCGTTCCGGCGGCTGGCCGGCAAGACCCAGGTGGTGGCGCCCGACGAGGACGCGGTGCCGCGCACCCGGCTCACCCACTCGCTGGAGGTCGCGCAGATCGCCAGGGAGTTGGGCGAACAGCTCGGCTGCGACCCCGACCTGGTGGACCTTGCCGGGCTGGCGCACGACATCGGGCACCCGCCCTTCGGGCACAACGGCGAGGCCGCGCTCGACGCGGTCGGCGCCGACGCCGGTGGGTTCGAGGCGAACGCGCAGAATCTGCGGCTGCTCAGCCGACTGGAACCCAAGATCATCGCCGCGGACGGCCGGCAGGCGGGGCTGAACCTGACCAGGGCGTCGCTGGACGCGGTGATCAAGTACCCCTGGCCCCGGCCCGACGGCGGCGGCAAGTTCGGCGTCTACCCCGACGACGTCACCGTGTTCGAGTGGATCCGGGCCGATTCCCCGGCGCCGGACCGGCGCTGCCTGGAAGCCCAGGTGATGGATTGGGCCGACGACGTCGCCTATTCGGTGCACGACGTGGAGGACGGGGTCAGCGCCGGGCGCATCGACCTCGCCCGGCTGGTCGACCCGGAGGAGCGCGGACAGGTGGCGCACGCCGCCATGGTGTACTCCGCGGAATCCGCGGACGACCTGTTCACCGTGCTGAGCGACCTGCTCGCGCTGCCGGTGGTCGCCGCCGCCGTGGGCCAGCCGCGCGGGCCGCGCGGCGATGCCGCAGTGAAAGGGATGACCAGCGAGCTGACCGGGCGGCTGGCCACGGGACCCGTCGCCGCCACCCGCGCCGCGGCCGGCGACGGATCGCTGCTGCGCTACGGGGCCGATCTGCGGGTGCCCCTGTTGCTGCGCGCCGAGGTTGCGGTGCTCAAGGCGGTCGCGGCCAGATACGTGATGGCCGATCCTGTCCGGCTGGACATCCAGCTGCGCGAGCAACGGCTGCTCACCGCACTGGTGCTGGCCATCGCCGAGGTGGGTGCACCCGCGCTCGACCCGATGTTCGTGCCCGCCTTCGAGGACGCGGTCGACGACGCCCATCGACTACGGGTGGTGCTGGACCAGGTGTCGTTGCTGACCGACGCCCAGGCGGTGACCAGGCATCGTCGGCTCGTCCGGCCCGACGAATTGTTCATCCGTGAGTGAAACCGGCCACATCGCTCGCCCCTTGACGCCACTGTGGTGTCATGGCGAGCAAAGGCGTGATCGGCAAGGCGGCGGCAGGGCTGGCGGCGGTGGCTGGGTTGCTGGCGTTCTGGCGGTGGCGACGGCAGCCCGCGGGAGCGGGCCGGCGGCCCGATGACGGCGGCGGGTTGGCCGGCGTGCGCGAACCGCGCCGCCCGGTACCGCCGGTGCTGAGCGGTGCCGCAGCGGCCGATCCGCACGAGTAGCCGGCCCTACCTGGTCTGCGACGGCTGTTCCCGGTGTGGACAACCGTCGGACGCGTCCACCGGGCCGACATAGACTCGGGCCCGTGGCTGGGCGGATCTCCGAAACCGATCGGGAGCGGGTCCGCGAAGCCAATCGGATCGAGCAGGTCGTCGGCGAGTACGTGGCTCTGCGGTCGGCCGGCGGCGGGAACCTGAAGGGTCTGTGCCCCTTCCACGACGAGAAGACGCCGTCCTTCCAGGTCAGCCCCGCGCGCGGCTACTACCACTGCTTCGGCTGCGAGCAGGGCGGCGACGTTTTCGCGTTCATCCAGGGTGTCGAGCACCTGAACTTCAACGAGGCGGTCCAGCGGCTCGCCGATCGCTCCGGAATCCAGCTGACCATGGTCGAGGGCGGCAGTTCCACCCGCACCGAGCGGAACACCAGGCCGCGGCTCATCGCGGCGAACAAGGCAGCCGCGAAGTTCTACGCCGAGCAACTGACCACCGACGGTGCCGCCACCGCACGGGAGTTCCTGGCCGAACGCGGCTTCGACCTGGCCGCCGCGGCCCACTTCGGCTGCGGGTACGCCCCCGACGGCTGGGATCAGCTGGTGAAAACCCTGACCGCGCAGGGCTTCTCACTCGAGGAGCTGATCCGTGCCGGACTGGCGCGGCAGGGTCAGCGCGGTGCCATCGATCAGTTCCACCGGCGGCTGCTGTGGGCGATCCACGACGCGGCGGGCGATGTCGTCGGGTTCGGCGCGCGCCGGCTCTACGACGACGACCGGCTGGAGGCCAAGTACATCAACACCGCCGAGACGCCGCTGTACAAGAAGTCGCAGGTGCTGTTCGGGTTGGACCTGGCCAAACGCGACATCATAAAGAGCCGTCGGGCCGTAGTGGTCGAGGGTTACACGGACGTGATGGCCATGCACGTCGCGGGAGTCACCACCGCGGTCGCGTCCTGCGGTACCGCCTTCGGTGACGAACACATCAGTGTGCTGCGCCGGTACCTGCTGGATACTCAAACAAGCCAGGGCGTTGAGCGCGTGCGCGGTGAGGTCATCTACACGTTCGACGGGGACACCGCGGGCCAAAAGGCCGCGATCAAGGCATTCGACTCTGACCAGAAGCTCGCCGCGAACACGTTCGTGGCAGTGGCGCCCGCGGGCATGGACCCGTGCGAGCTGAGGCAGGCCAAGGGCGACGAAGCAGTTCGCGCACTTGTGGAAGCCAGGCGCCCGTTGTTCCAGTTTGCGATTGAATCGATGTTGGACGGTTACGACCCGGAAACCGTTGAAGGTCTGGTCGGAGCACGGAGCGTGGTTCCCCAAGTCGTCGCGCAGATAAAGGAACAGACGTTGCGGGAGGCTTATGCAGTCCACTTCTCGCCGTGGCTGAGATATGAACCAGACGAGGCCCTGAAGCAGGTACGGCAGGCTTATGCGGCATCGCAGAGGGAAAAGAGATCGGGTGCCAGGAAGGGTTCTGCAGCACCTGCCCGAGTCAGCAATGCGGGGCCGCGCGATGGCCACACGTCTTGGCCCGTCGAGGCGCCGTCGCGCCTGGACGAGCCGTCCGACCGAGAAGAACCGGCGGAGGGTAAGGAGCCCCCTGAGGCGCGGACCGCCGACTCGCGCGAGCAACCGGCGCCAACCTTCCGGCGTCCCAACCCCAAGGATCAGACCCTCAAGGCGGAACGCGAGGCGCTGAAACTCGCGCTGCAGCAACCGGATCTGGTGGCCGCCGCGTACCAGCAGGTGCACGCCGAGTCGTTCACCGAGCCGGCCTATGCGCAGATCCACCGAGCGATCGACGCCGCCGGAGGCCCGAGCATGGACCGCACCGGCCCGGTCTGGGTGGATGCCGTCCGCGAACAACTGCCGGCCGGACCGCTGCGCTCCTTGGTCGGCGAACTCGCCGTCGATCGCCCGGAATGGCCCTCCGATCAGGTCGAGGGACGGTACGCGGGCGCCATCCTGGCCCGGCTGGCGGAGCGGGTCGCGCTGATCGAGGAACGAAACCTGCACTCCGCGCTGCAACGCGCCGAGACGGCCGGTGAACCCGAGCGGGTTCGCGAGCTCCTCGCGCAACTCATCGAGGTGGCCAATTACCGGCGGGCGCTGTCCGACCGCGCCAAGGACCAGGTGTGACCGCGGTGGCACCCACCAAGTGGCCCTGGCGACGCGCCCCCGTGCCGCAGTCGCTGCGCGCTGCCCTCGACCCGGACGAGCGGATCCTGGCCATTGCCTGGTGCACCGACGGAAGAGTGCTGGCGGCAAGCCGTTTCGGGTTGTGGACGGTGGACGACACGCTCCCGCAACGCTGGGGTTGGCATCTGATCTCCAAGGCGCGGCTGACCGGCCAGGCGCTGACCGTCACGGTGGCCGAGGTCATCGGACAACTCTCTGACGGCACCCAGGTCCTGATCGACATGCCGGTGCTGGACTTCCAAGTGGCCGAACCGAGCACCATCACCGACGTGGTGCACGCCAGGGTTCGCCGCTCGGTCGCCGCGAGCCGCTACCTGCCGTGGCCGGGCGGTGGGGGATGGGTGGTACTCCGCCGTGTTCCCGGGCAGGACGGCGTCACCCGGCAGGTGCGGTTGGACCAGGGTGCGGACCCCGCCACACCCGGCTTCGAGCGGGCCATCGGGGCGGTCGCCGACGACCTCGACGAGGAATCGGGTTCCGGCTGACCGATAGAGTCGCTGACGTGAGTCTTGAAGCCGCCGAACCCTATGAGCCCCGAAAGCTGCGTGCTTCCGACGCCGACCGGGAGCGGGTGGCGCAGGTGTTGCACACCGCTCTGGCCGAGGGTCGGCTGACCGTCGCCGAGCTCCAAGAGCGGCTCGACAGCGTCTACGCCGCCAAGACTCTCGGGGAACTCGAGCCCGTCACCCGGGATCTCCCCGGGCACACTGACCTGGTGCCGAGGCCGCCAGCAGGGCCGGCCTGGCCGAGTGTGTCCACGGCGCCGACGGGGCCCGCTCGGCTCGCCGCCAACATGCCCGCGTCGCCCGACGCCAGGGTCGGCGGAACGCCCACCTCGACGGCCGCCATCGCGCTGATGTCGGGCGCCACGAGGAAGGGACAGTGGGTGATCCCCGGTCAGTTCAGCGCGGTGGCGCTGATGGGCGGCGTCGACCTCGACCTGACCCAGGCGCTGTTCGCGGAACGAGAGGTCACCATCACCGCGGTGGCCATCATGGGCGGGGTGGACATCGTGGTGCCCGACGACATCACCGTGATCGTCAGCGGAATCGGGTTCATGGGGGCGTTCGAGGACAACGCCCAGGTGCAGGGGACACCCGGCGGCCCGGTGGTCCGGATCAACGGACTGGCGCTGATGGGTGGCGTCGACGTGCACCGCCGCAAGCGGCGGCGCGGTGAGATCGAGACCTAGCCGCGGGTCAGCCGGCCCTGCCCGTGGAAACCCCGCGAGCTGAGCCGTCTTCTAGCGAGCCGAGTCCTTGGAGAACACCTGGGACACCTTGGCCTGCACGAACCCTGCCGCGCCCTGTACGGCCGGGTGGTCTGCCACGCTCGAACCCCAACGTTTGATCTGCTCGTAGCGCTCACGCCCGGCGCGCGACCCGAGCACGTAGCCGATGGCGATACCCAACGCGATCCGGAACATGTGACGTGACCTTTCTGATGGGTGTAAGCCGCCAGTCCCGGTACCAGGAGCGGCGAACGTCAATCAAGTCTTCCCTATAGCTGCCCGCGTCCTGCGCAGCGGTCGCGCGGCGGCCTGGCGGCGCTGGTCCAGGGTGATCAGGCTCGACGCGACCGTAGGAAGGCCCAGCGTCGTCCGTTCCGTCGTGCGCTCGCGGTGGGGTATTCTGGTCCGGCGCTGCCGACAGGCAGTGCCGGTCCTCCGTAGCTCAATTGGCAGAGCATCCGACTGTTAATCGGACGGTTACTGGTTCGAGTCCAGTCGGGGGAGCAAAAGCCCAGGTCAGGTGCTAAGTAAAGGATCACTAGGCCTCGCGCAAGGCGGCACCGCACGGAAAAGGCACAGAAAAGCTTCTGATCGCCCTCCTTGGCCGTGACCTTCACCCTGGCCCAGTTCGCGCCGCGGTCGTTCGTCCAGGTCTCCGCTTGATGGCTCGGCGCTCCTACATCTCGTCCGGTGATGGGTCGCTCGCCGAACCTGCACAACGACACACTCAAGACTTGGCGGGCCGCTTCTGCACGCTTCTTCCACTCGATGCTTTCGCGTGAGTGGTGTGCTCAGCTGCCACTGGACGACCGGGTCTTCCTTGGTCTGCCGCCCGATGAAACCAGCCCGCGGGGGCTTGTACCCGCGGGGGCATGTAGAGGTATTCGGTGACCGGACCGGCCTTGGCCCAGGGTCCGCGTCGCTGGCCGCTGCCTCGTCGGGCTGGGACCATCGGGCTGTGACGTGTTTCCCGGATCGGTGCCGACGTGGCGCGTGATGGCACGGTGCTTCGGGTCGGCGGCCAGGAGATCAGGCTGACTACTCCGGGGCGCGTCCTGTATCCGGTATCGGGAACGACCAAGTCGCAGGTGGTGGCGTACTACGTCGAGGTCGCCTCAGCGATGCTCCCTCATCTGTTGGGGCGTCCGGCAACCCGGAAGAGGTGGCCGGAGGGTGTCGACGGGCCGGCGTTCTTCGCCAAGGACCTGGAGCCGGGGACGCCGGCGTGGCTGGGCCGCGTCCAGGTCCAGGACAACGGTCCGAAGTTCTACCCGGTCTTCGAGACGCCGGCTGGATTGGCGTGGCTCGGGCAGGTCTCTGCGCTGGAACTTCACGTCCCGCAATGGCGTTTCGGTGCTCCCACCCGGCCGGTCGATGCCACCGCGTTCCCGCATGTTGGTTGGCCGGACCGGGTGGTCTTCGATCTGGATCCCGGGCCCGGCGCCGGGCTGCGGGAGTGTGTCGAAGTTGCGTTGCTGCTGCGGGATCGGCTCGGCCGGCTCGGCGCGAGATCGGTTCCGGTGACCAGCGGCAGTAAGGGCCTCCATGTGTACGTGCCGATGGACGACCCGATCACCAGCAAGTCCGCATCGGATTGGGCCAAGCTGGTTGCCGAACAGCTCGAAAAGGCTCTGCCCGACCTGGTCGTTTCGCGGATGGCCAAATCCTTGAGAGCGCGCAAGGTACTCGTCGATTGGTCGCAGAATTTCGCGGTCAAGACCACCATTGCGCCGTACTCGCTGCGCGGCCGGGAACGGCCGACGGTGGCCGCGCCCAGGACCTGGGACGAGCTGGCCGAACCGCACCTTCGACACCTGGAGCTCCCCGAGGTGTTGGAACGACTCCGCGGCGGGTTGGACCCCCTCTCGGCCCTGCATTCGCCGCCGGCCGTCGCGGCCATTTTCGGCGCCGGCACCCAGAAGGCCTCCGGCCCGTCGATGCGCCGGACCCGCCTCCCTACCACCACGCAACGGCCTCACCGTGCAGCCGCGATGCGCCGCACAGAGGTAGGGGTCACGTCGCTGTCGGCCGGGTTGGCCGGACCGATCACGGTCGAGCTGGCCCGGGCCGAGGAACGGATTCCCGGGCCCCACGCCATGCCCGGCGGCAGCAGGTACGAGCCCAAGTGGGACGGCTTCCGGGGCAGTCTGCAGATCGGCAACGGATCGGCACGATTATGGTCGAAGAACGGCACCGAGTTCTGTAGATAGTCGGCCTGTTGCACCACCTCCTGTTGGCAGGTTCCCCGAGCTGCTGCCATCATCACTCCTCCACGCATGACGCCCCCGAGCTGATCCTGGCTGCGGTATCGGAAGTCCGGAGAAACCCACCTGGCAGTTGTTCGGCGCGAGACGGGACCGGCCCGGTCCAGCGAGCCTCGAACGGGGAGACCATGTCCGATGGGTCGCGTCAAAGGTCCAGTCACCATCGATTCGTAACGAAACCGTCGACGGGCAACGGAACTAGCGGATCAGATAGGGGGACGGCATTCGCCCGGCACCCCGCGGGATTGGCTCGGCACCGCCATGCGCCCCGCGGCAAGACACACCCTTTCGCGTCTCGACGGGTGGCAACGAAACCCGTCGCAGGTGTAACGGGAAAGATTCGGTGCGCACGCCTGTCTGCCGGACTCGTCCAGCTGCCGTGCCAGCAGGAACTCGTCAAGCTCCTTGAGCTCCATCGTCGCCGACAACCGGGTCCGTAGTTGATCTTGCGTTGTGGAATCCAGGGAGTGGCCGGCCGCCCCGGGAATTTGCGTCCCCGACCGATCCGCGTTTGATCACTCCTAGCTACTCGGTGGTTACTGTGGAAGACTCCGGCGCGTGTCGCATCGTGACAGCGGTCATTTCGGTACGGACGGGTATTTCTTGACGGTCGCACCCCGGGTTTACAGCGAGCCGGACAGGTGACGCCGCGGCGGCAGCGAGGTACCTGGATCGGCAGGGGTCGGGCCGTTGTCGCCGTGCTCGGGGTGGTTTTCCTGCTGTTCGGGTTCGTTGTTGTTTCCCCGGTGGCCGCTGCGGACCCGACCGCGTCGATGACCATCACCAAGACCGCGTCGGCCACGGACGTGCAGCCCCGCGACGAGTTCGAGTATTCGATTTCCTTCCAATGCACGTCCGCCACCGAAGCGGGTTGCGTGAACGCGGTGGTCACCGACGTGGTGCCCGGGTCGTTGATCATCATCAGCGATCCGGTGGTGACCGGTATCCCCGCGGGTGATGCCACGTCGACGGTGTCCGGCCAGACGGTGTCGGTGGCGTTCCAGCAGGACCTTGGCGGCGGGAACGTGGGGCTGCTGGCGGGTGTGGAGGCGACGATCACTTTCCGGGTGCGGGTCGACCCGAACATCCCGTTCACGCTGAACGGGCAGCCGCTGGTCAATACGGCCGGTATCGCGGCGGACAACGCGGATCCGGCGAATGCCTCGGCGACGGTGACCCCGCAGATCCCGCTACAGCTGGCCGCGGCGACCACGAAGTCCATCGACCCGGCCGGTGCGGTGGCCGATCCCGGCACATCGCTGACGGTGGCACTGACCGGGGCGAACACCTCGAACACCGGTGTGGACACGCTGGTGGTGACGGACCCGGTCGACCCGACGGCCACCCCGAACCCGTTCCAGTACCTCGCGGTGACGTCGCTGGGCCCGATCACCCCGCCGCCGGGCGCGGAAACCGTGCAGGTCCGGGCCTGGGTGAACGGGGCGTGGGTGGACGGACCGGTCGGGCCGCCCGCGGCGCTGCCCGCCGGGGTGGACCCGGCCGATGTCACCGGCCTGCAGTTTGTGTTCACCAGCACCGATGGAGCGAACATCGACCCGGGCGCGACGGCGAGCATCGGGGTGAGCCTGGCCCAGCGACCGAACGTGGCGGACCTCACGGGCCCGACCACCGTCAGCAACGACTCGGACACCACGGTGACACTCGGGACCGACACGGCCACCTCGGCCCCGGCCACCGATACCTACCAGATCGCGCCACCGAACATCACGGTGGCGGCCGGTAAGTCGTTTGACCCGGCTACCGTGCACGCCGGTGACCCGAGCACGGTCACCCTGTCCGGCACCAACACCTCCCAGCTGCCGCTGGACTCGATGACCGTCACCGAACCGCAACCCGGCTCGACCAACCCCTTCGCCGACGGCGGCCTGACCTTCACCGGGTTCGGCACCGACGGCAACGGGGCCGGCATCGTGTGGCCGCAGGGCGCGACCGCCGCAACGGTCACCTACACCTGCCAAGGTTCGGGACCCGGACCACCGCTGAGCACGACCACCCCGGACACGCTGCCGGGCCCGCCCGCCGGGTGCACCGTCATCGGGTTCACGGTGACGTTCACCGATCCGATCGCCCCCGGAGCCGAGGCGACGATCCCGTTCACCGTGCGCACCGCGACCGAGCAGGGCACCGAGGAGCTGACCCGGACCAACGAGGTCGGCGTGACCGGCACCCTCAACGCCACCACGACGGACGCCACCGCGACGGCCGACATCACCACGATCGTCGACCGACTGGCCGTCGGCGTGGACAAGTCGATCGTCCCGTCCTCGATCCCGTCGTTCCCCGGCCAGGTCGCCGTGGTCGAGCTGACCGGCACCCTCAAGCCCTTCCCGGACTCCACCGCCGACGCCCATCAGATCATCGTCCAGGACCCGGACCCGCTGGGCTCCGATACCTGGTACGCCGCGTTCCAACCGGACAGCGTCACCGCCACCCCGGTACCGGCCGAATCGACGCTCACCGTGCAGTACTACAACGGCACCGACTGGGTCGATGTGCCCGGCATGGTCGACATTGCCGGGCCGACAACCTTCAACGGTGCCTTCCCGCCGGAGGTCACCGAATCGGCGCAGGGCATCCGCTTCGTCTACACCTCCACGCTGGACCCCCCGGACGGCTTCCCGCCCGGCACCCAGGTCAAGCCCAACCTGACCTATTCGCTGCGGCCCGGCATGGAGAGTTCCGACGCCACCGTCACGAACTGCGCGGGAACCTCGGCGTCCACCGACGTCCTGGCCGCGACCGCCGATCCTCCCGCCTGCCAGCAGATCCAGCTGGTACCACCGGACCTGGGCGCGATCGACGTGATCGACAAGGCGTGGGACACCAAGCTGATTAGTGCCCGATCACAGGCCGAGGTGGGCGCCAGCCTGTCCTGGTCCACCAACGGCTTCTCCGGGCTGCAGGTCGTCCGGATCACTGACTCGCAGGTCCCGGACATCACTCCTTTGGCGTCTAGCGTTTTCGACGTCTTTGACCTGGTCCGGGTTGACCCGATCACCCCGTCCGACGACCCGTTGCTGACCTACGACCAGGTCAAGTCCGTCCAGCTCTACCGGCTGCCGGTGGGCAGCACGAGCCCCGCAGCGGGCAGTTGGGTGGACGCCACCAACGATCCGTGCCCGGCGCAGTGCGACGGGACGTTCCCGGGTTACGCGTTGACCGCCGCCGAGCAGGCGGACACCATCGGATTCCGGCTCAGCTACGTCGAGAGCCCGACCCGCGTCGACCGGATTGCCGGTCATCCGGAAGCGCCCCCGGTCGGCACCGGGATCGCGCCGTCCACCGGCAACAACCGGAAGATCCACCCGGTGTTCCAGCTCCGGGACGAGCTGCGCAGCAACGCCGACGTCCCTGTCACCGCGACCAGGGTCTACAACGTCGACGGCGGCAGCGGAACGATCCGCAACACCGTGCGCCTGACCGGTCTCTTCGATGGCAACGAGGTGCTCATCCAGACCGCTTCCGACGACATCGCGCTGGCCGACATTCCGGTGACGGTGAACGCGACCAAGAGCTGGTCCGGCGGACCGCTGGGCATCCCGCAGCCTGGAGTGCCCGCCGACCGGTACCCCACCGGCCGGCTCGAGATGACCGCGGAGAACACCACCCCGGCGAAGGTGGACCGGCTGGTCATCACCGACCCGACCGGCGGCACCAGCCCGTTCGACACGTTCAACCTGGCGCGGTTCGTGTCTATCATCGACCCGGCCGGCTCGACCTCGTTGACCGTGACCCTCACCCGGGCCGGCGGCGGGACCACCGACTACACCAAGACCGACGCGCTCGCGTTGACCGAAGATCAGCTGACCGAGGTCGTTGGGTTCACCCTCACCTGGACCGGGCGGATCGATCCCAGCGCCACCGGTGAGGTCGTCCTGGACACCCGGTTGCGCGCGACGTCCCGCAGCACCGGCGACCCGCCGACCGGGGGGCAAACCGTCCCCAACGACACCTCCGTGGCCGCATCGGATCTCGTCGATTACCCCGGCGTTACCCCGAACACCGCCACCGACAATGCCTCCGCCGGCATCGCCCTGCAGCAGCAGGGCCTGGGCGTCACCCCGACGAAGTCGTTCACCCCGACCACCCAAACCGAACCTGACAACTCCCCGGCGACCGTGACGCTGACCGGTCAACCCTCCGGCCCGTCCCGCACCACCAGCATGATCCTGACCGACGCCGCGCCGACGTTCTGGAACCAGTACGACCTGGCCACGCTGAACCCGGTGTCGTTGACCGCGCCCATCGAGCAGGTCCAGGTCGACGCCTTCACCGGCGGCGCCTGGTCGATCGCCGCCGGCCAACCGGTCCTCACCGGTGGCTCCTGGCAGCTCGGTTCGCCCACCGCCGGCGGCGCGGTCACCCTGCCCGCCGGGGTGACCGCCGGGCAGGTCCAGGGCCTGCGGTACACGTTCAGCAGAACCGACGGCAGCAACTGGGAGAACCCGGCCAACCCCACCCAGACGGTCACGTTCCAGGTCACCCGTCGCGCCGACCTCAACACCGGCGGCCCGGTGCCCTCCACCCTGGCCGGGTCCACCCCCGCCCCCGGGGAGACCATCGCGGGCCAGGCAACCGACACCACCACCGCCACCGTGATCAGCTCCGATGTCGACGTCGACGGCAACCCGCTGACCGCCACCGGCGACGCCACCGCCACCATCACCTTTGAGCACGCCACCAACGCTGTGCAGGTCAGCAAGACACCCGACGGCGATGTGAAGAGCCCCGGCACCCCGTTCCCGTACACGTTGACCGTGACCAACACCGGGGCCGTGCCGATCACCGACCCGGTGATCACCGACCGGCTACCCACCGACGCCGACGGAGCGCTGATCGTGCTCCCTGACGCCGGCGCGAACTACCGGTACACGTTGACCCCCCCGTCGACCGCCGGCACCGCGATGCCCATTGACCCCACCCGGGTGACCGTCGACGAAACACCACTGCAGATCACCTTCACCTTCCCGACCGGCACCCAACTTCAGGTCGGGGAGAGCTACACGATCACCTTCGACATGCAGACCCGCCCCGGGTTGGCCGCCGACACCGCGTTCACCAACAGCTTCGGCATCGTCGGAGACCGGCCCTTCGACCAATGCCAGGGCACCCTGGATCCCACCACCGGGGAGTGCCGGGCCAGCGCCACCGACACGGTGCTCAGCGCCGGTGCGCTGTCCGTGCACAAGCTGGTCAAGGCCGAGGCCTCGGACATCCTCGGGGTGATCCAGGACCCGCTGGTGCCGACCAAGCCCGCGTGCCTGACCGACCCCGATGGCTTCTATGGGCGTCCCTGCGTGCCGGTGACCAAACCGGGCGGGGCGATCACCTGGCGGATGCATTTCCAGAACACCGGGAACCGGCCGATCGACCGGATCGTGGCCGTCGACCGGCTGCCCGCGCCGGGCGACAAGCTGGCCACCGCGAACCTGGACCGCGGCAGTCAATGGACCCCGGTGCTGACCGGCCCGGTGCCGACGTGGGTCGGCGATCCCGGCACGCTGACCGCGTCCTACACCACCGAGACGACCGCCTGCCCCACCGCTTTGGGCACCGACGGGACCGTGTGCCCCGAGGTGACCTGGACGCCGTGGACCGCCCCGCTGGCCCCCGCGGTGGCCGCGACCGTGCAAGGGGTGCGGCTCGAACTCGCTCCGGCCACACCATTGGCCCCGGCCGCGACCACCGACGTCGACCTGCAGATGACTGCCCCCGCGTTCAGCCCCGACGCGGGTGAGAACCCGATCGCCTACAACACGGTCGGCATGTCCGGCCGCTGGGTGAACGGCGCCGACACCGGCTACACGCTGACCACCGAACCCCCGCGGGTCGGCGTCGCCCTGGCCACCGGCCCGCTGCAGGTGGTCAAGGTCGTCGACGGGGACGCCGCCGACCAATTCGCCCCGACCTCGTTCACTGCGACGCTGGAGTGCACGTCGGTGGGCCAGCCGGTCGACCTGGGCGCCGCGGCGGACCTGACCCTGACACCCGGTACCCCGGTCACCGTCGAGAACCTACCGTGGGGCGCGACCTGCACGGTCATCGAGAACCCGGGCCAGGGCGAGACGAGTTCGCAGGCCACGACCGTGACGATCGTGCAGAACCCGACCACCGTCCCGACGGTGACGCTGACCAACACCTACGACTACGCGTCCCTGACCGTCCGCAAGACCGTCGACACCCACGCCGTGGACGCCGGCGGCACCCCGATCCCCTACGGGCCGTTCACCATCCTGGTCGGCTGCACCTACCTCGACGGGCTGGTCTACGCGCGGGGCTACGGGCCGCTCAGGCCCATGCAGGTGGAACTGCAGGACCAGCAGGAAGCCACCTTCACCGGGTTACCGGCCGGCGCCTCCTGCACGATCACCGAAACCGACGATAAGGGCGCGGTGACCACCACCTTCGACACCACCGTCGGCGGCACCGAGGCGCAGGCCGACGGAACGACGGCCACCGTCGACCTGGCGCCCGACACCACCGACGGCCAGCCGGCGAACACCGCGACCGTCACCAACACGTTCGCGGTCGGCAGCGTGCAGCTCAGCAAGCAGGTCACCGGTAAGGTGGCCGCCACCTACGGGGCCGGTCCGTTCACCGTGCACCTGGCCTGCACGCTGACCGACGACACGGGCACCCGCCCGGTGTACAACGCCGACATCGTGCTCGGCGGCGCCCAACCGCTCACCAGCACCGTCGACAACCTCGCCGCCGGCGCGGACTGCGACGTCACCGAAACCGACAACGGCGGCGCCAGCACCATCACGATCGACCACCCACACCTGACCGTCGGATCCGGCGACACCGCCGCCATCGTGGTCATCAACTCGTTCGACCCCGGGCAGGTCGTCCTGACCAAAAAGATCACCGGTGACGCCGCCGCCTACGCCGCAACAACGTTCGACGTCACCGTGATCTGCGCGGCCAACGGCGCGGTCCTGCCCGGATTCCCGATCACCGTGCAGGTCACCGCCGGCACGGACACCACCGTCCCGACCCTGGCCGGCGCCACCTGCACCGCCACCGAAACCGGGGCCGGTTCCGCGACCGAAGTGACCTACCTACCGGCCAACCCGGACGACGCCACCCAATCCGGCCAGGTCACCGTCACCCAGGAGACTCCGGGTGCCGTCGCGATCACCAACGAGTACCGCGCCGGCGGCCTGCAGATCGCCAAAACCACCACCGGCCCCGAGCAGAGCATCGGCACCGGCCCGTTCACCTTCTCCGTGGCATGTTCCTTCGACGGCAAGAACAACGCCTACACCGGAACCGTCACCGTGCAGCCCGAGCCCGGTGCCACCCCCGCGACATCCCCTGTCATCCAACCGCTTCCGGTCGGCGCGGTCTGCGTCGTCACCGAAACCGGCACTGGCGGCGCCGACACCACCCCACCGCCGGTCACCGTCACCATCCCGGATGTCGACACGGCGGGAACCGCCCAGGTTGTCGTGGCCGGGTTCGTCAACACCTTCTCCGCGGGCACCCTGCAGATCAGCAAGGTCCTCGACGGCGACGGCGCCAACCTGGCCGCCGACAAGACATTCACCGTGCAGGTAACCTGCCAGCTGACCGGCACCGGGGCCGGGACCGTCACCCTGTACGACGGTCCCGTGACCATCCAGGGCGGCGAAACCCTGCCCGTCACCGACGCCACCGGCGCAGCGGTGGTACTGCCGCTGGGCGCCCATTGCTTCGCGACCGAGACCGATTCCGGCGGCGCCGATGCGGTCCACGTCGACTTCGACTCGTACCAGAACGCCGCGGTTGTCACCCCCGGACCGCTGACACAGGCCCTGACGATCACCGTGACCAACACCTTCCGAGCGCCGCCGCCCGCACCCGGAACGGAATCCGAACCCCCGCCGCCCGCAGCGGCCCAGGCCAGCGAGCTGCCCAACACCGGAGCGCCGATCGACATCTCCATCGCCCTCGCCTGCCTCCTGCTGGCCGCCGGGGCACTGCTGGTACGGCTGAGCCGCCGGCGCGCCGTACCCCGTGAATCCCAGCCACTGAAAGGCGGACGTTGACCCGCGTCGAACCCCCGTGCATTGCGTCGGGTTCTCCTGTTCTGGTCGGTCGACGACGGCGCGATACTCCTGCGATGACCGATGAATCGCAGGACGGCCGGACGAGCCAGGACCGCCCGTGCCCGGGCCGCCGCGCCGACGTTTACTGCGCTCCACCGAATCCGAGATCGTTCCGACTAGCGCCGAGGACATGTCTACGACGAGAACCCTCCCTGCACTGAAACGCGATTCCGCCGCGAGGATCCGGAGAATGCCCTTTATCATCCGCCGCCTTTGCATTCCAGTCGTCACGAACCATCGCAGTGGTGACGAAAACCACCCCCAGGCCAACGTTTTCCAA
>Ga0208081_1000082_pt1 | contig 21802 bp, 19 predicted proteins | sample NGESurshal092012_6_FD_184479 | JGI IMG/M metagenome (GOLD analysis project Ga0208081, IMG submission 184479) | Arctic peat soil microbial communities from Barrow, Alaska - NGEE Surface sample 415-1 shallow-092012 (SPAdes) | ecosystem: Environmental > Terrestrial > Soil > Wetlands > Peat ...
TAAATCACAAATTTTGAAAGTTCAGCAGCTCTGGTATTCCACACAACTGCCGGTGTCTGATTTTTGTACTCTTCCCTGGTGACGTTCAAAAATGCTCCAGGAGTATAATCCATTTGCCCGGCGAGCATCCGGGTAAATGCAAGTTTAACGTTATGTTCAGGACTCATTTTATCTGAAAATTTGTAATATTCATTTCCCATAACACCTTCGCGGGTGATCATATTAGGCCATGTCCGGATTATTCCATCAGGTTTATATGCGCCATGAAAGTCAACCATAAGATGGTTCTCTGCAGCACATTTAATAATATCGTGGTACCAGTTAACCATTTGCTGATCATCACGATCCATAAAATCTATTTTTATCCCGGCAACGCCCCACTTTTCATATAGCGGGAATGCGATTTTATAAGCCGAATTCCTGTTAACATCGCTTGAATAAAGCCAGACAATAATCTTTACATTTTTCGATCGTGCATACTCAATTATTTCAGGCATGTTTATTTGAGGTGCCCATTTTGTAATATCGGCTTCGGGAGAATTGAATTTCCCGTACCATTGCCAGTCGACAAGCATGTATGGCCATCCCATAGCCGACGCAAGATCAATATATTGCTTAATGACCGGCATCTCCATCTTCACCTCGCCGCTCCACCAGTTGTCCCATGCGCTCATCCCGGGTTTTATCCACGAAGGATCAGCTATGGCACATTGATCATTCAGGTTCTGAACTATCTCCGATTCAATAAGGGTTCCGGGGGTCTCACCTATCATCAGTACGCGCCAGGGAGTAAAGACCTCGTCGCTGAAACGCACCTTTACGCCGTTCTCCAGTTCACCCGGAAGCGGTACAAGCTTTGTAGATAGCTGATTAGTATTCCCGTTCGTACCTAAATAGAAAGCAGCGTAATTGTCGATCTTTGCTTCGGTTATTGCTACCCAGCAGCTATTTCCGTACTCCATCAGCAAAGGCATTCCTGCAATTGATTTTTCGGTGAGGTAGCTCAGGGGATGGTCAAAAAACTCAGCTTCGTTGGATGATGAATATCCTTTCGGGTATTCCACAACCCAGGCTTTCGGTTCCCCGGGGATGCAAAATGTCGTTAGCTCCTTGGTGATCTGGCGATCGCCGATCCTGGCTGCTCTTGATAATTTATACCTGAAAGCGGCTCCGTCATTATATGCTCTCACATAAAGCTCCATCTGACGCATAGGAGCATCCTTTTCTTTCAGAAGCAATTGCAGCTCAGAATAATTATTGGCTATTTCAGCATGCTTTGATCTCACTACAGGCTTCCATGTCTCATTAATGCTCTTTAATGACTGACCTGTGATCAGGAATCCGCCCTTCATCGGCGGTTCATCCTTAAACTCAAATCCCATAGATGACTTTTCAATAATAGTCCGACCGTTAAATGTAACGGAATAAGAGAGGTTATCACTGTTATCTATACTTACAACTATCTTATTATCAGGTGATTTAACAGATATGTCCTGTGCCTGAATAATCGGTAATGCAGCTGTCAGGAGGATAAATGAGGCTAATGCAATTGTTTTCATTCTTTAAAATATTTGTTACGGTGATCTTGATTTACACCACTTCGGATGAATTTCTTCACAATGATAATAACAGTAAAGTAAAAATCAATCTTCTTTCTTATCTCCCACCCCGTTTTTCAGTAGAGAATGTCAGCGGTAATGGTATTCGTGGAATAATTTACTGTTATTTTCTTAACATTCACTGTTTCAATTTATATTTTTATCTTAATTTTAGAGTATATGTGTGAAAACGATGGTTAGGTATAGTAAAGAGCCGATTTCCCGGATAATTTTCTGAATAGCACGTTTTTTACTTATGGGACTGACGGAATAGTGGTTTAAATGATCTCAGGAATAATAAAATAAATAATTTAGACTTTTAAAAATATGAGAAGATTACATAAAACTATCCTTATCCTGTTCATCTTAATCATTTCAACCTCATGTGAAAAACTGGAAATTAAGCATGACCTCGTTGGAGAATGGAAACTCTTTGGTTCAGGTGGGGGAATTGCCGGAACAGGAGCCACACTTAATTACAACTCACTAATAATTAACAATAAAGATGCATATCAGAATATCCGCAATGATTCAATTATTGAAAATGGGACTTACCGTATCTCAAAAAATGATCTTGATTTTTTGAATAGCATTTGTTCATTTAAAATAAAATTTACTCAGGAATCCAGAGTAGGCTATTCTGCCAATCAATTAGGGTCATACACATATCTGATTCAAATGATCTCTCAGGATACCTTAGCTTTAATTGAACCATATTATGATGGGTTTGACTATTATTATTCCAGACAATAATAAATTACACAACCGCAAACACGGATAATAAAATTAATAACCTTTATACAGATCTATATGGCAAACACTGATAAGAATATCCCGTTTCAAACCATAGATTGGTCAATAATCCCCAGAATCGAATATAAAGGGGAAACTGGATCTGCATTTTGGCAGACCATAGAGTTTGAAGGACTAAGAATCCGGATTGTTGAATATTCTAAAGGATACCAGGCAGATCATTGGTGCCAAAAAGGACATATAGTTCATTGCCTGGATGGAGAATTTGTCAGCCTAATGCAGGATGGCAGAGAATTCCTCTTAACAAAAGGGATGACCTATGTTGTATCAGATGAGCTAAGTTCACACAGTTCTATAACAAATAAAGGAGTGAAAGTATTGATTATTGATGGCGACTTCCTGAAGCAGGTAACTCAGTAGATAGTAAATTCATCGTCCTGAAAATTGATTTAATAAAATACTTGTACTCGCTTGGATAATAAAATAAATATATTCCCCGCTGCCTTCGTAATCTTAGCCTGTATTTAAATATACGTCGTTAGAGTAAAATTATATCGCCAGACACGTCATTAATAACAAAAAAATCATGAGCTATGAAAACGCGATTATTACTTCTGACTTTTCTGATCTGTAACCCTGTTCATTCTCAGGTAAAGGATCCAGACATGATCCTTATTCCTGGCGGAGAGTTCACCATGGGTAAAAATACAAATACTCCAACAGATTGGCAGCCAGAACATAAAGTTGTGATTGATGCATTCTATATGGATCAATATGAGGTGACTAACAAACAGTATCATGAATTCTGTAAAGAAACTAATAATTCACTTCCTGAATTTTGGGGATTATCCCAGTTTAAATGTAGTCTGGAATACCCGGATCATCCTGTAGTAGGTGTAAGTTTCATTGATGCATTCAGATATGCAAAGTGGGCAGGGAAAAGACTTCCCACAGAGGCAGAATGGGAATTTGCAGCCAGAGGCGGACTTCCTGACAGTAATTTTCCATGGGGTAACCAGATTGATTCAACATTTGTGAATTATGGGAAAAAATATAAGACTACGCTAAAAGTCGGTACTTTCAAGCCAAATGGGTATGAATTATATGATATGGCTGGGAATGTATGGGAATGGACCTCAGACAATTATGGGGATAACTATTATTCAGATTCGCCAAATCAAAATCCAAAGGGTCCAGTCAATGGAAGGTTCAAAGTAATTCGGGGAGGCAGCTGGCATTCTGGTGCAATGTGTGTTCAGACATACTATAGAAACGGACTCTCGCCGAGCTGGATAGATTTTGCCGTTGGTTTCAGGTGTGCAAAAAACACAAAATAGGAACTCTGCTCATAAATTTAATAGTGGGCTTGCCGAATTTGGATGTAACTCAAAACAGCTATATTAGATTCTGAATTGAACAACTAAAACATATAAAATTTCAACCATGAAAAACATTTTTATCGAACTTACGGATACAGATGATAAGAAGATCTTGCTTAACATCCTTCATATAGCATGGATTGAACCAGGCAAAAGCGGTACAATTATTAAGTCTAATATGATGCATTATTCCTTATCCACAAAAGTAAAAGAATCATATGATGATATTAAGTCGTTAATCGGATCCCTGAATTCCCCACAATAAGAACCTGAATTAAAGGCATTTACCTTGATAATAAAAAACAAATTAGATAAGACATTTGGACCATTCGGTACTTCTACTGGTTTCTTTATAATGATCGGGGGAATCATTGCAACGTTTTATTCATTCTTAGGGCTGATTATAGCTTTAGTTGGCGCTTTTGCCTGTTTTACCTCAACAAGTACCATTATTGATACCGACAATAAAAGGATAAAACATTCAGACAATTTATTTGGTATCATCCCGGTAGGAAAATGGATTGATATCAAGCCTGATATGAAGATAGGATTGAAGAAATTCCACAGAGGGTATCGTGCCTATATCAGAGGAACACAGAAGGTAGGAATTCACTATAAGGACATTAGAATATTTTTGTACGATTCTGCAAATAAACAGCTTGTGCCAATAAACAAGTTTGATTCCTATGAATCTTCAAAAAATGAACTCAATAATTTAAGTTCTCTCCTTGGGTTGCAGAAAAAATGAATGCTTGAATGACTGCTATTAGTTTTTATCTTTAAACTATGAATCAATTTATTCTTTAACAGATGTAAGCAGGAATTATTATTAAATTAAATAACTTCCCAGGATTATTATTAATTAAACCGGATAACTGTGGAAAAACTGGCATTAAAAGAAAAAATCGGATATGCGTTTGGAGACGGGGCAGCAAATATAGCCTGGCGCGGAGTGGCTACTTTCTTATTTATTTTTTACACTGACGTTTTTGGAATAAATCCTGCAACCGTAGGATTACTAATGCTGATTGCCCGGTTCAGTGATGGAATTATCGATATCATAATGGGTATTATCTGCGACAGGACAAATTCCAAATATGGCAAATTTCGTCCCTGGATATTGTGGACAGCCGTTCCTTTAGGAATATCATTGTCGCTGTTGTTTACAACCCCTAATTTAGGTCCCACAGGCAAAATAATATATGCTTATGCCACTTATCTGACATTTTTTATTATTTACACTGCGAATAACATCCCTTATGGTGCATTAATGGCTGTTATGACAGGCGACGATAAAGAACGGACAAGCCTGGGGTCTTATCGTATGGTTGGTGCTTTTACCGGTGGTATGCTGGTTCAGGGAGCTTTGTTGTTTTTGGTTGTTCACTTTGGCAATATCAATCCATCTGTTGATCTGCAAAAACTTGATGCAAATAAATATGAGGTAACGGTATCGGCCAGCAAGGGTGTTAAAAATGTCAATATCAAGACCAAAGATGGAATTGCCATGTTTACCTGGGCCAATTCAGGAATGGCCGACAGTGTTAACGTACCCACTAAAGGCAAAAGCTTTTCAATGGAAGCGCAAAAGAAATACTCTTTTATCGTTTCAGGTGAAGAAAACCTACAGGCTAAGAACATAACTATAATTGACCAGAAGAAGGGCTATAGCCATTCAATTTATCTTTTATCAGTTTTCTTAGCTCTGTTCCTGCTGGTAACTTTTGCTACCACAAAGGAACGTGTGCAGCCTCCTAAGGAACAAAGAACAAGCCTGGTCAAGGACCTGAAAGATCTCATCAGAAACAGACCCTGGATCATCCTGCTTTTCATGGGTTTGCTATTCAATCTTTACAATTCGGTCAAGCAGGGTATTGTGGTAATCTATTTTACCCATTATCTGCACCATCAGTTGCTGGCGGCTTCTTATATGATTGGATTAATGCTGGCTTCCATAGCAGGCGCTATGATAACATCTCCTCTTGGTAAACGCTTTGGCAAACGGAATTTGTTCATCTATGCCCTGATTTTTTCCGGTGTTGTAAATGCAATGCTCTTTTTCTGCAGTCCGAATAATTTAACAGGCATTTTTACAATCGGTATTATTTCAGAGTTTGGAGCTGCAATAATGCCAACTCTCTTCTTTGCTATGCTTGGTGATGCTGCCGATTACTCGGAATTCAAAAATGGACGAAGGGCAACCGGACTCATTTACTCTGCCGGTTCTTTTGCAACCAAATTCGGAGGTGGTTTAGCCGGTGCAATTATTGGATTTGTACTGGCAGCATTTAATTACAACGGACAGGATGCAGTTGCCATTCAGGGCGCGGTACCGGGTATCATAATGCTTATGAGCTGGATACCGACAATTATTGCCATAATTGCAGCCGTAATGATGTCATTCTACCCGTTAAACCAGAAGAAAATGGATGAAATCACAATTGAATTGAATAACAGAAGAGCCAAAGCTCAGCAAAGTCAGCAATAATCACGACAAAATATAAATCAATTAAATATGAAATACGGTCATTTTGATGATAAAAACCGGGAATATGTAATCACTAACCCGCGTACTCCATGGCCCTGGATTAATTATCTGGGAAGTGAAGACTTTTTCTCCCTCATATCAAACTCAGCAGGTGGTTATTCCTTTTGTAAAGATGCTAAATTCCGCCGTATTACGCGGTACAGGTATAATAATGTTCCAATGGATAATGGCGGGAAATATTTCTATATTAATGATGGCGAGTTTATCTGGTCGCCAGGATGGAAACCCTGTAAAACGGAACTTGATAGTTATGAGTGCCGGCATGGTATGAACTATACCATTATTAAAGGTGAGAAAAACGGGATCTCTGCCAATGTTCTTTATTTCGTGCCGCTTAAAACATGGGCTGAAGTGCAAAAAGTCACTCTTACCAATAATTCAAAAAAAACTAAAAAGCTCAAGCTTTTTTCATTTGTCGAGTGGTGCCTGTGGAACGCTGCATCCGATATGGAAAACTTCCAGAGGAATTTTTCTACCGGAGAGGTCGAGATACAAGACTCGGTGATATATCATAAAACCGAATATAAGGAAAGACGAGATCACTATGCCTACTACTCTGTCAATGTTCCTGTGCAGGGATATGATACTGACCGGGAGTCTTTCTTCGGCTTATATAATGGTTTTGAAGAGCCCCAGGTGGTAACTGAAGGCAAACCACGAAATTCCGAAGCTCATGGCTGGTCACCAATTGCCTCGCACTACATCGAAGTGGAACTCAGACCCGGTGAATCGAAGGACCTGATATTTGTACTTGGCTATGTAGAAAACAAGGAAGATGAAAAATGGGAGTCAAAGAACATTATCAATAAAAAGAAAGCAAAAGAAACCATTGCCAGGTTTGATACGGCTGCTAAGGTTGAGGATGCCCTGACTGAACTTCGAAGTTACTGGGATAACCTGCTGAGCATATATTCTGTAAAATCCGGAGACGATAAGCTGGACCGTATGGTAAACATATGGAACCAGTACCAATGCATGATTACCTTCTGCTTCTCCCGCTCTGCTTCTTTCTTCGAATCAGGAATCGGGCGTGGAATGGGATTCCGGGATTCCAACCAGGATCTAATTGGTTTTGTTCATCAGATTCCAGAGCGTGCCCGTGAAAGAATTATTGATATAGCTTCCACACAATTCCTTGATGGAGGTTGCTACCACCAGTATCAGCCCTTTAACAAACGCGGTAACAATGATATAGGTGGGGGATTTAACGACGACCCACTGTGGCTGATTCTTGGTACTGTAAGCTACATCAAGGAAACCGGGGATTTTGGCATTCTCGACGAATTGGTGCCTTTCGACAATGATATGTCAGTGGCCCGCAGTTTGTTCGACCATCTTACCGTTTCTTTTGATCATGTTACAAATAATCTTGGGCCTCACAAACTGCCTCTTATAGGCCATGCCGACTGGAACGATTGCCTTAATCTGAATTGTTTTTCAAATGATCCTAACGAATCGTTCCAGACTACTGAAAATAAAACTGAAGGGTCCAAAGCCGAATCAGTAATGATTGCTGGCTTATTCGTCTTATATGGCCGCGACTATATCGACCTTTGCATAAAAACAGGCAGAAACACAGAAGCTGACCGTGCCAGGAAGCATGTCGACGCGATGGTTGATGCTGTTAAAAAGTATGGCTGGGATGGAGAATGGTTTATCCGTGCGTATGACTTTTTCGGCCATAAAGTCGGTAGCAACGAAAACGAAGAAGGTAAAATATTTATTGAATCGCAGGGAATGTGCACCATGGCAGGAATAGGCCAGAAAGAAGGCCTTTGCGTTAAAGCACTTGATGCAGTAAAAGAAAGACTTGATTGCCAGCATGGCATTGTTTTAAATAACCCGGCCTTTACAAAATATTATATCGAATATGGTGAAATATCTTCTTATCCTGCAGGTTACAAAGAAAATGCAGGAGTTTTCTGCCATAATAATCCATGGATTATGATTGGAGAAACGGTAGCAGGCAACGGAAACCGTGCATGGGAATATTATCGTAAAATTTGTCCTTCCTATCTTGAGGAAATAAGCGAATTGCATAAGACTGAACCATATGTTTACGCTCAAATGGTTGCAGGGAAAGATGCATTTAAGCCTGGTGAAGCTAAAAATTCATGGTTAACAGGTACAGCTTCATGGAACTTCTATGCTATCACCCAGTATATACTCGGGATCCGGCCTGATTATGATGGACTTCTTATAGATCCATGCATACCGACTGACTGGAAAAGTTTTGTGGTAACCAGAAAATTCAGAAATGCCACGTACCATATTGAAGTGCTGAACCCTGAAGGTAAATCGAAAGGGATTAAAGAAATACGGGTTGACGGGAAGCTTCAGGCATCGAATATAATTCCGGTATTCGGGGATGGTAAGGTGCATCCGGTGAGAGTTATAATTGGATGATATCATCGCTGATTCTCCCAGACATAGAATTAAAGGACTTATGAAAAAACTTATTACCATGAAAAAACTTACAATACTCATTCTTTTCCTGGCAATTATTTTATCTGGTAATTGCACTTCACCTGCAAAGCAAAAGCTATCAGACAATTCAGTTTCTCCGGATACTCTCGGCCGTATTCTTATAAATCAGGTCGGCTATTTACCGGGTTTAGTTAAAATAGCATTGCTGAGGGTTAAAACAGATAAATTTGAGGTGATTGATATAAAAACAGGGAATACTGTATATAAAGGTAAACCAGGATCTTTTAAATTCTGGGAGTTTTCCGGAGATAGCGTAAGTACTGCTGATTTTTCCGAAGTCAATAAACCTGGTAAATACCAGTTATGCCTGAATAACAAGTCAATATGTTCCTATGTGTTTGAAATAGGCCAAAATGTTTATAATGAAATTGCAAAAGCTTCGTTAAAGGCTTTTTACCTTAATCGCTCCGGAATGAAAATTACGAGTGAATTTGGCGGCAAATGGGCTCGCGCAGAAGGTCATCCCGATACTTCCGTCCTTGTACATGCTTCTGCAGCAACTAAACAAAGACCTGAAGGGACAAAAATATCGTCTCCGGGCGGCTGGTATGATGCAGGTGATTATAATAAATATATAGTAAACAGCGGGATAACTACATATACTTTATTGCTCTTTTACCAGATGTATCCTGAGTATTGCAAAAACTTTACTGATAATATCCCTGAAAGCAATAATGGCATTTCTGATGTTCTTAACGAGTTATTATACAACCTGCGCTGGATGCTGACGATGCAGGATCCGAATGACGGAGGAGTATACAGCAAACTTACCAATAAAGGTTTCGGAGGTTTTATTATGCCCGACAAGGCCACTGATCCAAGGTATGTAGTGATGAAAACTACTGCAGCCTCGCTTGATTTTGCAGCTACAATGGCGATGGCCTCGCGTGTATTCGGGAAATGTGAATCATCAGAACTTAAGAATCTTGGGAAAACTTGCCTTGTAGCAGCTGAAAAAGCCTACAAATGGGCTAAAGCTAATCCGGAAATATACTATAGAAACCCGGACGATATTTCCACCGGGGCTTATGGCGATCTTAAAATCAAAGATGATTTTTTCTGGGCAGGTACAGAGATCGGTTTAACAAAAAACGACGTATCCCTGATCTCTAAAGAAGAGATTGAATCACAGGTTGTAATTGTGCCCTCCTGGGATACACTTGGAATGCTGGGAATCATCTCACTTTCACTCAGTGATAATCCCCAGTTCTCTGAATATAAAGCTGATGCACAAAGGATTTTACTTGGTTATACTGATAAGCTGATTAAAAAATCAGAAGAATCGCCATATAAAATAAGCCTTGACTTTTTTAAATGGGGAAGTAATTCTGACGTAGCAAATATGGCGCTTCTGAAACTTGTTTCGTACAAAATGACCCTCGATAAGAAATACCTGAAATCTGTTCAGGGTGATGTTGATTATATCCTGGGTTGCAACGCTACCGGCTATTCCTTTGTTACCGGGTTTGGCACGAAACAACCTATGAATATTCATCACCGGCCTTCAGGTTCCGACGGAATTATTGATCCTTACCCGGGCTTTCTGGTAGGAGGTCCCAATACTATAGTATTAAATGATTGTTCTGATTTTACCCGTTCAAGGTACCCTGCAAAATCATTTAATGATGCTTTATGCAGCTATTCCACAAACGAGATTGCTATAAACTGGAATGCTCCCCTGTTCTTTGTATTGGGTTCAATGGATGCTTTAAAGAGATAAGGAATAATCTGTCGACGACAGGCCTCATTTTGAAATCCTGGGTAAGAAATATAAAAATGAAGATCCCGGCTCAGAAGAAGAGATATAGATCCCGGTGAAACCTGAATGACTTCTTCCGCGAGAGCAACAGAATGGGGCATATTCTTTTTTTAAGCAATATTGAAGAGGCACTTGCCAGGTTGAAATAACCAATGAAAGTAAAATTCAGACCCATGATCAGCAGCGACTGGAATTCAGTCGCCGCCATTTACAAACAAGGTATCGAAACCGGAAATGCGACATTTGAAAAAGAGATACCTGCCTGGGAAGCGTGGGATTCAGCTCACCTTAAAACCTGCAGGATAGTCGCAACTATTGACAGAATAATAGTCGGTTGGGCTGCTATGAGTCCAGTTTCAGGCCGCTGTGTTTATGGCGGAGTAGCCGAAGTGAGCGTTTATGTTTCGGAGCACTATAAAGACCATAAGATTGGGACGAGGCTCCTTGAGCAACTGGTATCAGAAAGCGAAATTACAGGATTGTGGACATTGCAGGCCAGTATCTTCCCGGAAAACAGAGCAAGTATTATAGTTCATGAGAAGATGGGGTTCAGACAAGTGGGTTATCGGGAAAAAATTGGTAAGATGGACGGTGTCTGGAGGGATACCATTTTACTTGAACGAAGAAGCAAAGTAACCGGTATAGAATAAAACACCAGCTACAGCTATTGTTAATAAAATAACAGTACCGGTATGCTGCTTGGCGCTCATAACATCAAAGGCAGCGGGTTTTCCGGTGCAGTATCAATAGATGCGCCAAAAGTACCTGAACCAATCCAGCCCCCTGCAGAACCATACCAGCTCAGATAATGTCCTGGATTACTTTCTGTCCGGGGAATAGTTAAATTTTAATAAATATCCGGTTTTTGTACATTGCCCATAGAATAAGGTAGAGGACTCCCAATCCTCCCAGTGCATGGATGAACCGGTACCACTCCCCGCAATATTGTTTAAGTCCGCCAAAAACAACATCGGCTATCTGCCCGAAATCAAATAGATGCGAAGCGCAGTAAGCAAATATTGCATTCATTCCTATTACCGTGAAAAATGTAAATCCGCGTTTAAGATTCAGACCATCAATAAGCCACAGAAATAGGGCAAGTGAAAAGAGACAAATACCACCTGAGAAGAGCACAAAAGAACTTGTCCAGATATGTTTTACTGATGGGAGCCAGATGTGCCAGATGCTGCCAGAGACAATTAACAAAACCCCTGCAGCTGCAAGATAAACAGCTTTTCTGTTAACCTTTATTTCAGATTGAAGAAGATACCCTGAGAATACTCCCAGCATAGTTGTAGCTCCAAAGTTAAGGCTGCTTATTATCCACGAATATGTGGTTCCATCCTGATGCATTCCAAATACAAGCTTATCGAAGTAGATAGCAAAATTTCCTTCGGGGTTAATTATCCCCGGTCCATATCCAGGTACAGGGACTAGTGCAATGAATACCCAGTAAACCAGCATTAATAAGCCGGTTCCGATAATCTGCCATGGCACCCTGAGGTAGAGAATGAGGATTGAGGATATCAGATAACCGCTGGCTATAGCCTGAAGTGTATTGCTGTAGAACTTAATGTTGCCCCAGTTCAGACCAAGAAGATTGCCCTGGACTGCCATGCCCAGGATCCAGAGAAGTATTACCCTCTTGATTATGTGCGGCCATAATGATGAAGAGGAACCTCCTTTTTCAATTCTCTTCTTAAACGAAAAGGGCATTGATACACCAACTATGAACAGGAACAGAGGCATTATCAGGTCATAGAAGTGGAATCCAGTCCATGTCACGTGGGACAATTGAATTGAGATGAATTCTGTTGACGGAGTATGCAATATCCTGTCAAGGCTTTTAAGAATTGCCTCGGCACCGACTATCCAGAAAAGGTCAAACCCTCGCAGGGCATCAACAGCCACAACGCGTGGTGATACATTCTGCCCTGGATTAGTCACCCTGAATCTGTCCAATTGTGAGAAAAACTGAGAATGCATGGGAATCATCTTTTAAAATGAAATGAACGCTTGAAATCAAAGATAAATAATCTATTCTTCAGAGGTTCCTCTTAATGATTCCGCACTACCATATCATTGTCAATCAGTCTTGAATTGTACGACTGAATTACTGCTTTCATTTTCGCGGTCATTATATTAACCAGTTCCGGCTCCTCCCCGATCAGATTTATTTCCAGATATTTGTCGTTCCTGAAATTATAGAGGCCCAGCGGCTGGTTATCCATCATTTCAAGAATATGATCCCTCATATAGAAATGATAACTGCTGCCGTTCGTATTAAATGCGAAAGATTCACGGGAGTCGTCAAGAAGGTCATTGCCGAATGCAATATAATCGCTGTCGTAATTCAGGTAATTCAGGATTGTCGGCATTATATCAATCTGTTGTGCAATTCTTTTCTTCATGCCCTTAAGATCGCTGCCTGGCCTGTAAAAAACTATTGGAATGCTGTAAGAACCTAAGTTATTCTGGAATTCCTTGTGAATCGACTCATTCGTATGATCAGCAGTTATGACAAATAAGGTATTTCTGAACCATGGTTTATCAGAGATTTCGGTGAAGAACTCCTTTAATGCAAAATCAGTGTACCCAATAACTTCAACAATCGGTGCAGGCCCTTTCCTGAATTTATCCTTATATTTTTCAGGAACCTTAAAGGGATGATGGGATGAAATTGAGAATATTGAAGCAAGAAACGGCTGTTGGAAGCTATTTAGCTTTTCTGCAAAAAAATGAAAGAATGGCTCATCCCATATTCCCCACATACCGTCAAAATCATTTTTGTCAGGGTACTGATCGAGACCGAAATAGGTATCAAATCCTGCTATTCTGGCAAATGAATCAAAACCCATGGATCCGTTTGCGGCACCATGAAAAAATGCCGAATAGTACCCTTTTGTCTTTAATAAAGAAGCAAGCCCGTTAATCTGGTTGTTGGCATAGTGTGAAATGATGTACGGAGTCTCAAGAGAGGGAACGGATGCAAGAATTGAAGGCATGGCATCTATTGATTTCTTACCGTTTGCAATGGAAACGTCAAATGTCAGGCTCACTTTTATCAACGAATCTATGAACGGTGTATACCCCTTATAAGTTCCTCCCTCAAGCTCAGGGCAAAGAGATCCGATATATTCCCTGGCAAAACTCTCCAGTATTATAATGACAACATTAACTTTTGTGAATGGCCTTGAGCTATCAGTAATATAATGCGGATTATAAATCTCATCAAGCTTTTCCTTCTCAAAAAAGTTATATTTCACCAATGGTTTCTTACCTGACGTTCTGAGAAGGCTGAAAGGGGTATTGAGGACAATAGGAACATCGTGCGGCGATTTTACATATCGTGCTGCATTACTAATGGTTATTGGACGTGTTGAATGTTTGTAACCACCCCTGGCACCTCCAATTACAAGAGCCAGAACAACAGGAATAAAAAGGACATTAATGATATAATAAGCGATCTTGTTTTTTGGTTCCGGCTTTACCGGCTTAACTTTATTGTAAAGGTAAACCATAAGGAACAGGATGAATAAACCGGTAATGGTTGCCGGCCAGTAATCAGCCATGTACTTAAAAAACACTTTTAACATATGCGTTTCGTTTTCAAATGTCTTGAAAACGTCAGCCGTGGCTCTCTTAAACACAAAACGATAATAAATATAATCAGCGCAGTTTGCTGCTATAGCGATTCCATTCGTTACAAAGAAAAGTATTCTGACAACCTTTTCGTAGATTGCGTTGTATCTGAAGTCAAATGGAACGATTTCGAGCAATATGAAAATCATATTCAGATATACCACTGCTGATATATCGAAAATAAGGCCTCCCTTCATCATTATCAGGAATTGACCGACAGAAATATCGGGAAACATTCTGTGGTTGAAGAGATAAAATCCGATGCGGCAAAGTGAGAACAGGAACAGAATAAGCAATACCCTATAGATCAGAACAGTAAGAATGTTATTGGTAAAATTCCTGTTTCGCATCAGCAACTAATAGTAATTATACTCTCCTTCTCCATTCGCGAAGAAATGTCATTAAAGAGCGGGACTAAAGTATAAAAACTATCTCTCCGATGCAAACTGAATATTTTTAAACCACACCAGAACTGGGGAACGGACAGAAAAAAACCAGGCTCCGATTTAGAGCCTGGCATCAATTATATTACAGGTAAAATTTAATTCTTCTGCATATTTTCCTACTCAAGGTAAGTATAACCATAAAGTCCTGACCGGTAATTTGATAGGAACTCTTTCCCCTCCTCCAGGGAGATGATTCCTGCCTTTACAGAGGAGGTAACCCATGTTTCGACAGTACGGACAAGCTTTTTCGAATTGTACTGGACATAATCAAGAACCTCGGCAACTGTTTCACCATCAATTACCTGATCAATTTTATAACCATCCTCATTAACTGAAACGTGTACGGCATTGGTGTCACCAAAAAGATTGTGCAGGTCGCCAAGTATTTCCTGGTATGCTCCGACAAGGAATACTCCCAGGTAATAACGGTCATGGCCTTTAAGAGGATGGACAGGAAGATGATGAGATGAGTTTCGTGTTGAAATGAAATTATCGATTTTCCCGTCCGAGTCACAGGTCATATCCTGAATTGTTGCTGATATTGTCGGTTCTTCATTAAGCCTGTGGATTGGCATAATCGGGAATATCTGGTCAATTGCCCATGCATCCGGAATTGACTGGAAAAGGGAAAAATTGCAGAAATATTTGTCGGAAAGTATTCTTGAGACCTGCCTCAGTTCATCAGGAACATGCCTTGAGTTGTTTGCTACCTGGTAAACCTTTCTTGCCACTGACCAGAATAATCTTTCTATCTGGGCCCTTGTTTTAAGGTCGATCAGCCCAAGGCTGAACCTGTCGAGCGCCTCCTCCCTTATCTGCTGCGCATCATGCCATGTCTCGAGCATCCTCGGCTGATTGAAATTATCCCATAAGGTGTAAAGCTCCTTTAAAAGCTCATGATCGTGCTCATTGATTTCCTCATCAGAGTCCCATGATGGGAGCGTTGTCGTTTCCAGAACTTCAAAAATAAGCACGGAATGATGTGCGGTAAGTGATCGTCCCGATTCAGTTATAACATTAGGATGAGGAATATTATTCTTATTGCTTGCATCCACAAAGGTGCTTACAGAGTCGTTCACATATTCCTGGAGAGTATAGTTAACGCTGCTTTCGCTGTTTGATGAACCTGTACCGTCATAATCGACTCCCAACCCCCCTCCGATATCAACAAATTCCAGATTAAAGCCTAGTTTGCGAAGCTCCACATAAAACTGTGATGCCTCACGAAGCGCAGTTTTTATACGGCGTATCTTAGTCACCTGGCTGCCAATATGAAAATGAATAAGCTTTACGCAATCGCGCATTTTGTTCTTCTCGATGAAATCAATAGCCTCAAGCAATTCACTTGATGTAAGTCCGAATTTGCTTATATCGCCTCCTGAATCTTCCCATTTGCCGCTTCCGACACTTGCCAGTTTTATACGTATGCCCAGGTTAGGTTTTACTTTTAACCGCTTGGAAACAGTAGTAATAAGTTTGAGCTCATTAAGCTTTTCAACTACAAGAAAGATACGCTTCCCCATCTTTTGGGCCAGAAGTGCAAGCTCAATATAATCTTCATCCTTATACCCGTTGCAAATAATCAGAGATTCAGGATCGGTGTTAATTGCCAGGACCGCATGCAGTTCAGGTTTCGAACCTGCCTCAAGTCCGATGTTGAATTTCTTGCCATGACTGACAATCTCTTCAACAACCGGTCTCATCTGGTTCACCTTGATGGGATAGATAATAAAATTCTGAGCTTTGTAATCATACTCCTCTGAAGCTTTCTTAAAGCACTTCGAAATACTTTTTATACGATCGTCAAGGATATCGGGGAACCTTATAAGAACCGGAGCTGACACATCTGAAAGCATCAGCTCATCAAGCAAATCCTTCAGATCAATCGAAATGCCATTCCTCTGTGGAGTGACAGTAACATTTCCCCTTTCATTTATCGAAAAGTAATCAGCACCCCAGCCGTTGATATTATACAACTCTACAGAATCTTCTACGCGCCACTTTCTCATGATCAGTTATTTGAACCGTTTAAAGAATAATAAAGATTAGAAAAATAAAAAATTTTTGCAATGTTATTAAATTAACACGAATTTGGGGCATAAACAGGAAGAAATTTGTCTTGCAGTCTTGAAGTCTATAAGATTGAAGTTCAAAGACAATTTAGTAATTTTGATATAAAATATTAAGCAGATGAAAATAAACAGTATCACTTCAGGCAAGATTTTTCAGTATGTATGCCTTTCCCTGACATTTATTTGTTTACAGGTAAAGTTGAACGGTCAGGAATATGCCATCGGGGCTGATCTCTCTTTCCTGAAAAGCGCAGAGGACAGAGGTTTCCAGTTTAAGGAAAATGATATTGTCAAGCCAGGCCTCCAGATATTCAAGGATCATGGTTACAACTGGATCAGGCTCCGTCTTTTTCATACTCCGAAAGAGTTGCCGAACAACCTGGAATATACGATTACGCTTGCAAAAAGCGCCAGGGCAATGGGCTATAAATTTCTGCTGGATCTTCATTATTCCGACACATGGGCCGATCCGGGAAAACAATTCCTGCCAAAAGCATGGGAAGGAAAGACTCACCAGGAGCTTTTAAAAGCAGTTTTGGATTATACAACCTCTGTAATAAAGAGTTTCAGTCAGGCAGGGGTGCTTCCTGAAATGGTGCAGATCGGCAATGAAGTGATTAACGGTATGATGTGGCCCGACGGCAAACTTCCTGAAAACTGGGATAATTTTGCAGACCTGATCATTGCCGGTATCAATGGTGTTTATGCTGCCTGCGATATTACTGATCTGCCTAAAATTATGATCCATATAGACCAGGGCGGAAATATGGTTAAAACAAAGTACTTCTTCGATAAGCTGCTTTCATATGGAATTAAGTTCGACTATATAGGGCAATCTTATTATCCCTGGTGGCATGGGAGCCTGTTTGACTTACGCGACAACATGTATTTCATGGCAAAAGAGTATAAAAAGCCGATAATTGTCGTCGAAGCCGCTTATTGTGCAACTCCTACTGAATATAAATCCAAACCGGCTCCTTTTCCCGAGACCCCTGAGGGACAGAGAGATTTCCTCGACGAGGTAAATAAAATCGTCATGAGTACACCTGACAACCTGGGTGCCGGAGTGTTTTGGTGGGAACCTGCAACTTATGGCGGAGGGTCAACAAGGGATTTCTTTGACGAGAAGGGAAATGTACTGCCCGTTATTACGGTTTTCGATAAATATACCAGGCACTGATTGTAGAGGCGGATCTGTGATCCGCCTCTACTGTTGATATTAAAAAACTGATTGCGTTTTTAATTCCGTTTTGTCAATTACTTTGTACACGGGAAACGGATTATATCCCGCTCCCCATTGAGGTACAAGATACCTGTCAAGATAATTCCATGTAAGGAGTCCGTCATTTGACTGGGGTTCAAGAAGGTAAGCAGCAAGGTTCGCAAGAGGTTGTGAAGCTCTGACTACAATCGTTCCGGCCGGAAAATCAGTCGCCTCATTGATATATCTTCCTTTAATTGTATTGAGATAATGTCCCTGGTTTAAATTCTGAGCGGCCTGAAGATTGTTTATCTCAAACCTTTCAGCATTGCATCTTACTGGCTCTGTGATTTTTTCAATCTGTATTCCGTGCAGCTTAAGCAGATCCTGAACTTCCTTATCATTGATAGTAATAAACCATGCAAAAGGAAATCTGACGCTTTTAACAGGATAATAATCGATATAATAAGGAACGTTTACCGTCACCTGTCTGTCTGTTTTTTTGAACGGGGGCCATATATTCGGTTCCGATGAAGGCTCTGCTTCATAAGTCTTGATAGTGACTTTTTCTGCCAATGGCCTTACTTTATACTCTATTGCAAATGAATCTTTCACGGTTGGATTCAGACCCCGCTGAATCGTCTCAAGGTCCGCAGCTTTAACCATCTTCTTTATTTCCGTGTGGTGGGCATAAGCATAATCGGCTAGCGATTTTATAAGGGAATAGCATCCCTCAACCCTCGATTTAAAATCGGCATGCACATAATTCTCGTCCAGGATGCTCAGCCTGTTCCTGAGACCGTAATAATTTGTCATGTAACGCGGTTCCGCAGTATCATACAGCCATCCTTTTTCCGGATTCAGGAGATCAAAAAACTCGCCATAATAGCAATTTTCGGTCTTGTATTTATTAAGCAAAGTCAATGACATTTCCGGCATCATCTTCAAACGCATGTATTGAATGAGCGGGTTGCTGCCATTAGGATTCACCATCCAGACGAAGGTTACTGGTTCAACGTGAAATGAGCCGTCAGTGGTGTGGCAATCCATGAAAACTGAAGGATCCCATCCATTGAAAACTTTTTTGATCACACCCTGCACTTCTGGCGATTCAGCCTTCATGGCATCCCGGTTAAGGTCGAGCATCTGGCCGTTATACCTCACTCCCACTCCGTTTACAGGTCCGTTTTGATTGGTTCTGTTAAGAGGATTTATTTTTTCATTTCCGTCGGGGTTGAACAGAGGGCAGATCAGGAAAACGACATGTTTCAGAAGTTCAGGGTTCTTTTCCGATAGCATATCCCTTGCAAACATCAGAGTAGCCTCTTTTCCTTCGACTTCCCCGGCATGGATGTTTGCCTGGATATATATAACTATCCTGTCGTCGTCAATCATCCGGTCTGGTGATTTGGGAAGCGGATTGCCAATTATTAACAACGGCACTGACCTGCCCTCAGCAGACTGGGCAATGGATTCTACCCTGATGAATTTTGATGATTTTTTCAACTTATCGATACAGGTCATCACATCATTATAAACAGATGTTGACTTAAAACCTGATTTCTCTGCTGTTGTCTGGAATACGGATTGGCTTCTTACCTGAAGACCAATCAGGAGAATGTTTATTGCGAAAATCAATATCTTTTTCATTGTGGGTTATTTTCTTATTATGAAATAATAAAAGTAAAAATATTCTCAAGGCATTAAATATTTTTACATTTTGTTAGATTTTATTAAAAATAATACGTAATTTAGCGCCCTAAATTTTAAAAACAGAATACAATGAACAAAGGAACAGTAAAATTTTTTAATGTATCAAAAGGATTCGGATTCATTAAAGACGCAGATTCAGAAAATGAGTATTTCGTACACGTTTCTGGACTCATCGACAAGATTAAAGAAAACGATGAGGTAACTTTTGAACTCGCAGAAGGTAAGAAAGGAATTAATGCAGTAAACGTAAAACTGGCTTAATTTACTATACGAGAGAATAAAAGGCCGTCAGCAATGACGGCCTTTTTATTTTATACCCCCTGAATACCTTTCAGTCCACCGGATTCTCATTAAATGCATGGGTTGGCTGCAAAGGTAAAAAGCCGGTTATCTTTAAATCTCCCCTATTTATTCTTCTCGGCTTTTTTTGCTTTCTTTTCCAGACGTTTTTCTTTCAGGCTCTTGGTTGCCTGTTTCTTGACTTTTGACTGTTCTTTTGCTTTTTCGTGTGACATCACTTTAAGATTTAAATTCAACTATTAATCAAAAATAAATAAATCAATTAAATCATTTTTTCAAGTTTTTAACAAATAAGACTCTCTTTGATCAATTCCCCTGCCTTTTCATCAAGTAACCAGGCAATACTTCCATGTAAAGGATCAATAGATGAAGCAGGATAGTTCATATATTGAGCCTTCTTTTTATAAATCTCCTCAATTATCCGGGCTTTATTCTGACCTGTTGCCAGGAATGTAATAAAATCAGCATTGTTGATAACTTTTCCCGTCAGGGTGATGCGTTTCTGTCCAGATACTGGATGAACTGCCACCTCGCAGATCTTTTCAGAGTCAATCAGGTTAAGGTTGCCAGGGAATATCGATGCCGTATGCCCGTCATCGCCCATGCCAAGGATAACCTGGCTAAAAACTGGAAGCATATCTTTTTTCCGGACATTCATAAGGATTTCATGTGAATATCTGCCGGCCTCCCTGTCCGGATCATCCTCGCCTCTCATACGGTGAACATTGTTTTCAGGGATATTAATTTTGTCGAGCAGAATCTGTTTCGTCATCCCATAATTGCTTTCAGGATCATCTGGCGGGACGCATCGCTCATCGACCCAGAAGAAGTGGACATTGCCCCAGTTTATGGATGCGCGATATTTCTCAGCCAGTATCGAGAACAACAGCCTTGGAGTATTACCGCCTGAAACCACAAGCGTGAATGGCAATCCTGATTTTCCTGCACTATTGATCCTGCCGGCCAGATCTTCCGCAAAAGCTTTTGCTAGCTCTGATGCAGTTTTAAATATCCTAAATAATGCTTTCAACTTATGTAATCCGGTATTAAATTCTTTGCTAAATTCCTGTCACTACAAACTTACAACTCACAATACAACCCGTCATCGGACAGATTCTTGCATGGGTACCTCCACGTAAGACCGCATCCTTCAATAATGTCGTTAGAAACCGATGGTCCCCATGTTCCTGCCGGATAACCATAGATCTTTATATTTTTATTTGTCTCCCAGGCTGTCTGTATCGGCTGAATGAATTTCCAGGCTGTTTCAACTTCATCATCGCGCGAGAAAAGAGTAGAATCCCCTAACATAACATCATACAGCAATCTTTCATAAGCCGATGGAACTCTTATATTCGCCAGGTCAGTGTAATGAAAGTCCATATTCACATTTTTTATGTTAAATCCTGATCCTGGTTCTTTCATATCAAATTTAAGCAGTATCCCTTCATCAGGCTGTATCCTGATTATCATCTGGTTAGAAGACAGGGTCGTGTTCTCTCTCTGGAAGAGGTGATGGGGAGTCCTTTTGAAGTGGATCACAATTTCGGTTACCCGTGTCGGAAGGCGCTTGCCTGTCCTGATATAAAAGGGGACGCCGCCCCATCGCCAGTTATTGATAAAAAATTTGATCGCGACGAATGTCTCTGTCTTTGAATCAGGGTCTACTCCCTTTTCATTTCTGTAACCGGAAACAGAAGTACCTCGAATCGTTGAGCCTGTATACTGACCCCTGATAACCTGCTTCGGGACATCAGCCTCCCTTATTGGCTGAAGGGACTGGAATACCTTCAGGATTTCATTCCGGATCGAATCAGGCGCAAGAGATGAAGGGGGTTCCATGGCTGTCATACCCGCCATCTGGAGCAGATGATTCTGCACCATATCCCTGAGTGCTCCCGCTG